>Ga0209557_1000397_pt1 | contig 26123 bp, 13 predicted proteins | sample SaaInlV_120m_DNA_4_FD_184672 | JGI IMG/M metagenome (GOLD analysis project Ga0209557, IMG submission 184672) | Marine microbial communities from expanding oxygen minimum zones in the Saanich Inlet - Saanich Inlet SI074_LV_10m_DNA (SPAdes) (version 2) | ecosystem: Environmental > Aquatic > Marine... | reverse complement strand
ATTTTAAAAAAGTCATTTCACCTTATTAAAAAACCATAATGCCCTTTTTTTGCTTGTTTTATGCTCTAATTTTGGGCAACAACAAAACAAACATAATATTATGAAAAATTTTTTACTAATTCATTTATTACTCATTTTTCCAATCATTTTATTTGCCCAAAGTAAAAAGATCACAGGAACTGTAGTAGACGAAAATAATATGCTTTTACCAGGAGCAAGTATTTTGGTTAAAGGTCAAAATATCGGTTCATCTACAGATTTTGATGGAAAATTTTCTTTAAATGTTCCTGAAACAGCAGAAACACTAGTTGTTTCTTATTTAGGATACATTACTAAAGAATTGGTTATCGGAAATAAAGTAACCTTTACTATTGAATTAGTAGTAGATACCAACAACTCACTAGACGAAATTATAGTAGTTGGTTATGGAAGCCAACTGAAAAGTGATGTTACTGGTTCAGTAGCTTCTGTAAACGTAGATGATGTTGCAGCCGCTCAAAACAGGACTGTTGATGCCTTGTTACAAGGTCGTGCAGCTGGAGTTCAAGTAACTCAAAATGCAGGAAGCCCAGGTTCTGGAGTTTCTGTGAAAATTAGAGGAGCGAGTAGTTTAAGGGGTAATAATGAGCCTTTGTATGTAATTGATGGTATTATTATCTCCTCGGCAGGGGAAGATGCTGCGAATGCTTCTGCAGATAATAATAGTTTGGAAGAAACTCAAAATGGATTAAATGGTATAAATCCTCGTGATATTGAAAGTATTGAAGTGCTTAAAGATGCATCAGCTACAGCTATTTATGGTTCTAGAGGTGCAAACGGAGTTATTTTGATAACCACTAAAAAGGGTAAAAGTGGTAAAAAATCAATACGAGCCTATGTAAATACAAGTGTTTCAGAAATTAGTGAACGATATGATGTTTTGGATGCTTTAGGATATGCGAACTATCAAAATGAAGCTTTATTAGTAAATGGTGAAGATCCTCGTTTTAGCATCAGTGGAGGGACAATTTTCCCAATAGCTATAGATGGTACTGTTAGCGACACCCCTGCAGAACAACATAACTGGCATAACGAAATATATAAACAAGGTTTTTCTAAAAGTGCTGGAGCTTCATTTAGTGGAGGAACAGAAAAGGGTAATTATTATGCCTCTGTTGGTTATAATGATCAGGGAGGTATTGTAGAAAATTCAAGACTACAAAATGGAAATTTTAGTATTAACTTAAATCAAGATTTGTCTGATAAAATTAGTATCAAAGCAAAATTAAACGCTTTTTATTCAAATGGAAATTTTGCCCAAGATGGAGACAGAGCAGGAGGGCAACGTAGTTTTGTTGGAAATATTTTACGTTACCCTACGTTAGTTACTAATGGTGGTACTTTTGATAACGAAGATGGTATATCTAGCCCTTTTACATGGGTTAATGATTTTCAAGATACATCTGAAGAGAGTCGATTTATTGGATCTTTAGCTTTAATCTATAAGTTTAATATCAAAGGATTAAAATATAAGTTACAGGCAGGTGGTAACATGCGGAATAAGGAGCGTAGACGGTTTTATGGTCTAACGACTTTTCAAGGAAGTTCTACCAACGGTAGCCTTTCGGTTTCGAATTTAGAGACAAAATCATACCAGGTTAATAACTTATTAACCTATAATCGTACCTTTAAGGGGAAACACAGAATTAATGCGGTTGTCGGTATGACATTCGATGTTAGAGATGTTAAAAACACCTTGTATGCAGTTAATGATTTTTCTACAACTGAATTTGGTGTTGACCAACCTATTTATGGGCAACAGATTTCTCGTCCTTTAGACGTTCTGCCCCTAAAGAGTCAACTCTTATCCTATTTATCGCGTGTAAATTACTCGTTTGATAATAAATACATTGTAACAGGAACGTTTAGAGCAGATGGCTCTTCTAAGTTTTCAAAAAAAAATAGATACAGTTATTTTCCATCTTTCTCTTTGGCATGGAGAGCCAATAATGAAAATTTCCTAGAGAATTCAGAAACGATCAATGAATTAAAATTTAGAATTGGTTGGGGTATGACTGGTAATCAAGGTATTTCTGCATACCAAACCTTTGCAAATTATGGACCAATACTATATGGTAATTCAGATGAAGGAACCAATATTGGTTTTGTTCCGTTAAATGTGAGTAACCCTAATCTTAAATGGGAAACTACTAAGCAATTAAATGCTGGGTTGGATTTTGGCTTTTGGGAAAACAGACTAACAGGAACCATAGATGTATATGATAAACAAACAGATGATTTATTAGTAAATCAACCACTAGGTCCCTCTTCAGGTTTTACTTCGTTGCTAGTTAATAGAGGGAGTCTTAGCAATAAAGGTATAGAACTTACTCTAAATGGAACACTTATTAATAAAAATGATTTTAGTATTGATATAGGTGGAAATATAGCCTTTAATAAAAGTAAAATTAAAGACTTAGGAGGTGCTCCAGAAGACATTTATATAAATGGTAACATAGAAAACCGTGTCTTTTATAGAGGAGAAAACATATCAACAGGTAATTATTTTAGAACACCAGCAAACATTTTTATGGAAGGCGAAGAAGTAGGTTTGTTTTATGGGTTTGAAACCAATGGTATTTATCAAACCGAAGACGATATTGCAGTGTCTGGAGCCCAAGCTGGCGATGTACGTGTAATAGATCAAAATGGAGATGGAGCTATTACTGAAGCGGATAGAACAATTATCGGAAACCCTAATCCAGATTTCGTCTATGGAGGTTATCTAAACATGAACTATAAACGATTCAATTTAAGTATTCAAATGAATGGTGTTTACGGTAATGAAATTGCAAATGGTAATTTAATCCAATTAGGGACCGCAGAGGGCAGATCAGCAAATATCTTGTCTCAAGCTTATAATAATGCTTGGAGACCCGATGCACAGTCAAATACTTTCCCAAGAGTTGGGTATTTAGGAGAATCTGGATCTGCAGCAATTACAGATAGAATAATTGAAGACGGTAGTTTCTTGAGAATAAGCAATATTACATTAGGATATGATGTTCCAGTAAGAAAAACAACCGTTTTCAGTAGCGCTAATGTATACGTAACAGGGATGAATTTATTTACGTTTACAGACTATTCAGGATATAATCCAGAAATAACTAATTTCTTGAATAATGGAAATATTACAGGAGTAGATTGGAATGGGTTTCCTAATGCACAAACGATCATGTTAGGTTTAAACCTTAAATTTTAATTTTAAAAACTATAAAAATGAAAAATTATAAATTCACTTTTTTAATCATATTAGGGATATTTACGAGTTGTAGTTTGGAAGAGGAACCGCCTTTTTTAGCAAATGAAAATGTATACAGTTCGGCAAGTAATGCAACCTCTGCATTATTCGGAATCTATGAAGCCATGGTGCAATACGAATACTACGGAAACGAATTTTTGTTTTTAACGAATGTAAATTCGGGTTTAATGGTAACTAGACGTACAGGAAATACATATAATAATAGCTACAATAGCACTCTATCATCTTTAAATCCTGCTAGTGGTTTAGTGGCAATAGAAAACTCTTGGATAGGTATTTATCAAACTATTGGACGCGCAAATGATGCTATTAATTCGGCAACAGTATTTGACAGTCCAAGTACGTCCGATGAGCTAGTTATAAACGATGTTATTGGACAAGCCTATTTTGTAAGAGCTTTCAATTATTTTAATTTGGTTAGACTATGGGGAGAAGTTCCTTTAAGAATAACGCCAACAACAACAGAAACTATCCATCTTGCTAAAGCACCCATTAAAGATATTTATGCACAAATTATAGAGGATGTAAAAAGGGCTCAACAATTAATGAATGGCGCGGTTGCAAGTGGAACTCCAAAACCACAAGCGGCAGACATGTTGCTTTCAAAAGTTTACATGACCTTAGCAACTGCAACAAGTGATGTTCAAGACGCAAGTTTAAACTATTGGCAATTGGCGCATGATGAAGCCATCAAAGCATATGGAGGTTATAGTCTTCATGCTAGCTATGATAACTTGTTTTTAGGTACTAATGGAAATAATACGGAAGAATCTATTTTTGAACTTCAATCTGTTGTAGGTGCTACATTAGATCATACAAGAGCATTTACACCAAACTGGTATACTAAGGCAGCTACATTTGGTTGGTTTAAAGTTAACATCGAAAATTATGATTTACACTCTGCAACCTACCCAAATGACCCACGTTTATCGACGACTTATGTTAGTACTTGGACCCGTGGAAATAATGGAAGTACAGAAAATTCATATCCAACAAATGCTGCTAGGTCAAACTTTGGAAATTCCTTTCCATATCTGTTTAAACTAGGTTCAAGAGATTCTAACAATGCAGTGAGAGAGACAAATAAGAACTTTAAAATCTACAGATATGCAGATTTACTATTAATGCTCTCAGAAATTTCCAATGAGTTACAAAATGGGCAGGAAATGACTTATGTAACAGAAGTGCTAGAAAGAGTTGGTCTTACTCCCAATGTTGGGTATTCTGGGGGACAAGATTCCTTTAGAGCAGCCATTATGAAAGAGTATCAGTTTGAATTAATAGGTGAAGGGCATGATTGGTTTAATAATAGACGTCGTGGGTATAATTACTTTCGAGATAACATAATTATACCACATAATACAGCAGCATCATTTAAAGCGAACGTAGATGTAATGCATAATACAGATGAAACAATCGTAATGTCTATCCCTATAGCAGTTGCTGAAATTAATGCAAATAATGAGATCTCCAATTAGGAATAAACAGAATCATAAACCACAATTTACTTTTTAATTTGTGAGTTAATTAAAGAGCTGTCTTATAAAATGGACAGCTCTATACCATATGATTTTTTTATAAACTAACCATTAGGACTGTTGGTCAAACCTAATTAATTAACAAAAAGTAATCGCTATAGATTAATGAAACAACTACTTTTCATATTACCTATTTTCTTCGTTGTTTTAAAGATACCTGCACAAGGTATTAAGAAGACAACAAAACCTAATGTCATCTTTATTGCTATTGATGATTTAAAACCAACAATTGGCGCGTTTGGAGATGAATTTGCCAAAACTCCGGTACTAGATAAAGTTGCCAAAAATGGGACTATCTTCACAAACAATCATACTCAACAAGCTGTCTGTGGGCCATCTAGAGCTAGCTTGCTTACTGGTAAACGACCAGACTATACAAAAGTCAGAGATTTAAAAACTAAAATGAGGGACATAAACCCTAATATTTTAACCATTCCACAGTATTTCAAGGAAAATGGATACATAACTGCCGGAGTTGGTAAAATTTACGACCCTCGTTGTGTTGATGAATATAGAGATCAACCATCATGGAGTCTTCCATTTATAAAAGAAGCGGATTTAAATTATCCTCAAGAATATGGGCAACCTGCACTTGGGTATTATCAAAATAAGGAAATTAAAGAGCAGATTACAGTTTTAAGAAAAGATGCTGAAGGTAAAGGGGTTTCTAATATTAATAAATACGTTAGAGATCGATATAAACCTCCTTTTGAAATTAGTAACGTTCCTGATGAAGCATATACTGACGGTGCTATTACAGTTAGTGCTCTGTCTTTATTGGATCAAGTTAGTGACGATAGTAGCAAACCATTTTTTTTAGCTGTTGGTTTTAAAAGACCTCACTTGCCTTTTGTTGCACCTAAAAAGTATTGGGACCTGTATGATAGAGAAGCCATACAATTGGCCGCTTTTCAAAAAAAGTCTAAAAATAGTAGTGATTTGGCTTACCACAGTTCTGGCGAAATGAGAAGTTATTTGTCACCTGAAGTTGAGTACAAGCTTAATGAAAAGAAACTTTTGGAGATGGATGAAGAACTTCAAAAAAAACTCATTCATGGCTATTATGCTTGTGTTAGTTTTGTAGATACTCAAGTTGGAAAAATTATTGAAAAATTAAAAGAAAAGGATTTAGATAAAAATACTATTATTGTTGTATTTGGAGATCATGGTTGGCATTTGGGCGACCATAGTTTATGGAACAAACACTCTAATTTTGAGCAAGCTACGCGTTCACCACTAATGATATATGTTCCAAATGACAATACATCCGTAAAAGTAAGCTCGCCTACTGAATTTGTAGATCTTTTCCCAACTCTTTGTGAGTTGTCAGGATTATCTATTCCAGAAAATTTAGACGGTAAAAGTTTATTGCCATTAATCAATCAAACAAATAAGGTAGCAAAAAAATATGCTGTAAGTCAATGGCATAAGGGAAAAGTAACAGGTTATAGTTTTAGAACAGATACTTATAGGTATACGGTTTGGATTGATAAAAAGAAAAGCTCAGAGTTTATTACATCCAATGACATAGTGGCTCAAGAATTATATGATTACACTAAAGATCCTTTAGAAACTAGGAACCATTTTGGGCGCCCTGAATATAAAGTGATTCAAAAAGAATTGATAAGCTATTCGAAGGCGTATTTTAATTCAGAGTTATTAAAAAGTAAAGGTGTACAAAGCACTTCTAATGCTATGGTTGTTGGAGCTACACTCAATCACAATGAGCTGAATACTATAAAAGAACAATTGTTTTTAAAAGACTTTAATTACCTAACACCAGCCAATGCTGCTAAACAAACTAAAATCCATCCTACACCCAAAGTATGGAATTGGCAGCAAATAGACGACTTTATAAGTCTAGCCCAAAAACACGATTTACAAGTTCGTTTGCATGGACCGATCTCACCTCAAGCATCAAAATGGGCTAAAGAAGATCACAGAACACCAAAAGAATTAAATCAAATTATGACAGAATTTGCAACAGCTTTTGCAATGAGGTTTAATAGTGAGCCTTCTGTGAAATGGATGGATGTTGTAAACGAAACCATACTTCCTAACGGAAAGTGGTTTGGTCCTAAAGAAGGAACTAATAAATGGGAAAATCCTTGGTTAAAAATGGGGTTGGATGAAAACGGTTATCCCCTTTATATTTTAAAAGCTTTTGAAATTGCTACAAAGTACGCTTCTAATATTAAGCTGGTTTATAATCAAAATGCCGGAATGCAAACTAAAATGTGGGATAAAGTTAAAGAAACCATTTTGTATATAAGGTCTAAAGGCTATCGTGTAGATGGAATTGGATGGCAAGGACATATCGGTTTAAGTCCAACAACAAAAGCATTAAAGGAGAATACGGACGTAGAATTAAAAAAATTATCAAAATTAATAGATTGGGCTCATCAAAATGATTTGGAGTTTCATGTAACCGAACTCGATTATTTTACGAAAGATAAAAGCCAATTAAAGAGCGGATTAAAAAGTCAAGCTGAGTTTTATCAAAAATTAATTAATGTTTTGCAAGAGAAAACAAAATCAGGTCTTGTAACGCTTAATCTTTGGGATATTAGTGAGCGAACTAAAAAAGGAAAAGAAGGTGTTTTTCAATCCATTTACAATTCAAAATTTCAGCCAACACCGAGTTATAAAATCATTAAAAAGATAAACCAATAATATGTTTAAAAAAGTAATTTTATTCAATTTCATAGTAACTATGTTTAGTTCTTATGCACAAAATTCAAGTGAACTAAGATCAGATTTTAGCCCTTTATATTTAGATCCATTACAACCTACTGAAAAAAGAATAGACGATTTAATGAAAAGGATGACCCTAGAAGATAAGGTATATCAAATGAACCAATTTGTTGGATTGGATCATATGAAACAAGGAAATCCTGACGACGATAAAGAAAATAATGATGCGCAGGGCTTTTATAAAACACTTTCTGTTAATGATGTTTCTAAAATGTGTGAAGAGGGAAAAATAGGCTCTTTTTTACATGTTTTAACTGCTAAAGAAGCAAACTACTTGCAAGAATTAGCATTAAAGTCACCATTAAAAATCCCTGTATTAATCGGAATTGATGCGATACATGGGAATGCTTTGGTTTCTGGTACAACGGTATATCCCTCTCCAATTGGATTGGCATCCACTTGGGATGATGATTTTCTGTATTCTATAGGAAAACAAACTGCGAAAGAGATGCGTGCTACCGGAAGTCATTGGACTTTTACACCAAACATAGATATACTAAGAGATCCGCGTTGGGGACGTGTTGGAGAAACATTAGGGGAAGATCCTTTTATGGTTGGTAATATGGGAGCTGCAATGATACATGGGTTTCAACAAGGCGATTTTACAGGGACTCAAAAAGTAATAGCTTGTGCAAAACATCTTATAGGTGGAGGTGAATCCATCAATGGATTAAACGCAGCTCCTGCAGACATTTCTATGAGGACTCTAAGAGAAGTGCATTTACCCCCTTATAAAAAAGCTATTGATGCTGGTCTGTATTCCATTATGGCAGCTCATAATGAGATAAACGGTGTTCCATCTCATATGAGTAAATGGTTAATGACAAACGTTTTAAGAAACGAATGGAACTTCAAAGGATTTTATGTAAGTGATTGGTTAGATATTGAACGTATTGATAAGTTACATCATGTTGCCCAAGATATGAAAGAAGCCTCTTTTTTATCTGTTGATGCTGGTATGGATATGCACATGCATGGTCCAGAATTTACAGATGCGATTATTGCATCTGTAAAAGAAGGTAAACTTTCCATAAATCGTGTAAATGATGCTTGCCGTAAAATATTAACAGCGAAGTTTAAATTAGGCTTATTTGAAAATCGATTTGTAGATTTAGAGAAAAAAGGGGAATTACTTTTTACAGAAGAACACAAGGCGACTGCATTAGAGTCTGCAAGAAAAGGGATTATATTACTCAAAAACAATGGGATATTACCTTTACCAGAAACGACTTCAAAAAAGAAAATATTTGTCACAGGACCCAATGCAAATAATCAATCTATTTTAGGAGATTGGCATGCTGTCCAACCTGATGAAAATGTAATTACTATTTATGAAGGGATTAAAGCTTTAGGAGAAACCAAAGGCTATGCTGTAAACTTTTTTGATTCAGGAGAAAATATTAGAAAAATTCAAAGTTTTAAAATCCAGGAAGCTGCAGAAAAAGCGAAAAATGCAGACTATGCAATTGTTGTTGTAGGAGATAATTCCATGCGCTATAAATGGAAAGATAAAACGGCTGGCGAAAACATGGGACGTGCCCACTTAGATTTGTTTGGCAAACAATTGGAATTAGTTCAGGCGATTAAAAAAACAGGAACACCAGTCATCATTGTTTTGGTCAACGGAAAACCAATTTCTGAACCTTGGCTTGAAAAAAATATTCCTGCTATTTTAGAATCTTGGGAACCCGGAAATTTAGGAGGTCAAGCAGTGGCTGAAATTTTATTTGGTGACGTAAATCCAAGTGGTAAATTGCCTTTAACTGTTGCAAGAAGTGTTGGTCAGTTAAGAATGATCTACAATCACAAGCCCTCTGCATATTTTCATAAATATGCCGATGAGAAAAAAACACCCCTATATCCTTTTGGGTTTGGTTTAAGTTATACTAAATATAGTTATAACGCACCAAAAATGTCAAGTAAGACATTCAAGCAAAACCAAGCCGTAACTGTTACAGTTGAAGTTACTAATAGCGGAGAAATTGATGGAGAGGAAATTGTTCAATTGTATATTCGAGATAAAGTTAGTAGCGCTACAAGACCTGTGAAAGAACTCAAAGGCTATCAACGGGTAGCTTTAAAAGCAGGTGAAACAAAAACAGTAAGCTTTACTATAGATGCTGAAAGTTTGGCTTTTTATGATATCAACATGGCATATTGTGTAGAGCCTGGTGAGTTTATGATAATGACAGGATCATCTTCAAATGATAAAGATTTAAAATCAACTACTTTAGAAGTTAATAACAGAATTGAATTATAAGATGAAATATTCTAAATTAGTTGTCATAACATGTCTTTTAATTCTTTTAAGTTGCAAAATAACTAAGGAAAACAAGACATTGATTTCAGCTAAAAAAAATGTATTATTCTTAATGATGGATGATTTACGTCCTGAATTAAGTGTGTATGGACACAGTCAAATTAGCAGTCCTAACATTGATGCTCTAGCTAAATCAGGTGTCACTTTTAAAAGAGCCTATTGTAATGTCCCCGTTTGTGGAGCCTCTAGGGCTAGTATTTTAACAGGAATAAGACCTACAGCAAACCGTTTTTTAAAATATAATGCGAGTATTAAAAATGAGACCCCCAATATTCTAACATTGGTAAAGCACTTTAAAAACCAAGGATATACGACCATTAGCAATAATAAAATAACGCATTTAAAGAGAGATATTAATGAATGGGATGAGGAATGGTATCCTTCTTTGAAAGGATGGCGTGACTATCAATCTAAAGAAAATATACATTTAGAAAAAAAGGGTCAACACGGTTATGCTTATGAAAACCCAGATATTGATGATGATGCTTATTATGATGGTAAAACGGCAAACAAATCAATTTTAGACTTAAAAAGATTAAAAGCTGAAGGGAAACCATTTTTTATGGCTGTTGGTTTTGTAAAGCCACATTTGCCTTTTAATGCACCAAAAAAATATTGGGATTTATACAAGGAATCTGAAATTACCCTACCAAAAAATAATTTTTTCTCTAATTCTGCACCAGAAATAGCCAATCATTCTTGGGGAGAACTGCGTTACTACAAAGGTATTCCTAAAAAGGGACAAGTTTCTGATACTGTTGCAAAAAAGTTGATACACGGCTATTATGCTGCTGTAAGTTATGTGGATGCTCAAGTAGGAAAAGTTTTAAAAGAACTTAAAAACTTGGGATTAAAAGACAACACAGTTATTGTTTTAGTGGGGGATCATGGTTGGAGTCTAATGGAACACGGACTATGGGTAAAGCATAGTAATTTTAGGGTCGCGCTTCAAGTACCTTTGATCATAAGTGCTTCCAATATTTCGAAAGATAGGCACACGAATTCGATTGCTGAATTGGTAGATTTATATCCAACCTTATGCGAATTGGCAAATATTTCTATTCCAACTCATCTAGATGGCGAATCTTTGGTTGAAGCCTTACAAGCACCTTCAAAAGTATTTAAAAATACAGCCTTGGCTCGCTGGCAAAAGGGAGAAACTCTAGTTGCGGATAATTTATTTTATACAGAATGGCAAAGAAATGATAACACAATAGCCAGAATGCTCTACGACCACAATACGGATTCAGACGAAAACAGAAATTTAGCAATTGAAGCATCCTTCAGAGGAACAGTAGATAGTTTGAGTATAATTTTAAATAACAGATTAAAAAAACATCAAAATGAAAAATAATTTTATTAAAAGCTTTTGTGTGTTAACTCTTTTTTTAGGGTTTTTGAATTCTTGTAATACAGTAAAATATAATACACCTGTTTCAGCAAAAGTAGCATCTACTGTAAGGCCAAATATTATCTACATCATGGCAGATGATTTAACCACCCAGGCTATAAGCGCTTATGGAGGAATTTACAAAGATATTGCACCAACCCCTAATATTGATAAAGTTGCAAAAGAAGGGATGCTGTTTCACGATGTTTTAGTTACTAATGCTATTTGTGGACCAAGTAGAGCGGCTATATTAACAGGTAATTATAGTAACTTAAATGGGTACTATAAAAACGAAAGTGGAGGAAAATTTAATTCAGAGCAGTGGACGTTTCCACAAGAATTTCAAAAACAAGGCTATGTTACTGGCTTGTTTGGTAAATGGCACTTAGGTACAGATCCTGTTGGATTCGATAGTTTTAAATACCATAATTCTGCAGGACAACAAGGTCATTATTGGGATCCCCTTTTTAATGCTAATGGAATCGATGTAAAAGAGAAAGGCTATGCTACTAACTTAAGTACAGATTTTGCATTGACTTGGCTCGATTCAACAAAAACTTCTAGGCAACCATTTTTAATGATACTACAATACAAAGCGCCACATAGGCCATGGGAGCCAGATACAAAGTATGAAACATTATGGGATGATATAGAAATGCCGTATCCAGTAACATTTAATGACACGTATGAAGGGCGTGAAAAGACCGCTGGGGATACTGAAATGACGATGGAATATTTTAGTCGTAGAGATATGAAATTAGAGCGTCCAAAGGATATAAAGAAAGGAAAAGAAAGTATTAAATGGGATTTCTATGGTGCTAAACCAGGCGAGATTGTTCAACCAGAAGGTATGAGTAATGAAGAAGGAAGAAAATGGAGGTATCAAAACTATATTAAAGATTATTTAGCGTGTGTTAAATCTGTTGACGATAATGTTGGACGTGTTTTAAACTATTTAAAAGAAAATAATCTTGAAGAAAACACCATTATTGTACTAACTTCAGATCAAGGCTTCTATTTAGGAGATCATGGTTTTTTTGATAAACGATTTATTTACGAAGAATCTTTAAGAATGCCATTTATGGTGAAATATCCAAAAAAAATAAAGGCAGGAAGTGTTAATGAAGACATTATCTCAAACATAGATTTTGCGCCAACATTATTAGAATTAGCTGGTATTTCGACAACACAAAAAATGCAAGGAACTAGTTTTGTTCCTGTTTTAGAAGGGAATACTCCGAAAGATTGGCAGGATGCTATGTATTATCATTATTACGAGTTTCCGTTTTGGCATCATGTACAACCACATTATGGTATCAGAACTCAAAAATATACGCTAGCTCATTTTTATTACAATATTGATGTTTGGGAATTATATGATTTAGAAAAAGATCCAGGTCAAGTGAATAATATTTATAATGACCCCAATTATGCTGAGGTGACAGCTGAATTAAAGGTGAAGTTAAAAAACTTAATGATCAAATTTGAGGATAACAAAAGCTTGGCAGATTTTAGAAAAATAACTGACACTGATTTTGGTAGAATTGTAGATAATATTAAAGATGAAGAATCCGTACAACAGATTTTAACTAAGAAAAAAAATTAGCATACATACTCCTTTTAAACCAAAATCATGATGAAGAGACAATTGTTATTATTAGCGATACTCTTAGTCATGATTTTTTCTTGTCATAAAGTTGAGAATCCCTTTAGAACTGAAAACCTTATTCCGTGGTCTATCGTTGCTTTTGATAAATTAGAACGCACCCCCTCAGAACGCGTGGCTATGGTGAAAAAGCTTGGTTTTAGTCAATATGCTTTTGGAGGTAGAAAAAAGCATATTGAGACCATGGTAACCGAACTAAATATAGCAAGAGCCGAAGGCATTAAGATTAGCGCTGTTTGGCTTTATATAAATAATAAAGATACTTTAAGAAACCTTAAACGCGCAAATGAAATGGTGTTTGAAAGTTTAAAAGCTACCGGAGTATCTACCCAAATCTGGATAGGAATCGATGCTGAGTTTTTTGAGGGGTTAACGCAACGGCAATCGCTTAAGAAAGCGCTAGATATGATTTCATTTCTTTCTGAAAAAGCCCAAAAAGTGAACTGTAAAATAGCATTGTATAATCATGGCGGTTGGTTTGGAGAACTCGAAAATCAACTAGAAATCATAAAATGTTTACCACAATACGACATTGGCATAGTCTATAATTTTCATCATGCACATGAACAATTAGAAAAATATCGAAGTATTATCAAACAAATACACCCTTTTTTATGGTGTGTTAATTTAAATGGTATGAAAAAAGGAGGCCCTAAAATTATTCTTATTGGGGAGGGGGACCTTGAAGAAGAGATGATCAATTGTATACTTAAGTTAGGTTACAAAGGTCCCTTTGGTATTTTAGGGCACGTGAAGGGTGATGACGTAGCACTTATTTTAAAAAAGAATTTAAAAGGCTTAAAATCAATTCACATAGCTAAATAAATTTAAAACCATTTCCCCCTACTAAAAAAACATATCACCTTTCAAGAAATCTATATTACAGGTATGTTTACAACTAATTAATCTAAAATAATATTATGAAAAAACTTTACACATTATTAGTTTGTACAATTTTATTTAGTACAGGATTGTTTGCTCAAACAAATCTATTATTAAATTCAACGTTTACCTCCGGAGACGATTGGAGAGGTGACGCAGTTGGGGGTTGTACTGGAGCAGAACTTGGGGCATACGATTCATCAGAAACGAATACGTCCGATGGTAGTGGATCTTGGAAAATCAATGCATGCGATAATAATAATAATCGTTTGCAATCGGCTGCAGCTTTTGCGGTTGATATTGACAATTATACATTTACTTTTTATGTAAAAGGAACCGCGGGTCAGGTTATTACTCCTTGGTTTTTTGTAACAGGTTCCGGAAACGTACTTCCTAATGAAGGAGACTACACCATAGTAAACACAGGTGAATGGGAACAAGTTGTAAGAACACATAGTATTCCAGCAGCAGTTAATGTAACAGCACGAATTCGTCTTAAAACAACAGAATCATCTGTTAATATTGACGATGTTTCTTTAGTTCTTACCTCATCGCTTGGCGTAAACGATTTTTCAGACACAAATAAAATAGAATTATTTCCAAATCCTGTAAAAGATATTCTATCAATAAAGTCACTTTCAATACTTAAGAAAGTAGAGGTATTTAATGTATTGGGCCAAAAAGTAATGGGTAGAGAAAACACAAATGATCTTAATGTAACTAAATTAAAATCAGGAGCATACTTTCTAAAAATTGTTCACGAAAACAGCACGGTTTCAACGAAAAAATTTATAAAAATTAATTAACATACTATAAGACAAATAGGAATGAAAAAAATAATTGTACTAATATTATTCTGTGGTTTTTTATCTACAGCGAATGCACAAAAAAAGTCGTATCAAGAAAAAAAGGCAACCACAAATGCACAACATATAGCCGAATCCATGGATTTAAATGACAGTACTAAAACGTTACTATATGCAATTTTGTTGGGTAAATATGATGAAACTTCAAAACAAATAAAAGGCAACGATTTATCAAATGAAGAAAAGAAAATGATTTATAAGAAATCATTTAAACAAACCAATCAAAAATTGTCAGCCCTGTTTTCTAAAGAAGAAATCAATACCATTAATGCCTTGTTAAAAGAACAGCATAAAAAAGGTAAAAATTAGTTTACCACAATTATAAATAATTGAATAAGGCGATAGCATTTGCCTTATTTTAAAAATACAGTATTATGTTTAAAAGAATAGTTTTATTATTTTTAGTAGTTTATGTGGTGCCTTTTGTGCTATTTGCTCAAGAAGATCCAAGAACAGGTGCAGAAATGGTCACTGAAATGGGAAGAGGGATCAACCTTGGGAACGTTCTTAGTGCACCCACAGAAGGAGATTGGGCAGCCCCAGTAACGGAACAATATTTTATTGATGTTGCTGCTGCTGGTTTTACCAATGTTAGAATACCAGTTGACTTTTTTGGGACTCGAACTACAGGTGATATCAATGGTGCTAGTACTGCTAGTTATTCTCCTGAGATTGGCACAGTATCCCAATATACTGGAGAAACTTTCACAATAGATTCCGACTATTTAGAAAGAGTAAAGACAGTGATTAATTGGTCGATAGCTCAAGGGCTTGTAACCATCCTTGATTTTCATGGACAACATTTAAAATCTGATTTCGTTAAAACATTTGACAGTGATGAGGGTGCCTTTACAAGCCCAACTTCGGCAAGAAGAGCAGCAGATAATGCAAAATTTAGAGCTATTTGGACTCAATTAGCCTTAGAATTTGAAGATCACAGTTATAAGTTAGTGTTTGAAATTATTAACGAACCTTATTTTCACATGAGCAAGGATGATATGGATACACTTAATGACGAAATCTTAGCGATTATAAGAGTAGGAGGAAATAACCCACAAAGAAATATTATTGTTACAGGAGGTGGTGATACCTCTTATAATGCGATTAAGCAAATTGATCCTATCCTTTTTGATAATACTCCTAATCGTTTAATAGGATCTTTTCATTATTACAACCCGTATGATTTCACAAGTTCTAGTTTAGCAACTGGTAATGATTATGACTGGGGAGCAGCAGATCAAGGAGAGGTAGACACACATTTTACTTCAGTTAAATCATGGACTGATGCTAATGATGTACCTGTTTTTTTAGGTGAATTTGGTGCAGATAATACTGGTGGATACAATTACAGTACAGGAGATTTAAACGCTGTTTCAGCCAATTCTACTGGCTTTGCTGATGGAGGGCCAGATAATACCTCAAAAGTAGCGTATTTTAGATATGTTTCAGAATTAGCCATCAGTAAAGGATTTTCTTTTGCAGCTTGGGATGCTGGACCAAAGTCTAATAAAACAATTCATAAGAGAACAGATAATCCTCTTACAGTGAATTTTCAGAGAAGTGAATTTTCAGTAACTAGTTATGATCCAAAAGTAACAACTGTAAGTACAGTTTTTGATACCTCTGTTTGGGTTGAAGATGTAAAGAATGCAATAATAAACCCATTATCAAATCCAAAAAATCTGCTATCAGGATTGGAGCCAACGTTTACTCCGACCATGACCACTTTTTGGAAACATTTAAACGTTGGTTCAGGTGAATACGATTCCTCAGAATCGAATACTGTCGATGGTAGTGGATCTTGGGAAATAACTAGTGGTGGAACTCAGAGTCGTTTGGAAATGATAACACCGATTCCGGTTACTACAGATAATTATACACTTACTTTTTATGTAAAAGGAACCGCGGGAGATGCTATTAGACCTGCTATATTGAATGGATCGAATAAACTAATGACTCCAAATAACTATACCATAACAACTACTGGGGTATGGGAAAAGGTTGTTGGAACATGGGATTTAGATGCAGGTAATACTGGAACTGTACGATTCTATAATAGGAACAATGGTTCAGTTGTTAATATTGACGATGTTTCTTTAGTTCTATCTTCGGACCCTGAACTTAGTTCACCTGCGAGATCTGCAATTTCAGCTTCAATATTCTCGACTCAAGATGGAGATTGGGAAAGTGCCGCAACTTGGGCAGGTGGGGTTGTGCCATCATTTCAATCAGATAACGTTACTATTAATAATGAAGTAGCAATTAGATCTGCAGTTGCAGTAAATGATTTAACGTTAGGATCCGCAGGGAAATTAATAATAAACACAGGTAAGAGTATCAATATTGCTAATAATTTAGACATTGATAACTCTGCATATAATAGTGTTGTTTTCAATGCTGGTGGTAATGGACCTGCATTATTAAAAATTGGCGGCACCTATAATCCCAGTGGGAATAGAATTTTGTACAATCATAAAATGAATTCAGATAGTTTTAATCAGAAGTGGTTATTAATAGCTGCGCCATTAGAAAATGCAACTATTGCTAATTTCCTTGATATAACAAAAGCATCCCAGGTAGTGAAAAATGAGACCAAAACGGCATTTGCTCCTTATGATGATACTCTTGGTGCAGGTTTAAAATATACGTATTTTCCAAATGATTACTCAGGATCAGATACATTTGTTGAAGGTAAAGGGTATGCTACACAATTAGATGCAGGTTCGGGGACTGCACCAACGTTACAGTTTAGAGGCAAACTACAAGATACCTCTCCTATTGAAATTTTAATTTCAGATGCAGGAAATGGATTTAACTTAGTGGGTAATCCTTATTCAACTTTTCTATTTGCAAATTCATCTGCAACTAGTGCCACTAATAATCTTTTAACAGCAAACACTCTTGTTTTAGATGAAGAGACGATATGGATTTGGGACTCTTTAAATTCAACTTTTTTACCTAAGAATCAAGACTCCTCATTTAGAATTGCGCCAACCCAAGGCTTTTTTGTAAAAGCAGCTTCTGGTGGTGGCACTTTTTCTTTTGCCGAAAATATGCAAACTTTAACTACTGATACTTACTACAAAAACCCTAGTACCAGATTTGAAATAAATTTATTTATTACCACTAATGATATTAAAAGGAATACAACTGTAAGATATATTAATAACAGAACTACTTCTTTTGATAATGGTTCAGACAGTTCTTTATTTGGCGGTGATGGTGATGTTTTATCACTATATACAGAATTAGTAGAAAATAATACGGGAAAAAAATTAGCAATTCAATCTTTACCAAATTCAAATTTTGAAAATATGGTAATTCCTGTTGGAGTGAATTCATCGGTAGGATCAGAGTTTACTTTTACGGCAGATGTTTTAAATGTTCCTACAAATTACAAAGTGTATTTAGAAGACAGAACTACGAACATAATTACACGTTTAGATGAAGCGAACGCAGAATATAAAGTTTCTTTTAAAAATGGAAATACAAGTGGTCGTTTTTATCTTCATGTTAAAACTTCTTCAGTTTTAAGTACAGATACGAATAACTTAAGTGATGTTAGTATCTATACTACTAGTAATTCTAATTTAAGAGTTCAAGGTCTTCAAGAAGGAAATGCTTCAATCTCAATATTTAATATTTTAGGAAAACAAGTTTTTCAGACTTCGTTAGAAGCTTCTAACTCTATAAACATTGCGTTGCCAAACTTAGTGAAAGGATTTTACCTCCTACAACTAAAAAATGCACATGGTAAATTGAATAAAAAAATAATATTAGAATAATTAACGAGAACTAAAGACACTACATCGTGAGAAAAGATATAAAAAAAACAAAAGATACCGCTGAAGAAATTTCTCGTAAAGCCGCTTTAAAAAAAATAGGTAATTACGGTAAATATGCAGCATTAACTGCATTAGGAACCTATATGATATTGAATCCTCAAAAAGCACAGGCACAAAGCCCCGGAATTCCTGGGTCAGGGTTTTGATTAGTTATAAAGCTTTGTTTGTTTAGATCAATACAAGCGGTCTTTTAATAAAAAGATATGCGTGAAAAAGTAACTGAGAAAAGTGGTTATGGTATAATAATATTGAGAAAGTAAATTCAAGGATTTCCCACCCCAACTGGGGTGGGTTTCTTATAATTGGAGAATCTTTTTCATTGTATAAAAATAGGATTATGTTTAAAAATAAAGTCTTATTGTATTTAGTAGTTAGTCTGATGCCTTTTGTAGTATTTGCTCAAACATCAGCTTCAGATATGGTTGCACAAATGGGAAGAGGGATCAACCTTGGGAACGTTCTTAGTGCTCCGACAGAGGGAAACTGGTCGCCTATCGTAAGGGAGCAATATTTCATTGATGTTGCCGCCGCTGGTTTTACCAATGTTAGAATTCCAATTGATTTTTTTGGGACTCGAACTACAGGTAATACTTCCGGTTATTCAAGTGCGGCTGGAACTGCAGGAAATTATACTGGAACATCGGATGATTACGTAGTGTCCTCCGATTATTTAGATAGAATTCAGCAGGTCATTGAATGGTCTTTAAAAGAAGGACTTGTAACCGTCATTGATTTTCACGGTTCGAATTTAAAATCTGAGTTTATCTATACATTTGATACTGAAGAAACAGCATATACACACCCAACCTCTGAAAAAAGAGTCGCAGACAATCAAAAGTTTATAGCTATTTGGGCTCAGATAGCAGCTCGTTTTAAAAATCATTCTGAGAATTTATTGTTTGAAGTTATTAATGAACCCTATTTTCATATGAGTGCGGAAGAGATGAATACTCTTAACACGGATATCTTAGCAATGATAAGAGCTTCTGGAGGAGGCAATGCAACTAGAAATGTGATTATTACAGGAGGTGGAAAAACTTCACACGAAGCTCCTACGGAAATTAATTCCTCAATTATTTCTGGCAATGCTTATTTAATAGCAACGTTTCATTATTACCAACCGTTTAATTTCACAAGTTCTAGTGCAGATTCTAGAGATGTGGAATCTTGGGGATCAGATGCAGATAAAAATTTATTAACAACGAGATTTAATGAGGTTTCTACTTGGGCTACAGCGAACTCAATACCTGTTTTTTTAGGTGAATTTGGTGCTGATAATACGGGCGGATACAATTACAGTACAGGAGACTTAAATACTGTTTCAGCCAATGCTACTAATTTTGCTGATGGAGGGCCAGATAATGCCTCTAGAGTAGCGTATCATAGTTATGTTGCAGAGCAATCTATCAATAGAGGGTTTTCATTTGCAGCTTGGGATGCTGGACCAAAGTCTAATAAAACAATTCATAAGAGAACAGATAATCCTTCTTCAGTGAATTATAATAGGAATAATTTTTCAGTGATAGGTTATAATCCAAAAAACACAAATAGAAGTTCAGTTTTAGATACTTCAGTTTGGGTTGAAGATGTAAAGAATGCGTTATTAACTTCAGGAACATGGCCACTATGTTATGGACCTGGCCCTGATCCTATTATTCACAATCCTGATTTTGAGTGTGGATACAATTTTGGATGGAGTTTAAAATCACTTTCAAACTCAACGGCAAATATATCAGATTCAGGCGCTACGGATGCTTATAATGGGGACGCTGCAGCAAAAATAGTTGTTGAAACAAATTTTGGCTATAATAAAGTACTACTTGAAAATAGTGTATTTAATAATGATTTAAATGGAAAAACAATTGCACTAAATTGTTTTGCGAAATCTGATGATGCGACTAGTTTTAGATTTCAAATTAAGGCGATATATACAAGTGGTACCGTCCGTTATTTAACATCACCAGTTTTAAGCCTTCAAACAGGATATAATGCTTATGAATATTCTTTTGATTTAACGGACCCAACAACTTCAATACAAGTTAAGGTTTTGTGTGGAAATCAAGCAGATACTTATTATTTTGATGATTTCGAAACCACTATTACTGACACAGAAAGTTTATCAACAGTCAAATATGAATTGGATAATAGAGTGGTTTCGTACCCTAATCCAAGTATGAATTTTGTAAATGTTAAGCTACTTTCTTTAGAAAAAAAAATAAAAAACATAAAAATAATTGATTTAAATGGACGCCTAGTAGCTGAGTATCATCCTAAATTAGCAAATGATTTAAAGATAAACACTAATAAATTAGAGAATGGAATGTATTTAATGCAAGTTACAACAAGTGATAATAAAGTTTTAAGGCCTAAAAGGATCGTTATAGCTAGATAATATTAAGTGGCGTTTTTGTAAATAAACAATAAAATCCTTGCTATTTACTTATCTTTGATTAAGTTACAATCGTATATAAATTGAGAGCTCATCATGTCAAATTTATTCAAACAAATTATTTTTATAGTTAGCTTATATAGTTGTATTTCTCTGCATGCTCAATTACAATTAAACAAAATATCTGGAACTGAGGGACTTTCACAAAATACTATAAAAAGTATTATTCAAGATCGTAATGGTTTTATTTGGGTAGGAACTTACAACGGCATTAATAAATACGATGGCTATTCTATGGTCCATTATAAATTTTTAAATGATGTTAATAGTCTTAGTAGTAATATTATTATCAGTCTTTTTGAGGATAAAGATGGGTATATATGGGCAGGGACTACAAATGCTGGATTAAATAGAATTGACCCAAGGACAGGTAAAATAGATGTGTATTTTGACAACCCTAATACACCTGATTATGCAAGTGAAATAGACCATATTTATCAATCATCCTCTGGAGTTCTTTTTATTAAAACCTCTAATGGTATTAAATTTTTTAAGGTAGCTATTGATGGGAGTTTAGTCTTTGAAGAAGTAATGAATGCCGCAAATAACTTTAGTTTGCTTATTAAAAACATTATTCCTGCAATAAATGGTAAACATTGGTTTTTTACGCCCAAAAATAAAATAAAACTGCATTTAGCAGAGATAAATGAAATCGCAAATGTACCAGAAGTTAAAATTCAAAGTACAGACATCGAGGCGTTTGAATTAGATTCGAGTTATCCTGTGAATTTTATTGAATACCCAGAGAACACAATTTGGGTGATAAGCAATAGACTCCAGCTCCTTAAAATTCAATTAAACAATCAACTTCAAGTTATTGATCGTGAGTTAATAAGTCTTTCGGATAATAGTTTAGGGTTTTCAGAACAAAATTTCAAGAAATTAGCATTTGCTATTGATAAAGATCAGCACATTTGGGTTGCCGGGAATGGGACATTATTAAGCTATAATACTCAGACAGGAGAAAAACTCAATTTAAATTCAAGAAATAGAAAAGAGATTGCGATTCAACAAGCGCAACAATTAATGATTGATAACACCAATATTCTGTGGTTAGGAACCTTAAACCACGGATTGTACAAAATGGATTTAGAAAACAATTCATTTTTGAATTCTAACGAGTTTTTAAACACTTCTGAAAAGCAATTTTCCTTTTTTCATGAGTATCCCATCCTTACAATGTGCGAAAATTCTAAAGGAGATATTTGGCTAGGGACTCAAGGTAGAGGTGGTTTAGCAATACTAAAGGGTAAGGGAATCGAAAGGAAATTATTTAATAAGTCAAATATAGTTTTGGACTATAATTATCTTACAAAAACCAATAAACAATTTGACGCTGAAGATTTTTTTGAGATTAAAAGATTGATGACTGATCGTGAGGACAATATTTGGGTAGGCGCTAAAACAGGGTTAAGCAAAATAAGCTTTAAAAATAATTCCGAAACCTTTGATATTCAGAAATTCAACGATATAAAAGATAAACAGGGTAAACGTATTAAAAATCCAGTCTTTGCTATTGAAGAAGATAGAAAGGGAAATATTTGGGTTGGATATTGGAAGAAAGGCATCGCTAAAATTACTTTTGATAAACAAAACGAAACCTATACCTCTGTTAATTATCAAAATGAATTAAACGATACAAATAGCTTGTCAAACAATTTCGTTCGTGATATACTTGAAGATTCTAATGGGGGTATTTGGGTAGGAACCATAAGAGGTTTAAATAAACTAAAACAAGATGAGACAGGTAATATTGCTTTTACGAGTTATCTAAATGAGCCTGAGAATAAAAATAGTTTAAGTAATAATTATGTTTTGGATATTTTTCAAGCAAGTGATGGTCATATATATGTTGGTACATTTGGTGGAGGATTGAATCAAATTGAAATTTTAAATAATACTTTAAATTTTAAAAAGTATACCACAACAGAGGGACTTCCAAGTGATGTTGTTTATCAAATAAAGGAAGACAAACAAGGGAACATATGGATGTTGCACGTTCGGGAGATTTCTAAATTGAACCCAAGAACTGGAGAAATCACCTATTTTGAAAATCAAGATGGAATTAATGTTAGTGAGTTTAAGGACAATGCCATGTTATTTACCAATTCTGGGATGATGCTTTGTGGCGGCGTAAATGGGATTACATTTTTTCAACCTGATAAGCTTTCTGTAAATGAAATTAAACCACAACTAATTATTTCGGATTTTAAACTTTTTAATGAAATTGTGCAACCCTTAGAGAAAAGAAATGGAAAGGTGATTTTAGAAAATAGTATTGATGAAACTAAAAAAATAGTATTGCCTTATAATCTTAATTCTATGGAATTTGTTTTTTCAAGCTTGCATTTTTCCAATCCTGAAAAAAATCAATATAAGTATATATTAGAAGGATTTGATGAAAAATGGCAATACTCTAAAGGAAACGAACGACGGTTTGCATCTTATACGAATGTTCCGCCAGGAAATTACATATTTAAAGTTTATGGCTCTAATAGTATTGGCCTATGGACAGATGAACCAAAAGAGATATCGGTTGTAATAAACGAACCTTGGTATTCAACAATTCTAGCTATTTTTCTCTTTTCGTTGTTAATTTTTGCCATCATATATAGTTTTGTTAAAATTCGTTTGAATCAGATACGTTTAAAGAGTAAGCTGGATATAGAAAGTGCTGTCCATGAAAATTCTGAAGAAATGAATCAAATGAAGCTTCAATTTTTCACCAACATATCTCATGAATTAAGAACCCCTTTAACTTTAATTGTTGGTCCTTTGAGTCAAATTATGAATGGGCAGGTCAATACCAAAGATGTTCCGAAGCTGAACTCAATAATGTATAAAAATTCCAATAGACTTCTCAAATTAATTAATCAACTTTTAGATTTCAGAAAAGCAGAATCTGGAAATTTAAATTTAATAGTTCAAAATGATGAACTTGTAACCTTTGTAGGAGAGGTGTTTGCAGCATTTGAAGATGTTGCATTAGAAAAAGATATTAAGTTTTTGTTTTTATCTCCAAAAAATAAACTAGATGCTTGGTTTGATAATGATAAAATTGAAAAAATATTATATAATCTATTGTCTAATGCCTTTAAGTTTACTCCCAACGGAAAAAGTATTACAGTAAGTCTTGAAAAAGAAACTGTAAACAATGAAGACTATGCCATTATTAAAGTAATTGACTTTGGAATAGGAATTCCTAAAGAAGAATTAGTGAGCATATTTGATCGATTCTATCAAACTAAAAAAGAAAATAATGCTATTAATGAAGGTTCAGGTCTGGGATTGGCTTATATAAAACATTTAGTAGAAATACATAAAGGGAAAATTAATATTGAAAGCGAGTTTCATAAAGGAACTATATGTACTGTCACTATACCTATATCTAAATCAGTATACTCTAATAATTCTATTATAGAATTACAACCTCAAAAATATGACTTTAAGTATACTAAAATTGGAGTTGATGTTATTAAGGAAAATCAATTAATACCAAAAAAATCTATTAAAAGTGTTAAAGAACATTCAAAGGAAACGCCGCTACTTTTAATCGTTGAAGACAATAGAGAATTACAAGACTATTTGGTAACATCTTTTAGTCATGATTATAGAATATTAACTGCAAATAATGGCAAAGAAGGTTTAGAGCAGGCAATTAAAAACGTCCCCAGCGTCATTATAAGCGATTTAATGATGCCCGAAATGAATGGGATTGAGATGTGTAAAAAATTAAAAACAGATATTAACACGAGTCACATTCCAATACTTATTTTAACCGCAAAAGCTGGATTGGAAAACGAAAAAGAGGGATTAGAAACTGGAGCTGATGAGTTCATCTTGAAACCTTTTAATATTGAAGTTTTAAAATTAAGATTAGATAATATTATACGTACCAAACAGTTATGGATTCAGAAGTTTAGAACCAATTCGAATTCAAGGTCTTGGAAGGAATTATCCAATAAATTGGATCAAAATTTTATAGAAAAATCAATTAACATCATTAAGAAGAATCTTGATAATACAGAATTTTCTGTTGAAAAATTCGCCCTAGAAATAGGGATGAGTAGATCTTCACTGTTTTTAAAATTGAAATCAATAACAGGACAATCCACATCTGAATTTATAAGAACAATTCGTCTTAAAAGAGCTGCAAAACTTATTGAATCTGGAAAATATTCTATAACCGAAATAATCTATATGGTAGGGTTTTCTGATCCAAAATATTTTAGAACTTGCTTTAAAAAACATTTTGGTTCTACACCAAGTAGTTATTTTTCCAATTTCAAGAAGATTGTATCTTAAACTACTCATTAAATTCAACTATTACCCCCAAACTAATAACCATTAGCCCCTTTTAACAAATTTGATTTAAATTACATTTGAAGTATAAAATTAATACGATTTATAAAATTAATCCTTAATTTAGCTTCCATGTTTTAATAAAAACCTAAAAATTAGGCAGTAGGAAATTGACGATCCACATGTAAAGCATATAAAAACAAACAAAAAATTATGAATAAAAAAACTTTTTTATTATTGATAACGGCAGTATCTGCTTTAGGAGGATTGCTATTCGGTTACGATACAGGAGTTATTAATGGTGCTCAATTTTACCTTAGTAAACATTTTGATTTAGATTCAGCAATGAAAGGCTGGGTTGTTGGAAGCGCTTTGTTGGGCTGTCTCGTTGGAGCCATTGCAGCAGGTCCTTTAAGTATTAGATTTGGTAGAAAGTATTCTTTAATAATTTCAGCACTATTGTTTTCTCTCTCAGCTTTTGGTTCTGGTTTGCCATCTTTTTTTTCTGAATCTGTTTTTTTATTGGTTGTCTTTAGAATTATTGGAGGATTGGGTATTGGTATAGCCTCTATGAATGCACCTATGTACATAGCCGAAATTGCACCTAGTGATATCCGAGGAAAAATGGTTACATACTACCAACTTGCGATCGTTATTGGCTTTTTTATAGTTTTTTTGGCGACCTATTTTATCGGAAATAATTTATCTGAAGCAGAGAACATAGCGTTTGGTTGGAAATACATGTTTTGGTCAGAGTTAATTCCAAGTTGCTTATTCTTTATCTTACTGTTTTTTGTTCCTAAAAGTCCA
>Ga0209557_1000389_pt1 | contig 26488 bp, 12 predicted proteins | sample SaaInlV_120m_DNA_4_FD_184672 | JGI IMG/M metagenome (GOLD analysis project Ga0209557, IMG submission 184672) | Marine microbial communities from expanding oxygen minimum zones in the Saanich Inlet - Saanich Inlet SI074_LV_10m_DNA (SPAdes) (version 2) | ecosystem: Environmental > Aquatic > Marine... | reverse complement strand
ACATTATCGTACCTATAGAGTTATTAACCCATTTTAACCAGCTATTTGTTATACCATCACCGCTTTGATTAGGACTATTACTACCTGTTTTCATAGCATATATAGCGTTTTCAATAGCTACTCTTGACGCTTTACCGTATAAGGCTTCTACTTTGTTTAAATTCTTTTCGCTAAATATAATGTCAACGTTTTCAATAAACTCTGTTAGGTACTCTTTTCTGTTTGTTTTTTCGGTTAAAGTATTTAAGTCGCTTAAGGTTGTTTTTGCTTCCCAATACTCTGTTGGAGCAGGCCATGTGTCCTGTTTAGATACTAGCAATAAAGCGTCTGCAAAAGCGCTAAGCTCAGGATCATTTGCTATAGTGTCATTTAGTTTTTTGTTATCTCTTTTAGTAAGTCCTGGAATTTCTATACCCGCTTTGTTCCAAAGGTAAACACGAACAGCACCGTCATAAGTAAAATCAATACCTGGAACTAGTTTGTTTAGTTTCTTTTTAACAGGTTTAAATATTTTAAAAAGAGCTTTAGTATCGTTCTTTATTGTTTCTCTTGCAGCTTCTACTGCAGCAACACCTTTAAAGTAAGGATCCATTAATGCTTCTTCAAAGAATTTTTGATCAGCTTCACCTTGCTTACCTTTACCTGCAAATTTGTATTGAGTTAATCCTCTAAAGTCTTCAGCAGATGGCGAAACAAATATTTTAAACTTACCAACTTTTTTACCTCGTCTTTGAGCTACACCTTTGGAGAATTCTTTAAAAGATTCTGTACCGGTTTGACGCTCAATCATATCATTGAACCCTTTGTCTAAACCTTTACTAAATTTAATTTTAGCTTGTTGAACCTTGCCTTTTACATCGAAAGTATTAAATACATCTTTAACAGCTTTAACATTACCTAAATGATCATCAGCAAAATAGAAGTCATTATAGCCCTCAGCTACTTTACCTACCATCCAATCAGCTTTTGCTTTAGGATTTCCGTCAGCTAAACCAGTAATATTTTCTAGCGGAATATCTAAACCAAGTTCAGCTAAAAAATCCTGTATAGGACCTGCAGCATCTTGAGGTCTAGCGGTTAAAACAAAAACATCTTTAGTACCTCTTTTTTCTGCTATAATTTTAGCTACTTCTAACAAAGGGCCCTCTTTACCGTTCATTACTTTACTAAACTCAATAAAGTCAAAATCAGCGCCTTTAGCTGCCATTTCGTCACTCTTAGCCGCAAATTCAGCAGCGGTAAGTTTGCTTTGTTCTTGTACAGCTTTCTTGTCAAAAACTACAATGTTTTCAGTTTCTCTTCCTTCATTTTTACCTTGACTAATATTAGTGTCTGTAAATCTTGCTGCTTTTATTCCCTTTCTTTTAAGCGCTACTGCTAATTTTTCAAGATCTTTTTTAGAAAATGATTGCTCAAATCTAGGATCAATAAGTTCATACAAATTAGATTCATCTACTTCATATCCAGCTCTTGGTTTAATACCTAAAGCATTGATAACATCAAACACTTGATCCTCTGTTGCTAGAGAAGTTTCATCTATTTTAAAACTACTAACATCGCCTTGATTACCTTTAGCGTACGCTGATGCTTGCTTTTGATCTTCTGAAAAATACACAAATCCATCGATGTCTTTAACTGATTTTATATCGCCACCATGAAATATTCTAACCTCACCTGGCATTGTATATAACACATTGCTTTTAGTTCTAGCTAAAGTATCATCAAAATCAAATACACGTATTTTTTTAGGGGAATTAGAAAACTTAAGAGATGTTCCGTTGTCAATAGCTTTCTGCTGAGTATCAACGGTGTTTAATTGTTTAAAATCAATAGATTTTTCTAAAGCATTTCGACTTTTTATAGCGCTTTCTCTTTCCGTTATTAAATCTTCAGCCGGCTTTAAATCGTAAGTATATACAAAAACTTGATCCTTATTTGCTAGTAATCTTATTCTTAAATCTTTATTAGGATTGTTTTTACCAAATTGATCTACAAAATCTAAAGTTTCTCTATTTTCAAGCCATTGATCATGGAACTCTAAAATTCCATCAATTTTAAAAGAAAGTTCTTTTTTTGTATTATTTTCAAACCCAAGTTCCGCGATTTCAAACATACTAGTGCCATTGTCTGCCAAATGCTCACCTTTCATATTTCCCTGGGGGCCATCTTTAAAGGTTATATATTTTAAACCTGTTAAAGACCTAAGACCTGCGGTAGCATTGGTTTGTGCTTGCAGTATACTTATAAAGGACTTAGGAGATATTTTTCCATCTTGAACTAAATTAACTAACTTAGTTATTATATATTTAGCTAATATTTTGTTTTGTACATTAGCTGCTTCAATTTCAGGAATTAATTTTTTATATTCCTTCATTTTTTGCTCAGCTGTTATATCTTTATTTAATATACGGCTAATTTTTCCCATAACTCCTGTTTTAGAATTCATAGGTGAAACCTCGGCTCCGTTGTAATTAATTGGTAAACCAGAGCTTTTAGGTTGATTTTTTATCATATCAACCTTAGTATCATAAAAATCACCTTTGGCCCCTGGAATAATTTCTCCGGTAATCTTGTCTTTTTTAGTTTTTGCAGAGTCAAGCAGCCTATTAAAAAACCCTAACCCATCAAATCCTATTATATTAGTTACATCAGAGCCTAAAGAGTTGGCTACTATAACCATATCTTCCGCTAATGCTTTTCTAATAGTTAATTCACTTTTACTTGTTATAGCTCTTTTAACTGAGTCTTTAACGCTTTGCGGTATAATTTTTGAGCCTTGTATGGATTGTAAAAATCTAAGCTCTTTCCCATCAGGGACCAAACCTATGTCGAAGGCTTTTCTAACAACGCTTCCCAAGCCCTTTGTATCAATATTGTCCATTCCTGGTAAATTAACCAATATATTTCCGTCAACATCAACAACTTCGTCTATACCGTTTTTTATACCAAGTTTTACTAACTTCCCTACATAAGGCAATGCGCCTTTGCTAAACTTAACTGTGCCTCTTTCTGCGTCTCTTGTAACTTCCTGCACGTAATTATCTGCTAAAACAACACCTAAAGCTTTTTGATTACCCTCAAGCGCTTTTCTTATATCGCTGTCTTCATTTTGTAATTCGGCGGTAAATATATCAAAAGACAATTCTTCTGCCATAGCTTTAGCTAAAGACTCTTTACGGCCCCGTATAGGCGCTCCAGACTCATCTATAATATAACTTAAGTATGTTTTATCATCTAAGTTTTTAAATGCGTTAGGAAGTCTTCTAACGATCTCTGCTCCGGATGTTCTTCCAGCTTGCTGTGTCGATGTTTTTTCGCGATCAATCTTTTTACCTTGCCAATCAGAAGTAAAACTACCGTTAACTTGTTTTTGTACAGCCCCAGGCATTGCTCCCATAAGCCAAGTAGTAGTCATATTTTCCAGCACAACTTTCTTATTCTTAATTAAGAATCTTCTTAGCTGAGCGTCTTTTTTACCACCCATTGCTTTTTTAAATTCAATATCGGCTTGTTTACCCATATTTTTTTTAATTTCAGCAATTAAAGGAGTTACAGTTTTATTCTTAGAAACTTTAGTATCAAGTTTAGATTTCAAAGTTCTCACTGTTCTAAGCACTTTATCTTTTATAGTATTAACCGTTTCGGTAGGCAATACATTGCTTTTTAATATATTTCTATACTTAGGTCTATCAGCTTTAGGAGCTGTTGTTTCCTCGACCGCAACTTTTTCCGCAGCTTCTAATCCTTTGGTAATACCTTCTTTAACATTTTTAATACCTAACCTCTCTGCTAGGTTATTGGCTCTTAAGAAAGCTCTGTTTACTATAAACTTTTCAAGGTCTTGTTTGCCAGTAAACTCGTCAAAAACCATAGACTCGATATCAGAACGCATAGATTCTTGAAACATCTGTCTGCTAACATTCTTCTTAGCATCCTCTGCTATAGGGTCATATAAAGCTTTAGTTCTATTAGTAACAACTCTATCTACAATAGGTTTAATCTCTTGTAATACTTTGTTTTCTAACCTTGTCTGCTTAGCGCCTTTAACAAAATCTTTACCAAACCTTTTAGCTAAAGCTTCTCCTTCAGATGCTTCTTTTTTTATTTCAGCAACATCAGATCTAAGCTGAGTATCTTGCTCTGGTGTTAATTGTTTACTTTCTTTAATTTTTGATTCTGTGTCTTCAGTTTTTTCTGAAACTAGCGCACCTACAGCTCCTTTTTTAGCAACTGTTTTTTGAGCTTTAGTTAGTTTACCTTTCTCAATGCTTTTATTATAATCTTTTACAAAATTATAAACGTCTTTACCGTTATTAAATTTAACTTTTACACCTAAGTTTTGTAAAGTTCTACGAATAACATCACCAATCTTGGTAAAAACACTTTCGTTAAATTGTATGTCGCCTGTAGCAATAGCGTCTGAAAATAAAGTCAATACCTCCTCGGATTGAGTAGCTTCATCCATATCTTTATAGCTTTCCAATCTTTTTGCGAAGTTACTATCTTTAATCTGGTTGGCATCAATTTTGTTTATATACTCATTTAAAGATTTACCTAAAGCTATTTGTGTTTCAGGTGAGTTTTTAACTGTCTGAAACAGTAAGCCATGCAAAAATTCATGAGCTGCTACGTTGACAGCATACTCTTTTGCTGCAATCTCTTTGTTTATTATAATTGTTTGCTCGCCTGTTTTTGGATTTTGATAAATAAAGCCTTGCTGTTGTGACGCTTTTTCGCCGTCTATATCAATATTGTTTTCTTTAATAAAATTTGATATAGCCTCTGCGTTATCAAGTGATTCAACTTTTAACCCTTCTACGTCTTTAGTTAGCTTTTCTACCGTCTTTACTTGTGTTTCTAAACTAGATATAACGTTTAACTCAGTATTAATTTCTTTAATTCTATCCGTTTGATCTCTAACTAATTCAGGGTCTTTATTTTTAATTTCTTTTTCAATGCTTTGCTTTTCTTCAACTAAACTAAATATTTTTTCTTTAGTTCCGGTTGAAAAATTAGAAGGTATTTTTAAATTAGCGTTTCTTGCATCTAGTATAGATTGCTTTTTTTCTTTAAGCTCTTGTATTTTAGATGGGTTAGTTTCAGTTTTAAGTAAATTGTCTATTTCTGATGACTTTGTGTTAAAAAAAGCTTCCGCGCTTTCAGGATTTAACTTTCCAGCCACCATTCTATTTAAAGTTTTAACTTCTTGTATAGTTTGAGTAACAACATTACCACCTAAGCCAGTCATTGCTGATACTAAAAAACCAGTTCCACCCGCTTCAAACAGCTGTTCCTTGTCTAATTCATTACCAGAAACGCCTGCTGAAAGAACTTCTTGTAAAACCTCTGTTATAGCTTCTGTTGCGCCACCTGTAAAGTTTCTTATAACTTGACCACCTACTCTTTGAGCATATCTTTTAAGACCTGTCCTTAATATAGAAGCAGCTCCTTTATTTGTAAGATTGCTTAAAAGTTTACCAGCTCCTAACCTTTCTAATTGACCAGCTAAAAATCCACCGGCAACAGATTTTGTAACTAAAGTATCAACAAACTTTTCGTCACTAATAACATTTTTAAGCATGTCCTGAGTTATTTCTTCTCCGTCAGCTAACCCGTACTTTTCTCTAATTTTATTATTTATACCGTCAACATACATCCCGCTACCCATTTGAATAGCGTTACCAACCCCTGCTGTTAGTATTGCAATACCCATTTGAGGAAGTAATTGTTTTCCAACCATGCTAACACTGTTTTCCAGCATGTTATCGCCCTTCATAAAGTTTTTAAACTCATCAGTTCCATAAGCAGATGTAGCCAATTTCTGATCTGCAACGTCTAATAATCTTTCTCTAATAGATAAATCTTCTGCTTCAGTCTTTTTATTTACGCTATTTTCATAATCTTGAAAACTTCCTTTTGTAACACCAGAAGGAATTATTTGGTTTTCACTAGTTATTTTAACAAATTTGAACGCATTAGCAAGATCATCTTTTGACTCTCTCCACCAACCTTTTTGAGACTTAATGTCTTCGTCGGCTCCTAAGCTTGCTTGCTCTTCAGTATAACCTTCTTCGAGGTATTTATTTTTTATTTTGTTTGTTTCTTTTCCTTTAAAATTATTTAATTGAGAAATAAATCTTTCATTCATTTGTATAGCCCCATACACTCCTGCTTCGTCTAATCCATCTTCTACTTGTTTCCCTCCGGCGTAAGTTTGCTGTATAAACTTAAACACTAGTTGGCTTATTGGATTGTTAGATGCCTGTAGGCCTCTTTCTAAAGACATTAAACCTTCCCAGTCTTTACCTCTAGTAAAAGCATCAAGACTTACTCTACCTGTTTCGTCCATTACAGAATTAAAATCTGTTATAATCTGTTTAAACTCAGGAGTAGAGTTTACTTTCGAATTAACCAACGCGTTAAATTGTGCGGTAGCTTCCTTAGTGTAATTGTCTATATTTTCTTGACTAACGTTTTTACTGTTTATCCCGTATTTTTCTTTAAGCTTATCGTTTACAGAGTCAAATTCAAATTTAGCTTGACTGGCGGCTTGTGGTAGAATTTTATTTTGAATAGTTTTATTTTCCTTTATAAGCTTATTTATCGCTCTATCTCTAAAGTTAGCTATAGACTCTTTATCATCATAATCAAAAGAGCCAAATTTATCTAATTTAACTCCTTTAGCGGATTCTTGATATATACTTTCAACTTCTTTTCTAAAATCGTCATTTATGACTCTTTCGGTTTTTTTATAATCATCTACATCAAAATCAGGTAATAGCGCGCCATCAACCTCACCTGTTTCTTCCCAGTTTTTATAAGCTTCTCTTTGCTCAGGATGATAATATCCTACTTTAAAGTTTTTTTCTATATCTTCAATTCGAGAGTCCGATAAACCAACCACCGATGAAGATTCCGTATCTTCTGGTTCTACATACCCCGCTTGTGATGCCGTCATTGGTTGAGACACCACATCTGCATCCACTGCAGCGTCTTTTTGAAAAGTTGGATCAAGCAAGTCACCTTCTTTTATTTTAGGTTCAGGATCTTTTGTAACGTCTCCTGACTGCAGCGAATACCCTGCCGCTTTCGCGTAAGACTCTACGCTCACTCCCGCAGAGTCTGCGTAGTTTTGCATTTCCTCAACACTTACCTGATCTCCTGTTTCTGAATTTATATACATGCTTTTGTGTTTTCTTGTTTATTTAATTTTATTTTGAATCTTTTACTTTCAACATTCCTGCTCTAAGACCAATTTCATTTATTTTTTTCTCACCGTCAGGATATATATAATAAGGTATTTTTCTATCTTTAGTTCCGGCTTTTTGTATTCCGTCTTTATCCACTGGAGCAGGTAAAAAGTAATACCTATCATCACCTTCTCCTTTTAATTCCCAAACCCCTTTACTTCCTGCGTCAATTTCAGGAGCAAAATTATCTATAGCGCTCTTAAAGGAGCTTTCCTTGTTTTGGATTTTAGCTCGTTTTTTATCGTTTATTCTTCTAACCACTTTTTCTTGACCTAAACCATTTTCTTTTATATATAATTTAGCAATAGCTATTTTAGTTCTTTCTGATTCAGGATCTATTATTTCTCCTTGAGCATTTCTATCCCAAGTAGATTTGTCAGGATCTACTATATTTCCAGCTTCCCCTAACCCAATTCTTCCAAAACCACCCATTAGTATTTTAGTTTCAGGCACAAGATCTGCAGCTTTATTATTTCTTAATCTTATAGCTCTCTGTACACTTAAGCTTTCTACATAAATGTCGGTATGAGATCTCACTTTTCTTATTAAATCCTCCATGTCTACCTGCTGAACTTCAACACTGTAATCGTCCCCTCCTTCAACTTTTACTCTTTTAAGCACTATAGCTGGAGTTCCATTTTCATTCTTTTTATATTGGTTTTCTTTAATATTGGTCTTGTTAAGTATTTGACTTATTTTTTCGAAGTCTTTTGTAGGATCTGGTACAATCGGTGGGTCAAAGTTTCTGTTTGCGTCTGTGCCTATTTCTGTGCCATCTAATCTATAAGAGGTAACCTTAGCATTTCCAATACCTAGCTCACGATCAAATGTAACGCTGCCTATTGATTTACCTCCCGTTAAACCCACTCGCCCTTCGGTGTTCATCTGCTCGTATTCTTTTGGGTCAGCAAACTTGTCTAATGCTCCATATTCACCAACAACTTTAGCCATAGCGCCATTGTATGTTTGCATTTTAGCCTCTGTTTCAATAGATTGGGCTTTTATTGTTGCTGGCAATGTTTGGTAAAAGGATAATTCTTTAGCGTCCATCTGGCTAAAATTTAAAGGATCCTCGTTTCTTTTTTTAACTAGCTCTGCGTGCCTTTTTTTTGCTAGTTCAAGACCAGTTTGCCAATCAGTACCCGCGTTTTTAATATCAGCGGCATCTACAGCATTTGCATAACGCCCTTGTTCTATAAGGAGTTGTTGCTGGTTTTCTACATTTTCTTTCTCTCTCTTTCTAAGTGCTGCTTGATTTGTTTTTATAACATTAACTGCTGTGTCAGTAACAGTTTTCATCATATTCCTAATGTGTTGTCCGGACTGTGTATCTATTACTTGTTGTGGGTTTCTATAACTCATTTTTTGTATTTTTTATTTATCCGGTTGGTAGGTTAGAAAAATCTATTTGACCAACGCTGCTATCAAAACCGCCGCTTGTGTTAGCTAAAGAAGCAAATCCTCCAGAAGGAACACCGCCTCCTATGTTGCTAGTTGCAGCCGAACCACTAAAAGCGCCTGAGGTAAGCCCTGCTCCAACAAGAGATGTTACGCCTCCTATCATACCTGTTAGCGCACCCGTCCTATCTGCACTTGCTTGTGCTTCTCTTGCTTGTGCACCTGCTAATTGAGCAGAAACCCTATCTAATTTACCTTCTTCTCTATTTTCTTGAGCTCCAAACATAAATTGTCTACCTTGCATTTCCATTCCTTGTACTCTACCGCCTTCACTAATTTGTATTCCTTGTATTCTTTGTTGTTCAGCTAGTTTTTGCTGTTGCAATTGTTGTTCTCCCTGAGCTCTTAGTCTTTCATTTTGAGCTTCTTGTTGCTCAATACTAGCAGATACGCCTTTTTTACTCTGTAAAGCCGCTTGAGCTAAAGCTGTAGCTCCTCCGGCTCCTGATCCTGTGGCTCTTATAGTGTCTAAAGTATTAGCTAATGATATGTCAGCTTGCTCTACTTGTATTTCCGCTGCCTGTGTGGCTACACTTAAATTAGCCATAGGATTTGATAATTGACTACTTAAGTCTTGTGCTAGACCGCTTAAGTTTGTAACTCCTTCAGCTGGGTTTATAATTGCCTGTCTATTGTTTTCTAAATAGTTTAACTTTCTATTAAGCCTTGCTTTTTCTCTTCTAGCAGCCCTTTCTGCTTTCTTTGCTTTACCAGCTCCAAAAATACCACCGATTATATTAAGCGCGGCCCCGCCAATCATTATTCCTGCTGACAAAGGTTCTGCCATTTGGACGCTAGGATCGCTATGCCCAAATAAAAATATTTCTAAAAATTCTATCATGTTATTAATTTTATCTTCCGTATGTTGATCCCACTGCAAACAATTCTTTTAATCCACCTGGATCAGTTGTTGTATCTGTCTGCATTGTTACTGTTGTGTAATAAGCTTTTATACCTGTGTTGCTAGGTCCTGATAAAACTTGACCAGGCAAAGGTGTGCTTGAATTGTTTCTTATAGCAGCAACGTATCTATTTTGTTTTCTATCAAATCCAGCTCTGTATGGTATATTGTTTTCAAAATAAACGCCTTCATTATAACTGTAAATTCTGCTATACACATTAGTATAAGTATCTAATACAAATGAAGCTAAAACTCCAAGAGCGCTTCCGCTATTTGCGTCTATTTGTTGCACATCTCCTGGTTGATATCCAAATCCAGGATCAATTATAGATATTTGACTTACACCACCGCTTGCTACAACTATATTAACTTTCATTCCAACACCAAATCCACTAGTTGAAGTACCTACATTGTTACCTGTGACATAAAATCCGCTTCCCCCGTTTGTTATAGTAAAAGTTGCTGGATCAGCAGTGCTAGTTCCTTTCTCACTATTATTAACCCATACACCATTAACAAAATCTGTACCTGTATCGTCTGAAACTAAAGATATCACTTCCCATCCATTTGTTCCTTCGTAATCTATTGTCTTAAATGTTTTTACTCTTGTAGGATCAGGGTTTAATATTAGTTTAACAGAAGACTTATTATCTGTACCGTAAAAATTACTTCTATTGACGTCTGTAGAGTAGTGTTTCCATACCGATGCACCGTTGGTTGTAAAAAACTGTCCTTGCGAACTAAATCCACTGCTCGGCTTATAATCATAAAAACTAATCCACCCGTTTGTAGATTCTTCAAAACCTAAGGTATTGTAATTATTATTAAATTCTTGTAAAGATATTATATAATTTTTATTATATATATCGTAAGAACCTATTATTTTTCCAGTTGCTCCAACTAAAGATAGCTTATCTCTAAAGAAATCAACCATACCGTAATTAGATATTTCAGTTATGCCGTCTCTAGATAATCTTAATATAGCGTTTCTATTACGATCCGCAAAATATTTTTGATATCCGTAAACAGCAAATGACTCTGGGTTAGTAGATATTCCGTATTCTCCAGCGTAAGCAACTATTTGACCTATAACTAAATTAGCTGTAGTTGTTATAGCTGAGCCTTCAGCAGAATATATAGCGTCTTTATCTATTAAAGCTCTATTTACTTTGTCTTCTTGAAATATTATTAAGTTTGTATCTTCAGCATAAAGCTTTTGTATACTACCCCCAGACGGATCAACGCTTCTAGTTGTTTCTTCAGCTGTACTAAATTGATTAGACTGGTTCACACCTGTTCTAGAATTAAATATTCCCGAGTATATTAATGAATTTTTTCTACGCTGTTGGGCATCGTTATCTTCTACTATATAAGCTTTTACACCTAAATCTGTTGAAACATTATTATAACCCCCTCGTATTCTAGATTCTTCTATGTACCAATCTTCTTGAATTACACTAGTAGTAGGAGTTGTATAATTAGTACTACCTGTCTCACCATTACCTACAGGTAAGTCAGCTAATCTCTTCATGTAAAATGAGTTAAAATATCCTACTTCTAATGTTATTGGCATATTATATTTATTACTTGTTTTTTTCTTTTATTACAACGGAGCATCATTACAATTAGGGAAGGTGCCGTTGGCTACATTTTCATCTCCAAACTCAACCGTAAATCTAGTTGATAAATTTTGAGGAGATAAGCTGCATTGACCACCGCTTATTGTTGTGCTTAAAACCCTATATTCTCCAGGTTTATTAAAAATCTTTTTTATAAAAGCTGTACCGCCAGCCCCGACTTGTAATGTTTCGTTATATACAGGTACCTGGTTTCCACCTATAAGTTCATCTGCTTGACTCCAACTACCACTACCAATAGGCTTATATTGAATTGTAAATCCGATAACATCATCATCTTGACCCGCACTTCCTCCTACATTTGTTAAAGTTGGTTTTATAAATAAAGTTCCTTGTTTTAAGGCTCCTGTCGTGTATGTTACCGAAGGCAGTGTAGTTCCAGGGTTTTTAGCAAGTACATTATAAATAGTTTCTGGTAAATCTGTAGGAGTTGTAGACGGATATGTTACTGTTCGCGAAGGATTTCCACCTGTTACTGTTGTTGGCTCGGAACCTGCTTTACCGCTACTATCTAAAAATTGAACTTGTAAATTTTGTCCACATCTAATAATTGGAGTAAAAGAAGATCCGCCGCTTCCTTGGCATAAAGCCTTATTAACTCTAGGAAGACCAACTTGAAAAGTCACGGTTGCGGTATCTGATAACTCTTGTAACGAACCGTTTGCGTTGAGATCAGTTACCTTGACTACCACGTTGTAAGTTATATTATCAATTAATTCTACTACAGAAGCTAAAATACCTGTATTTGAACCTATGCTAAATTTATCATTTGCAATCACTGTTCCTGCCTCGCGTACTTCGTCAATTTTCCATACTAACTCTTGAGTATTAACACTAGTATTTGCACTACCGTTTACAGCCGCTAAATCTATTATATTTTCATTTACTTCTGTTGTTATACCTGTAGGCTGAGTAAATGAACCTATTATAGGAGCTGAGTTTTTTAACGATATCTTTGGCAATGTTATACGATCATTTGGAAAATTGCCAGCGCTACTAGTATAATTTGTATTAACAGTTATACTATAAACACCTGAGCCTGAAGAGTCTACTGCTGCGCTGTAAAAAAATGTAGTTGCAGGCTTTATTTCAAAGCTTGTTCCATTTCGCGTTATAGTAAAAGGGCTAGTATCTAAAGTGTTTCCATTGTCATCCATTACACTTATACTACTTATAGTGACAAGAGAAGCGTTTATTTCGGTTCCAGCTCCGTCTTTAAATTTAAAAGGTGTTCCTATTACGGTTGAACTTGTTATATTTTCAAAAAAGTTAGCGGCTACAAAGTTGGAACTTGTTAATCCTCCATATTGAGAATCAACTAAAGCATTTAATTCAACTAAATTTCCAGATAATGATGTTTCCCAAAATATATCTAACAAAGACTCTACTGGCTCTGTTTCTGCTACGGATAAAAAAGGCACCATAGATAACACGCCGTTAGCAACAGAACTTTCATTTACTGAATCTATAGTAACATACGCTCCAATTGGATTGTTTATATTTTCTGATTGATTACCTTTCATAACAAAAGGATTTGAATCTGCGCTGTACAAAGAAGCGTCTGGCCCTGTTTTACCCCAAGGTATTCTACCTGTTGGCTCTGGAACCTCATTAACACTTTCTATTGCATTAGCGGGATTGCCACCTATATAATTATAAGTTTGTAATATACTAGACTCACCATATTCTCCTGTAATAAGTGTGAGTGGTTTAAAAGGTATAGCTTGTATTTCCATATCCCTAACTGTAGCTATTTGTATAACCTCTTGTTCTATTCCAGCTGGATAATACTGGGCATTCCAAGCTTTGGTTTTTGGATATGGATTTGGTGATGGTTTATTGTTTATAAGTGGATTATTAACTCTGATATATAAACCTTCATCACTTCCGTAATCCCTATCATTAGGGCCTACTTCTTTTAAATTTCTAGGTATCTTGTTTACATTGTCGCCTAATAGAGTTGTAAAAAAACTTTTATTTCTTTCATTATTTCCTTGTACTGGGTATCCGTTTACAAACCCAGGTAAATAAACATTATAGTATTCTTGCTCTGTTTGTTTTACAACTATTTTGTAAGAATACCAGCCAAGCGGATTATTAACAGAGTACATACCAGGGGTTCCTGTGGCTGCATTGTAAGTCGATTGCACGGCTTCATTCAATGTAACCACTAAAGCGTCTCCTAGCCAATTTAAAACCGGATTAGCAGTTTGGTCAGCCAAATCGTTATAAGGATTAAAAACAGTAGATCCAGATACACCTGGGACGTTATCGTAAGATGACAAAATTACATCTGATTGTCTACCATACCTATCTGAAAGTACAAAGCCTACTTGATATGTTCTGTTTTGTTTTAATTGATGTTTTGGGAATTGAGTATAATTATCAAATTTTATAGATTTGTTACTAGCATTTGCGCTAAAAGCTATTGAGTTAGGCCCTGTATGTCTGTCTAAGTAATTTCCATAAACTATTCTATTACCTATAACCTCTTGAGCGAGTGCTCTTACAGGTACTCTATCCGATACTCTAGTTACTTGATTACTAGGTAGTGTTTTATATGGCTTCGTAGAGCTATAGTCGTAGTCTAAAAAGTATTTGGTATTTATACCGTGGATAGCGTCATGAAATTCTATTGAAGAAAATGTAGGAGACGGATTAGCCATCTCAACAGTTTCAAGTACTTTTACCGCTAAAGCATCAGACTCTTTATATAATATATCAATATCCGTTATTTTAAAGTTACTGATTAAATTTGCCGGTGTACTTTCCATTACTGGAATTCTTAGCAGTATATTGTTTATGTTATTTTCAAACCAAGCAATTATAGTAGATTTATAGGCGTCGTCCATATCCTCTGTAGGAGACAACAAACCTCCACCAAATTGACTGTATTGTTTTGGTATAAACATAGGTTGACTAAATGGCGCCATTAAAGAATATTCGTTGTCTTCAAACTTAAATCTATAACTAAATCTTACAAACTTATCCTCTAAAAAGTTTTCATCACCTTTCCAATTAGCGTCGTAATCAGGATTATTACTTATTGATATAACATCTGAATTAGCAGTTGTAGTTTCTTTATTTAGTTTTATAGATATAGACTGCTTAGGATTAGATACATCATTATCTACCACTTCAACAAAAGAAACTCTAGTGTCAGCAGCTATTCCTGGTCCAGTAACTAAATCGCCTACCTTAGGTATTCCGTTATTACCGCTGTATAAAAAATCTATAGCAGTTCCGGTGTCATCTATAGTATACACAGCTGTTATTGGATTAGGCGTTCCTCCACCTGCTATAGTGACAGCTCCAGAAGAATGATTAGACATAAATAACCTGTTCTTATTAGTCATAGAAGGTCTACTAAAATCCAAAGGGGTAGTATCTATTATAGTGACAGGAATAGATAATGTTAATGTATTTGCTGCTGCTGGTATACCTATAACTGTAACTAATTCTAATATTTGTTGCGCTCCGATTTTTACTTTATCAGTAACAATATCGCCAACTTTTATACCAGTAGAATCTGCTACAACTATAGTAGCGGAAGCTGTAACGTCTCCATTTAAAGTTGTTTGCACCCTTTCCATAGCTAATATTGGCTCAAAGGGAGCATATTTAGCTACAGATATTTGATCTTCTGTTGTATAATGGGATGAATTACTAGTTGCAAGAGAAACGTTTATTTTTCTTGGCTGGTTTAAATTGTCTGTCCAAAACAATTGGTTTTCAATTAAATTTATACCTGTTATTATATAACCTTGATTAAAATTTAAGAAATTACCTTGAACCAATATTAAAGGAGGGTTTGTTGAAGACAAGTCAACGCTTACTATGTAACACTTTGCCGTACCTGGAGCTCTAGATTCATCACCTGGATTCCAATCAGTAGCCATAAAATATGCCATACTTGAGTTTTCATCAATAAATTTACCAATGATCTCTGTTGTTGCAGGCGCTCCAATAGCTGTTAAACTAGATATAGCTGTATTACCTAAAATATTTTCAAATTCTCCTACAGTAGACCCTTCTGATCTGCTTATAGATAAATTTCTAGCTTCCCTATATTCACCGTTAGGTACAATACGAGAGTCAAGATCTTGATTCATTTTTCCCTTAAGAAAAGTGTTTTTTATTTCAGCCATTTAATTCTAATGTTTAATCCATTTAGATTTACCTCTCATTACTTGGACTATTTCATCAAGCTTAATGTTAGATAATCTTATTTTAGCATTTCTTAATTTAGCGCTCCTGTCTTGTTTTAATCTTCTAACTATATATTCAGGTTGGTTTATTCTAGAAGCTATCACAGCGTGGCTTATATGAGCATACAGAGCCTCTTCTGCCATCTTTGGTATTCTAGTATCCATATCATAAGCTAAACCGTCAGATACATACTCTAAGACTATTAATTTATTCGCTAGATTACTTGAAAAAGAAAACTTTCCTTCTCTGTCGTTTATTGTAAACCATCCATTTGCTTGAGAATATTGTGGGTCAATGCCGTACATTTGACCATAACCGTATCCCCTACCTAAAAGCTCGTCTCTATTGTAACCAAAAAGATCTTCGTTGATTACCGGATCATTAGCCCATCTATCTTCTGTTATCGATGTACCCTGTATATTGTTACCAAAGTTATCTTGCACTGGTACACCAAGATCATCTTGCGTAGGCGTGCTGTATGGGTTTATAGTTAAATTGTTTGCTGGGTATATAGGTCTTTTAATACCTAATTGATCTATCCAAGAAACTTTAACATAATTTACGTAGTCTTGAGGTATAACTACACTAAGACCTGGAGGTATAGTTAATTCTTGAGACTTAATACTTTTTAAAGTATCATAGCTAAATTCTTGCAGCCCTCTTTTAGCGTGGAATATTATATCTGTTCTTTTACAACTTGGTATTAATTTACCTGTTCCTACGTAAGCTACTTGGAAATTGTTTATTACTTCATCAAGCTTAATATAAGAATAGCTATCATAATTATTTTCTACAGCTTGGCCAAAAGCATCCTTATTACCGTAATTACCTCCACTTAAAGATTTTAATTGAACAACAACATTGGTATTTAAGGCTAACGATGCATCTATCTCAATCTCGTTACCTGTTACAGTGTAAGAAAGTATATACTCTGTGTAGGTTAATGATCCAGCTGGGGCTGTATATAATTTAAAATTGTTTAAAGTATAGTTAACTTGCAGAGGATCGTAACTACCAAAAACTAAGTTAGTATCAAAAGTTGTTGTAAATTTTTGATTTGGACCAGCAGCGGATATAAATTGCTGAGAGCCTGCATAATACTGTTGATTATTTTCAGTGATTAAACCCATGGTTTATTATGATTTTTCGTTAATGTCTTCTTGTTGAATTTGCTGAGATGCTACTTGTATTATAGTAGGGTCTTGTATTATGACTCCTGAATATAAAAGTATACCGCTTATTAAATCTACCTGTTCTGAGACATGCAACTCAAAGTTTGTGGAAGATGATGGATCATATAAGAACTGACCTAAAGATCCAACTGAATATCCCCATTGCACTTGGTTAGGTTTCTTTATATAAGAAACTTGCACACTTGAAGTAATAGATGTAGGGAATAATTCTATTTTATTGTTTTCATATAAGAACACAGGCTGAGATGATGTAGGTGCTATTAAAGGTGCTTTTTTAATTTTGTACCATTCATTCCTATCTATCATTTGAGCTTCTACTATATCATTATATATAACAGTACCTAGCCTGTAAAAATCAGATGGATATAATTCTGCAATTATAACTTCATTTATAGCTGGCGCCGCAACAAAAACTATATTGTTTGATGTTGTATTAAATGAATACTGAGCTGGAGATGTTTGTAATACTCCATTTTTAAAAACCTTAATTATAGCTCCCTGTGATTGAGAAGAAGACCAGTTAGTTACATTGTATATTTTGTTTGTAGCCGGATTTGGCAATGCTGGCACCGTAAACGTTTGCGTAGATGTTGCAGAAGTTGAGGTTGATGGTAAGTTAAAATAAGGAGCGCTGTATGTAGCAGGTCCTATTCTTTTAAAAATATCTATTTTTTCATCAATATTTTTAACTCTATTGGCATATTCGCTATCGTTTTCTGGAATACGAAGTTGTTGATTCAGGTCACTCATGTACTTTTCAAAGATTCCTAATTGTACTTGATTACCTACTTTATTAAACTCATCAGGCGTTATGTAGCCTCTTTGTTGTTGATTGAGTATTAATAAGACAGTTTTATAAACTAAATCTACGTTTATAGCCATTATTTTGTTTTTTTTATAATATAACCGACCACTTAGAGCAGCCGGTATATTAATGATTACATGTTAATTTAAGTTTTTCTCTACAGATCTAAAAACTTCTACACCTTCATCGGTCTTAAAGTAAGATGCCATTGCAGAGTAAGGATTTTCATCAAAAGGAACTGTCATTAGTTTCCTTCCATTAGAACCCCAAGAAAACGTTCTTTGATCTTGAGATAAAATTATTATTCCAAGCTCTGAAGCTCTGATAGCTACATTTCTAAGTTGAACATTTTCGTCATTTGCTAATTCCATAAATAAGCCTGGATTGTTTTTAGCAAACAAAAGCAAATCTCTTTTTAACTCTTTAGAGCTCATATTACCTACCTTAGAACCAAGCTCAACTCTCAAAATAGCTTCAGCTTGATCAATATCCATTTCTCTAGCCGCATTCAAAGCGTCTATTTGCAGATCTAATACATCTAACTCATCTTCAGCAACTTCTACAGCGCTAAATTCTTCGTAGACTCTACTTTTTAAAGGATGGTATAACGATAGTAATTTTTGTAAATTTTGTTTTTCTTTAGGCACAGTTAATGTACCATCTAAAAACCTTATATGCCCCATAGTGCATTCTCCTTTTTGCTCATCTACCAGCGGAGATTCCTGGTTCGTAGCATATCTTATCTCTCTTTGTTTGCCAGAAATAATATCAAAGTAAAGCAACGCGTGCTTTCTAGTATGTCTACCTGGTATTGTCAAAGTTAAAGGGGATTTATCACCTTTTAAATAGTATACTCTATCTTTTATTTCCCAACTTGGTTTTGTTGGTTCTACTTTTGGAGCGGCTTTAGCCACTTCCTTTTGCTGAGGAGCAACCTCAACTTTCTTTGCTGGTGCTTTTTTTGCAGCCATAATATAATATAATTAAATAGTTTGTAAGTGTGACAATAGCTAGTATATATTAATAGTAGTAGGCTATCGTCGTATAAAAGTAATAATTACCCCCGTAGTTATCACGAGGGTAATATTACATTAATTTTGAATCCTTAGATTCCTTTGAATAATACAAAGTTATTAGCAGCTTGAGTTACTAAACATCTCTCAGACAAGAAGTTAACTTGCATAGCATCTAAATCAGATGTTGCAGCGCCTCCAGCTGAACCAGTTAACCAAGACTTCATTCTTCTATCATCAGATTGAGAAGCTCTATATCTTACATGTAAGAAAGGTCTTCTGATGTTAGTTCCTAAAATCTGATCATATACTGTAGAAGTTCCAGCAGGTACTAATACACCTTCAATAGAGCTAATACCATCAACACCTCCACGAGTAGAAGCATCGTTTAAGTATTTCCAGTCAGTCTTGTAGAAGTCATAAGAACCTCTTCTGAAACCAGAGAAACCTAAGTTCAATGCCATCTCTTCAGAGTTTTCGAATAATCCATAAGCAGTACCACCTTGAGCACCTCCAGAGATTGCAGCTAACATATCATCAAAATCTAAAGACGTTTGTCTTTGTAAGAATAACATGTTCTCTTCAATAGCTCCTTGAGTATCTAAGTTCTTTAAGATAGCATCAAATTCGTCAAGTCCAGCAGCAGCAGTAAATCCTACTTCTACATTACCACGAGTTTGAATAGCTGAGAATAAACCTTGAGTTCCAGGTAATCCTGTAGAAGCATTTACTCCTGCAGCGATTTGATTGTACTCACCTTCTACCATAGACATTTCTAAGTAGTCCTCAAAACGTAATCTAGTTTCAGATTCAGCTTTTAAGTACCATAAATATCCAGATGTTCCGTCTTCAGTAGCAACTTCTACCCATCCGATTTGAGCCATATCAGAACCTGATACTTGGTATTGGCTTCTAATGATGATTGGAGAGTTAGAATACTGAGTTAACTGAGGGTCAACACTGATACGTGCTGCAGAGTTCCCAGATCCAGTACCTAAACTAGTTCCTTTTGTGTAAGCAGATCCATATACAAATACTTTTAATCCAGGTATTGCTCCAACTGCTGTAACTCCCGCTACAAACTGAGTAACTAATCCAGCTCCATTAAAAGGCGCAACCGTAAAGTTTCCACCAGCTCCAGGTACAGTAGCTGTTACGATAGCTTTAACTTCAGCTCCTGATACAGGATTTAAAAGTACAACAGTATCGTTGATAGATACAACGTTGTTTACATTAGCTGCAACAGTAATTACGTTAGTAGTACCAACGTTAGCTGCGATACCTATACCTTGGTAAGATATATGTAATCTGTTTTGTTCAGACCAAATTACTTGATCAGAAGTCATTGGCATTTCAGCGCCAACCATTCTTAAGAATCCAGATAACGTTCTGTTTCCATAACGCTCTACTTCTTGTTCATAAATTTCCGGCAAGTATTGTTGCGCGAAAGTACCACCACCACCAGCTGCATTAAATTGCAAATAGTTTGTGGATAGCAATTGTTGTGTTTGAGATGGGACTAATGACCCAAATTGTGGAGTTAAACTCATAATAATTGTTTTTTAGTTAAATTTTTTAATTTTTAATTTTGAAGAATCAGAACCACTAGTTACAGATTTAACTTTTAAACCATTAATAAAACCATTAGATGGTCTTGGTTGAGAGCTAGGATTTTTTGATTTACCAATAATATCTTTGGTAGCATCAGATTTTCCTTGTTCATAAAAATGATTAATAATTTTGTCTGCGTTAGTAGCCATAAAAATAGCTTTGTGATAGCCTTGAGGATCAGATACATTACCTTTTTTATCTAGGTACTTACCTATAAAGTTGTTAATGCTTGATTGCTCTGAAGCTATCTTAGCAGGATCTTGAACTCCGTACCTAAATTTTTTATTACTGACATTAAAATCAAAACCTTTGAAATTTTCAGTAAAATATTTATTAGTTTGGGATGTAAAATCCGCATGCTGTTGTTCCGCTATTTTAGCGTCTTCGTTGTATCGGTTGAAAAAATCTACAGCTTTCTGTTGTTCCTGAGTTACGCCGGGTCTCAACTTGATTTCGTCGTAATATTTACTCTTGGTTTCTTCTAAAAAGCTTTTAGCCTTTCCAACTTCTTCTTTAAACGCAATTTTCTTTTTGCGTATATCTCTTTCCTCATCTATGTCTTCATCATAATCGTAGTCTTCTAATAATAGACTAATATCTTCTGACTCTAAATAAGGTTTTGTTTTTTTATAGTATTCTTTTAATAGGGTTGTATCATCAATGCTTGAATAATCTGCATTTAATCTTGTATAGTCCTCTATTGTCCCACCTGTTTCTTCCATAAAAGCAACAAGTTTTTCAATATTTTCAGGCAGTACTCTTTGCTCAACCACTTGCTTAAACTCTTCAGTAGCTTTTTGCAATTGATCATTCGGCAGCGCATCATCATCTACTTCAATTAATTGTATAGGTGAATTTATTTCTTCTTCGGGCTTCCGTATTTCTTCAGCCACTGTTTTGCTGTCTGCACTGTTTTTTGGTTCTTTGACAACAGCATTGCTATCATCTGTCTTTTGTGTTTGAATGGCATCTGGATCTTGATTTAATTCTTCTTTCGGGATCACTACTTTTGTAACAGCGTCCGGCAAGTCCACTAGTGGTTCTTTTAAATTAACTTTAGTTATTTCGTTAGATTGATTGCCTAACTTTTTAGGACTTGTTTTTTGAGATTTAATTTTAAAATCTCCTTCTTGTTTTACTTCTGACATAATATAATATAATTAAATAATTGTTTGTAATTTTAGCTAGGACCAAATTCTTCTAAACCAAATCCACCTAAAACATCATTACCAGATGATTCAAAATTCTTAGGTAATCCTTCTGTTTGTCTTTGGTTAATTAATTCAGATTGCTGTGTTCCTTGCAATTTTATTCTTTGATCTTTTCTGTCTTCAATTTCTTGCTCTTTTGCTTTTGCTGCACCCATCTGAGCCTGAGCTAGTTGTATATTGTATTGAAACTCTTCAGCCATTAGCTCTCTTTTTATCTGAGCTTCTGTTTGCATTCTTTGTATTTCAAACTGTGACTTAGCCTGCTCTATACTAACTTTTTCCTGCGTCAGCGCTTGTTGTTTTTGTACTTCAGCCATTGCAGCTTTTTCTGCTGCCTCAGCATTTGCTTGAGCTTGAGCCTGTATATTGGCTTGTTGCTGCTCTTGCTCTCTTTTTATTTTTTGTTTTTGTCTAAGTTTTAAAAATTGATTTGCTAACTTTAAGTTTTTTATTTGCCTAATGTCAATAGCGTCGGACAGCGCAATCGCTCCTGTTTGTAAAGCCATTTGTATATTTTGCTCTAAAACAGCTTTTTCTTCATCCTCAGGTTCTAACTCTAAGTATATACCAAAATCATGTATCTGCAAGTTTATTAGCTCCTCTAATGTTTTGGTGTTAAAAGTACTTATAGCATTAGTTAATGCGTTTTCATTTAAAGGATTTTGTAAAACATCTGCAACTTTTAAGCTAATGTTTTCGCAAGTTCTAATGGTTATATATAACAAAGAATCTAGTAGATGCTTAGTTGCAATATTAGACGCGTTAGCGGCCATCTTCTGTAGCCCCACAAGCGAGTCTTTAACAGGTGCACTGCCATCCCTAGCTTCATTTAAACCAGTAACGTCCCGTATCATTTGTAGGTAATATTGGTATGTACCAATTAAACTTTGTATTTTAGCTTGACCCGATGATGTCGACAATTCTTGTACTGGAACTTTACCTCTATTTAATTCACCATCTTGAGTAAGTGATCTACCAACAATAGAACCTGTTTGGAAATACATATTCAAAGCTTCCGCTGGATTGTAATTGGTTCCATTACCTAAATCAACTTCAGCTAAACCATCCATATCTAAAAATACACCATCCGGTACTATTCTAGACATTACTTGTTGTAGCTTAAGATGCGTTAATTGGATCATATCAGCAAATCCAGTTATCTTACTTACTATGGATTCTATTCTTCCTTTATACATTCTAGGCGCAGATATACAGTAGTTCATTACTACTTTTGTTGTGTCTGCGGTTGGACGGGTCATGTTCTCGGCCATCTTCCATTCTAATAAATGATCAGTGCCTAATACTTTTGCTCCAGTGTATAATACTTCTATTGTTCTAGATATTCTTTCAAAATTATCATTTTCAGGTGGATTAAAAGTGTCTGGCTTTTCTAATGTTTTTTCTAATCCTTGATCTGTTTTCTTTATTTTAAAAACTTGATCCATATAAGTCTTGTATTCAAAATACAATACTTGGACAGTGTTTTCATCGTAGTTACCCCATCCCGTTACATACTGTCTATTGTTAGGTGTTTCTTGTATCCTTCGCAGCTCATCTTCTGAAATATACGGGAACTCTTTTTTAAGCTCAGGTAACGATATTGATTTAACCTCGCCTACATAATATATATCTTCAAAGTTTGGATTTTCGGTATATGAATAAACCATATTAGCTGGATCTACATATTCGGTAATAATGCCTTCTGCTTTATTAAACCTAGTTTTATTAGCCCCAATGCCAATAGTAGTTAAATCGTATGCTACTCTTTTTTTAATTTCATCGTACTTGTTAAATGATAAAACATTGTTTATAACTTCTTCTTCGGCTATTTCTACATTTTGTTTGTAAGTCATTTGAAGATGTACGTCTAATTCCTCTTTGCTTTCTGGAAGATCTTCTAAATTTCCAGTAGTGGCCATTTCCATTCCCAACTCCTGCTTAATGTTTTCAAGCAGCACTTTGTTATTCATGTCTTGTTCTACAGCGGTTGCATAATCCGTTCTGCTTTTAACAGAAAAAGGATCTTGCGCAAATGTTGTAATGTCGTATGACTTATTGGTCATTCCATTGACAACTATGTCTACAAATTTTGCTATTACAGCAACAGGCTTCCAATCTAAATTAAGGTATGACAAATCACCATTTATAGATAACTCGTCTTTATATTTTTGTACAGGTTGCTCCCCTCTTGCGTATAATCTAAGTGAATGAAAATTATTCCAATTTGTTAAGTATCTATTACCACCAGACCTACCCTGATTAAACCACTCTTGCTCGATAGCTTGAGAAACCTGTAGACCGTAATCTCTACTTGATTTTTCCTCATTACTTACAATTTGGCTAGGAAACGCACTGTTATTGTTTGTGTATATTTTCATTTATTTTATTATTTTAGACATAGAACCTCTATTGTCAAACTTTTTAATTCCTAAATTATATATTTTTTTATGCACAGGACTGCCTGGCGCATATAGGTTTTTATTACAAGCCATTATTGCTAAACCTGAACTGATAGATGCATCATGCTTTGTTCTATTGTTAATATTAAACTTAGCCCAATCTTCTAAAGTTCTTTGAAAATACATATCACCATACCCAGCTTCATTTTGACCAACAAAAGTTTCTATGTAAGTTTCTATAGCTGCAGCATGAGCTTGTTTAATATCTTCACTTGAGTTTGGTATTCCACCTATCTCTCTTTCAGTTATTGATAATTTATTGTATTTCTTGTCTGGTCTATTCATTGAATAACCCCTGTACCCTCTTCTTTTAAAATGATACAGTAATCTAGGTTTATTATTTTCTGCGAGTATTGGCATACCATAAAATACGCAAGCCATTAATACATCTTCAAAAAATATTTCAGCAGTTTGTGGCCTAGCTATATATTCTAAAAAGAATCTATTAGGTGGAACATCTTCCATACTAAACTTAGTTAAACCATGTAAAGCCCCGTTAGAACCTCTTTTGTCAACTGTACCTGATATATCATAACTGTCGCATCCAAATGCACCGCAGTGCTCATTACCTGGATATTTTGTGTTACCTTTTTTTATTACTCTATTTTGCAATTCAATTGGTGGAACCCAAGTAATTTTAAACCTACCATTCTTATTAGGCATGAATAAAACTTTCGAATCTACAATTCCATTTTCCCATTGAAAGCTACCTGTAGTAACGATAGAGCTGTTTCTTAAGTCTTCGTTATAATCTACTTGCTCATATATTTTAGTAAGGTTAAATAAAGATTGCTTTGTTTCATCTCTAAAAGCATGCTGCTCTGTTCTTGGAAACTGACGATAGTATTCGTTTAAACCATCTTGATCACTCTTTAATCCTTCAACTTCATTTTGCCAGTAGTCAATAACACCTTGATCTATTAAATCCCCTTGTGGTCCCTCAATTGCTTTTCTCGGCGTATTGAATACAGGAAATCCATAAGAATCAATGTATCCTTCGTAGTTCCATTCCATAGGTATGAACAAACTATAGAGTCCTGAACGAGTCTGTCCATTGGCGTTTCTGCTTGTGACATCTGAATCATAATATAATTTTTTAAAATTCTCCCCTCCTTTATCTAAAGCGTTTGATGTTGAACCCATCATACACTTACCTATAATTCTAGAACCTAGTCTTAAACAAGTTTTAGTTACCCTCCAGTTGTTTAATATATTTGTAGGTCTTTCCCACTTTCCACTCTCATCGTGTACTAGTAGCTTTAATTTTTCACCGTCGTACGAGTTGTCCCCTGTGTTCTTCCAGTCGATCGTGGTGTCAAGACCGGAGATCTCCTGTAGCTTCTCGTTGGTGTCAAGTTTCTTTCTGGTAAACTTCGACGCTGGTACCCTGTACGCAAGTTCTGTCTTCGGCCTGTCCATACCGTCCTGGATTGGTTTGAAGAAGAATGGGTAATTAACTGATATGGGTACGACCTTATCAGTAAACATCTTTTTGGCATCTGGCCCGGACTTTGATAAAATCCCAAATCGTGAATCTGTGGATATTGTTGCCTGGTTAACCGTCTCACCTGAAGCCATGAAAGAGAAACCTGACCGTCGGTTTTTAAGATAACACATTCCGTAACACCGTTGATCTGCCTTACAAGCTTCCCAGAATAAATAGAATAATCTGTTTGATTCCCGAAAGTCTGGCTGCCCAACATCAATCTTGGACCACTGCAAGTACATGTAGTTAGTACCAGTAATATAAGTAGGCTTGTCTTTGTTAATAAACCAAAAACCTTCTTCGCGTCTTTTAAACTCTGTGTCAATATAGTCATACCACTTTTCTTTAAACTCGACAGGATATTCATCCCAATCAAATACTGATTTAATTTTTTTTAATTCTTTAGGGTATGGAGTATGTTCCCATTTATTATTTTGAAATTCAGCAGCTTCTTTTTGTTTTGGTAAAGCAATTTTTAAACCTTGAATATCATATATCTCTCCAATCTGTCCAGTTCGACTTATAACAACAACGTCATACTCTTTATTATAACCATAAGTCCACTTATTGTATCTATTTAACCTATTAACTATTTTAGGTTTTACGTAGTCTTTTAATACTGTTACTAAAGTTTGCTCGTACATTACTTAGATCTTCCTTCAGCAAATCCTCTAAAAGCTTTTTCTCCTGTAGATTCTTTAGGTTTTTCATTTAATAACGCTTCTTCTGCTTCTATTCTAGTTAGTATTTCAAAAGCATCGAATATTGCTAACTTTTTTGTAGCTGCAGCATTTTTTAATCTATCAGCCGTTATATCATCTTCGGTATCAACAATAGCTTCTTTAGCTACTTTGATTAATTCTTCAACTGCCACCTGCCCAGCTTGGATTATATTCCTCTTGGTCTCCTTTGTGTTCATACTTAATTACAATATCATTAGATTTCATACAATAAACTCTTTGATTATCTACAATAAAATCCCATTCACTGTTTGGTGTAAAGCCTACAACATCCTCTGGGCTTATTTTAAGCGCTTCTAAGGAGTTATTACCGTATTTTAGTATACCAATAAGCTTTTGTTCTTTATCTAGACTTAAAGAGTCATTATTTTTTAAAGGCATTACAAAGCATCTGTCTCCAAATGATTGCCAATTACCTGTATTCTTATACAAATATATTTGATCAATAGCGCAGAAATATAAATCATCTTTAAAGTATGATCTACTATTTTTTTTAACACCTTTCATGTCGTAGA
>Ga0209557_1000385_pt1 | contig 26646 bp, 42 predicted proteins | sample SaaInlV_120m_DNA_4_FD_184672 | JGI IMG/M metagenome (GOLD analysis project Ga0209557, IMG submission 184672) | Marine microbial communities from expanding oxygen minimum zones in the Saanich Inlet - Saanich Inlet SI074_LV_10m_DNA (SPAdes) (version 2) | ecosystem: Environmental > Aquatic > Marine... | reverse complement strand
TCACTGTTGCTAACAATCTCATATTAGCTCCTGATATATCTACACTTAGTGTAACATCTGATGTGTCACCTAAGTCATTTGTCGATGTTTCTGTAAACTCTACGTTTGTTCCATCGTGGCAAGCGTATACTGTACCTGACCTTACGTTGGTTGTTTTCTTAACTACAAAGTCAAAGAAAGCTGCGGTATAAGTAGCAATTGCTACCTGAGCAACTACTTCAGCCCCTGTGTCTATATCTGTGTTTTCTTGGTTTGAAAGGAAAGCGGAGTCAATTTGAATATCACCACCATTTACCGTTAAATCACTTGTAATAGTTGCTGCTCCACTAACTAAAAGATTGTTTGCAATGTCTACGGAATCATTAAGATATACGTTTCCACTGCCTGACTTTATTTGTAATTGTAAATTAACAGTTTCAATTAAACCACTTGTGTGTAGCTTTAAAACGTCAGGATCATTTGATCCGTGTATACTTATATAGTCATTCGTACTATTATCATCTGATGGACATAAATGTAATACACCCATGTTTTGATAAGCCGCAACTGAGCTACTCTCGTGCATTATGAAACCTGGATCATTACTTCCCGTTACAGTACCAAATGATATATATGACTTAGATGTATTTCCAACAAAACTATCCGCTATTGGAGCAGTGTCGTATTCATTGTTAAAAGTCATTTTTTCAGCACCACCAGCTGTATCTACTATTAACGGTCCAGTAAGTGTTCCTCCAGTTAGTGGTAAGTAAGGACCACCAGCACCTCCACCACTTGATACTGTAATATTACCTGAAGCATCAGTTACTAATGTACCTGCTCCGTAATCGTTAAATTGTATCGCGCCTACATTATCTATAGTTAATCTATCAGCTAATGCTCCAGCAGAAGCTGTTGCTTTTGTTTGGAAAATAAGATTAGAATCAAATGCTCCTAAATCTTCAGTTATTATTTTAGCGTGAATTCCCTGAGATCCTGGGCCGTAAAATTCAATAGCAACACCAGCTCCTGCTCCGCCAGTCTCATTAGTTAGCCTTAAAGTTGCACCTTGTCCACTTTGAACGCTTTTACTTAATTCAAGCAATCGCCCAGGCTCATCTGTTCCAATTCCTACGTTACCTGCTGGATTAATACGCATAGCTTCAATAACTCCAGTAGAAGAATCTGCGCTAGCATTACTAGAAACAAAAAACCTCAGATCTCCGTCATTACTTTCACCAGCATTATGAGATGTAATACCAGCAGCGTGATATTGATAATTTCCAGAATCACTATCAGTATTTAACCATCTTATACCACCTATCTCTGTATTGGGTCCTGAATTTGAACCAACAAAGTTGAGAAGTCTAGTGACTGAAGTATTAGAACCAGGGAAAGTAGTTGCTTCATCAATACTTAGCCTTATTGCATTAGTAGCTATATTTGATGCCACTCCTATTGTTCCAGATGATTGTAATTTATATGTAGGACTAGGTGTTCCAATCCCAACGTTGCCGGAAGAGGTAATAACCATTTTCTCAGTGTTCGCAGCGTTGCCCCAATCGTTTCCAGTATAAAATTCATGCCTACCATAAGAGCTATATCTTATCGCCCAATCTGTAGGATTATCGTAACCAAATCCAATCGCAAGTCTATTAAGTGAACTAGCATCGCCAGCGGCGATTCTTTGAAATTCCCCAGCACTATAATTCTGTGTGCCATTTATAGCAATTGCAATTTCATCCGTAGTTGTTGGATTAACGTGTAGCTTAGCTGCAGGACTATCTGTTCCAATACCTACCGATCCGGCGAAATATCCACTATTTAAAAATCTTAATGCCATGCATTATAAGTATTAGGTTATACGTACGTCAAAAGTACTGCGTAGTCGCCACTTGTAATTGTTCCTGTGAAAGCAAAAGATATAGTACCTGCGCCGCTTCTAGCAACATCAGCGTATACCGTTTCATAAGGAGCAGCAACTTGAGTAATTTCAGCTTTTACGTTTGCAGCCAACGCACTTGTTCCAAAAACAAACCACTCTGGTTCTCCAACCGCATTACTTGATTCTGTAACATCTACAGTAAATGTTGTTAATCCACCAGATTCAGCTCTTGTAGAAGGACTGTCTGGAGGAGTATTACTTCCACCGTCATCTAATATTACTCTTGATCCATAAGGATTTGCTTGAGGTAATAATGTCACCCAACCAGCTGCCGATACATCAAAGCTTGCTGAATCAAAACCAGCGACACCTTTTTCAGTAGCACCATCCGTTGCACCTTTTCCAGCTATGTTTGCATCTGCTATAACAAAAGTATATTCTGTCGATGCTGGGTCTGAAGCCGCGGTAATCGCTGCAGCAGCAAATATAAAATCACCCGTTTCTACAGAAACTGTAGTGTCACTGAATGTTATATCTCCGTCGTGTGTAACTACAAAGTAATCACCTTGATCTAAAGCTATGTTAGAAGTACCACTTATAATTGGAACTCCTGGATCAGTAGTGGCATTATAACCACCTTTAAATACCCCAACTCCTGCAACAAGTAATTCTACTTGAGCTAAGTTAGGTGCGCTTGTTCCTGCTGTTGCAGTTGGAACTGTTACCTCTCCTGAAAAACCACCTGTACCTGCAACACTTAAATTGCCGCTTACGGTTGCATTGTTATTAACTGTTAAGTCATTACCAATTGTAACATCATCGGGTTGACCTATAACTATAGTCCCTGCTGTAGCAGATTGTGCAACCTCTATTTCACTAGCTGTACCTATAAGCGTAACAGTATCTACAGTTCCATCGCTACCTGTTAAATCAATATCAGCACCGCTTGATGCGTTCGCTTTCGATGTTAGATCATATGTTGTATCATCCGATGCGGGCAATGTAATTGTTTTTACATTTATACCTGTAACGTGACCTGTAGTATCTCTTGTAACAGTATCAACCGTTGTAAAAGTTCCTCCATAAGCAGGTGCGCCTGTTGATGTGGTATCTGTTTGAGTTTGTAAGTCGTGAACTATATTTAGAGTTCCACCAGAAGTTGAATCTGTAGTAATTTTTAAACCCCCAACAAAATCAGCAGTAGCACCTGATAAAATGTTTGCAGTAGCTCCATTGCCATCAGCATCTAATACCCAGTAATCATAACTATCAAAAACAGGTATATCCCACGTATTGTCTTTACTTAAGAATCTAGTAGTTAATACAGCAGTACCATCAACAGCATTTAGATCAGCTGTCAACTCAGTGTTATCACCACCGCCTTGTTTAGTAAGGTTTATATATGTACCATCTAGTACACTTACAAGACCTGTGTTCCTTACTATAACGTTTCCGCCAGTAAATGTAACACCAATACCTACTCCAGCCTCTACACTGTCTGATCCTACTTCGACCCATTCATATGTTTTTGGGGTTGTTGCAGGAAGAATCTCTTTATATATCTTAAGAGCCTGAGCTGTTGTGCTATAATATATTTGACCTACAGAGCTATCCCCTGCATTTGGGTCACTTGCTAGATTCTGTATCCTAGCGTTGTCAAGAGAGTTCTTATTAAGATCAATCGTGTTTAAAAAATTTATTGCCATGTTTTGTTAGTTTAAGTATGCTTTGCCGGCAAACCCTGCCGAGAATGTTAGTGTTACGTTATTGTTATCTATATATGTATATTGCCCTGTTACTACAGTGTTAGCTGTATCTATAACAGTTATTGACGGAAATTTACCAAGGTCATGCTGTATATTCCATGTAGTTTCAGGAACTGCTTGAGTATATGTGAAACTAGAGTCACCGCTTGTACTAGGATTTTGAAATTCACTGAATATATAGTAGCCATCTATCGCAAACACCCCGTTCGATGCTGTTACATCTAGTGTAATCTCTAAAAATGTAGTATCTGCAACATAATCGGATATAGAACTTATTTTATACCTACCAAAATTGTTTATATTCTTGGTTTCTGCTAATATTATGTCTTTACCATTAAATAAAGCTAAGAAATTAGCTATGTTACCGCCTCCAGAAGCAGTTTTACTTATTAATAATGTAGTAGTAGCCGCAAATGAATTACCAACACCCCCACCAGCTATAAAACTAATAGTTCCAGGGTCTCTCCCTTCGCTTATATCGCTTTGAAATCTATATATAGTCTGATCTGCAACACCAAGACTGTTTCCTTGGTTAAATAAGTCAACTATTTCTTGTAAAGAATAGTTTTTTGTTCTCAGATTTGCACCTGGATTTGTATCTGTACCTATTACTTTGTCTTGTAACTCCGGTTTGGCGTCGACGCCGTACGTACTTATTCTAGCCATTGCTCTATTGCTTTACCATTACAATACCTGCTACATTTAGAGGTGCTGCTCCGTTACCAGTTGTCTTATATAATGAACCAGAAGGTAATGGGCTTCCACCCGCTCCTGCTGCTGCATCATCATCAAACGCTTGTAAATTTAAATTGGCAGCTATAAAAGATATTAAGCTGCTTATCTGGTAATTTTTTGTAATACTACTGTCCTCTGCGTCGGTACCTACTAGTTTATCTAAATTAGATATAGCTGTATCCAATGCATATGTCGCTATTCTTGCCATGTTGTATATATTAGTTAGTGTTATAATTAGCACCGCGTTCTTGCTGTGTGCCGGCTCCCTCGTTTCCTCTATTAGATTTTATAGAAACAAAGCCTTGTCTTTTGTGGTCGTAGTCTTGTCCGTCAATATTCTGCCCCTTTCTTTTAGCAGCACTTCTTTCTCGTTGTGCATGGGCTTTCTTTGCCTTCCTCTCTGGAGACATTGCATAAGCTTTATCCCTAGCGGCCTTATCTCTTCGTGCCTGTGGCGAAAGTTGTTGTCTCATACATTGTATGATTACGTAAATAAAAGGGTATTTAAAAATGCGACATTAGCCTACTACTATATATATATAACTAGCTATCGTCACACTGTTTTAGTGAAAAAAAATATAATAAAAAATTTTTTGTGAGATACAGAGAAGTATTGGGTTACGCTACGCTATACAATTTTTTTTACATAATGGGGAATTTACTTTTTTTTTACCAGCCCCCCTCGCGTTTTTGCCGATCCTGCGACGTTTCTCGCGTTTCCTCGCGTTATGTTCGATCACTACCTCGACTATTTCTCGGGATTTTTCTACCACGTTTCGAGAATTTTACAAACGTAGTACGTGTAGTGTACGATAATATATACGAATAAAGAATATAAATACTAACTTATAAATTTTAACTATTATGACTAAACAAGAAATGATTACCAATGCGATTGCAAACATGACTAACGAGCAAAAGGCTGAGATCTTTCCAGCGATCGAAAGAAAGAACTTTGTAGTGCGAAGCTCATGGCTCGGACGTAACCAAGTAATAACGTTTGTTAACAACAAGAACCAACGAGTAACGTACAACCACGATACAATACTCGAAGCGATGTTGCCTAAGCTAAGCATCATGCCGTGCTGGATCAAACGCGGGTACTGGTCTCAATCAACTAATCTGCCGACAAACGTGAGACATCTTGCTGAGATCGTAGACTTAGAAGTTGAGGTCGAAGCTGAGGTTACTAAGAAGTAATCGGCTCGGCTTACTGATCTGATCCTGGGCTCTGGCTCGGGATTTATTTGGCCTGACTTTGAAATATAGTCGGAAGAGTAGACTCCGTCCTACACCATATTTAACTGATCAACTCAAACGGTCGGTAGACAGTGTATAGCAAACGACTACTTCCACCTCATCCACGTTTTACGTCGGTAAATAATGTATAGCATTTTTACAAACGTAATACGATCACCTAACGATAATAATAATGTAACAAAAAATAAGTAATATGAAGACAACTAAATACCAATGGAATCCGGAAACGATTAATCACTTTCAATTTATGAGTAGTTACCTAAGTGGTGAAGACGTTCTAGAAATGGTACAAGACTTCGTTGAGGTTGATTGCACCATAGAAGATGGAGAAACAGAAGAAGATCTAGTAAATGACCTAATCTACGCAATATTTTAAGTAGATGTAGAGAGGTTCTCTATAATACCTGTAATACTATTTTGACTATCAAATGAATGATATACTTTTTTACAAACAAAATACGTAGAGTGAAAGATAATATAAATGTAACAAAAACAAACTATTAACTATGAGTACGAATATCGAATTTATTACAAAATTTACTGAATTATTAGGTGATGACTTTTTCTTAAGTGATATGATCCACCAAGATGAGTTATTTGAGAAACAAGATGCAATAGCGAAACTACTATGTGACTATGCAAATGATGGATCTTCCTTAGCTAACCATATGGTTAAGTGTTTACCTAACACATTTAGACAAGAAAAAATATAAACTATAAAAACTATAAAATATGATGAGTAATTGTTGCGGTGCAGAACCGAGTTATTTGAGTGATGAGCTATGTGGAGATTGCCTAGAGTGGGCAGAATTCGATGAAGGTGATGAGTAACTATCACGCTGCGTTGTTGAAGATCGCGAAAGAGCAGTTCAATAAGTGTTTCACTGAGTTGACTGACAAAGATAAAGATGAAGTAATAAATATATACTATAAATACTATTAATATGAGATACCACGTAGAATTAAGAAGACACGACGAAGAAGGAGATTACACAGAAGATCACTATGCATTCCATACAAGAGAAGAGTGTATTACCTTTGCAAGAAAGAATAGTTTCAATGTACACAGCGTACACGACTATGAAGATAGAGATTATGACCCAGTAAACTTAAGATATTAATTTACAAACAAGTTACGATCACGTCACGATAATATATATGAATCTAAATAACGTACTATGATATACCGAGATACTGAATACACTTATAACGAATGGACTACTTACAACGGCGAGAAAGCGTCGGGTTTCCAATGCACCGATAAAGAATTACTCAAGCATGTAAATGTAGTAAGCTTCGGTACTCGTACTCAAGACGAAATGTTTGAGAAGATCGATGACTACCTCGACAACAGCGAGCGTCACATTATGTTGCGAGAACTAAATGATCGTGCTTGCGCTGAATTCTATAGAAATAATCCTAACACACCTAAAGACTAATGAAACTAACCTGGGACGAAATAAAAGACATCGCTTGTCGTTTAGATGAAATAGTAGGCGACAACTTTCACGACGCTATGTGGAATACCCTAAGCGAACGTGATATAGACTACGACTTCGAAGTAAGCGACGAAGATATACTACAAATTAAAGAACAACTAAAAAGAATATTATGATTGATGAACACAGAGTAGACAAAGTAGAACATGTATGGAGCGAGAAAGAAGATCGTTGGATTTATATAGAGTATAATGCTCAACGTAAAATAATAGGTTTAAACTTTATGCAAGGTGATGAATATGAATATTTCAAGAAAAGTTGGTGCTATAACGACCAAGGTCTAACGGATTTTTATTACTCTATGCTATACACATTCCCTATCGAAAAAGCAAGTGTTAACACCATAGAATTTATGGACAAGTGTATGTGGGCATTTCACTCCGCAATAGTAGCAAGAGAAGATTACCCATACGGTGGTAATGATACAAACAAATTACAAACATAATACGATCACTCTAAGATAATATATATGAATTTAAAAGCAACTAATATGAAACTAACTATCGAAGACGTCGCAAGAGATATTGCCGGCACAACTACCGAACTATTATACGACACTGTTCACTGGCAAATAACTCCTCTATTAACAAACGACGAAGAGGGTGATGAGTACAATGCTATACACGCTGAAGTTATGCGCGTCGCTATTCAAATCATGCATGACGATCACGTACCTTTATTAACTAAAAGCTAGACGAGTAACTTAATTAGGTTCATTGAAGGTTTGGGATAGACGTTTTACGAAATCTCCTATAGAATAAAACTATGAACACATAAGTGAATTGCTAGTAAATCCAGCGAATAAATAACGACCGCGACAAAGTGTGGGGAATGTCTGGATGGAAACTAGGTCAGGCTTAGTACTGAAATAGGTAAACGTTTTCACGAGCCTATAATGACTATGACTACCGACGGGTATGAGGTTCGAATCCTCACTAGTTACTAATTTAAAATAAAAATAATGAACTTAAATCAAATTAGAGAAGCAGTCGAAGAACGACTACAAATAAAACTAAACTCACGAAAGCGAGATAGAGAACACTCTGACGGCAGAGCTTTATACTACAAATTAAGTAGAGAATTTACACATCATACCTTATATACAATAGGTAGAGAAGTTGATCGCGACCATTCATCTGTCGTACACGGTATAAAAAATATATTTATGCACGTTGACCAAGAACTATACGAAGAAATAAAAATGGATCTTCAGGTGCCAAGAAAATATTTTACAAACGTAAAACGTTTACGCCGCGATAATATAATTGTAACAAATAAAAAATACTAACTATGAGAACTAACTTACTACAACGTCTTAAGCCTGAATTTAAAGTTGGCTTAGAAAACAGCAAACTACGTTACCCTGAGATGATTGATAAAATTGAGCACTTACTTGGACAACACTTATTTTATGGTGATCTTACTATAGATCAAATAAAAAGAATATTTCTTTTCTCTGACGTAGAAAGTCACAGTCGATCGGGTTGGGATTGGAGATTTGGCGAAGATATGTTCACATTATGCAATGATGTATGTTAACCAAAGATGCTATACACGAGCTTGCAAGCAACAAAGTTTTTGCCAAACTTACCATGCTCGACTTCGATATCGAACGACTACGAGACGAAGTAAAACACAAATTAGTAGGCAACTTAACCATTGAACAATTAACTAATATATATGAAGGCACTATTAAAGAACGTAAAGTGTGGAATTATATTGCAGAATCACTAGAAAAATCAAATAAAAACTAAATACACTAATTATGACTAAAGACGAACTACGATTAAAAGTACAAAAATTTGAAACATTATTAACCTTGAAAGAAGAAGAAACAGCAACACTTAATACCCAACTGTCGCAAGCCAGAAAAGTATTAGCTGACGTTAGCAAACCTAAAATAAGTAAAGAAACAGTTGATCAACTAAGGGACGCTGTAGATAAAGCTTTACAAAACTTTGGCTTTGATGAGATGGATAACTACGAATACGATTTCGAGATTGACTACGATAGCCGTCTAGCCTTATCTAATATTGAGCTTAACAATACAGATGAATTAGCAGAAATGATATCTGATTATGTAGAAGATCTATTTAATGTAATAAGTGACGAAGATTAATTTACAAACTAAATACGATCACCAATTGATAATATATATGTAACAAATAAAATATAAAACAATGAACTTACTAACTCAAAACAGCAAACTAAAAAAAACAAGTAAAGCCCTGGGTGTCAGGGTGTTTAACTTCGGTATACCAGCATATAAATCCGCAAGTGGTAAATTAACTTGTCCGTTTGCTGATGAGTGCGTAAAGTTTTGTTATGCTCGTAAGGGTGCATATATATGGGGTAATGTAAAACCCGCATTTGAAAAGCGATATGAGTTATCAAAGACAGATCAGTTTGTTGGTGCAATGTATAACGAGATAGTTAAGAAAAAACCAGACTATGTACGAGTTCATGATAGCGGCGATTATTATTCCAAAGCATATCTAAAAAAGTGGATCGACATTGCTCTATTATTTCCTGAAGTTAAGTTCTATAGTTACACCAACTCTGTCTTAATGCTTAAAGCAGCAGACTTACCAAGCAACTTTGATATTATATTTAGTGACAGCGGCAAGCAGCGTAAACATATAAATGCTATACACGATCGCCACACTAAAATCTTTAAAAGCGAAGCTGAACTTGAAGCGGCTGGTTATGCTAATGCAAGTAAAGTTGATCTATATGCAACCAAATGGTTTAATGATACTAATAAAGTAGGATTAGTATTCCATTAGTATTTACAAACGTAATACGACGTTACACGATAATATAATAAACTAAATCTAATTAATATGACTAACAAAATTGAAACAGTAATGGTTGAATCTACAGCAATATACAGTGCTGAGTACAACCTCAACAAAGAAGAAATGATCGTTTACTTTAACAATCAAAGTATATATAAATACTTTAAAGTGCCTAACTTTTACTGGCGTGGTTTGTTTGAAGCACAATCTAAGGGTAAATTCCTTAACTCTTATGTGTTTAAAAAGTTCACTTATAATAGAATGGACTAATGAATATATTCTACTTATCACACTGTCCTGAAAAAGCTGCGAAATATCAATACAATAAACACGTAGTTAAAATGATCCTTGAGACTGCTCAATTACTATGCACTGCCCATATAATACTTGACGGCGACGCTGCAGATGTTCCTTACAAATCAACTCATAAAAATCATCCATCAGCTGTATGGGTACGTGGTTCTGCTGAAAATTATATGTGGGCATACGAACATATGCTTGCTCTAGGAGCTGAATATACTAGACGTTATGGCAAAACACACTTAACAATACTTAAATGTCGTGATGTGCTATACACGTTCCCTAAAGCGATCAGCAATAAACCATTTGTTCAGCCGCCTCAATGTATGCCTGACGAATATAAATCTGAATGTAGCGTTGATGCTTACTGGAATTATTACGAAAACGAAAAACACACTGTAAAAAACAGTAACGAACAACTAATAACAAGACCTTAATGACTAAAAAAGAAATAGATCAACTTGCTGAAACTATAGTAAATCTTTTACTAGAAAAACAAAAAGTTATGGACGACGCATTTAAAAAAGACGTAGAAAATATGTTAGATGGTCAGGAAGATGTATCTTTCGGCGTCATTACAAAGGATGATGTACTAAAAGATCAGCTAGAAAGACTAGAACATAGCCTTGAAGTAGCTTTAGAACAGGAAGATTTTAAAGAATGTGCTAAACTTAAGCAAAAAATCGAAGAATTTAAAACCAAATATGATATGTAATGATAGTAAAACTAAAAAAACAAAGAAGAAAGCTGCAACATATAACTTTGTTGAGAGCGAGAATAGCTGAATTGCATGATAATATTTTTCAGAGAGCATTAAGCGGTAAAAAACCAGAAAAAATTGAAGCAATGCTTCTTTTGAAATATAACAGAAGATTAAAATTAATTTTATATTAGCAGTGCGACACTAGCTAGTATTATATAATAGTAAGAAGCTAATGTCACAGTTTGAACGAAGAATGGAATATCTACATAAGCATCGAGTAACATATAAAAGAGATCCTATCTCTGATAAACCTACACAGGTTTTTGATTGGGGTTCTTTCTATGAGAATGGTACGCATGAATGCTATACACTCTTTAATTCTAAAGCTAAAATAACAACGTATAAGAGCCTTAAATGGCATTTGTATGTGTTATGGTACTTAAATCCTAAAATGGATCAGGATTCTTTTAAAAATATTGCCCAACATATATGTGAAAATAGAAACGGATTTGTTACATTTACAGTATCGGACAATTTACTTGAAAGCATGGTATACGATGTATCCCTTATGGATTTAGATAAACCACCACCTAATAAGCTTCGTAAAATAATATTTAAAGACTTCACAGGTCTTGATATGAGAGAGAAGCTTTCGATAGTTGGTAAGATGATTGGGAGATCAAAAATATCTGAATCTGAAATATACGACGCAATGGTTATAGTAAATAGTAACGGCATAAAAATAACAATATCTAAGTTAGCAAACTATTTAGGGTGTTCAACTAGAACAATTTACAGAAACATGGGAAATGAACTTAAAAAAGAGAAAGAACTATTAAACCAGCAAAATGAAAAAGTATAATATACAAAATTACGTTAGGTATAAAGAAGATTTAAAAATCTCTATGCCTGAAGAAAAAGCTTTTGCAGATTATACTAGAGATGAATTAATTATCTCATTCATGCCGTTAGTAGAGAACTTAGCTAGAAAGTTTTCAACTTCTCAGCAAGCTTCAGGAGTTTTAAGTATAAATGATTTAATACAAGAAGGTAATGCCGGATTAGTTAAAGCGGTAGATAAGCTAGATTGGGAAATGTTAAAAGAGTCGGAAGACATGGAAAAAACATTAAAGTCATTTTTTAGTAAAAGAATTAAAGGAGCAATACGTAGAGCTATAGATATAAACAGAGGAGATGTAAAAATCCCTGAGCATAAACTTAATCAAATCCGCAAGAATCCAGATGATAACAAAATGGTATCATTATTCTTTAATAGTGTGTTTTCTAGCTACGATGAAAATTATAACGATGAAGAAAACCCTATATTGCAAATAGAAGATAACTCAGAACCTTATAATATAGGTTTAATGAATGCTTATCTGTTAGGATTAATGAGAGAGTACTTAACTTTTCAACAATATGAAGTGTTAAGATTGTCATTCGGTTTAGATTGTGACAGAACTTCTGCGAACAACATCGCATCTAAGTTAAACATCAGTGTTTCAACCGCAAACGTAAGAATATCTCAAATAAAAAAAGAAGCTATTGACAAATTAATAGCAAACACAGATCCTTCACAAGTGATCGATTATTTATAAACCATAAAACCATAATAAATGAAACTAAATGAAAAGCTGGCCACCATCCAGACAAAATTCAAATCTAAAAAAAGTAGATTCAATTCCTTCGGAAAGTATAACTTTCGATCAGCTGAAGATATTTTAGAAGCCACTAAACCTTATTTGCTAGAGTTAGGTGTATCAGTTACTATTAATGAAACATTAATATCAAGTACTGATTTCCCTATACTAGAATCTAAAGCTACTATCACCGATGGAACTGATGCTATACACGCTACGTCTATTGTTGGTGTTGATCTAAATCAAAAAGGTATGCAAATGCCTCAAAAATTTGGTAGTGCTTCTAGTTACGGAAAAAAATATGCCCTGGGTAATCTATTCTTAATAGATGATACAGCAGACAGTGATGCAACAAATGTGCATGACAAATCTAAGCCTAAGCTTGAAGGTGCAGCATTAACAAAAGCAAAAGCTTTCTTAAAAGCAGGAGGAAGTTTAGAAGCCATTAAAGGCAAATATGAAATACCTGCTGAAATACTAAAAACTTTATGACCAGAAAAGAAGAATTAGAAAAGCTAAGAGAAGATGAGCATTACTACGGTAAGTTTGGAAAGCAATTTTTAAGCAACTCAGATATCTCTACGCTGTTAACTAATCCTCTTGCGCTTAGGGATCCACAAAAACAAATCCCTGCATTCTTAGTTGGTGGTTACTTTCACACTGCAATTTTAGAGCCGGATAAGCTTAAGAAATTCAGAATAGTGGAAGCATCAACTAGGAATACTAAAGCGTACAGAGAGATCTCAGGGGGTGAGATGTGTTTATTACAATCAGAAGTAGACAAATTAGAGGTAATGATTGACACCATGCTGTCGAACGAAGTATGCCTTGATTTAATACGTGAAGGAGTTGTTGAATACGAAGTCCCTGGAATTGCAGAGATTAATGGAAGATTATGGAAAGGTAAAGCTGATATTATTAATCACAGTCAAAAACTAGTGATTGATCTTAAAACTACCGCGGACATTACAAAATTTCGTTACTCGGCATCGAAGTATAACTATAACAGTCAAGCTTATATATACCGAGAGTTGTTTGGATATGAATTAATTTTTATAGCTATAGACAAGACAACAAATCAAATAGGTATATACGATTGTTCTCCTGAGTTTTATGCAAAAGGTAAAGACAAAGTAGAAAGAGCATGTGAAGCATACAAACTGTTTTACGAAAACCCGGAGTTTAAACCGGAGAACTATTTTATTAATCAGACGTTGTAAATTTACAAACGTAATACGATAGAGTATAGATAATTTATATAAATAACAATTAAAATTAAAAACAATGGCATCAATTATTAAAGCGAGTATCAATTTAAATGAAATCCCAAAAGACAAAATCTACGTGGGTAAGAAGGGTAAGTATTTACCGATTACAATTACTATTAACGATGAAGTAGATCAGTTTGGTAATCAAGGACCAGTAGTAGTAGAACAATCTAAAGAAGAGCGTGAAGCTAAAGTAGCTAAAGTTTATTTAGGAAATGTAAAAGTGGTGTGGACAAATGGAGATAACGTTGCAGCAGCACCTAGAACAGACCAACAACAAGCAGCACCGGTACAAATGCCAGCAGACGATTTACCATTTTAATTAAATTAAATATCGCAATTAAATGCAGACAGTAGAGATCAATGGATTTTTGATTGATAAGTTCAATCAACATAAGCTTGAAGAAGGAAAGAAGCAGGGTATATGCCCTAACTGTTCTCCTGATAGAAAACCTAAAAATGTGAAAGCAAAATGTGCTTCATATGATTGGGAACGTGGTCTCGGTACTTGTCATAACTGTAATACATCATTTCAACTACATACGTATCAACGTAAAGGAGCTAGTGAAAAGGTATATGTAAGACCTACTGAGGTTAAGCATAATCCTCCAGCTAGCAAGGTAGTTGAATGGTTTAATACAAGAGGTATTTCTCAGGAGACCTTAGCTGATCTAAGGATTAGTGAAGGTCCTGAGTATATGCCACAGACCGGTAAAACCGAGAATGTTATAAAGTTTAACTACTTCATGGGCGATCAGCTTATAAACGTCAAGTATCGTGATGGTAGAAAAAACTTTAAATTATATAAAGGTGCTGAAAAAGTATTTTATAATATAAATAGTATAATAGGATATGAGTATTGTGTTATTGTTGAAGGCGAAATGGACGTGCTTGCACTACACGAAGCTGGAATACCAAATGCAATATCAGTTCCTAATGGAGCTACCCTTAACACAAATAACCTTGAATATTTAGATGCTTGTATAGATTACTTTGAAGACAAAGATAAAATTATATTAGCAGTAGATAATGATGAAGCAGGGCAAGCTTTACAATCAGAACTTATACGTAGATTAGGTTCAGAAGTTTGTTATTTAGTTTCATTCGATGATTGCAAGGACGCAAACGAATACTTACAAAAATATGGAAAAGAAGAACTATCAAAGCGTATTACAGGAGCAAGACCAGTACCGCTTGAGAATGTTACGACGTTCAGGGATATTGAAGATGAAGTTACGGACTTTGTTCGTAATGGCTTTAAACCAGGATTTCAAGTTGGCCTTCAAAATTTTGATGAAATCTTTTCAACTTACACTGGTCAATTCATTACTGTCACTGGTATTCCGTCTTCCGGTAAATCGGATTTTGTCGATCAAATGGTTGTTGGGTATAACGCTAACTATGGATGGAAAACGGCTTTTGCTTCGCCGGAGAATCAACCAACTTACTTACATGCTCATAAGTTAATGCGTAAGACTTGGCAAGGTATGCCTACTAGAGATGATATCGGCGGAGATCGTTGGAATCAAGTGGCTGATCATTGCAACACTAATTACTTTCACATTGATATGGAAAGATATACTTTAGAATCCGTATTACGTAAAGGAGCAGAGCTTGTTAAGCGTAAAGGTATTAAGTGTTTAGTTATTGATCCATTCAATAAGGTTAGAGATGTAGATGCTAAGACTGAAGACGTAAATAGATATACTATGGAATACTTAAGTAAGATTGAAATCTTTGCTAAGAAGTATGATGTACTAGTGTTTATCGTAGCACACCCTACTAAAATGTATAAAAATCAAAGTGGCCAAATAGATGAGCCAACTATGTATTCTATTAAAGGTGGTGGTGAATGGTATGATGCATCTTATCATGGTATATTAGTACATAGAAACTATGAAGACAATACTGTTAAAGCTAAGGTATTAAAAGTTAAGTTTCAAAACTTAGGTACTAACCAAGCTGAAGCTCATTTTAAATGGGATCCAAAGTCAGGTTGTTTTATACCGCATGAACAATTAAATTTAGCCGGCGAAAAAATGCCGTGGGAATAAATGGGTAGTGGCTTAGGAAAAAAACGTAAAGGTTCTGTAGACATGGGCGTAACTGGTTATAATAAAAAAGACTGGGAAGCTTATAGATGGTGCGTAAATAATGGCATAGCTATTGCACCAAAAGCAAAGTCAACTACTGAATGGTATGTAACTATAACAAACAAGGGTAAGACTAACGTATCTCCTGAAGCTTACGAAAAAACTATTATATGGCAGAAATGCTTTGAATTTTGTAAATATTATTATGACAAACATAGAAAATGAATACAGAGGATTATTATCACAAATACTCAACACAGGATTACATAAGGAGGACCGAACAGGCACTGGGACGCGATCTATCTTCGGAAGAACTATCCGACACCAGATGGCTGACGGGTTCCCCTTATTAACTGGAAAGAAAATTTCTTTTAATGCAGCAAGAACAGAATTGCTTTGGATATTACAAGGTAGAACTGATCTTAAATACTTAGAAGATAACGGTGTTAAATATTGGAGACCTGATTACGAACGCTCAGGTAGAACAGATGAAACACTAGGTCCGGTATATGGAAAACAATGGCGTGATTTCGAGGGCGTAGATCAGCTTAAAAATATTGTGTATAGCATTAAGAACAATCCAAGTTCAAGACGCTTAATGGTTAGCGCATGGGCTCCACAAGATATGAAAGATATGGCATTGCCTCCTTGTCATTATGCTTTTCAAGTTTATATCAATAACGGTAAATTAGATCTAATGTGGTTACAAAGATCAGTAGATACTTTTTTAGGATTACCTTATGATATTGCAATGTATGGACTGTTACTGGAGATGTTAGCTAAAGGAGCTAATTTAATACCAGGTGAATTGATTGGTCAACTTGGAGATTGTCATTTATATAACAATCACTTAGATCAAGCTAAATTATATTTGAGTAGGCCTAACAGAGCTTTACCAAAGTTACAATTATCTTCAGGATTAGATATTTCAATGAATATACCAGAAGCTAATGAAATTAAATTAATTAACTACAATCCTTACGCTGCAATAAAAGCAGAGTTAAGTGTTGGCAAATAACTAAAAATATGTATTATATTTATCACATTCCAGGTAAAAAAATAGGAGTTACACGTAATCTTAATAATAGAGTTACGGAGCAGCAAGGCTATGCTTCAGACGAATACGAAGTTCTACTTACTAGCGATGACATTGATTATGTGTCATATAAGGAAATAGAGCTTCAAAAGTCTTATGGCTATAAGGTTGATAGACAGTCTTATAAGAATTTAATCAAATCAAATAAAATGAAAATTAACGCTACAGAGCAGACAAGCACATTCCCCTTCCCATTAAACAAATTAAAAGGTAATTTAATGGATAACGTTGGGGTTAAATGGTCTACAGACCACGGTGACTTTGAATTAACTGCTGAGACTATTACATGGATTATGGCTAACGCAAAAAGATCAATGTTTAATGACCATAGATCTTATATATATAATAAAGCATTTGCTGCTGCATTTAGTCAATCATGGAATAAAGAAGATAGATTTGAATTAATAAGACAGTGGGCTCACGCTAAAGGCATATATGATAAAGGAGATAGCAAAACACAGTATGTTAAATTAATGGAAGAAACTGGTGAGTTAGCAAAAGCATTACTTACTAAAGATAAGCCAGAAATTATTGACGCTATAGGGGATATTGTTGTAGTTTTAACTAACTTAGCAGCATTAGAAAACTTAACTATTGAAGATTGTATTGACTCTGCTTATTCTGTAATAAAAAATCGTACAGGTAAGATGGAGAATGGAACCTTTGTTAAACAAACATTATAATGAAACAAGAAATAGAATTTAGAGACCCAGTAGTCAAACGTGTTGTTAATAAATTTGTATCTAGATCAGATGTAGGCTTTAAAAAATATGGCGTAACTCTTGAGCAAGATCCTTCAAAAATGTTTGAATGGCTTAATCACTTACAAGAAGAATTAATGGATGCTGTATTGTATCTTCAGAAAGCTAAAGAAACATATACAGAAGATCTTCAAGAAGATTTATTATCCGACTTAGAAGTTATAGATGAGAAAACAATTTAAAAGAAAAAGCGGAAAGCGTGGACCAGTAAGAGCAAAGAAGGTATCATATGATGGTATCGACTTTGCATCAGGTCTTGAGAAGCATATGTATGTTGCTTTAAAAAACGCTAAAATTAAAAACAAGTATGAAGGTGAAACCTTTGTATTGCTACCAGGTTTTCATTTTGAAAACAAAGTTTATGAAAGACAAGCTAATGGTAAAGGAGATTATAAAAATAGAGGTGAGAAAAGAATCTTACCAATTAAATATACTCCTGATTTTATTGGTGATGATTTTATAATTGAAACTAAAGGTAGAGCTAATGAATCATTTCCAATGCGTTGGAAGTTGTTTAAAAGACTTGTTATGAATCAATTTCCGAATGTAACATTATACAAACCACAAAATCAAAAAGAATGCGAAGAGACAGTAAAGTTAATCCTTTCCAGGCGAAGCGAATAGCTAGGCAGAAATACGCTGAGCGTCAAATTGATAAGTTTGTTAAATGGAGCTGGGAAGTTAAAGGTAAAATTAAATACAAAGATATTGTTGAATTACAAAAAAAATACGGAATAATATGAAAGAAGATGAATCAAAGACAGCCTGGACATTAGAAATAGGATCGTATCCTGGCGTATTGTTTGGCATAAGAACTTATGAAGAGCCTGAGCATACAACTGTTGTGCTATACATACCTTTTGTTGATTTGGCTTTAACATTTTATAATTAATAAATAAAAATAATGGGATTATTTGATGAAAGAATTGCATATAAACCTTTTGAGTACCCAGAGTATTATACTGAGGGTTGGTTAAAACAAGCTCAAGCATTTTGGTTACACACTGAAATCTCAATGCAAAGTGATATTAAAGATTGGAAAGAAAAATTAGATGAAAAAGAAAAAAACCTTGTTGGGAACATACTTCTTGGATTCGCGCAAACCGAGTGCGCCGTTTCAGATTACTGGACCCAGAACGTCGTATCGTGGTTTCCTAAACACGAGATACAACAAATGGCGATGATGTTCGGATCGCAAGAAACAGTTCACGCTGTTGCTTATAGTTATTTGAACGAAACATTAGGATTAGAAGATTATGAAGCATTTTTACATGAACCTGCTACGGCTAAAAGATTTGAAAATCTCGTTGCATATAAAGGTAATTCTGAGATTGGCATTGCTAAGTCTCTCGCTGTATTTAGTGCATTTGCTGAAGGGGTTAGCCTTTATTCTGCTTTTGCTGTATTATATAGTTTTCAAATGAGAAACCTTTTAAAAGGTATTGGACAACAAATGAAGTGGTCTGTTAGAGATGAATCATTGCATAGTAAGATGGGCTGCTCATTGTTTCGCCATATGTGCAGTGAAAACAGTCAGTTATTAAATTTATGTCGTGAAGACGTGATAAAAGCTGCTGAAGCGATGGTTAAATTAGAAACCATTTACATTAACAAAATGTTTGAGATGGGAGATATAGAAGGTATATCTGCTAATGATCTAAAACATTTTATAAAGAAAAGAACAAATGAAAAACTTGTGGAGCTTGGCTATATTGACCTTGGGAATTACTTTGCCTATGACAAGAATGCAGCAGGTAATCTTGATTGGTTTTATCATCTTACCGGGGGCGTTACCCATACTGACTTTTTTGCGATTAGGCCAACTGATTACTCAAAAGCGAACGAGGGTGAGGATTTTGAAGACATGTGGTAATAAATAAATACATATATGAAAGAACAAACTATAATAGAAATGAAAAATAAAATTGAAACGCTTGGTAAAGCCGTTCAGTTTTTAATGCAAGAAGTACCTCAACTAAAAGATCTTGCTGTTGGTACACTAGAAACAATCAAACAAATGCCTGATTATGAAGAAGCAATTGAAGAGCTTAAAAAGAAAATGGTTGAAAGCGCTGGTAAGGCCAAGGAAGCTGACACCAGCGGAAAGATTATCGAGTAGAATAGGATATATGGGTAGTGGATTTTTAATTGCTGCCCAGTGGACTATACAACCTGAATTATATATAATAGGTTTTATATTCGTAGTAGTACAAACAGCATCAAGAAAGCAATGGAATTTAGTTGCTTTAAATATTAATGGGCTTATAGCCTGGATAAATCATTTAATATAAATGTGGAACAATGAATGGATCAAAGGAGAAGATTACCCTGCGTGGGGTAATAACGACGTATACAAGAAGACTATATCCGGGGGATATTTATTTGACGGAGAAACACCTAAAGAAGCATACCTTCGCGTCTCTAAGACTGTTGCTCGTAGGCTTTATAAACCGGAACTTGCTGAAACCTTTTTCAATTATATTTGGAATGGTTGGTTATGTTTGGCATCTCCTGTACTTAGCAATACTGGTACTGACCGTGGCCTCCCTATTAGTTGCTTTGGTATTGACGTAGCAGATAGTATACAGGATATAGGAAGTAAAAATTTAGAGATGATGCTACTCGCTAAGCACGGCGGTGGAGTTGGTATCGGTATAAATCAAATTAGACCCGCTGGCGCTAAAATTACAGGTAATGGAACATCAGACGGAGTTGTACCCTTCTGCAAGATATACGATTCAACAATTCTTGCAACAAATCAAGGATCAGTTAGACGGGGCGCTGCAAGCGTCAACATCAACATTGATCATGACGATTTTGAACAGTGGCTTGAAATACGAGAACCTAAAGGAGACGTTAATAGACAATCGCTTAACTTACATCAGTGCGCAGTTGTTGGTGATAAATTTATGCGAAAGCTTGAACAAGGAGATGCAGGAGCAAGATCTAAGTGGAGTAAATTGCTTAGAAAACGAAAAGCAACTGGAGAACCGTATATTATGTTTAAAGGAAACGTTAACAAATCAAATCCTAGAGCATACAAAGAAAACGGCTTAAAAGTACATATGACAAACATATGTTCTGAAATTACATTACACACAGATGAAAACCATAGTTTTGTATGTTGTTTATCATCGTTAAATCTAGCAAAGTATGAAGAATGGAAGGATACTAATCTTATATACGACGCCATATGGTTTCTTGACGGCGTTATGGAGGAATTTATTCAAAGAGCAAAAGGACTTAGAGGTTTTGAAAATGCCGTTCGTAGTGCTCAGAAAGGAAGAGCTCTTGGGTTGGGTGTCCTCGGATGGCATACCTATCTCCAAGACAAAGGTGTTCCTTTTGAAGGTTTACTTGCTCAGTTTGAAACTAGGAAAATATTCAGTCAAATTAAAATCGAAAGCGAAAGGGCTTCTATGGATCTTTCTGAAATTTATGGCGAGCCTTTGTGGTGTGCTGGTACTGGCATGCGCAATACTCACTTGCGTGCTGTTGCTCCCACTGTTAGCAATAGTAAACTTAGCGGAAATGTTTCGCCAGGTATAGAGCCGTGGGCTGCTAACGTATTCACAGAACAATCAGCTAAAGGTACTTTTATAAGAAAAAACCCTACCTTAGTTAAATTATTAAGGAAACATAAAATAAATACAAATGAAATTTGGGATAAGATACTCGCTGATGGAGGTTCTGTACAGGATATATCTGAGCTTGATAATATTGTTATGGGGCATGACATACCTGCTAAAGAAGTTTTTAAAACGTTTAAGGAAATTAATCAACTTGAATTAGTTAATCAGGCTGGACTGAGACAGCAATATGTAGATCAGTCGGTAAGTTTAAATTTAGCTTTTCCAAGTGAAGCAACACCTAAATGGCTTAATAAAGTGCACATGGAAGCATGGAAAAATGGTGTTAAAACATTATATTATACGAGAACAGAGAGTGTTCTACGTGGAGATATTGCGGCTACAGCGATGAATGAAGATTGCTTAGCGTGTGATGGTTAGTTAGTTAGTTAGTTAGAAGAGGGGGTCAGAAATGATCCCTTTTTTTATTTTGGTACACAGTTAGGTACTTGTTTGCCTCCTTTTGTTTTCATACCTACTTTCTTATGTGTCTTCCAGCATTTAGCAGGCGATCCTATATGATATCCGTTGTTTCCTTTTACTCCTAGTCCTTGAGGACCTGTTCCTTTTGTTCTCATATGCTATACACTTTTTATATTACAATATTCTTTATTAGCATCAAAGCACGGACAACTTTTCGCAGCAAATTCATTGTGCCCATGTATCGTAGCTTCGGGATGCATTTTTGTTAATGTTTTAATTAATAGTAGTAAGCTTTCTTTTTGCTCAGGCGTTCTAGTATCTTTAGCAATCCACTTACCGTTTGAGCCTCTCTCTGACTCTACGCCTCCAATATAACAAATTCCTATAGAATCTTTATTATGGTTTTTAACATGGGCTCCAGGATCGTATATGCTACGACCATACTCTATAGTTCCATCCAGTAGAACAACATAGTGATAACCTATACCTTTCCAGCCTCTTTTTAAATGCCAGCGATTTATTTCTGCAGCATCTAAGTGTCTACCCTCTTGTGTGGCGGAGCAATGTATTATTATTTTATTTATCTTCCTCATTCACTTTTGACCATTTAGATATTGTATAACCTATAGTTACAACTAGCAATATTATCTTTAGCCAATCTTCTATAGGTGCTATTGTGGTAACTCCTATTGTGCTACCATTCATAATGTATAACTTCAAATCACTCATTTTTATTTGTTTTTAGATTTCCATTCTTTTTTCCAATTTTTTGCTTTTTTCCACTTAGCTGTGCTACCCCATTTACTTTTCTTTTTAGTAGCTGAAGTTTCTACTAAGCCAAGATCCCATTGACTATAACCTAATAAAAGTGCTATAGATTGCCACATCTTCGTGTCGTTGTCCATTGCCACACGAATATTGTCTGCTTTCTTAACAGCCCTATCTAAAGGTACGTTGGTCAAAGCTGATACTATTTGTCCTCCTGCATAAAAAGCGGGATTATCTAATCCGTATCCAGTCATTTTATCTCTAACATTGCTATAACTAAATGCTCTACCTGCACTCATTAATTTTCTAACTTTAGAAGATAATGGTGGTGATAAATCTAAAGATCTAATTGCAGCTTGTGTAAAATCAGGTCTAGGTTTTTTAGCTTGCTTGTCAATTTCTAATATTATATTTTTACCAGTAGAAGCTATAGCCCCATAAATACCTACACCTCTAAGTATAGAGTCCAGCATTGAGTTAGCTATCCTTATTTCTTTATTCTTTAGTGCTTCCTCATCATCATCTTCAAACATTGCCGCGAATAAAGCTGATTGCAATGCAGAAAATATAATGTTTTGTACAAAAGTATAATACACTATTCTAGATATATTAGTCTTAGCATCTCCACGCCTGTTCTTAAGGTCTAAGAAAGCCTTTTTAGTTAATCTCATGTATTGCATAGGCGTATTCGCAAAAGCTAATATTATACGTCCTAATGGACTTGCTTGTTGTTGAGATATTCTATCAGGCCTCGAAGACTGTTGTGTTTCTTCGGCTACTTCTTGGAAATCTAAAAACGCTTGCTCTTCAGCAGCTTTTGTGTCCATACCCTCTGAAACATATTTATTTATTCTATTTCTAATAAATGAAGCTCCACCCATAGCTATAGCAAAACTATCTGCCATTTGTGTAGGTAGGAATCCCATTTTTAATATAGAAGCTAATACAGCTTTTGATTTATTAGTTGCAGATTCCGCTGCGTTTGCAATATCATCAGCATTCACATCATTCTTTAATCCTGATCGTCTTTGTTTTAAGAAGTTAGAATTAAAAAGCATCGCAAAGTCTGCCCAGAATTGTTTTTGATTTGCGAAAGCCATTGCTGCTTTAGCTGGATTGTTATCACCCCAGTTAATAAAGTTTGCAATAGACAATGTTTGTAGTAAGGCTGATCTAGTATTAAAAAACATAATAGTTCCTACAGAATCGTTAACCCAGTTCATAAACTTATTAGTTAGCTTGTTAGCTCCGGAAGGTCTGTTTCTACCAGTCTTCATTCTGTAAAGCATGTCTTGTAATGCTTCCACATAATTATCACCGTAAGCTGCTCTAAGTTTGTTTAAGTTTTCTTTAGAAAAAATAATATCTGCTTTCTCTTGCCAAGCTTCTAAGAATTCTGCACGCTTAGATGTATTAACCATATTAATTACATCTGTAGTAATTGTACCTGCCAACCAATCATTATTAGGTTCAGGGTATCCATTAAACGTTTGATCTAATTCATTTGCAAATTCTTTTAAAGCTTTGTTCTCTTCAATTATTTTTATTAAATCTTTTTGATCAGTTTTAGATAAACCAGAAATATCATAACCATTTTTAGCCCAAAGATAAACTCTTACTGCTGCTTCATTGCTAAAGCCAGTTTCATTTATTTTGTTTAAACCGTTAGGTACATTCTTAATACGCTTCTTCAAAGCTTTGACCATGTGAGTGGACTGTTCTTTGTAAGTTTCAAAATCTCTAATGCCTTTAGCAAACGGATTAAATAAGTTTTCTTTAAACCAGGCTGCATTTTTATTTCCTTCTTCACCTTTTCCTAATAGTCGACTAACTAAACCTGCAAAGTCATCTGCAGATGGTGGAATAAAAAACTTAAACTTACCTTTGTCTCTACCTCTAACTTTACCTTTTGCTTCAGAGAATACTTTAAATCCTTTTATACCAGTAGCACCTTCTATTATATTATTAAAATCTTCATTTAATGTTTTAGAAAATTGTATTATATCGTTATTAGAATCTAATAAAGCTGTGGAATATTTGTTTTTATCAACCTCAGTTTTTAATAAAGTCATAAAAACATCAGAGTTGCTAGTCTTAGTTTTAGGGTTTGAATCTCTAATATCAGCTATTTGCTTAGGCATTAATGTAGCTTTAGAATAAAAACTTATAGGACCATCTCCTAATATCATTCTAAAAACACGAGGTATTATTCTAGCCATAGCTGTGTTGTGTTCAAAATGATATTTAGTTTTTTCATTTTTAGAATCATACACAATTCTATCTACAGTTGAAAAAGATCTTAAAGCATTTACTGTATTTCTATTGCTTACCAACATAACAACAACAGCTTTAACAGCTTCTTTTTTATTAGTTGAAGAATTTACAAAATCCCTTAAAAGACTTATATATAATTCAGCAGCTGCTGTTTTTAATTTATTGGTTTTAGATAAATCTTTTAATATACCTGCAACAGTTTCAGGTGAATTGTTATTATTCAATAAAGCTTTTGCTTTTCTAACTCGATACGCATTTGTTGTAAACCCTTCGGTTTTTGATAAATTAGCTTCTGATAAAAGTTTATTAAATATTTTTAATTTATTTTTTGTTTCTTTAGAATACTTAGAAGTACTTCCTTTTTTATCGTAAAGACTATTTTTATAATTTGAATAACTTTTTTCTTGAAACTTCTTTAATGTAGCTTCGTTGGTAATTTCTTTACCATTTTTGTTTATTAATTTTTTAACCTTATTTTTATCAAAAGGAAAAGCAGAACCATCTTCTCTATATATAAAGCCCAGCAAAGCACCTATAGTTCCTCTAAACCTAGTAAGTTCTGTAGGCATAAATTTCATAAGGTTTTCCCTAGTTTTATAAAACTTTAAAGTATTATCGTAATTAAATAATTGAATTCCTTTAGCTTTGTTAGATAATAATAATTCTTCATTTTCAAAATTATATCCAAAATCTTTAGCAATATCTCTTATAGCAGGTACAATTGCTTTAGCTTGATCTAAAAGTCTTTTCTCATCAATAGCTGTTTGCCCGTTATCTTGTGCTTGACTTAAACTAAATTGTATAATATCAAAACTTTTTTGCTCACCTTCGTACCTATCAAGTTTAGATTCTAGTTCGTTCAATTGTGCATCTATTGATATTTTACCTATAACATCTAAAGCTTCCGCAGGAGCTAATTCGTTTATCTCTTTTAATGCAGCTAAATTTTCAGGAGTGGCATAGTCAGCTACTACTGTTTTTACAACAGGAGTTATAACTTCTCTAGCTAATTGTTTTTGTCTTTCTAATATAGTATTCTTTTTACCATCTAAAAAGTATTGTAAAAAAGTTTTTTTATCTATAGGCGCTATCTTATATATTGGATTGCCTTCAGGTGTTAATTCTCTACCAACTTTTTCTATTTTAAATAGCTTAGCGTAACTTTTCTTTATTGTTTTTACAGGTAAAGCCTTAGTAACAATGTCAAAAGCTTTTTTACTATTTAAAAAATCTATATAACCAGGAGGTATAACAGTGACTCCTTTTGATTCTCCAATAGCTCCCCACTTCTTTAATATCTTTTTAAATAACGTTTTATCTACAAAGTTTTCTAACCAAGACACAAAATAAGTATCTCTTCCTTTTTTAACAGAAATCATTTCAGAAAGTGTGCCTTTTCGCGCACGCATTCTAAGCTCTTTAGATACCTCTGATTCTATTTCAGATATTAACTTATCATCTACAATATCAAGCTCGTCAAACGTCGCCTGACCACGCTCTACAGTCCCACTACGATCAATTGTTTGTTCGTCTTTTGTATTGGTTATATTTTTAGCAGAATCAACATCGGCTTTTATACCCCCGTCTTCTTGTGATTCAATACCTAATCTTTTAGCTAAGTTGTTTGCTCTTAAATATCCTCTACTTACAATGAATTTTTCTAATTCTTGTGATCCATTGTATTCATTTAAAGCCATTGTTTCAAGATCAACCTTCATAGAATCTTTAAACTCTTGCCTAGATACATTCCTTTTAGCGTCGTCTGCTAT
>Ga0209557_1000384_pt1 | contig 26695 bp, 44 predicted proteins | sample SaaInlV_120m_DNA_4_FD_184672 | JGI IMG/M metagenome (GOLD analysis project Ga0209557, IMG submission 184672) | Marine microbial communities from expanding oxygen minimum zones in the Saanich Inlet - Saanich Inlet SI074_LV_10m_DNA (SPAdes) (version 2) | ecosystem: Environmental > Aquatic > Marine... | reverse complement strand
ACTAACGTTTGATAAATCCCATTCATAACCAACACCATAGTCGGCAGTTAATTCGTAATTCAATGTCTCTCCTTCTGTTAAATTTACAGCTAAACTCGAAGTTATTGAAGGTGCTTGACCTGAAGAAGCTCCTGTATTTTGAAACAACGCATTTAATGTATTTATCTTCTCTGTGTCTGTTCCTGTAATTAAAGAACCATTTATAGATACATTGCTTAGGTTTATGCTTGTGTAGTAAGTCTTAGAACCTGTTATGGAGCTTATATTCAAAGTACCTGAGTCTAATACTGCGTGTATTGTATTTACAGGGAAATAATCTCCTGTACTCATTATTATAGTATTATCTTTTGAGTCTAGGAAGAAGTTAAATTCATCTGTACTTGACGCAACCTGTTGCCCTATACTACCTAAAACATTACACTCAGAGGTTATGTAGTCAGCACAATCTTGAGCAGACGAAAATGAGTTACCATCCGAATCTTCAAAGTTGGCAAATGGTATATTAAAGAACTCATATACTGTTTCTGATTCTGATATTGTTCTGATATCATTTTTTATATTTATCAAGGTACTGTTACTAGAATCAACCTCTCCACTTAAACAAGCATTCCAGTACACTGGGTTCGAAGAGCCTTGAAAGGTAACGCAATTACCTGCCTCATTTCTTATTATCTGTATAGCCATATATTATCTTAAAATAGTTATTAAAATTCCTAAAGGTTGTATAATTACAGGGTTATCTGCCTTGATAGCTGGAAGAGTTAAAGCGTTAACATCTTCGTTAGAAGTTATCCAAGCTGAAATCTCAACCCTATTTAGATATGTATTCCCTACAGTACCACCACCATAAAATATAGGCTGTGTAGTAAGTGGGAATGTGAATGTTATATTATCACTCGCATCTCTATTACTATACCACAAGGCTGGTTCTACGGTTGTATTAGCTATCTGAGGTATAATATTAAAATCAAAACGAACTCTTAATTGGTCACCATAAACACAATCATTTAATTTTATCCTACCAGTACTACCTTCAAATCCAGTTCCAGTTGAACTAGGATAAGCAGTATCAAAATCAAAAGAATAATCTACTAAAGTATCTACACCTGAAGGCAGGTTAGCTCCTTGAAATAATCCAATATCAGTTTGCCCACTTGGAGCAGGAACAGACCAATAAGGGTTGTCTACAGCTAAGTGAACATCCCTATCCAAAGAAAGTACTTTATAAAGGTCATTGTTTGCATCTGCCTGAGTATAACTAATACCATCACCAGCTTCCCATACATAGTTGTTAGATAATGGCTTACCTGCAAAAGCTCCTGTGTGTGAGTAGCCTGACTGACCACTCTCTCCGTTTATACTTATCCAAGAAGCTCCATTCCAGAACTTATTTACTTTTTCATCTGTGTCGTAAACAATAACACTTTCTTCTGGCTTTAAAGATGCTATCTCAGCAGACGTATGCCTATCTGGTCTAACATTATAACTAGTGTTTCTAATCATAGTTTTAATTAATTATTAATAATTCTCGTTGTATCTATATTTGTAACATTACCCTCTTGAGAAGTCTTTGCAGAAGCAGTATGTGTTTCTACCCTTTCAGTATCTTCGTTAACAATGTTAGATACGTGATTATCATTATGTATAGAGCCAATACCTTGTTTCCAATAGTATTGACACTTACAATTCTTACAGTCTTTTATAGTATATGTATTCTTTGATTTACAATATTTTGCTCTCATTCTCTAGGTAGTCTTTTATTTCTTGTAATAATATCTTAGCTTCTTCTTCAGTCATATCTTCTACAGCACTCATCTCTTCTTCTTTCTTATCACTAAAGATACCTTCAATACTTAAACCTAAGTACTTACCATTCTTTACATCTTGCCATACAGCATCATTATCTATCTTCATAACTACTGCCCAATCTCCTTCTTTAGCATTTAAGTTGTATATAGAAGTTTTATCTTGCTTAGGGTCTTCTACTATCCAAGATTCTATTACAGAGACTCCAGAGGTAAACTCTTGATGCTCTAACGTTGTATTATTGTTTTTAAGACGTTTTAAGTATAGCTCAGACGCTTTTCTCACAGTTTCCTTAGAGAATGTTATATTGTACTCGTAATCGCCTCTACGACGATATATGAGCTTATCTGGAACTAATGCTAATCCTACAATAATTCTTTTCTCTTTATCTACAGTTTTAAACTCAACTTTATGTTGGTCTTTACTAAGTGCAACAAAGTTCTCTTCTATAGCAGGAAACTCTACTAGGGAGATAGCATTTATACCTTCTTCACCTAGTTGTTCGTCTATAATTAATTCTATTGTATCCATAATATATTATTTAATAAGTTAACGTATTTTTATTATTATCGTTTTATTTTTAACCAAAGCTTGCAGAACTCGTAATCTCTTCGTCTAACTGCTGTTGATTTGTTATATCTCTACTTACAACGTATGCTTGTAATGGTTGGTTAAATCTACTTTGCAATGTTTGCGCTAATTGATTTTCTTGAGAAGCTCCTGCTAAATTAAAGTTAAAACTTCTATCGTTACCACCACCTGAACCACCTCCACCTAATGCTCCAGCAGAAGGTGCACCTGCCGATGATGATTGAAACTTTTGTCTAGCTATCATAGCTACATTAGTAAGACCAACAGCAGCAGCTATACCTGCGTTAATCTTAGCTCTAACTAGCCCTCCGTCTGGGAGTAATTTATTTATAGGGTTCGCTAGTGAGTTAAAGTAAGCTGCTGAAGCTCCTGAATAAGTAGAAACTAAAGCATTCGCTATATTTGCAGCTTTTTGTATTTTAAAAGCCTTCTTTTCTAGCTTCTCTTTTTTAACACGCATAGCTTCATCGTTTTTAGATATTTCTAACTGAATACGTTTTCTTTCTGAAGCAGACAGGTTCTCATTATTTAACCTTTCTCTAAGTTCGTTATTTATTGCATTGGTTTTGTTTTGTTCTATAGTTATTTCTCTCTGAAACTCTGCATTCATAAACGACGTTATAGCATTACTAGCTTCCATCATCGTCTGTAGTTTAGCTTCAAGTATCTGAGCTTGACGCTCTTTTACTTCGTTAGGAGTAAGACCACCTATACCCCCAGAGGAAAGGTCTGCCTTACTGTTTCTGCTAATTTCAGCTTCTTCTTCTATTCCAATAAGTTTAGCATAGTATTCTTTATATGTATTTATTAACTCAGAGTTAGCTCCATCTACAGCCATTAACCTTCTTAAATGAAAATCTCTTTGAATTATAAGTCTACTCTTTTTGTCTTTAGCAGACAATAAGGCTATCTTCTCATCAGTCTTCATTATTTCAGCTAAAATCTTTCCACGACCTTCTTCTAAGGATTTAAAGTCAAAGTACTCTACTTTCGCTCTTTTAGCTTTCTTACCTTTACCCTTGCTTTTACCATTAAAGAAATCATCAAAGAAACCTCCATCGGTAGTAAGTTTTAGAAGTTCTTTAATTTGCAACTCTATTCTTGTTTTTTCAGTATCAAAAGCTGTTATTGCAGAATCTATCCTTGCTTTTGTAGCTAACTTCTCTGCATCTATAGCACCTTTATAATAGCCGTCTTGAACCTTTATTAGCTCATCCTTATTCTTCTTAAAATCATCTAAATCTTTAGCTCCAAGCTCCTTTAATCTTTCAGACGTATCTTCCTGCAATTTTAGTTGAGCTTTTATTACTTCCTTCTGCTTCTCTTCTATTGCAGACATCATTGCATTTGCTTTAGCTAGTTTTTCTAACGATTTTATTTTGTTGTCTATTTGAGTTATAGACTCCTTTGTTAACCTGCCTTCTTCATCTATACTTAGATTAAGGTCTTCATACTTTTCATTAACCTTTCCTACAACTACAGCTAAATCTTCTTTACTTAGCATATCTTCTTTCATTACTATAAGTAGAGAATTTAAATCTGCTGCTGCACCTCCTGCAGTAACTCTAAAACTTTCTAATTCTTTTTTAGCCTTTGTTGCTGCACCCTTAAAGTAATCTAATGCAGCAATAGCACCCTGTATCAAAAACAATAAACCTAAAGGACCCATAAATACTTTACCCATATCCTTTAATACACCTCCAAGACCTATAACCTTACCTGTTGTTTGGTCTATCTGTTGAGATGTAAAAAGCATATTAGAAGCTAACTGAGAAACGTTGTTTGCCATACCTCTAATACCGTAAGGTGCATCAGATACTACCCTACCAAGTTCTAGTACAGAAGTAGTCGCTCCTCCAGAAGCTGACTTTAAGCTTTTTAGATTACCCTCTAACTCTGGTAGTTTACCAGACATATCTTTCTTTAGCTTCAAGAATGCTTTATCAGCTTGTTCAAAACTCTTAGTAATACCGTCTATATTTATCTTTCCAGATTTTGTATCTACCTGTACGTTATAAATTATATTGTTTACATCTTTTGCCATTATTTCAATAGTTTTTTACGTTTATTATTCATTCTTAGTTCTTTAAATGTTGTAGGTAATTCGTATAAGCCTTTAGCTACCTGAATATCCTTATCTGCTACTAGCCAATCATCGCTGGCTAGTAATTCTAATGCTTGTTTTATTATCATAATGTTCTTATTAGTACTGAGTTACTTATATCTGAATAGTTAGGTACTGCATCTTTAGCTCTAACATAAAATTCATAGACGGTGTTACTTGTCAATCCTAGTAAGTTAGCACTTGTGCTTGTTACCGTCTGATTTAATACTCCATCAAGATAAACTTCATATCCTGTTACAGCTGTATCATCTGTACTAGCATTCCAAGACAAACCTACAGAGGTGCTTGAGTAACCAGTAACTACAAGATTAGATGGTGCTGTAGGAGCTCCTGTGTCTGAAGAACCCGTAGTAGCTGTTAATACTGAAGTTAGCGATGATTCATTACCTTGAGCATCATAAGCCGATACTTGAACGTCATAAGATGTATTAGGTATTAACCCTTGAATTATGTAAGAAGTCTGTCTAAGAAGAGTTTGATTTAACACTCCGTCAACATAAACCTTATACCCTTTAACTATCTCTCCACTTGGATTAGCTAACCAACTTATAGATAATTCATCGTTATTTAGAGAAGGTAGTAAATACAATCCTGTAGGTGTAGTTACAGGGTCTCCAACAGGGTCTGCATCTTCACTAGAAAAGAATTTAAGTATCAACTCAAGGTCTGTAACACCTGTGTTTAGGTTTGTTCTTATGTTGTTTATTAAAAACTTCTCACCATTCATTAGTAGTGTATCATTTATTTTGTACCTTAGCAAGAAAGATATACTAGCCTTCATCTTTAACTTAAACACTCTAGTCTTTTTATCAAATACACTTGATATATAATCGCTATAGTATTTTCTAAATAAACCTCTAGCTATTAATGTGAAGCTAAACTCATCAAACTCTCCGTTAAAATTAATACTTTTTGTTCCTTGCTCTACATACCAAGCTGAACCAGTCCAATACTCACCAGCATTTGAATTACTAGCTCTATTGTATTGAGTTACTAATGGTTTACCTAAGAATCCTATTCTGAACTTAGATGAATCAACAGGCTGAACTACATTAAAGAATAATATAGGTTTAGTCATAACTTCATTTTGGTCTTTATCTACTAGCCAACCATTACCAAAACTAGTTTTTATTTCTAGAGAATCCTCATCAAACAATCTCTCGTAATACATCTTTTCAAATGGTAATTTAACTTTATAATCTTTACCGTCAAATATCAAACTAGCATCTGTTCCATTAGCTACAGACTCGTACTCTAAGTTTCCATAATCTGTCTGAGATAATTCATTGTTGTTTATTATTCCAAAAGTCTTAGGCTCTGAAAACTCAAAACTTATATTCTTAAACAAATCCATTCTATTTACTTCCATCTCACTATTATCAACCATATTAGTTATATCTATGGTATTTCCTGTGTTGTAAAAGTCTATTAATGGTTTTACTTGTATCTGACCATCATTACCAACTATAGCAGTTAGGTTAAATGTTTTAAATATACCTGTTAGGAAGTCTATTATCTTCATTTTTGGCATATTCTTAGTTATCTCTATATTTTGAACTAATGACTGAGTTCCAGCTATTCTTGTAGAATAAAGACTAGATTCCGTTACAGGAGTACCACCAGCATTAATAAAGTTCTGTACATCACATATATATTCCTCTATTCCTACGTCAAATACCTTAAACCTAAGCCTTTTTAGCTCAACATTTAATTCAAAAGTAGCTAATTCGTTTTCTCTAGAACTTACCCTAACACTTATGTTATCCCATTCTTTTCTATTCTCAGAACACAATACGGATGTGATTTGAGTATCACTATTAACTCCTTCAAGCTTATCTATAGTAGTGTTACCGTCTAAAATCTCTATAGTATATATAGGATTAGAACCTCCTCCACTCTTAGTAACGTTACTTACATCTACAATAACGTGATATTGAAATACTCTAACTTGATTTATACCTGTATTCTCCCAATATGTCAACATAGGTCTTCTTTCTTCGTATCCACTATCTAGCGAGAAGTCTGAGTCAATATTACTAGAGCCTATTCTATAAGTAACAGATGTGTCTGCATTAGTGGAAGACTTAGGTGCTAAAGCTCCCTTATTACTATGTAAAAGCATATACAAATCATCAAATTCAGCAGTTCCAAAGAAATCATCAGAGAAATCTATACTAGAATACTTATCTTCAATAGCAGATATGATATGCTTAACTTTTATAGCTGGTTTTAGATTTAACCAATTTATTCCGTAACTACCATCATTAGATGAGTCATATATGTTGGTGCTAAAACCTTGATTAAACTCTGTCGCTGAGGAAGGTGTGGAAGCATTAGAATCATAAAACCACTTCTCTGAAGCAGAAATAGATGGGTAAACTATGTCTTTACCTGCACCAGTTATCATACCTGTACTAGAAAGTTCTAATCCTGTTCTAAATCCGTTGTTTACATTATCTATATTGTAAGTATGATTGTACTTGTCTAAAGTAGATAGCTCAGAAAGCTCAGAAACACCTATTACGTTTTGTATCTTAGTTAATGCTCCAAAGAATGTTATTCTATATGAATGAGGTCTTGAGCTTTTGTATGTAGCTTTAGTTAACCTAACGTAACCTACCTTAAACAATACTCCATTTAGATATATCTCTGCTTTTTGTTTTATTCTAGCATCAAAACCATCTTCTATATTTGAATTATAGTAGTGTCTAAATATTTTATTGTTTTTAGGTGATGCAGGTACAGAGAATGTCTTAGAGTAATCAGTAAATACTTTTGATATATCTCTAATATCCTGAAACGAAGAATTAAGCTCTATTGATTCAAAGTCAAAAAAGTCCACTCTTTCAAACGTAGGCTCTCCTAATGGATTACCACTTGTATCTATGTATAATTGAGGCTGTAAGTTCATTAAACTATATCGTCTATTATGTTATTACTAAATTCTACTTCTATTGTGTAATTTATAAGCTTGTCATTTGTTACTGTTTTAAAGTCTAAACTACTTAGACTTAATTTAACAGCTTGTGTTGAGCTATTATTAAAATCATATAGTTTTACTTCTTCAGATAATAAAAGTTGCTTAAAAGACTCGTTAAGTGCCTCTATGACGAAACCAGAGTTAAGTGTAATAGATTCTTTTCCGTTTTTGTTATATTCTTGTATAGACCTATTTAATCCTCCTGCTATTCTAGTTTCTAACTGATTAAATCTAAAGTCCTCGCCATCTACGGTTAGCTTTCTATTAGATTTCTTGAAAAACCATAAGTCTTCATCTACGCCATATCTGTTTTTGAATGTTAATACGTAAGGACTATACTTGCATTCAGTAATTGTATTTACTTTAATTGTTTTGGTTGTATGGTCTGTAGTAATAACAACCTCATCTATATCATCTATATTGAATTGAACCTCTTGATTAGCTGTGTTTGTATCAGAATCAAACTCTAAATTTCTAGTTCCTACTATAGAGCCATTATATTTAGCGTCTATGGTTACCTCTTCGTAGTTTGTAGACGTTCTCTCTCCTAAAAATACGTTATCTATGTGACCTACAAACCCACTTGGACTATACAGCGAAAATATATTAAGAGTTGTTGCATCTTGAGTGTAATTAAACTCGTAACTACCGTTAGCTGATAAATAGTCCGTAATCCTAGTACCACCACTTCCTGTAAAGAAAGCTATGTCTCCACTTGTGTAATTTGATATCTCGAATGATACTTTGTAGTCTAATCCTGTGGTTGGGTTAAATCCTAAATAATTCCTACCACCAAAAGTACCACCACACTTTAACACCCCATCCTCTATAACGTCTCCAGATTGAATTTGCCAATCAGTTGAGCTATCAAAAGCAGGGTTTCCCACTTTATTATCCATTAATGTAGTTAAAGAAGTGTTTAGTAATGGTATACTTAAACTAGAATTACTTAATTTATACACTACATCAGAACTACCTGTGTAGTAACCATTAGTTCTTAGTGTAGATGATAAATCTTCGTTATAATTATCAGAACTATACAAGTAACCATTTGAAGCATAGTAATTAGACACACTATCGGACTGACTTACTCCATTTATAGCTCCAGATACAGTAATCTTTACATATAGTATTTTATCTGTAGAGTTAAATTCACTACCTATTATACTAGATATATCTATATGCTTTTTATTTCTAAAATTTAGAGTATATGAGTTTATTATCGCTGAAACACCATCAATATTTGTTGATATTTCCAAATCTAAACCTGCGTTAGCGTCTAATGTACCTCTACTTATATGGTAAGGACTTCTTGTTAATATTAATGCCATCTTATTTATTTATTTGTTCTATTAAATCTTTTTTATAACCTTCAAGTATCATACTTGTTAACTTTTTCTCCATAGAACTCTTAACTTGAGTTATGAATCCACTACCTTTGTATCCAAAACGCTTAGATATACCTTTTCTTCTTATACTTCTTGATAAAACATATCCTAAAGACTTCCAAGTCCTATCTGTAACCTTTTGAAACCTACCTTTCTTGTCTCTAACTTGAGGTCTAATACCTTTTATCTTTGCCCATTTGATTATGTTTAGCTGCATCCTTTCAAAGTCAGCTTTATCGCCACTACCGTTTGTGGATATACCTTCAGACAAAGCTCCAGCGTATTTCTCTGCCTTAACTTGTAGTTCGTTAGCTACAACACTATAATCAAAAGACTTATCTAGCTTTCCAGACGCTTTAAAACCATCATCTGATGCAGCAACCCTTAGCTTACTCTTTATTAGCTTACCTGCTTCGTTTAACGCTTTGTTTAAGTGAGTACCTTCCATTTTAGACTATTGATTGACCTAATCCGTCGTTATACAAAAAGTTAACCTCATCCTTAGTTAAAACTCTGCTAAATACAGATAACTCGTCATACTCTACTTCTGGCTTATATTGACTTGTGTTTTTACTTCCTATAATAAAGTCTGTAGGATTGCTAGTCATACCTTGATAGTTTACAGGTTCTGAGCTAGGTCCAGAATAAGGACCTCCGTAATATTTATTATTTAAATATATCCTTACAGGCTTCACCTCTTCTCCTCTAGGTATTCCGTTGTAAATTACACAAACGTGATTCCATCCATCAGTTACAACTTCACTTAATTTGTGAAATACATTTTTATCTTTTCCGTTTGTAGAGTATTCTCTGTAATCCGTTAGGAAAAACTCCATCCTAGACGTATCTAGCTTTTGAGACCCATTGTCATAATGCAGGTACAGTCCAGACGTGAAAGACCTTTCAACTCCCTGCCCATCGTTAGCTGTAAATAGAGGTATGCTAATCGGTGTACTTCCAGTATTCTCTGGAATAACAGCCTTAAACCAAAGACTAACACTTAATGGATTATCTTCAGAGTTATTATAATTATTAGGGTCTGGATGCGTATTACCAGTAATAAACTGATGAGTTGTTGGAAAGGTAACTGCTTGAGAAATACTCTGAGGAAGCAATAAAGATGTATCTGAAATTCCGATTGTTCCATATTGTCTATCTGTAGATAAATTCCATTGTGCGTAGGTATTGTCTACTAAGTTTGTTAATGGTTCTGCATCACTAGAGTTGAACTTGCAGTAAATTATGGCGTCACTTAATGTTGGGTTTGTCTTTACAACAGACTCGTTTATAGATAAGGCTTGACTAACAAATACGCTATCGTGAAGTAGCTCGTCTGTAAATTCAGAAAAATCTCCAGCAGAATTAAATAACCTAACCTTGTAAGTGTACTCTCCATCCCTGTCAATACTTGTAATAGACGTTCTTTTACTGAACTCGCTTTCATTTCCTGTAAAGTATATTGTATCGTGAAGTAATCCTTGTCTGTATATTTCAGCTCCAGCAATAACTCCATCATAATCTCTTAATCTAAAAGAAACAGTAACTGACACTCCCTCTGTAGAACTAACCTCTAAATCATAAGGGGCTAGTAAAGCTCCACTTGTTTGAGTAGTTGTTTGAAATGATACAGTTCTAGTCTCAGTTCCGACTAAATTAGTAGCACTAATAGTTACAGGAAATGATAAACCATCTACAAAGCCTCCTGCTGTATTTAATTGACCAGTAATGATTCCAGTAGAACTATCTAATGTAAGACCACTTACTAATCCTGTAGCACCATAGCTAGTTGGATTGTTTCTAGCATTTATAACGTAAGTAAACGGACTATCCAATAATATAAAGTTAGTAGATTGAGCTACAATTAATGGCAAATCTCCGTAGTCTGGAACTACACCTCCACCACTAGAACTTCCTCCTCCACTAGAGCTTCCTCCATCAATGCACACAGCTATTGAGTTAGGAACTTCTACTTCAACCTCAGTAGTCCATCCTGCCAATACGTTACCGTATTTCTCCTCAAATGGTTCTGCTGAAGGAGTTGATGTTACTTGATACTTAGAGTTAAATAAGCTACCTCTTCTCATTTTCATAATAAGTGAGTTTATTACTTGAAACTGAGTGTTCATAACATCGTGTAAGTTGTCATTACCATAAAACTCATCAAAATCACTAGGAGATTGATTGTAGTCTACTATGTCAGCACATAATATCTTTATCCTAAATGTTACTGTTCTTTCTCCGTAAGATGCACTATCGATTAGTAGATGCGACAATGGGAACATTGTCGTTTTATCTAAATCTAAGTCAGTTATGTCTCCGTAGGAGACCGTATTTACTGAGGGATTACTTCTTAACTCATCTCGTAATACATCTAATATGTCGTAAACGTGTTTCATTATCTTGTACTTTGTTTTATTAACTTATTTTCTAATTCGTTCTTTTCTTTAGCGTACTCTAGGTACATTAAGCATTGATGAACTGGGAGTGCTGTAACTTCGTCAATTCTCCTGATATCTCCTTGCGCAAGTTCAAGTATTGCTGGATAACCTCTCCATTTTTTTCCAAAACTGCTTCTGAGCTGGTCTCCTTTTCCTTCTGATACTGATTGAGTATAGAGTCCATCGTATAATCCCCTAATTTTTTCACTAAACGATAAAAAAAAACCCTAGCACCTAAAGCTATATCTATTGGCATCTCTTTCATAAGGTCTGCATAAAAGTCAGTACCTTTATACTCGTGGACTCTGTATTTACCTCCTATTTGATATATTAAAGGTCTGTATAGTACTGCCATTGCTCTATGTAGAGTCTTATTATCCCAAATATAGTTCTCTAAGTCTTCCCATTCACCATAAGACATCTTATCTAGGTTAGGTATTAGACCAAATTCTACTTCTACACCATCTGAGCCTACCATTTTAAATGTATTCACTAATGGTGTGTCTGAATTTAAAGTGTCGTATAAATGAGCTATAATAGTGTCAAAACTAGCTACTGGTATTTTAAGTAATGACTTTAAGTCTACGTCACAAAATATCTCTAGCATCTTCTTGTTAAGGAAGTCGTTAGACTCGTTGTCTTTATTCTTATCGTAAACGTCAATGAACTTAATCCAATCTTTTAGTTTTACACCTCTTAAAGACTTTGGAATGTTTAAATTAAAATCGTGATTCATATATTATTTTGTATAATAAGATAACGTATTTTTAAATTATATGTGTTAATAATTTGGTAGTCTCGTTTATTTTTTGTATATTTGCATATGGAATTAATAGACTCAAACAATGTTATAAGTTTTAGGAAGTTTAAGTGTCTGGTAACTAATCAGATATACGAGGTTGTTCAAACAGAGTGTACAGGCAGGTATATTATAAATGCTATAGATACACTTGTTCGTAGTGATGGATTAAGAAAGTCTTTTGCTAGAGCAGAGTTAAGAACTAGGTTTTTTAATATAGAAGGCATACCAGAAAAAGATTATTTAATTAAAAAAAAGAAAAACAAATGACACCAAAAGAAAAAGCAATAGAATTATGTGTTAAGTTTTTTAAACCAAGTGTTTTTAAATACGAAGAAAAACAATACGCAGTAGATGAAGAAAAGGCAAAACAATATGCTTTAATTTGTGTAGATGAGATGTTAAAAAACATACCTAAAGAGGTTATTAGTTGTAATCCTTTTATGATGAATACTGATTATTGGGAAGTTGTTAAACAAGAAATAAAAAAACTATAATTATGACACAAGCAGAAATTATTGAATTAGTAAGAGACATACACGCAGAAGTAGACCACGAAGGAGTGGATATAGTGTATGATAATGGTGTATATGACGTAGATGTAAGGTTTACCTCTTGGGATTGCTTATTTACTATAGAAATATACTCTAAACAAGGAGATACACCACTAGAACTATCCTCTAGGACTATGACAGAGCTATTTGACTATGTAGTAGACTTACATACAGAATATATGAGAGATACTATAGAAATGCAAGAAACTAGGGATTACCTAGATATTTACAGATAATCAACAAAAAACTTGCGTATGTGAATAAATTATTGTAATATTGCAGAGTATTAATATTAAAACTAATAAATGAGAGTAGAAGATTTAACGAGTTACGAGAACGACAAGAGTAGGGTAACAGTATTTATGGAAACAGATACTGATGGTAGTTATCATTTCCTTAAGCACGTACAAGATAAGAAGACCGAAGATGGTCAGATAATTAGATACTCGCTAGAGATGTTTATGGCAGAGTATTATTTAATAGAGAAGTTTATAAAAGATAATTTAGTAGAGGACAGAAAGTTCTTTAAAAGTGTAATGAACCTAAAAGCAAGTAGAAATGAATAAACTAAAAATAGTAGAAACCAAAAAAGACCACTATAGAGTTTTCGTAGACGGAAAGGATATACTTGGCGAACAAGAAAGAAGTGATTTAAGGCATCTAGTAGGTGTAATTGATAACGGTATAAACACAGGAATATAATGGAAGTAAGTAAAGAAACAATTAGTTATTTAAAGTCAGTATTAATATCTCAGTTACTCTTAGAGGCTAACGAAGAGCTAGTATTAACAAATAGATACAAAGGTAGCTTAAAACAGCAATTAAATAGGACTAATAAGATGTTAGAGCCTATAGTAAGACAGGAATTTGATTCAGTATATGATGCTGACCCAGAAATGACTACAAACATCTTAAACAAGATAGATTCAGTAGTTACTACTATAGCTGGATTAGATTTAGACGAACTAGTTATCGTAGAAGGTCTTTTAAGTGATTACGAAGAGAATAGAGAAGAGTATTTAAAGACTGCTCAAGCTAAAATAGATGAAATATAATATGCAACAAAGGATATGCGACTGCCAACTTAGGGTTGGTGGTTGCTATTGTAAACTAGAAACAGATGACGAAAGAACAATACGAGATAGCAAAAGAGATAATAACTCAGGTAAACAATTACTTCGAGACAGATTGTAGATTAAAAAGCAGAAAGGTTAATGTAGTTAGACCTAGAATGTATGCTTGCAAGATAATAAGAGAGCTTACTGATATGACGTATCAAGATATAGCAGACTTATTTGGTCAGAAGCACGAAAACGTTATGCACGCTATAAAAGTAGTTGATAATGACTTAGAAGTGATGCCTAAGTATGAGATGTATTATTTAGAGCTAAGAGCTAGAATAGAAACATCAGATGTTTACTTGAGTAGTGACTTAGCTAAGAAGAGCGTTATGAATGCTATAAAGCAGGACGTTTATAATGCTGTTTATAATGCACTTATGAGTAAAGATATGAAAGAGTTACAACAAATACTAAAAACAATAAAATAATGAATACTAGAGAGAAAATGGCAGAGATGCTAGAATCAGAAGAACACGAGAGAAGAATGAGGGTAATAGCTCAAAATGGTAATAGTGGTCTAAACTACGAGCAAGATATGCTTAATGGTTTTAATAAGCCTACAGAAGATGAGCTAGACCCTTCTTACTCCTGTACAGACTCAAGAATAGTGGCTGATAAGATATTAAAGGCAGACGAGAGAAAAGCTACACCAGTATATTCAGGAGTAATCTCGTACTTTCCATTAGCTTTAAAGGAAATATCTAAAGCTAGCTATGAGGGGCAAAGGCAACATAATCCAGACAAGCCATTGCATTGGGATAGAAGTAAGAGTGGTGATGAGTTGGATGCTATGATGCGTCATCTATTAGACCACGCTTCTGGAGATTTATTTGATGATTGTGGTACTAGACATATTGTAAAGTGTGGATGGAGAATTTTAGCCTTTATTCAGAAAACTATGGAGAATGAAAAGTAAAAGAAAGTGTAGACATATAGAGACTGGAGATGCTTATGATAGTGCTAAGGAGCTAGCAAAAGCCTTAGGCATCTCTATACACAAGGTCTATCATATACTCAATGGTAGAGTCATTGATTCTATAGGAATAGAGTACGTAGGAGAATCTCTTAAAGGTACTGCTATTAAAGAAGCAAAGTGTATTAAATGTAATGTTGTAAAACCTAGAGAAGAGTTCGGAATAGATAAAAGAACTAACAGCATAAGAGGTTATGCTTGTAAAAAGTGTAGAGCTAAAAGAGAAGAAGATAGAAGGCTAGAGTTAGGTAAAGAGGAAATGCGTATTAGAACTATAAAAAACACATACAATGTGTCTAGAGATGAGGCTGAGAAACTTTACAAGACCAGTAACTGCGATATATGTAATATAAAGCTAACTTCTAGATTAAGCTATAAGACACACTCGTCAAATAGACATATAGACCATTGTCACAATACAGGTGATGTTAGAGGTGTTTTATGTGCAGGATGTAATTTAGCTATAGGTCACGCTAAGGAAGATGTTAACACGCTAAATAGTATGATTAAATATTTAACTAATAAATTATAAGATATGGAAACACCAATAAAAGAAGATTACAATTTTAACGACCTTTTTGAATCACTTGCTTACATTAAGGAACAAGAGCTATACATAGAATACTTAAAAGGATTATTAAGTAAGACATTACCACACTTAGAGAAGGTGGATAAGGTAAATAAATCAACAACATTACAAGGAGTAATAACATTCTTTATGATAACTTCTGTATTAGCACTAGGAATAATACTAACAGTAATAGCATTGGTATGAGAGAACCATTAGTATTTTTATTCAGACTAGCAATACTAGGTATTATAGCACTAACCTACATATACATATCTAAGTAATGACTAGCTGGACTACAGAACAATTAAAGAACCTTAAAGAAGTAACTAACCATAAAGTAATATATGATGGTTATGAGTTTGTATGGATGTCTAAACCAGATAATATTTGGTCTAGGCATTACATAAGCAACTTTGAAGACTATAACAAACCTATGTCTTGGATACATCACCATACATATAATTGGGGTAAAGAATATAAACAAAGACAAGAGAAGTATTTAGCAGATATGAGAAGAAGCTTAGATATAGATGTTAAGATAAGAGAGATAAGTAGAGAAGCTAAAGTAAAGACTAGAGAGAAGGTTAGAGAGATAGTAAATCTAAAACCAACTATAAGTAATAAAGATATAGCAGACATACTTGGAGTAACAATAAGGACAGTAGAAAGATATAAGGCTTAAAACTTGCGTATGTCGTTTTAATTTTGTATATTTGCTATATGGAAGAAAATTTAAAAGTAGTTTATCTACATAAAAAAGAAACAGACGGTACTATATTCTATGTAGGTATGGGCGAATTAAAAAGAGCTTTTAATACAGGTTCAAGAAACGATTGGTGGAATAGAACTTACGCAAAGCACGGTAGAATAGTTGATGTTGTAGCTAAAGACTTAAGTATTGAAGATGCTTACGAGTTGGAAGTGTTTTTAATATCAGAAATAGGAAGGAAAGATAAGGGCTTAGGTAGTCTTGTAAACTTAGATGATGGTGGGGAAGGTGCTACAGGTCATATACCTACGCAGGAGGCAAGAAGGAAGTTAAGTGAACGAACTTCTAAGAAGGTAATAAATACGGAGACATTAGAGGTTTTAAAATCAGGTACAGAGTTATTAAACAAATATGGTTTATACGGTGGTGTACTTCAAAAAGAACATCCTAACTGCGATTGGATGAAATTAGATGACTACAAAAAAGGAAAGCACCTTACTGAGAAATGGATTAATAGATATAAAATAAAGAATAGTTATTTAAAAATAATAAATACAGAAACATTAGATGTTTTTTATTCTATCGAGAAAGCTGCTGAAAGCATAGGTAAAGGCTCTTACCTAAATAATGAGTCTCAATATAATATTTTGTCTACCAAATTAAAAGGTAGTAAGAGAAATAATACTGACTTTATGTACTACAAGGATTACGAACTAGGTAGGCATCTTACAGAAGAATGGATGTCAAGAAAAACTAAGAAACCAAGCAAACCACAACAGCTTAATAAAATAGAGTTGTATGATTTTAAAAACGAGGTTTGGTTTAAGACAACAACTAAAGAGTTTAAATCAAAATACAATATAACTCCTGTTTTACATTCATTTATAAGTAATGGAAGGTTTTGTAGAAGAGAATATTTTGAAAGCGACAGGGAAGCGTTTTACAAAAATGAGTTAAGGTGGAAAAACATATTAGACTTAAGAACTGGTGAAGTAGAGAGGTTAAATCAATGGTATCTAGCTGATAAATTAAATACAAAAAATAACAACGTAAGTAGCTTTATTAGAGGTAAACAGAAGATACTGAAGAAAATATACAAAATTGTCGCATAATATTGAAAACATACGACAAAAAATATTTACTAATTACTAGTAACCAGATAGTTACGATATACTAAAAACACCCCTATAGAACCTTTTTAGATATATTTTGATTTCATTGAATCGACCCACTACCCCCTACCTTATTATTCGTTTTACGTTGATTTCATTAAATTGACTCACTACCCTAGTATCATTATCCATTTTACGTTAACTCTAAGCTATTATAATTATTATCTGGTATGTTGGTATTGATTGGTGTTATTGGGTTGCTGTGTGAGTTTGTTTATGGTTTTTAAGTTATCGTTCCATATCTATATTATATTACTTATATCTCTTCAAATATTTGTATAGTATATGTCTATGTCATTTGTATACATTATAGGTATTATTTATAGGTAATTATAGGGTATAAAAAAACCCTCAATTAAGAGGGTGCTTGGTTAGTTGTTTGTTGCTTTATGCTAGGCAGTCCCCGAAATTATATTCTACACCTCCGATTGCTTCAGCTTCAGCTTCAAATCTGCTTCTTAAATCTTGCATTCTTTTAGTACCTAAGAAGTCACAAAACATTACGTTTCCTTTATAGCTTCTCTTTGTGTGGTTCTGAGCTGCTAGTATTATTTTATCTAGATTCTTGCTTGTCTTTACTCCGTATTCGTTTGTGTATTTCATAATATAAGTTTTTAATTATACTCAAAGATAATACTTTTCTACATACCTACCAAATATATTTTAATAAATTTACTATTTATTTTCAATATAAATAAAAAACCTATACTAAAATTAATTAATATAGGTTTATTTAATAGGTGTTATTTGGTTATCATCTTGTTTGAAATAGCAATCTGTTTTGCCTCATTGAATACCTTCTTTTGTATTCGTCTGTTTGTTTATATTGTTTCACCTTTCTTTGGACTGCTTCTTTTAATATTCTATCAAATTGAATGTCTTTTGCGTCTTTGTAGTCAAATGCTTTTGCTCTTAATTTTCTTACTAATTTATCGTAATTCATTACTTATTTATTTAATTGTTTAATACTACATAATATGATGATAACTCTTCCTCTTGGTCATCTTGTGTTCCGTCTTCTTTGTATATTACTGGAAATGTTTCGTATAAAAAACCCCATCCATCTTCGTAGTCTTTAAATGATTTTTCTGTAAAGCAATGGTTTCCAAATTCGTCTTCTATTATAAAATTCATATCTTACTTATTTAATTGTTTTTCCTCTACAATATAATTCACTTCTTTTAAGTCAAGGCAATGACAAATTGCATTTAAGGTACTTGTTAAACTTGTTCTGTAAACTTCAACTCCGTTTGAAATTATTGAGTATTTTATTGTATTCATATTCTTAGTTATTAAAGTTATTATTAAAATCATTGTAGAAATCAAAATCGTTTATTTCTAATTCGTTGTAATGTGCGTCAATGATGTTGTTAATGTTATTCATTATAATGTTATTTTAAAGTTTTTTATTTGTTTCTTAATGTCTTCAACCAGTCTAAACTTGTTATTAAAATGGTCTCTAAATCTGCTCAAGTCATTAGTAAGTAAGTAGTCTACTATCTTAGTCTCGTCTTTACTTAGTTTATAAAGAAAAAAATCTTTGTTGCTATTGCTTATTTTGTACGCTGTTGAGATGCTTATTTTTATATTCATATCTTATCTATTTTCGTACTCGTTAAAATCTATTCCTAACCATTCGCAAAGTAATTCACTTTCAAACCAAAACAAATCATTAATGTCTGTTTCTGTTGGTGGTTTTTCGTGGTACAAATCTTCCAATATAAATTCTAATTGCTTTAACTCGTTATAGGTAAATTCGTGCTGCTTTGCACCTGACCAAAATTTAAATTCTGTTAAGTTTAATTCTTTAGTGTATTGCATCTTATTTATTTTTTAATTCGTTAATTATTTGTTTCTCTAGTTTGTTAATCTTGTTTAGTAAATAGCTATTATCTGTTAATATAGCTAAATCTTTTATAGTTTGGATTGTTTCATTCATATTAGATAAGATTTGAACCGTTAGTTATTACATTGTTTATTATTACTATTGCTGCAGGTAGAATAAAAAATACTCCTATTGCTAAACCTGTTTTATCGATATTATCTAGTCTATTAACTTTTCTTACTGCTAACTTTGTGTTTACTTTTAGTTTTCTCATTGTGTTTATTTTTAAGTGTTTTTGTTTTACTCTACAAATATACAACCTTTTTAATATACCAACCTAATTTATTTTAAATTATTTTTTATTTATATTCATTCTAAATAACAAGGGTATAAATTACTAATATAATGAACGCGCGCACGAATAAAACAATTTTTTTAATTACACAAGCAAAACCCGATTTTTATTTGCCTTTATTTGAATCTGTATTTTGTATGTTTGCCTTATGAAAAATAAACCATATAACCAAATAAATTTACTATTTATATTTATTCTATATAAGCTATTTAGAATAGTTACAAATAACAAAATTACCCCATCATATTAAACGTCTTACCCATCATATTAAACAGAAGTATTTACCCCATCATATTAAACATAAAACTAATGGAAACACTATTTATTCAGACAGCAACAGAGTTAAAGCACTTCATATTAAACACAAAAATCCCATCAGAATCAACTGACAGGATTGTAAATGACTTAATAGACTTATACCCTAATTGTGATTGGTGGATTGAGGAAGGTTGGAAGCTGTAACCCCTTCATATTAAACGCACCCCATCATATTAAACGTCTTATCTAATTGTGTAGACACCACTATTGATTCCTTGTATCAGGTACATCATAGCGTATCGTATTGCATCTATGTAGTGATTAAACTTATCTATAGGAACTTCACCTTTATCTTTCCAAACGTAGTTGTTAATCTCTCTTATAATACCGTGAGAGTTTCTATCTACTATTATCTCGTAATCTTGCATAAGTGCTATACCAGATAATATACTACCTTTCTTCTTTATAGTAGGTTTTATGTTAAGACCCAATACTTTTAACTCATTTATTAGTCTGGGTTCTGAATTATCACATATAATTAAGTCTAAACCACATTCTGACTTATTCTTCATATACATTTGTGATGTATTCAATCCTTTTTGACCAAATATTTCTTTAACCCAAACTTTTCGGGCATTCTTATCTACTGATATTTTTACAAGCGTACTTAAATCCTCAGAGAAACCGAAATCCTGACCATAGCAAGTTAGTTCTGTAGGAATATAATCTCCTACTCTCCATTTTCTTATTATAGTACCTTCAGCTTTGTTTAACCAACCTCCAAGTATTTGATGCTCATACTTATCTGGTCTCTTTCTTTTCATTGTCATAATCTGTTGCAAGAATGACTCTGATAGGTTATCTTTATTATCTCTGTAGTCTGTATGTATATACGTTACATCATTTAAGCTCATATTAGAGCCTTCTAAGACGTTTTCTGATTGAAACCAACGTTTATATATCCAATGCTCTTTAGTTGTCGGATTCATCACTAAAATAACTCTGTTCTGCTTGAGTTGTGAACGAATAGAGAAGTCAATCTTATCAAATGTACCTTCGTCTACTAATTCCTCTGCTTCATCGACTACAAATGTTGTAATACCATTCAAAGATTTAAGTGCAGCTGTTTGGTTACCTGAAGAGGTTCTAATACCTTTAAATATTATAGAGCTACCTGTCTTTAAGTTCATTATCTCATCTTTAGTTATCCTAAAGTCATCGTGAACTCCCATTAGGTTAATTTTCTCTATAAATTCAGGTATAATAGATGTATGTGCTGATATCATTGTATAACGTGAGAACAAAACCTTATGACCTTTCTCATAGGTTAGGTTAAGTAAGAATACGTTAATACTAAATGACTTACCAGAACCACGACCTCCAGTTACAACGAAGTATCTTGAAGGTTCTTTAAATAGTGGTATGTATTTTGTGTGTATGTTTAATTTACTCATCTTTAGGTGTTATGTCAATAATCTTTTCCTTAACCTTCTTACTTATCTCGCTATCACCTATAAAGTTAATTACAGGGGCTTTAACAGTTGTTCCTGTATTATCCTTATCTTCCTCATACATCATATCAGTAAGTAGTTTCATATGGTTATAGCTACCCTCTTTAGCTTTCTTAGCCATAGACTCAAACATAGCAACTTCGCTACCAAACACATTCTTGATAGCTTTCTTTGCATATTGCTTCTTACGACTCTTCTTTGCTTGGTTAAGTGCTGGTTTATTAGACCTCTCTCCTTGAGGTATAGGTAACTTAGGTATAGATTTCTTCCTAGAGTTACCCTTTCTGCCATCAGTAGGCTTTATTTCTTTACTATTCATATATTATCTTTATATATAAAGATAACGTATTTTTAACTATTCTGTGTTACCAGTAATCTCCATCAGTAACTCACTAAGCCTCTCTTCCTTAATAGCTTTGTAGTTATTAATAGCTTTAAACACTCCAGCACAAGCAAGATACTCCTCTTCTTCCTCTAACATCTCTAAATCCCACTCGCACTCCTCTAATGTCATAAAACCTTCATCTAGGTTATACATATAAATCTCATAGTAGGCATCTATAACCTCGTTATCACTTCCCTTGTATTCTGATGCTATCATTGCAATCTGTTTTTAATGTTAATAATGCTTTACATTCATTGTATTTCTCTTTAGCTTCATCTCCATACACTTGTTTAAACAATGTATAAACTCTTCTTGTAGCTGAGAATGGTGTTTTAACGTCTTCTAAGAGCTTTCTAGCATAAACCTTTCCATATCCTTTACAATACTTAATATTGTCTGCTGAATCTCCTACAATCATCTGTGTGTAAAAGTTAATAGTAGCTTCTTCTTCTGTTATCTTAGATAGTGTTTTCTTTTTCCAATGATAATCATAAAACCAGCAAGGGAATTGCTTATAGTCCTTGTCTATTGATACTATAATAACAGAGTCTATACCATTCTTATCTGCAACTCTTTTCCATAAGGTAGCTACAACATCATCTGTTTCAACACCTATACCATAATGAGAACGATACTTCTTTTTAACTAAGCTATGTAACTTACCAAGTATTGGAGGTCTATCTCCTGTTCTATTAGCTTTATACTCTTTAGATATGTCGTGCCTAAAATTACCCTTAGAACCATTACATACTATAAACTTATCCACTTCTACCTGCTCTTCTAACTCAGCAAATATCTTATCAAGTCCTTCTTGAAACTTATCGTAAGCCTTATCTATTGTCAACCACTTCTCACCAGACTCTTTGTTAGAGTCAAAACAAGATGCGTAAATAAGGCTGTCTGCGTCAAATAATATTACCAAAACTTACCTACTTTTTTAATTTTAGCATTAATTCTTTCAGTTTCTTCTCTAATTGCTTGTCTTTCTTGTATCACTTCTCTTTTACTTTGAGACTTACCCATATCGTCTAAATCCCAAGATGAGCTATAGTTTTTCTTATCGTCTGGTCGCATTGTAATTGGGTTAAAGTTCTGTTCCCAAAATCTGTAATCTGTTTTCATAATATATAGTTTTATATTGAGTAGCAAACATACGAAATATATTTGACATACACAACTTTATTTAACTAAAAAGCCTAACATTTTACTGCTAGGCTAATTATTACTGGTAATTCTTCATATACCTTTCTAGGTTTTTAACTATCTTGCTTACACAGGATGAACAACTTGTAGTTCTTTTCTCGTTAGTACTAAAGACGTAGTTGTATATTCCTATGACTCTAAACTTATCATCGTAACCAATCGTAGTACCTTTGTTAGCTAGAAAGTTGGTTAGGTACTTATAATCATCTTCATTAAGACATCTAACCTTATTGTATTTAAAATCTTTATTAAACCTCTCTTGCCTTTCATCACAACCACAATCTTCTCCTGCTATAAACTTAACAACCTTATCTATCCCTGTTGCTTTAGTTATCTTTGCAATAGTATCTCCTAGTCCTTTAGATTGTTTCTCTACACTTTTCTTATGTGATTCGTAACCTTCTTCTACCTTAGTAGCTTTCCATTGCTTATACTCTCTATAATCTTTCGACCTTTTGTCTATGGTGTCATAGTAACCTTTCTCTTCTAAATCTAAATAATACTTGTCTTGTTTCATAATTAATCTATTTTATCGTAATCTCCGTTAAAGTAATCCATTAAATCTTCTGATAATTCTTCTCGTAAAGCTTCTCTGTAACTCTTAACTGAATTGTGTATAGAGTTTAAGCCTATTCCTGCTCCTTTAGCTATCTTTCTTAAAGAAAGTCCTTGCATAAAGTATAGGTCAAATAGTTTCTTGTCATAAGGTTTCCAATCAGATGTTATAACCTTAATCTTATCTAATATGGAGCTAAAGCACTCATCCTCGCTGTAGTCATAGTTAACACTCTCTATAGCCTCATCTTCTTCTCTAAGTTCCCAAGTGACTATATTTTTTTTAGAGTTCTTTTTCCTGTACCTATCTACAAACAAACTTCTTAATAGTTTCCAAACAAAATACCTGTTTATCTGGTCTTTATAAGTTATGTCTCCAACAGACCTAGTACCTTCGATAACAACTAAATACATATCCTGTACCAAATCTTGTGCTTCATCCATATCGTCAGTCATACTGAAAGCTATTCTAATCCAATCATCGTGTTGTTTTGCTAATAATTCTAACATCTATATCTCTTTAATTATTATTTCTACTCTTGGTCTTTCTCTATCTAATTCTGTTGGCAGTACTGTTTCTTTCTTTACGAAGTCATCATTGTCATCTTCCCAGCAACCATACTCTGTAATAGAGTCAAGTAAGTATTTACTAACTACTGATATAACATTCATCTTGTCTAAGCGTCTCTTAGAGCCTTTAAATACTTTATAAGTAATCTCTACAGGTGTGTTTATCTTTAATCCTTCTAAGTTATATCTCATTAATTCGTGATACATTTTCTTAGCATCGTTATTAGTCCTGTGATGAAGATTCCTATAAGTATTCATATTAAGTGAAATCCTTTTATCCTTTGTTGTCTTTCTTGGTAGAGTTACAAATAATGGAGACTCTATTTTATGAATCATATTCTAAGTGTTTAGACATTATTTCTGGTAGAACGTAAGAGTATTTAGTTATCTTATCATTAGATTTAAAATCTGTAGTCTTAGGACATTCTATACCCTTAACAGGCATAACAACAACAGCTTTTATATTCCTAGATATATTAAATACCCAAACACCTTTTTCATCAGTAACTACATAAAGGAATTGTTTATTAGATAATTGTGACGCTTGGTAGTTTTTATATAACTTCATCGCTTCTATCAATTTATCTTTGTAATAAGCTCTCCTATTCTTTATCTCTACTATGTAGTTGTCATCACTAGCATCGTAACTGCTATACTTGTCAGATACTAGCGATAACTTAGTTCCTACTTTCTTATTTAAGAAGTCTATAGTTGACTGCTCTGTCATCTCATACTATTTGAATTTGGATTTTTTACCATACTTCTCCAACTCCATAGGAATCGCTATGGCAGTATGCCCTCCAATAACTACCCCAGCTCCTATAGCTGGCTTCTTTCCAGCCTTAGCGTAAGCAAAAGCGTATTGTTCGTGATTTATTCCACAACCTACCTGCATACCGAAAACTCTTGAATTGCTACCTACCATATACTCTGAATATAATTGAGTATGTAAGTGACCTTGAACTGTAGACTGCATATCCATTTTAGCTCTAGACCTAGCAGTACCTCCTTCTCCGTGAACATACTTAACTCCGTCAATCTCGGTATGTGTTTTAAATTCCCAATTAGGAACTTCTAACACTTCGTTATAAGACTTTATCCATCTCTTAGGTATTCCTCCAGTCTGAGCTTTTCTAGCTACCATACGAGTGTGGTTACCAATTATAACCTCAACATTTGGGAATGCTTTGTAGTACCTGTTAAGTCTTTTAATTGCAAGCTCAAGCTCATCTCCACCACCCATTCCATCAGCATCAGTTTCGTGGTAGCTTGAATAATGGTTATCAATCTCATCTCCAATATGAATAACCTTGTTACAGTTGTACTTATTGTAGGTATCCACAAGAAAGTCTAAATAAGTATCCAAATCAAAAGGACAATGCGTGTCTCCAATTATTAATACTCTACTTTCTTCTTTTGTCCAGTTGTTGTACATTTCCAATTTCTGGTCTTTCAATCGTGGTCTAAAATCTTTTGCTTTTTTCATTATATAAATTTAATCAATTATTACTTATTTTGCAACTATAGTTATTAGAAAGTATAAACATCATCTGGGTTATCTACTTTAGGTAAACCATTCTCATCTAACCTAAAATCAAACTGCTCAAATGGTGTATTTCTACTTCTCTTACAAGATACTGTTATAGCACCTAGTTTATTAGGGTCTCTCTCTAATTGTATCTGAGTCTCTGCTTTCTTCTCTAAGAAGCTTCCTAAGTGTCCTGTAGGCTTGTCTGAACCAAAGTTAGAGTGTATTACTGTAACGATGTGGCAATCGTAAATAGTAGTCCAAGCCATAATCTTCTGTACTACGAGGTTTGATTCCTCAAGATTGTTTGCGTCAGAAACTAAATCTGCTACACCATCAATAACTACAACACCTATCTTTTTACCAGCATCTGTTAATGATTGTAAATAGTATTCTATAAAACTTATTCTATCCCTAAACCCTACCTTTCTCAATGCGAATGTATGATAGAAGTCTAGGTTAGATTCTTTATTCATCCACTGAATACGTTTAAATACACGCTGCGAATGCCAATCTCCCTGCTCTGTATCGAAATGGATATACTCTCTGTCTTCTCTAAAGGAACTTAGTCCTGATGTATGATTTCCATTTGGGTTACAGTAAGCAGAACCTAACAAACTAACAAAGAATGTCTTCATAGACTTAGGAGGGGCTTGTATAAAGCTAAAGTTACCGTAAGTACCTATTGGTATAGGAAACTCTTTAATCTCTCCATCTCTTGTTACTACTTCTTTAGTCTTGTAACTAATTGCTACAGGAGGATGCTCTATTTTTTCATTAATGTTAATAGCACATTCTTCTTGTATCATTTGCATAGACATAATATGCTCGTGTTGTTCTTCTTTTTGTTTTTCGCTCATTTATTTTTAGTTTTATTAATTTAATACCAACATTAAAACGTTGGTCAACAGTCGATAAAACACATTAAAACGTGTTTTCATCTTAGTGTTAGCAAAAATGCCTTTTAAAGCCAATTACCATTTTTATCTTGTACACTTACTATATTACATCCATAGTGTTTACAAGAGTGGTGTTTATACTTATCGCCTTCTAATTTAGTATAGTCATAATCACAGTCGTGCTTTATAAGTCCGTAATAAAATTCATTCCAAGTTTTTTTGGTTTCGCTTGTGCTTAATAGCCAAAACACGCTTGTAAAAAGCACTTTTAATTTCCATATCAACGAAGTCGGCACATTTGCTAACAACGTGTATATTTTATTGCTGTTTTTGTCTTTTACTGTAATCATTTTATATTTATTTTAGTTTTTTAATTATT
>Ga0209557_1000378_pt1 | contig 26990 bp, 21 predicted proteins | sample SaaInlV_120m_DNA_4_FD_184672 | JGI IMG/M metagenome (GOLD analysis project Ga0209557, IMG submission 184672) | Marine microbial communities from expanding oxygen minimum zones in the Saanich Inlet - Saanich Inlet SI074_LV_10m_DNA (SPAdes) (version 2) | ecosystem: Environmental > Aquatic > Marine... | reverse complement strand
TAAGCATCTTGGCAATATGCATGACACATTACACTATATGAAAGATGCTGGGATGCTTGAGTCTTGACAAATCTCAGAAAATCCAGTATGATCAACTATGTTAAGGATAATGCATCATGACTTTAAAACAGTTTAAAAGAATTGACAGGCACGGGCACGAGGAAATCTGGGAGTGGGAAGAAACTCCTGAACTCAAGGAGTTTATTAAGAGACAGTCATTTTCTAAACTGACTGCACCCCCTACCCGTCCTGAATAATCCGTGTTATAATATACGGAGTGCAGGTTTAGCAATTTGGTAAATGCACCGTTCTCATAAAGCGGCTAAAGTGGGTTCAATCCCCACAACCTGCATTTCCTGTTAAATATAGACAGGAAACACTGACAAAGCAAATGTCTCAAGATTTCAAATACACAATTAGGCGTCGTCATGTATTCGTTGATAACGAACCTGTGATGATGTATTTTGTTGAGAATATGCCATTTGCTTTTGATGTTCTCGAAAGAGAGCAAAAAGAAGATAAGTGGATTCTTTCTGAATGTGCAATTAATCAAGAATATACACTAGAGGATATCTTTAGATTTTCTGATTACTTGATTGCTGAAGAATGTCATCCAGTATTGTTTGAATTAGATCTCATTAACCCAGAAGTATTACCTGATGAACACCTTTCTTGAATTATTGGAAGGCACCTTTGCTAACAAACGGCAAGCACAAAGTCATCCTACTCGTTATGCACATATTAGGGTTCAACACAGAAAAATTTCTGAGAATAGAATCTATGGAGAACAGGCATATAGTTATCTTCTAAATAGACCATATCGACAATTCGTGATTGAAGTAGTCGCTGAGGAAGAAAAATTTCGACTCAAAAATTATGAAATCAAAGACGCTCAAAAGTTTATTGGGTGCAAGAATTTAGATCAACTTACTGATGACATCTTAACATGCCGTGATGGATGTGATATTATTATGGAGAAAGTTGGTCACAACACATACAAAGGTGGAACATCTACTTGTAATTGTTGGGTCGATTGGAAAGGTGTGAAGACTTACGTTCAGAACGAGGTTATGCTGTCAGAGACAGAGTATCAAGTTATTGATCGTGGTCTTCATGCTGAAACACACCAAAAAATTTGGGGTTCTAATTACGGAGCATTTAAATTTGTAAGGCAGTGAAGACGATGCATTTTCAAATATACAATCACCCATTCCCACACATTATTATCGAAGAAACCTTTAACGAGGAAGAACTGGAGTTAGTCTGGAAAGAACTAAAACTCCTTGATAATGATCTAACTGGTCCAGATGAATATGATGCTGCTAAAGCACAAGATGGAACATATCTAACAAAAGCAAAAGGTCTGTCATTGGACAAGATGTATAGAGATAGACGTTCGTCTTCTGATATTCTGAAGATTACTCAAGAAGTTTTATTTAATTCTCATTTTCTTGATAATATGATTGGATATGATAACTATTGGGTTACATACGCTCACTCTAATCAAGACTTTACTAAGGTTAGAAAGTATTTCCCTGGTGATGGATACGCTCCACATTCAGATTTTTGGGTTAATGCCATTGTTAGCACTACACTATGTGATGAAGAGGACATGGGCGGTAATCTGTACTTCCCTAGGCATGACTTTTGGATCAAGACAAGAAACAATGAAACTGTAGTTTTTCCTGGTTGGGTAGAACACAGTGTGACAAAGATGATTGACTATGAAAGATATGCCATTACAAAGTTCATCTCATGTTCGAACAACGTATAAAGAACAGTTCGGATACATTTACATGTGTCTTAAAGAAATAGCATTAATGCTTATTCTCAAAGATAGGTACAGACCCCGTTATAAATAAATCCTAGGATAAAAGATATACCGCAGGGTCAGATTAATCATGCCATTAACACGTCTGGATAACCTTATCAGTAGCAAAACTGGTAAGTATCTTTATGTTTCTCCTGATGATTTCAACGCAACAGATGCGTTGTCTAACAGAGGTAATTCACCAATTACTCCATTCAAGAGCATTCAGCGTGCCTTCTTAGAGATTGCCAGATATTCGTATCTGCCTGGTCCTGATAACGACAGATTTGACCAGTTCAGCATCATGTTGATGCCTGGTATTCACTACATTGACAACCGTCCTGGTCTAGTAGATACCAGTGGCATCAATGAGTTTGGGTTTGACCAAGCACTTAATGCTTGGACTGATAACAGCATTCTTGATATCTCCAACCCAGATAACATTCTCTATAAGTTTAACAACACTGAGGGTGGTGCTATCATCCCTAGAGGTTCTTCTCTCGTAGGTTATGACCTAAGAAGAACTGTTGTTCGTCCTATGTACGTTCCAGATCCTGCATCTGTTACAGTTCCTCGTTCTGCAATCTTTAACGTAACTGGTGGTTGCTATTTCTGGCAATTTACTATTAAGGATGGTCAGACTACATCAGAATCTCCTCTTTATAACGGTCCAGCAGGAACTGGTGAGGTTTATTATGACCCTAATGACTTTACTAGAAAGACTGCTCCTAACTATTCTCACCACAAACTAACTGTATTTGAATACGCAGACACAGAAGAGTTGTCTCTATTCTACAGAAAGATTGCAAAAGCATTTGCTGGTTATCAACCAACGATTGACGATCCAGGTGAATTCGAATTCAACATTCAAGAGAATAGAATTGTTGGTCCTCTTTCTGACTCTAGAGTTATTGAAAGTCTCAAGCTAACTGATGCAACAACTGATCCCACTATCGCTGCTTCTACAGCAGAGGTTGAGGTAACAACTAAGGTTGATCATGGATACTTTGCAGGTCAGTTTGTTTCTGTCTCTAGCACAGAGATTGATGACGTACTAGAAGGATTCTTCCCAATTAAGGAGATCGATCCTAACGATCCTCGTAAATTTACATATGAAGTACCAATTGTTGTAAGTGCGATTGGACAAAATTTGGTATCTGGTCAGTTAATTAGTCAATTGACTACACCTGCACTAGGACAGAATGCACAGACTCTCGCTGAGGTTGATTCTGTTGAGTCTGCATCACCATATGTCTTTAACGTATCGATTAGATCTACGTGGGGTATTTGTGGTATCTGGGCAAACGGTCTTAAGGCAACAGGCTTTAAGTCGATGGTTATCGCTCAATACACGGGTGTTTCGTTGCAGAAGGACGATAGAGCATTCATCCGTTATGATGAGTATTCTAACACTTGGAACCAAGCATCACTATTAGATGCATTTGCTACTGTTCCTTATCATGCTAAGGGTGATTCTTATTGGAAGGATGACTGGAGAAACTTCCACGTTCGTGCTTCGGATGATGCTTTCATTCAGAACGTTTCTATCTTCGCTGTTGGTTTTGCTGATCACTTCCTGATGGAAAGTGGTGGTGACATGTCTATCACCAACTCGAACTCCAACTTTGGTAATACATCTCTACATGCTATTGGTTTCAAAGGATTCTCCTTTAACCAAGATAAAGGTGGTTATATCACTGATATTATTCCTCCTCAGATAGTAGAAGATAATACTGATACTGTTGAGAAAATCAATTATTATACAGTAGATATCTCTGGAACCACCCAGGACTCAGCAAACTTCACTAAGTTGTTCTTGGGTAGTGATGACATTATCACTCCATCGGATCGTCCTGCTGTTGCTATCAGTGGTTACAGACTTGGTGCTAAGACAGACGATAAACTTTATGTAAAACTAGATCCTATTCAATCAGGTGGATCTCAGTTGTTCAATGTAACACTTGATCCAACAGGTTATATCAAGTATATTGCTAAGGGTTCTATTCTAAACCCATCTGGTCTAGCAATTGACAGTGTAAGTGCAGACGCTGCTAACTTAATTGAGAGCAACCGTCGCATGATTCAGGAGGAAGTCTTCGGTTATATCATTGAGAAGTATCCAAGACTCAGAAATATTTCTTATGTCAATCCTGGTCTAAATCCAAATGCAAACCGCTACTTTGATGGTCGCGATCTAATCATCGCTAACCGTCAGGAAATTATTGATACCGCATATGCATCAACTGCAGTAACATATCCATCTACAACTATCAATAAGGTTGATATCGGTGAGATTGTTGATGCTGTTGCAGAAGACTTGAGAGATGGTGGTAATGCTAACACCATTGGCAAGGTAAGAGAATACTTTAATGGTACTGGAACTCTTGCTTCTTTTGTTGGACAAGAAGACGAAATTCTCTGGGCATTCAATAGATCAAGAGATCTTTGTAAGAAAGCAATTGCTAACCTATTGCAGGTCAAGGCAGATATCTATGATCCTAATCCTAACAGCACCCTTGCTGGTTATGGTGTAGGTGTTGGTTACACTGGTTCAGAAGCAGAAGAAGCAGGACTAACAGATAATGGTGTAACTGTTGATGCTGCTAATACACAAGATCCCGCAGGTCGTAACAAGGATGGTCGTAACCGTATTGTTGCTAACCGTGAATTTATTCTTGACGCAGCACTAGCAGAGATCGCTGTATATCATCCAGACTTCTACATCCCTGGTGATACACAGAGCAACGAACAGTCACGTTATGCTGATGCTTTCAGAATGATTCGTCGCAACAGCAAAGAAGTTGCTGATAAAGCTCTTGCTGCTATTGCACTAAACCATCCTGATTTCTACTTCCCTGGTGATCAGCAGACAGATACTGGATCAAGATTTGCTGATGCTTATCGTTTGATTCAACTAAACAAGGATGAGATTGTACTGAGTGCATTCGATTATATGAATGCAAACAATCCACCATCTCCTCTACCAGCAAATTATGAGACCAAGTGTAAGAGAGACATTGGATACTTCCTTGATGCTATCTCACTCGATGTCTTCCTAGGTAGTAATGAGTATGCATATAGATTTGCTGCTGAGTATTTTGATGTAAATGGTGATCCAATCAGTAATGGATTGGTTGATGAAGAAAGTTCATCTTCAGTTGCTTTCACTCAAGCAGCAGCACAGATGAAGTTGGCAGTTGCAAACCAACTCACAGTAACAGACCTAACCATTACAGCAGATCCTCTAACTGGTTCTAATACAGATGTTAATTCCTGTGGTAATGTCCAGTCTGCTATTGATACTTTAACCACCATTGTTAATACTATTATTATCGATGGCAACCTAAGCAGTCTTCCTATTGAACTTAACAAAGGAACACTTGTCAATGGTGAGTTGAAGTGCTACAGAGATATTAACTACTTCATTGATGCTATCTCTGTTGATTTGTTTGTTGGTGGAAACAAGCACACGAGAACATATGCACAACAGTATTTCTCTGGTTCTAGCACACAGATTCCCGATGGATTGCTTGGTGAAGAAGCAGAAAGTGTAACTGCTTTTGATGCTGCTTCTATCGTCATGCAGCAGGCAGTTACCAATGCTCTATACTACAAGGATCTTACTGTAACCCCAGGTGAAGCTGAGTATGGAGATGGCAATGGAGTTGTTAGTAACATTGACTCTACTGCTTGTACAGATGTACAATCAGCAATTTCTAACTTGGTATCTATCGTAACTGATGTATTCCAAGGACAACCAACACCATCTCTAAACAGTCTGCCAGCAGAGAACCTAGGAACTCTCCTTGCAGGTGAAACTAAGTGCCGTAGAGACATCGGTCACATTGTTGATGCAGTTGCACAAGACCTTTGGTTTGGTGGTAACGAATTTACTATTGCAGCAACGAAAGAATACTTTGATGCAAATGATGGTACTGTCCTAATCTCCAACGGTGTTGATAACGAAGTTGCTCCTTCGATCACAGCATTCAGAAGAGCACAGGATCTAATGAACCGTGCTGTTAATAACCAATACTATAATCGTGATCTAACAATCACTCTAGATGCTGTTGGTGATCCTCCAGTATTCTCTGACATTCATTCTAACGCTTCTATTTCTATCACAGACAATAAGAAATTTATTGCGGAAGAAGCATATCAGCGTATGCTTGCTGCTTACCCAGCATATGTTCCTCAGACAGGAAACACCAAACAGGATTGTTTAGACGATGTTTATGATGTACTAGATCAAATCGCTTATGATGTTAAGTTTGGTGGCAACCATAAGACATATGATGCTGCCGAAGTTTATGTAACTAATATTTTCAACGGTCAAGTCGTAGAGACATTCATTGATGCTGAGCGTGATGAAGCTGCCAAGGTATTCCTTGAGGCAAAGAATATCGCCATCCAAGTTATCAACAACGAAACTGTATCTGTTTCTGCTGGTAACACAGAGACTCAGATCTTTGATTTTACTCAAACTGATGATTGGGATGATGACGCAGCACCACTACCTCAGTGTGGATCTGCTGTTGCTGCTACTGATACTCTCTTCGGTATTATTATTCAAGCAATTGGCAACGATGGTGGAGTTGGTAATCTAAATGGTATCACCAGAACTTCTACGCCACAACCAACCGCATATGCTATAGGCAACTGCTCTGATGTATTGGGAACTATCGATACTCTTGTAAGTATTGTTGTTGATACTCTCTATGCTGGAGATCTAGATGCTCTACCAATTATTGATAGTGGTGAGTGGGATTGTGCTAATGTACGTTCTACAATCGAATCTCTCTATGATATTGCTGGTGATGCAATCCTTGGCAATACTCTTGGAGAACTACCTGTTCTCAACCAAGGAGACTTTACTCTCAACAATGAGGCATCTAAGTGCTTCCGTGACGTAACATATATCGTTGATGGTATTGTCAATGACTTGAGATTGGGTGGAAATATCGCTTGTGTTCAGGCAGCAGAAGCATACTTTGTTGGTAACCAACTCGATTATATCGATGGTGAGAAGACAGAGACTCTAGACGCATGGGATTATGTCGGACAGATGGCAACTGCTGCCATGAGAAACTTCGACTTCCTTGCATTCAACTGCTCCACTACAATTGGTTCTGCTATCGTTGATGTTGGCGACACTCGTGGTATTCTAATTGGTATGAGTGTTGTTGAATATCTCAGCACAGATTATGTTGATGGTCTGCTACAACCAGGAGCGACTGCTGTTTATTCCAACATTCCAGAAGGAACTTTCGTTAAGAAGATTGTAAGCAATACTCAGATTGAGTTGGGTGTTGTAGGATCCAGACTAGAAACTGGTGATACTCAAAACGCACTACAAAATAGCACAACTACCGACCTCTACTTCACCTTCGAGCAAGGAACTTGGGCAGATACTCTACCTAAGACTGTAACAGTCGGACCTGCTTCTAGCAATCCAGATGTAGTTCAGGATACAACCACTGCTCCTGGTAATGTTGAGTGTTCTGGTGTTACTAACGCTATTGAAACTTTAACTGATGCAATTACAACCATCATCAATACTGGTGTTGGTAGTGTAACAAGACAAGAACCAACGGTTAATAGTGTTTCCCTTTCTTCTAGAGCAACTGTATTTACAATTGACACTAGCGGTATTGGCACATCTAACCCTCATAACTTTGAGACTGGAACTGCAGTCAGACTCGTTCCACGTCCTCGTTTCGATGAGGTTACTGGTAAGTATGTTGATGTAGATAAGCGTCTCGTCAGACTACCAAATGGTTTCGAGACCAATAGAACATACTATGTAATTTCTCCTGGTAGAAGAACACAACCAGAAGATTATAGTAACACTACATTCTTCAATGGTAGTGATCAAACGAAATTGATGCTTGCAACTTCTAAGGAGAATGCTGCAGCAGGTATCTACATCTATGCTTCTGAGACTGAAGGTATTGATCCAAACATTGAAATTGATATCTATCAGTTCCTAACTGATGATACTTATGATCTACACAAGTATAGTTGTAATCTAACCAACACGGTAAATGCTGGTATTGAGACTAATATCTCCAACATCTTTGATGTACCATTCGCTTCTGTAACTCCTCAAAAGGTATTCTTCAGAGCTATTACTGGTGGCACCCTACCAGCAGTTTCTACTACTTTCGAAAATGATTCTGATGTTGCAGTAACTGATCCAAATAATGCAAATCTAGGAAAAATTAATCCAGTCAAAGAATTCTTTGCTCGTTATCAAAACAACAAAGTATTCACCATCCACAAAACACATGCGGATGCTATCAATAATGTAAATCCAATTCAGTTTGGATCTGGTCAGACTTCTATTGAGTTTGAAGTATATGCTAACAAGAGAAGAAGTCCTGTAAAATTTGATCCTGGTTTTACTGATACTGCAACTGATTCTGGTAAGTGGTTTATCCAGTGTAGAGATGAAAGTAGTTCTCCTGATAATATTTTCTCCAGAATTCAACTGAGTGACTATGGCGATAGACCTAAGACTACAGACATGTGGTTCGAGCGTGTCGAGGATGATCGCGACAAGGATGAGAGAACCTATAAGATCAGATATGTCATTCCTAAGTATCTTGAGAATGCTAGAGATCCTATCAATGGTTTCGTTCTTAAAACAAGAACTGACGACACCAGAAAACTTGTTCCACAGAAACTCCTACTCAAACCTGTAACTGGATCTGTTTATGGTGCTCGCTTTAGCAACCCAGTTCAGGCAGATGAATACATTGGTTACACCAAAACGGACTTTGCTGATAACAATCTAAACCTTGATGCTGCATATGATCCTTATAAGAAGGATTTGACTGGATCTGGTATCAACTACATCCAGTATGCTAAGTTTGCTTCTGGTATTCAAGCTTCCATCCAAAGTGGTAGATATGTTGAGGACACTCTTGATCCTACAATCAAGTATCTAGAACTAACGGTCTTTGATCATGCTGTTGATGCGATCAACTTCCCTGGTCTAAGAAACGAAGTATTTACTACAGTTAAAATTACTGCACCTCAGGGCGGAGATTTCACTGTAAGTAAGACACAAAGTGTTACTGCGAACGAAGTTGCTTTCACTGGTAATTCTTCTGGTCTCGCTAATATTCATGCATACTACAGTGTTGGTGGTGATCACTATCTAATCATCAAGAACATCCGTGGTGGCAAACTTGAGTATAGTGAGTATTATGATACTAGATTTACTCAAGGTAATGTCTTTGCTGATATGCTGGAAGACCAGGATATGGGCAAATCTCTACCTCTGAAAACACTAATCAGAAAAAATTATCCTGAGTATTATTACAAGCAAAACGGCGCTAACATTTATACCATCACTCCTGGTGATCGTATTCAGGATAGTGCAGGCGTTGAATACTATGTTTATAGCGTCGAAGATGCAGGTATTATTGAAGATACCTTCTATATCTTTGGTTATGAGACACTACAGCGCAGAATTGCTGGTCAGCAAGATGGTGTCTACTATCTAACTGCACTCCGTGGTAATGTTTCACCATTCCCAACTGGTGCTGGTGTTGCTGATAACTTTAAGAAGTATAAATTCTCGCAACCAGTTAGCAGACTATATCCACTAAACTACAAGAACGATCCTCTTTGGTTTAAGAAGAATGGTACTTCTAGTAAGGAAAAAGCATACTATGAATTACTAATTGACCCACCATCAACATTCTCTGCTGCTGACAACTATGTTCATGGTTTAGTTACAACTAATGACTACAAAAACTCTGTAACCAAAGAATTGGTTGAGGATCTATTTGATCAACCAGCGTTCATTAACAATGAATATACTAATACAACCTCTGATGGTAACGGAAATGTAATTGACAACAGAGTTAGAGCACAAAAGGGTAATGCAACTTCTGGTTCAGAAGATCGTCTCATTCCTATTTCTGGTGATAGCATGGTCATGTCAGATCAGCGTTACTACGTTGAACTTAGAAGACCATCTATCGCTCGTGCAGGTAACCATACATTTGAGTATCTTGGTTTCGGTCCTGGTAACTACTCCACAGGTCTCCCAGCGCGTCAGGAGATCGTCCTAACACCAGAAGAGGACTTCTACGCACAATCGAAGAAGCAAGACGCTGGTATCGTCTTCTACACGGGTATCAACTCTCAGGGTGATCTTTACATCGGTAACAGAAGAATCAACGCTATCACTGGTGAAGAGACATTCATCGATGCTGCAATCCTAGAAGATGATGGCGATGATGAGGACGTAATAGGCGGTCTCGTTACCACCTTCGATACACCTGTAACGTTTAACCAAAACATTACAGTTGTTGGTGGTGAGGGACAACTCACTAATACATTTGAGTCTCCTATTCTCATTGCTGTACAGGACGGAGATCTATCCCAAGAACGTCATTCTCTAATCATTCGTTCTTATGTTTCTTCTATTGATCCTGTAACCTTTGATCAGCAAGATGAGAGTCTTGATAGAACTGGATGGTTGCCTGATCCTAACAGAGGCGATATCAGAATCGGTAAGAATAGAATTCAATCTGCAATCTTTGGATTCAATTCTAGAGGACAGGGACAAGAATATAAGTTCTTGACTCACACTGTTGGGGGTGTTCCATCAAACTTATCACCAAACCAATCTCCAGAGATTCCTTCAGACCCCAATGCTGCTCTCGAAGGATCTAGAGTCTTCCCCGAACAACTTGTTAATTACAATGGTGATATTCCAAGATCTGGAGATGTCCTGTTTAAGGGTTCTGAGGTTGGAAGCACAGGATCCATGGGGTGGATTCTATCTAATTACTTCACCACCATTGCAAATACTAGCATTGGTAATATCATCTTTGATGACACAAATGTCGTCAAGATTACATTCGTTGATGTCAATAGTGGAATAGATATCACATGTTCTCAACTAGGAATTACTTCTGCTTCTCAAATCAGATTTACGAACTTCTACCCAGAACCATCAATCAACCTAACCTGGACGATTTATTCTCCTCCTGGAGATGCGTTTAATGGAAATAATAACTATCTACATTTCCAAGCAATTGATGCTGTTGGTGCTCAAACTTTGGTTTGGGATACTGTAGTCTCTGGTGCAACTGGTGATGCTCCAACAGTTGAATTCTCTAATTCTAATTGGAAGGAACTTGGAGTTATTGGTGCAGAATCAATCAGAACTGAAACTGAATTATGGGGAGACTTTAAGGTTGGTGTTAATACCGTCGCAAGAACTCCATGGGAGTCTGCTAAGAATGCTTGGAATGATCCTCTATTCACTAAACCTCGTGCAAACTTTGATGTTGTTGGTAACACATTTATAAGTGGTAAGAAGGTTCTTAGATTCTTGAGAGAAGGACTACAGTTCAGAACGCTTACCAATCAAGACCATGCATTGTTGGTTGGTGGAAATAGTGAAAGTCCAGACGAGATCGCAGCATTCCGTATTTCTACAACTCCTGGACCATTTGGTCAAGGTAGAATGAGTGTTAATGCTACTTTTGATCAATTAAATTCAATCGGAACAGATCATGTTATCATTGGATCTACTAACATCACTGGCAATCTTCAGGTTAATGGTGGATTAGAAATCTTCGTTGGTGATATCGACACTACCAGCGGAACACTTGATATGATGAATACACCTGAGACAATCAGGTTCATCATGAATGCAAGCAACATCCAGTTTGCTAATGAATTGACCAATACCGAGACAATGAGTTTCCAGTTTGGTAATTATGCACAAAATCAAACCTTAACATTTGGTGATCAATCTGAAGTTACAACTCTGAACGTTCATAGAAACTCACAAGATTCTACGATTAATATCGGAACAGTTTCTAATCTAAATGACAGTTATAGTTCTACTATTACTATTGGTGGAGCATTCTCAAGTTCGAGATCTCAACTTACCATTCAGAATAAGAACATTTCTCTAGATGGTGATGTTGAGGTTGGTTCTGGATATACTTCTGGTGCTGGAACTGGAAGATTGTTCTCCTTGAATTCTAGATTTGAATTCCTAACTGCTAGTGGCGGACCTTCTACTGTTAGACTTGCTACAACTGCTTCTGCTCTCGATATTGGTGGTGTTGGCGGAACAACAACAATCAACAATGCTTTGTATGTAAAAGCAAGAGCAGATTTTGATGGAGATATCCAACAGAACGGTGGATTGAATGCTGGCGGTGTCAATATTATTAGAGGTGTTTTTGGAACTCCTGCTGTAGGTCAGCCTGCAGGTGGATTACCAGATAATTTCAACTTGGATCTTTACAAGAAGATTGATATTGGTGGAAAGACTCTTGATACTCAAGGTGTTGCTAACATGCCAGTATCTGAAGAATTCATTAGATTGAGTGCTAATTCAGTTGGACAAATTCTACTGGGTGATTATCTACTACTTGCTAGTGGAACAGATACGCAAGAAACAGCATCAGAATTAGTTAGAGTTATTGAACTTACTAACTTAAGTGATATAACCGATCCTGAAGGTATTCGTGTTAAGGTTGAAAGAGGTGTTGATGGTACTGTAGCAAGAGTTCATGCTGACAATACACCAATCTTTAGAATTGAGAAGAGTGAGAATGTAAGTTTCTCTAAAGATAATCTTACTAACGTTGATTCTATCTTAGAAACTGCTGAATTTGGTGGATCTCTAAGAGCAGGTGATTACATCAGAATCAATGATAATGAATTCTTGAAGATTGAATCTCTAATCACTTCTCTAACATCTACTCAGAAATTCACCATTAACGATGGTGGTGATCCAGAAGTCATAACATTCCAAGTTGAATCAACAACTGGTAACACGTTTATCAGAGGAACTACAGATATCTTTGATACTACAACTATTCATGGATCTACTGCTCCTGGTGATCAAAAACTAATCATCACGGACGGTGATACCATCCCTACGGTTGTATTTGATGTAGATAGTGCTCAAGGTAACACTAGAATCCTTGGTGATCTTAATGTTGGTGCTGGATTCAATAAGTTCTTGGTTGAAGATGATACTGGTAACACCACTATCAAGGGCGGAAATCTAATAGTCAGAGACTCTGCTGATACCAATAACAGACTCCACTTCTCCAACAATCTAGGAAAACTTGAGATTGCTGGTGAATACTTCTCATATGGTCTAGGAGAAAATACATTTGCTGGTGACCTAGTTATCAACGGTGGAGATCTAACTGTCAATAGTAATGGCAATAAGATCTTCAAGGTCCAAGATAACGGAACTGTTGATCTTGGTGGCATTGAGTACTTCTATGGTCCAACTGGAGCAAGAAGATGGGATTATGTTACAATTGCTGGTGGTGATGCTGGAGTAATAACTCCTAACATTAACTACTTCACCAATGCAACTGGAGATCTGTATATTAAGTTGCCTCAAACACCAGCTAATGGTGATATGGTCAGAATCATTGACATTGGTGGTAACCTCAAGTATGATCTTAAGTTGATTATTCGTGCTGGAACTGGCGTACCAATTCAGGGTGATGCTACCAACGTCGCTGCTGATGTAATTGGTGTTAATCTATCACAGCACAATGGTGGTGAATTGATTGTAACAACTCCAAATGCTGCTTTCGGTTTAGTTTATGCGGGACCAATAAATAGTGATGGTGGTGCTAGTAACGTACCAAGCACTGCTGTTGGTTGGTGGTTGATGGAAATCTAAATGGCAAACTACGGAGCAATAAAAACGATGAAGGCTTCGTCCATTGGCACTATCATGCCATGGACGGGATCCTTGTCTGAGATACCTAAGGGTTGGATTATTTGTGATGGAGCAGGAGTTTCTTCTAGGGATTACCCATTGCTAGCACAAGCAATTGGTGAAACTTATGGTGCTAGTCCTGGATTTAGTGTTCTTGATTTTCCTTGGAATATAAACAATCCAACTCATCAATTCTTTTTACCTGATATCTCGCAAAAATCTCTTGCTGATATTCAAACAGATTATTTTGGTGCTAATGCTATTGAATCTGCGATTGATACTGCAGAAGCAGCAGCAGTCGTAGGAGGATTTATTGGTGCTAATACTGATAATGGAGCTCCAAACAGAATATCTGATGCAAATACAGATATTTTATTCACTTATGATCCAGAGAGTGATTTTAGTGGAAGAATTGAGGACCAAGTATTTGATCCTGGTGTAGGAGTTAGAACATTATATACAGGCGGTAGAAAACTGGGTAGAAGGCATATGCCAATTCATACTCACCCAACTAGTGTTCCAACTATTGCAGGTATTAATAGTACTAAACCTGGATCTGGAGTTTCTTGCTCTAGAGAAATTGAATATGACTTCTTCAAGGCAGCATTTGACGATTTTCTTGGTATATTTCCAACTGAGATCAGAGTTAGTGGTTTCTCGGAACCAAATGGTACTGCATTAGGAAATGGAAGTCCTGGAGTTGTTCTTGGTAATGTTCAATCGGAAATTCCACCAAGTAACTTAAAACCAAGAACTGTATATTCTCACGGTATTTCTAATTGGATTGGTCGAGATGATGCACCTGACGTTCCAGACCCACTTAGAGAACCAAACTTTGCAGCAGCAAATAAAAAATTCGAAATTGGTCAACAGGCACCATATGGTTTAGGTGGAGATCCTGTTGAGACAACTCATAGAAACTATGATGATGGTTCTTTTAACCATGGAGATGGTTCTGGAAGTAATGAAGCACATCTACCATATGAGGTTTTCTTTAATAGTTCAGCTATTGACTTCAATGTGGTAAATAATCCTCCTGCTGGACAACCAACTCAAAAAATTGAAGCACATGACCACCAAACGTTTCAAATTGAGTATAGTGACAATGACTCTACACTAAGAGTTCCTTCAAACCTTGCTACAAATGTAACTTCTAATGTGGTGCCAAATAATCTACCAGGAGCACTAAATATTACTACAACTATACCTACACCAAAACTGGTTGTTTTGTACATTATTAGGGCATATTAATGGCGAATTACGCAGTACAAAAAGCAAAATACGGTGGCATAGTAGGAAGTATCCAAATATTTACCACTGACTTACCTAGTGCAAATCTCTCAGATCTTGGAGATTTTAGAACAAAATTGCCTGCAGGATTTTTGAGATGTGATGGATCTATATTGAAACAAGAATTATATCCAGCATTGGCAGAAGTTCTTGGATTAGGATCTGACTCTAAATTTGCTAAGATACCTGATGAGATGGCAGATGATGAGTTTCAGTTACCAGACATCGGTGCAAAATATCTTGTACCTGGAGCTGCTAGTGGAACATATCTTTCTCAAAATTTATCTGATGGTATAACACCAAGAATTGGTGCTGAATTTGATGTTAGATCAAATATAGGAACAACTCAAAATATTTCTTATTCTGGAAATTTTACAATTGATACTTTTACTGATGATCTAGAAGGATTTCCTTTATTTACAGGACCTGAAAATGCACCAACTGCTATCATTACAGATCAGCACTATCAGGGACATGGACATACAGGTAACCAGGCTGTTCTCAACTGTACTGGTAATTATGTTGTCTCTCCTGGAATTGGTCCAACTGATGCTTCTGAGTCTTACAGTGGCAACAATTGTCGTCCATTTGCTGGTAATTTACTTTACAGAATTTCTGCTCCAGATGATACAACTGTAACAGGTGCTTCACACACTCATAGACTTGTAGTTCCAACATCCCCGTTGGACTATACTTCCAACATGCAATACACTTATCCAACAACACAAATTCCAGCAAGTAATATCAGAACAGAGATAACTATAGATGTAAAGGATCCAGTTACTTTTGATACTGTGGTAGCTCCTTTCATAATTGTCGAATACATAATTAAAATATAAGACCATGCCAGCAATTACAGAGACATACAACAGTCCAGGTTCTTATACTTTCACAGTTCCTCCTACCGTTCAATATCTCGATTATGAGATTCATGGAGCTGGTGGAGGTGGATCGGGCAGCGATGTTGGATCTGCAGGTGGAACTGGTGGTGGTGGTGTTAGAGTTGCTGGATCGATGTATGTCACCGCAGGTAACACTCTCACCATTTATGTTGGCGGTGGTGGCGGTGGTGGAGTTAGTAACTTAGTTGGTGCTGGTGGCGGCAACGGAGGATCTACTGGAACCAGTTCTGGAAATGGTGGAGACGGTGGTAATGCTGGAAACTCCGCTGCTTCTGGTGGTGGAGGAGGCGGTGGTGCTGCTTCTTATTTTTTTGATAGTACCAATAATCAATATATTGTAATTGCAGGTGGCGGTGGTGGCGCTGGTGGTGCTGGTACTCTGGGTGCTGTATCGTATAATAAAAATGGTACTAATGCTAATCAGACATTTTCTGCTAATGCCGTTTTAGAGAATGGTAGTAATGCATCAAACTTTGCGGGTGGCAGTGGTAGTAGTCAAACCCAAACAGCTAGTGGCGGATTGAACCAGAATCCTCTTTGTTTAAATGTTAATAATGGTTGGTATACAAGAACTGGAGCTCCTGAAGATAATCCAACTGAGGGAATCAGAAAATTAGTTATTTTATGGAATGGAACAACAATTTATTACGACACTCCTCCAAGTGGAGCAACCGAAATTGTTACAGGTGGATATAGATGGACTCCTGGAACAAAAAGAGGTGAGAGTCCTTATGGTTGGTGTAGTGATGATACTTGTGGAGCATGTACTTCTCCTAGTGGAGACCACTGTAACAGTTTCGATATTACAAGATCTACAGTTCTAGATGGTCCTGCTGGTGGCGGTGGTGGTGGTGGTACCCCTGGTGGTGCTGCTGGAGCTACTCCATCAAATGATCAGAATGCTCAAGGTGGTAGTGGTGGAGGAAGTTATTATAATCCTTCATATCACACCAATTCTATTATTGGATTAATTGCACCCATTATTGCTGTTTCTAGCATTGGTACTGGTGGAGGACAATCTGCTGCAGGTCAAGATGGATATGTAACATTTACATACGACAGTGAAGATGGCAATCCAAATCCAGTATTAAATTTTGAGACTAAAAATGGTGCCGATATTAACACACAATATACAACTGTTGATTCAGTTTTAGTTAGTGGAATCAATATTGAAGTTCCATGTAGTGTTAACAATGGCGCTGAAATTATAAAAAATGGTGTTAATGTAGGAAGTACAACAAATGTTGTTGTTGGAGACGAATTAGAACTTACTATGGTGTCTTCTAATGTATATACAACAGTAAAAACTGCAATTTTGACTTGGGGAGATACAGGAGAAACAGTTGATGCTCAATGGAGCATTGTAACTAAAGATCCTCCACTGTTGATTCCTAATCCATTTGATTTTACTGATGTTGATGAGCAACCATTAGATACAGATATTATTAGTGACGTTGCTGTAATTACTGGTCTCACAGAGGATGCTGTGGTCAGTGTGACAGCAACAATTAACGGATTGGCAAATCAATTTGCATCAATCATTCTCGATGGAGTTGATGAGAATGCAAGTAGTGCCACCATATCAAATGGTCAAGAATTACAAATAAGAATGTCTTCTGGATCTACAGTTAATACTGTTAGCACAGCATTTGTAACTGTTGGATCTGGATCTATTGTAGATTGGGATGTAACGACTATTTTGGTTATCGATGATAACCCAGATCCTTTTAACTTCCTTGATGCTGCAAATGTTGCTGTCAGCACAGTAATTGAGAGTAATGTGCAAAACATTACTGGTATAAACACTCCTGCTTTGGTTAGTATTACTGAGCAGGGTGGTACTGCAGCAGATTACGAAATTAAAATTGGTAACGGTGCTTGGGTAACACCAGATGCTACTACTAAAGTTGCAAATACAGAAACTCTACAAATTAGGACAACTTCTCCTTCTCAACCAAATGACAACAAACTTGCATTTATTAAAGTTGGAGAAGCTGCTAGTGCTTTCACAGATGATTGGAGAGTCATTACAGGAACTGCTGGTGATACTGTACCTGATCAATTTACATTTAATGATAGAACTAATCAGTTTGCAAATAGTTTAATTTATAGTAATACTATTGTGCCAGCTGGAATCACATCATCTGCTCCTATAATTGTTACCGTAAATGCACAGCAAGCTACTAATCATGGGGTAAGTTTTGATGGTGGATCTACATGGCAAACTGTTCCATACAGTGGTTCATACACACCAGGAGATCCTGTTGGTTTGAGATTACAGACATCAGGTTTTGGAAGTCCAACAACATCTATAACAGTTAGTATTGGTGGAGTTCAGGATACCTGGACTGTAGATACATTAGCATCATCTCCAGAGGGAAATGATAAATCGACGTGGTATAATGCTACTCCAAGAACAAAAGTGGATGGATTGGCAATTGGAACTATTATTAGTATTTTCAGAGATTCTCAGGGTAACTGGGGACAATTAGATGGTGAGTTAGATTCCAGATATCCTGGATTTATTGAATGTGCTGGACAACAATTATCTGTTCTTAATTATCCAGATCTATGGGAAGTCATTGGAAACAGATATGGTGGTGATGGAGAAAAGTTTGTCTCAGGTCAAACTGTTACTTACTTTGGAAACTTCAATCTTCCTGACACAAGAAATAGAAGAATGTTTGGAAGTGGTAATGTAGATGGAAACTCTTCTGCCTCTCCTATTGCACCTACACGATTTGCTCCTCCTGGATTATCTGGAACTGGTTCTGGACAAACAGCTGGATCTGTTGGTGGTGATTGGTATATTGATACTGTAGATGCAGGCGGACCACTACCACTAGAACAGATAGAAGATGATGGTGATGGTGATGAGGAAGGTACTGCGGGTTCATTCTTTAGCATTGGTAATGTCACAACAACTGGATATGATGGTATATCTGGTAGTATTAATTTTAATGTTCAAGGAAATGTCTCTACTGCTGTTGGACCATTAGTTGATACTCTAACTGATATTCCTGCTCATACTCATGACATGCTCAGTGCTACTAGTTTGGATGTAAATACTGGACTCTTGTTCTGGAATGCTAGAGCTGTATATGGTCCCAACAAAGAGCTTAATAACAATAACTTGAGTGACTATCCTGGTGTTCCTGATGCACCAGGATCCAACTTCTCTGACTGGAACTTTAGTATTTCATACACAAACTGGTGGGCATCACCAACAGACAGTAGTTTGCAGTTAGAGAATACTGGTGGCAGTGACAACAGATGGCTTGGAGCATTGGATACTCTAGAATCTACTGCAACCGTTGGTTTGTATGCACCTGCAGGTGGAACTTTGACCCACTCACATTATCTTTCTGACACTGATTTTGGTGATTTAACAACAGTATATGGATGGGGTAACACAAATGGTCCTGGAGCAAAAACTAGTGGCATGGGTGGAGGTACTACCACTGGAGTAGAATTCAACCATACTGAAATGGGTAGTAGAATTAACATTGGACAGTTCCAACTAGATTCATCGAAGGCATTGATTCCAACTGTTAAATTAAAACCAAACAGAACTATTCCTCTAATCCAACCATTTTTCTCAGCAAAGTTCATAATTAAGGCATACTAAATATTTTATACTGAAATAATATAATGGCATTACAACCTATTAAACCTCTTGAGTTAATGAAAAATGAGGAACTCACAAAGTTTGAGTTCAACGATTTTATTGGCGTTTGGGAAAATTTTGTACCAAGATATCTGTGCGAAAAAATTATTAACGAATTCGAGAGACTGTCCAGCACATCATCAATTGTCACGATGGATGGTGAATCGCAATTTCACCAAAAGAAACTAGGAAGAGATGATACATCTATACTCTTGAATTCTTGTAGTGTTGAAATTGCTACTGGCATTAATCAATATTTGCAAGCATGTTCATTACATTACATTGATAAGTATTCTCAACTTAAGTCAATAAAATTATTTTCAAGTGATGTTAAAATGCAGAAGACACAACCTGAGGGTGGATATCATGTCTGGCATTATGAGAGTCAAAACTATCATCACTGTAATAGAGAACTAGTTTGGGCAATTTATTTGAATGACATTCCCGAAGGTGAAGGAGAGACTGAGTTTTTGCATCAGAGAAGACGTATCAGACCAACTCAAGGAACAGTAACTATATGGCCTGCTGGAATGACACACGTTCATAAGGGTAACACAGTCTTCACCCAAGATAAATACATATTGACTGGATGGTATTTGCAGATTCCCTAAATGACTAACAAAAACGAGAAAGTAATTTCTAAGGAAGTTAAACTTGAAGTAAATTTTAAGGATAAGGTAGTCGTTAGACCTCCACATAGAGCTGTTTGGTTGAAAGAAGATGTTTGGAACAATCTTCTTGTTCCAAATCTAGGATCTGAATGGCATCTTCCAGATAAGGATGAGATCGAGTATCTTATTTTCTACTGGGGTGGAGAGTATCTCTGCCAAAAGAAAAAAATTGTCACTGACTCAGAGGGAAATCAATATTGGAGAAGTTATAACTATCCAGAAGCATCGAATGATGAAGCAAATAGGATATATGAACTCTTTGATTCTCTAGCTGAAGTACAAAAGCACGAGAAAACATCTCAATTTATTGCAGATAGTAAGAAACTGATTGATTATCAGTATTACTATGAATCAAAATATGTAAAGAAAACTATTGAAGTACGTTCTATGCTTCTCTTCTCTGATTGGAGAATGCTTCCAGACTATCAAGAAAAGTTTGATGGTGAATTAGAAATGTGGAAGACGTGGAGACAGCATTTGAGAGATCTTCTACCAAATATTGATACGTTTGAAAATAGATACGAAGCATTTAAGTTTGCAACAACATGTAAGTTTGCGGTTGATCCAAATAATTATTTCAAAATGTATCCAAATGGTCAGGATGCAGATGGTAACTCAGTAGAATATATGGGTACAGATGATCAATTCACTAAACTAGACTTCAACGCATCTACTGATTTTGTCACCAACAATATTGTTAATGTCCTGGAATATGTAAATAAAGGACATGATGATACTGTAAAGATTACACGTAAATATTATGAACTATTGGAAACTCTCGATGCTTGGGGATTCTTCCCAGATTTAAGAATGGAGTTATTGCACGTAGAAGATTAAATTTATTGACAATATAATGATCTATACTATTAAAGTTTTAAGTGAAACCCAACTTGATACTATAAACGAATACTACAAAATCTGTGACTTTGTAGATGGGTCTATTACTGGTTCTCAAGACAAGTCTGTAAAATGGAATGAACAGATACAAGATCTTGTGCATGGTCCTAAGTTATGTGAGTATGCTGATAATCAGATAAAAAAGTCTGAATCATTGAACTACATTCTAGTTCCTAGAGCTACTACTCCCCCTTTGTTTCTCAGATATACAGAGGGTATGCATTACAAATATCATAATGATTTTTATTGCATGAATGAAGTGAGAACAGATTATAGTCTGTCGATCTTTCTCAATGATCCAGATGAATATGAGGGAGGAGAGTTGATATTAAATGTTGGTGGGAAAGAACTTGAATACAAACCACCCGCAGGATCCTGTGTAGCATATCCAACTGGTGTCTATCACAAAGTTAATGAAATTACTTCTGGTGAGAGACGAGTCATGGTGATATGGATGGAATCAGTAATTTCTGACAGTAGAATTAGAGAGGTTATCAATGACTATTCAATGACAATTATTAAAAACTATGATAAACTTAAAGATGTAGAGCTTGTTGCTGATCTTGAAAGGACAAGATATCAATTGATACGAGAATATGCACAATTTTAGTTCAGATAATATTCGTATTTTTAGAAATGTATTTTCTGAAGAGCACCGTGAATCTATTAATGTTTTTTTAGAAAGACCACTGTGGAGATATGGACATGTTACTGGATCGGGTAACACAAATGCTCCACCATTTTGGATAATGCAACTTGGAAGAGATAAACTCTTTGCAGAAACTTTAGTTCAACCAATACGTGAAGCAACTGGTGATGATTTTAAAGTGTTATCAGTTTATGCTAACGGTCAGACATATGGATTGGGTGGGCAACCACATGAAGATGGATATGATGAAAGGGCAAGAACTTTCTTGTGGTATGCTAATGGTGCATGGGATGTTAGATGGAATGGTAAGACATGTTTCATATTTGACAATGGACCAGTATGGGTCACCCCAGAAATAAATAAAGCAGTATATTTCCCTGGTCAAATCAAACACTTTGCTGAAGAACCTACAAGAACATTTGGCGGATTGCGAAAGACTGTAGCCTGGAAACTGGAGCTAGTATAACAATGCAGAAAGATTATCATAGAGGGTTTAATATCTTCAATTTAGAAACACAGGAGAAGATTTCTTATGCCAAGATGACGCCCTACAGATACATTTCTATGACAAATGAATCTGTTCCAGACGCTTGTTTGGAAACAATGAAGCAGTTGGAGGGGATTGTTCATATTGCTAGGAAACAAATTGATGGTATAAAGAAGTTTTATACTCCAGACTTAGAGCAAGTATATGGTTATGAACTTTCTTTTGCTGCATTTGAATATGACTCTAGAGTGAGAGAAATCCTCAACATGAGCACAGAACCTGTAGCGTTAGTATCATTGCGTGACAAAGGTGTTAAGATGGCAGGTAACAGTGTCTATTTTCTTCCCGATGGCACTCCAAAGTATTTGAGTATGGGTATGGGAACGAAGGAACTCGAACACATGGAAGAGTTTGCAGATTATGAAAACTTCGAAAAGATTAGAAAATCTGTTACTAACCACTTTGGATTCTTCCATGCAAAGTGGTGGTTTGATCTAACAGATACCAATAGATTTTCAATTCACATCCATGACAACACACCATATCAAATAACCAATTCTGATGTTGCAATGGGAAGAGATGAGAGACATTATCTCAGTAAAAAGAGAGAGTTCTATGATGTATTGTTAAATGATGAGATCATCACTCAAGAGAACTATGATTTCATTGTCGATAACTGTCTTAGGATGCAACATGGTACATTGAAGTATCTGTGGGTTGATAAAGCAATCGAAAGAGTAGAATTTGAGTCGATGTGTGTATATGATTTTGAGGACATTTAATGGCAGAATTTGCAGTTGAATTTGATACGAGACTACCTGATGTGGTAGTTGATGAAATTATAAAATTAGGACATGATTATCCTGTCAAAGATGGTGCTGTATTCAGACCAGATGGTGAAGTACAACATATTAGTACTCAAAGAGATTCATTGGTTTCTTATATCCCAACTGATGTTTGGATTGGACCAATGCTTTGGTATTGGATTCAAGCAGCAAATAGACGTAACTTTAGATACAACATAACGTCTTATGATACTGAAATGATTCAATATACTGAGTATAATGAGGGTCAGTTCTATCATTGGCATCCAGATCAACACCTCTATACAGAATATACTCCAAATCTTGTTCCTAGTTCTAAGTACAATCACGCATCTAATGAATCCTTTGTAGAGCATGAATATGTGAGGAAGTTAGCATTCTCATTGCAACTGTCTGGTCCTGATGATTATGATGGTGGTGAGTTACAGTTTTTGGATGCTGGTAAATTAATGACTGCTCCAAAGGCAAGAGGTAGAATGATTGTCTTTGATGCTAGAACAATGCATAGAGTGAGAAAAGTCAAGTCTGGATGTAGAAAGTCACTAGTTGGATGGATCGTTGGTCCTAGATGGTCTTGACAGTGCTCTGACATCATGCTAGTGTGTCAAGACACCAGCAGAGCGCAATGAAAATTCCTACGCAACCCGAGTTGATGCACTTGCAAATGCAAGCAATGTTACGTGATCAAAGTATTCCAGAAAGCGAACTAAGCTATATCGGTAAGCGTGTCTATCCTGAAAGTTTTAAAGCACATCCTGAATACCACGGGCAGATGATGCACTGGTATTTGATTGGTGGTGATCATGAGGTGCCTGTGTGCGACATTGCATCTGTCGATCAGGTGGACGATGATGATACTGTCCCCGAGAACGACGGATGGGGTCCATCTGGTATATAATTGTGGGGTAGTGATCTCCCAGTCATCATGAGGCATCTCTGGACGATGTGTTTATGTGTAGCAGCAACAGGTTTGTTTGCTGTTACTGTTCCAAATGACTATTCTGAGTTGGCAATGGCATTTGTCGATCTTGCTCACAGTCCTGCTAAAGCACGGGATGGTGAGAGATATTAGAAAAGTCTAACATTGTACAGGTCTCCTCACAAAACAATCTAAAATACATTGAACCACACTAAACTACTATGAACACACCAGAGAAGCATGAAAAACGCAGGGATGCACTGGGTTTGTTTTATGAGTCTGTTCTCAAAGCAGATCACAAACTGCGCCATTGTGCTCATAATCAGTCATGTTATCATGAATTGATGGAATGGCGTGAAGACATTCTACGTTACCTTGACGAACGACGCAACCAGGAATTCAACAATGACTAACTACATCAATCCACTGCTTCAAAAGACCTATGAAGAGCAACGCAAAGATCGTATGCAAGATGCTATCGATGATTACCTCCAAGATGGTAAAGTATCAGCACGACAAACGTATGAAGAGATGCTATCTGGCGTCGATGATGTGATAGAATATCACAAGACAGCATATTGTCGTGCTATGTCTCTTCGAGATCTTATGACTGGCAACACTGCTCTCAACCTAGACCACCGTATTCCTGAACGCTACTGATGACTGAAGAAGACTTTAAGAAAGCAATGGACAATGTTCTGATGATGCAGAACAACAATGATCACAACTTTCAGATCTTGCAGGCACAAATTGACCAATTGCAGCGTCAATTATCCGAACTAAATGATCTAAGGGAGATGTTCCGTCTTCCACCTCCAGAGAATAAGGATCGGGTATTGTTTGATGAACAAGAATGATTTTCAGTTGCTCCAACCTGTAGAGTATCGCGGCACAACAGGTTACATTAGCTTCATCAGTGAATACTATATTAGTATTTGCTTTATCGACATCCCATTGCCTGAGTCAGCAAACTCACGGTGGGGTCGTCACTATGTCAATTTCATCGTTTATCCCCCCAATTGGAATGAAATACGCTGTCGTTTGGATCAAGAACAAGAAGAAAAAGAGTACATCCCGCCAAGAAGCGATCTTCTACAATTTGGAAGACGCCGCTTTATGGGAACAGCACATAAACAAAACAGTACATGCTAAGACGGATATCATTCCGATTTTTAGTGACAGTTAATGAACTGGTTAGGGGCACTTGACGGTGCCCTTTTTTCATGCCATACTATCTGTATCAAAGCAAAACACTATGTTCCCTGCCAAACTGCTTGAAGTTCTCCAGTATCTCAACAGCATTGTCATCGCTGTCAGCGAGAGTCATGAGGATGGTCGTGTGAATAGTATCGATGATGAGGATACTATCATTGACCTGCTGATTGAGAAGTATGGTGAGGAGAATATCATCAAACCACCTCCGCGTTGCTGGTGGGATGTCAAGATCTTTGGTTACTTCTTCAACATCAAATCCTCTGGATATGATGCTGCTGATAACTTTTCTTCTAAGTCTGCTATTCTGTGGGCACTCACCTCATTAAGTGAAGAAGATGTAGCTATCAAGGGCAGAGATCAGTGGAAGCAGTTTCAAGATAGACTGAAAGATGCTAAGGATACTGACAACAATAGAGACTATTATATCCTATCAATCAATAAGAATACCAATGAAGTTCATCTGTCCTCACTGAAGAGTCTGAACAGAATCACCTCTAATGGTAACAATCTACCATTCCAAATCAATTGGAAGCATAACACTACTACGGTCAGTCGTACTCATAGACAAGCATACGACTTTCTGGTACAATGTTACAAAGAATCTGTTCGCAAAAAACTAGCACAGCATGACGACTATGAATCTCTTTGAGTTACATCAAGGTGACTGTCTTTCATTGATGAATGACATTCAGGATAAATCCATCGATCTTATCTGCTGTGATCCCCCTTATGGAACTACTTCTATCAAGTGGGATGAAGTTTTGGACTTTAACACTATGTGGGCACAATATGATCGCATATTGAAACCCAAGGGTGTAATCGTGCTGTTTGGATCACAACCATTCTCCGCACAATTGATCTGCTCTAAGTTAGATTGGTTTCGCTATGAGTTGGTATGGAACAAGAACAAATGTGGTAGTCCTGGACTAGCAAAGAAGCGACCAATGAAGACGCATGAGAATATATTAATCTTCTACAAAGAAGCAGGTGGAACATATAACCCACAGATGGAAGTTGGAGAACCATATGCTCGCAAGAGTAAGAATCCTGAAGGATATGTGGGACGAAAGAATGATCATGGATATGGTATGAAACCACGTAAAGAGTTTGAGAACAAGGGAACACGCTATCCTAAGTCTATTCTCAACATCTCACGCGACTTCAGTGCTCAGCAACAGGTGCATCCCACACAGAAACCTGTACCACTGATGGAGTGGTTGATCAAAACATATTCTAATGAGGGTGACACTGTGCTGGATAACTGCATGGGATCTGGTTCTACTGGTGTTGCTGCAGTGGTACTGGATCGTCATTTCATTGGTATGGAGTCCGATGTAGAGTATTATCAGATCGCTGCGGAGAGAATCCGTGCTGCTGTGCCAGTTCAGGAACCTGCACACCCTAGCGTGACGGACCACCTGGAGCATGTATGATTACAAAGTAATCGAGAGACACCAATGCAACTCACCACACTCGTCACCACCGTTGATTTCTTTCCTGAAGCATTCATCGCTGAAGAGGACGGCGTGATCGTTAAGCGTTTCCAGAAGCGTGTCACCTTCAACTCAAACGGTCTCAAGTCTTACAGCACTGTCACAGCACTCACAGCACGTCACGAGTGGTCTGAGCGCATTGCTAACGGTGCTGAGGTCACTGGTTACAACGTAGAGCAGATGCCACGCTCTGAGTACGCTCCAATGGCAGTAGGTTGATGAGTAAGGTTAACGCTATCCAATACATGCTAGCATTTGTTATCACGATCTTCGCAATGTCATCCTATTTGATGTTCCTTGCTCATCGTGATAACAAGATGATGAACTACTATGACTCAACCATTCAAGGAACTACCAACTGATTTCCCACATCAACCACCAAAAGGTTACTCGTATTATGTTAAGGAACATAAGACTAACATCATTGGCATTTGG
>Ga0209557_1000376_pt1 | contig 27194 bp, 11 predicted proteins | sample SaaInlV_120m_DNA_4_FD_184672 | JGI IMG/M metagenome (GOLD analysis project Ga0209557, IMG submission 184672) | Marine microbial communities from expanding oxygen minimum zones in the Saanich Inlet - Saanich Inlet SI074_LV_10m_DNA (SPAdes) (version 2) | ecosystem: Environmental > Aquatic > Marine... | reverse complement strand
AATTCACATTTGAAAACTAATTTTATTTTTGGTAAATACTTTTTCAAGTCAACGGTATAAAAGTCAAATTGATTTTTAAAACTAATTATATTTTCACCGAACACTTTTGTCAGTGTCAATCTCAAAAGTCAATTCACATTTGAAAACTAATTTTATTTTCACCGAATACTTTTTCAATTGTCATTCCAAAAAGTCAAATTGATTTTCAAAATCAAAATCATTTTCATTTCACCTGGCACAGGGAAAACTGCGACACGCACCCCAACTTCGCCGATTTCAGTTTCGGATTTTGCGTTCGTGTAACCTGTGGCTATGCTTGATCCTGTGTTTTTATGGGAATTAAAGAGGTGTTCCTTCAAGGCGAAAGAAAATGGTCTTTGTATGCGTCATCAGTTAAATAAAAAGGAATACGAAAACGATGGCATTTGTCAGGCCAATGTACACTACTCGAAGCCCCCGGCTGAACCCAAGAAGCGCGGGCGCCCCCCCAAGACCCCAGTGGACGCGCCACAGGACAGTTTCGAAAAGGCTGAACCCAAGAAGCGCGGGCGTCCCCCCAAGACCCCAGTGGACGCACCACAGGACAGTTTCGAAAAGGAAAATCTGCGGCAGAGGAGGCAGGCGCGCAGGCGGGAAAACTACAAAAGTAACCCCGAACGCGAGCGCGCATCTACGAAGAGATATTACTGGAAGAAGAAGGGTACTGATCCACCTACCGCCACGCGCGAGGACATTTCCGAAAACGAAAAGGAAAATAGGCGGCAGAGGAGGCTGGCGCGCAGGCGGGAAACCTACAAAAGGAGGTCCGAACAGAGCGCGAACGTGAGCGCGCATCTCAAAGAAGACGAAGGAATTTAAGAAAAAGTAATTTTTTTCTTGGCTAAAGCAAGGATGTACAAAACCCGGTACGACAAGAACGAGTGCCAGACGGGAATTGTACACATAGGGTACGGTGCTTTCCACAGGGCACACCAAGCCGTGTACATCGATGACTACATGCACAAGACCGGTGACCTCCGGTGGGGTATAGTCGCCGTGAACCTGAGGAACGAGGGGTTCAGGGAGATTGACGACTACGCGGTCAAGACCCCGTCGTCGTGTCGCCTGGTCAGATCCCACCTCGATTTCATTGACTGGACCAAGAACCGAACCGTGGCGAAACACATGTTAGCCCTGTCGAGTGTCCACCTCGTGACGATAACCGTGACCGAAAGCGGGTACGCGCCGGGGTCGCCGCTTTTCGAGTACCTGGCGTGCGGCTTGAGGAATAGGAAGTCGCCGATCACGGTCATGTCTTGTGATAACATGCGTCAGAACGGCGCCGTGATGGAGACCAGTTTTCTGGCTTACCTATACCAGACCAACCAATACGAGCTCGCGGATTGGGTCCGAGAGAACGTCAAGTTCCCCTCGTGCATGGTGGACCGAATAACACCCCGCGCCACTGACGCACTCCGATGGGAGGTGGAGGAATCCTACCCCGGGTTCGGGTACACCGCGGTCCAGACGGAGGAGTACACACAATGGGTCATAGAAGACAAGTTCGCCTCGGATTTCCCCGACCTCGCGCGGGTCGGTGTCACGGTCACCGAGAACATAGAGCCGTACGAGGAGACCAAGATTCGGATACTCAACGGCGGTCACACATCGCTCGCCTACCTCGGCGTCCTGTCCGGCTACAGGACCTTCGACGAGGTCATGGCAGACGAGGCACATCGTAAGCATTTCAAGAACCTACAAAGGGAGGAAATCATACCGTCCATCGGGATCGATCTTCCCTTCGACATAGACGAGTACGTGGACCGAATCGAGGAACGATTCTCGTCGGCGTCCAATCACGACGACCTGGAGCGGATTTGCATGGACGGCTTCACCAAATTTCATACTTTCATCGTGCCTTCCATGAGAGCATGTCTGGAGCAGGGTCGGAAACCGATCCACACATACAGGTCCATAGCGGCGTGGTACATCTACGCGAAAAAGTTCGCTCGGGGGTGTACCAAGATTCGGTACAACGAACCGAACTGGTTACTCTTAGAGCCCCTACTCGGGGAGGGCCGCGTAGACCTCTTCGTGACAAACGAGCGACTTTGGGGTGATATACCGAAGAATCACATTACATTCTCTAGGGACCTTAAGAAGATACTACTCTCTCACACGTACGAAAAGGAGATCGACCTACTCGCCGACGGATAAAAACCTCATGTATAAGTAAACATGACAAACCCATATATTTACAAAAACTGGAGACAGAAAAACAGAGAAGCGGCGGGGAGATCCCGCAACACGGCTTTGAATGATGTATATAAGAAATTCGGTCTCCCAAAAAATATGGCGAACAAGGAAATCGGGCGGCGAATCAAGTTCCACAACTGGGTAGTCGGGGAAATTGTCACTGGGTCACATAACAATGGTAGCAACTCGCAAATTATAAAAGCCCATAAAAATGAAATTAACACGTTCACGAAATTTCTGAATAACGATACACTCCTGACTGAAAGCAAGCGAAAAAGTTTAATTACTCTGGCGATACAGCTAGACGATAAAAGTGTTATAGCTTTGAGAAACCCCGTCGTCATAACGTACCTCATGAAGGTGCAATATCTGGTGACTGCGTTTACTGAATTTTATAATCCCTATAAACTATTTACTAAACAACTAAAGGCATTGGGTAAGTACCGCGAGGATGCGGCGATGGTTTCTGTACTGAAAAAAAGAATTAACTTAATGAAAAAAATACGCAAGTGGGAAGGTTATCCTTTTCTTTCTAATAATTTATATAATGATTTACATAACAGAGGCATTTTGGATGGAGAAGGAGATGCTTTGGTGCACTTTGACGAACTCAAAGAAATAATGGATACCCTTTTCCCACTACCACCGCACACAAATAGTACCAGAAAGACCGCGGCCACGAGGATCCAAAAAACTGCACGACGGGTGATTACAAGGAAGAAAGCAGCAACCACGATCCAAAAAACGGTACGAGGAATGATTAACAGGAAGAAAGTCGGGAGAAAAAAATCTCCGCAATAGGTAAACATGTTCATCGACAAACACGAAGCACTCCGGACCATCAAAGACATCGAATACGGTTTTTGTCACGGCGCGTGCCGTACAGGTGAATTACGTACCATTAAATACGGAATCAGTTCTAAGGCTAACCCGTGGAAACTTACACCAAAAGAACGCGCAAAGCTCAAAGCAGAGGTCAAACGCATCAGTGGAAAGAAATACCCACCTGCACCCGCACCGATAGAAGAACTCGCGAGGTATAGAAAAATACACAGGTTCCAAAACGGTGGTAGTCCCTATAAGTTGACAAAAGCACAAGACAAAACACTAGATGCCTTCATCCGAGATCGCAAAAGAAAACTCTAGTCGTCTCCGACCATGAGAGGCCACTGCCCGTCCGTCGTGGGCAGGGTCATGGGTTCGTTCTGGTCGACCAGGAACCACGGCGGTCTGACCCGCTCGCGTATCGCCATGATCACGTTACAGATCTCGACGTAGTCCCCCTCGGGGATCAACTCCGCCACCTTGTCGACGAGACCCTGCAACTTGTGGAACATGTCCATTTCCTACACGCGCTGGACATCCAAGTCGCTTAGGTTTCTTTCTGAACATCCCGTGACCCGCTTTTTAATACGGTCGTAGTTCTCAAACAAGGGGTCGAGATCTCCCCCCAACTCGGCACACCGCTCGATCGTCATCAGCGCGTGTGCATACTTTCTCTCTAGACCGCGACTTTCTACGAAGGATAAGAGCTTTTTACACTTCGTAATAAGTATGTCTATATTGGCGTCCTCGGTACATACCGCGATGTACCTGTCCTCGCCGCATTCATTTTTTGCTTTGATCACGTCGTACCCGTCGTCCGTGAGCGGGTCATCATACCGGAAGATCGCCTGTACGAAACTGCGGAACATTTTTTCGGCGCCGGTGGTGGACCCACAGGCTCGGTGCAATATATAACCTCTTCCCAAATTTTACGTTGGATGTCCGGACATAGCGGCGCGGTGGCCCGTAGAAACGCGAACCGTAACTCGTCGGTGGCGACGCCGGGAATACCGAGGTACTCACGCGATTGTAAGAATAGATTTCTAATGGGGATGATATGTTCTCTTAGGTTTCCTTCTCCTCCGAACGTTGAATCGACTGTAATTCCAGTTCTATGTCGAGGAAGAGTCGAAACGGTGCGTCCCAGATCGCCATCTTGACCCATTTGCACGTGTTCCTTAGATATTGCGGTCCCATCGATGTCAGAGTTTGGCATATCGCCTGAACATACATTCTGACTCACTTACCCCTGTTCTTTTTATGTTCCTTTAAATTGTCGATTCCCACGATCAAAGCTAACACAGAATGAAGACCGATTGAAAATTTGGCAATCGGCGGAATCATTACTTTCAGGCAAGAAAGATTTTCCGCCTCGAGTCATACGCTGATGTTTTCGTGGCGCGGTCGATCAGGAATAACACGAGAAATATAATTGAGCTAGTACCGAAAAGAAGACCGACGAATTCGGTTTGGATCATTATTATTATAAAAAAAGAAAAAAATCCTGGTGGAAATTCATTTCCACCTGCGCGGCACGCATGTTCGATTCACCACGTTTCCTGAAATACGTGAGAGGGCGGCTGAAGCTCTGGGCGGACTTTCACAAGGATTATGTTAGTTTCGTTTCGGTATTTCAGAAGCTCCCGGAAACCGAGCTCGCCGAATACATTTCGAACCCCCAGCACAAATTCATCTCCGCGGAAATCGCCTTTGTGAGATCGGCACCGGCTGAATACCTCGATTTGGTGAAGAAGGTAAAATTATACAACGAAACCGAGATAAACGAAATAATCGATTTTTATGACGTTGCTTTAGCGTTGACTGAGATGTCTAACAAGAGAAAGAGATGCTAATACCGTTCCACATACAAAATGATTCGATCTTCATTGGATTGATTTTCAGCCCAATGTTCCTGTCGAGCGTCCATCAGTATATGCTTCCCGTTCTCTTCTGTGATATCACCCTGTACTGAATGATGTAGTATAGAACCGACCGGGCATTTTAGCCCGAGGTGATATGTATATTTGTAGTTTTCAGATACGTTATCGACATGTTCTGTCAATCGCACACCGCCTTTCATCAACGAAAACCCCGCAACTTCTATTCCATCGATACGTGAGAGTAGTTCAGTGGTTTTTGGACATTTCACACAGTTTCCATACACCCTCTGACCGCTCCACACGAGTGGCCAACTAATCCATTCTTCCTGAACATGTTCTTGACCGCCTTTTAACCACCCGAATTTCCCATCGGTATAATCATTCACGATTTTCTCTAAAATAGGTGAATCCTGCCATTCACCGGTTGGTCTCGGTGTATCAGATATGAATACATTCATCGGTAAACTGTCGAGCTCATCTCTTATTACTTTCCAGCTATCTTTTAACTGCTCGATATTCATTTATATTCAATTGATAAAAAATATGTACTAATTTATTTCAGTTCATCGAGGCGCTTAATTTTGCCGGTTTTCGTGAACTCGTCGATCTTCGCACAGATAGATTTGCCGAAGCCGTGCATGTTCTCGACCTGCCAGCCGTGTATGATCTTGTCGGGGAGGCTCTTCAGAATGTCAGCCGCGTTCCAGTACGCTTCGGACTTGAACTGCGATTCCTCGAGGTTTCCTATCTTGAGGAAAAGGTCCGCGAGTTTCTTGTTAGGGCTTGTGCCTTTCGCGAGAAAATCGTCGATCTTCTGTGCGATCCTCGGGCCGATACCGGCGACCTTGTTAGGACCCCGGGCCTCGGCGAGTTCGCGCGCGCTGGAGATGCGGTACGGCAGGTAAAAAACTGCATCGGCCGCGCGGTGGTAGGCCATACGCTTGATGTTCGACTTCTCGTCCGCGGCGAGGTCGATGAGCATCTCGTAGATGTCGTTGTTGTAGGAGGTGAAGAACTCGTCGTCGTCGTCGTCGTCGGTTACCTCGATGCTTTCCTCTTCGGTGGTGGTATCCGACTGGACGTAATCCGAATCTTCGGCGGAATCGTACTCGTCGGTGCCGAGAAGAGAGCCGATCAAGGGTTTGGTGGTCGTGTCGTAAAGAGATTTGTACCGCTTCTTGTCGCGGGAACTGTTGAGTTCCTCGAGGGCGGCGACGCGTTCGTCGTTCGCCTGCGCGAGGAGCTTCTTGAGCTGCTCGATTTTCTCGCGGGACTCCTCATTCAGAGTCTCGAGCTTGGTGACGTAATCGGTGATGGATTGGGCGTTCATGTTGTTGTAAAATATACGAGATCGCGCCTCACTTAGGTTTCCGAAATAATCACGACCCTCATCCTGAATCCCGACCGACCGGTGTTCGAGTCGGTCACCGAGTACGTGACCCTATACGTACCCGCCGCGGCCGTGACCGTATCCCCTCCGACAGTCACCGAGGATCCGTCCGTCACGTTCGAGGTCGCCCCCTGTTCCGTGTATGTGCCGACGACAGTCAGGGTATCGACATCATCGTCCTGGGTAAGAGTGATGATCGGGTCGAAAACCGTCTCGGTCACGTCAAACACCGAAGTCTCCTGTCCGGTGTGCACCAAAGCCCTAGACGCGTCCCCCGCCAGCGAGACGTGATTAATAGAATCCGACGGCAAAGGTGTGACGAATACATGTTTATAGACACCGCCGTCCAGTTTAAAGCCGTCCAGGTATTTAGACGTGAGACCGTTGGGGTGCGCCGCGTACGTCTCGGTCCCTGTCCCCCCCACGTAAACGATGAAAGACCCGTCATCGCTGAGGTCAGCGAGATCATCCCCGTCGCCTGTACCGAATGTTCGGGTCACGACACTGTCCAGAAGCGTCGCGTTCTTCGTCCAGGTCCCGGAATTTAATGTGTAAACCGATACCTTCTGCTGGTTACCGTCTGTTCCTTCATTGACGTTCAAAATCGTCGAACCGTCCCCGGACATCTTAACGACGGTACCGAGTTTTTGGTTCTCGCTCCCGCCGTTGATATCACCTCCCACCTGTGACCAAGATCCCAACCCCACTCGATCGAAGACCTCGATCACGCCGACTTTATCCTTACCAGTCAATTCGATGTTTCCTATGTATTGACTAGCAGAAGCTCCCCCTGTTCGTCCACTGAAGCCGAAGTACGTAGGGGTATTGTACAGGTGCTGATGCGCCGTACCGAAGTCGTGAGAGAGGGTCGACACGTGTTGTTGAAATCCATCTCGCTCACGGACTGAGGACGTCATCACGCCGTTAGCGTAGGAGACGCTCACCTTCAACATCCTGTCGGTAAAGTAGTACACATCTTGTGTTTGTTTGGAGACATCGTTATTATCGCGGATCTGATGTGTGTCACCCAGCCAAAATTCATAGAAGTTGTTGTACCCTCCATGTGTCGACGCTTGGTACGCGGTGATTGGGTTCGGAGCGAAATAAATCAGTCGCATGTCGTCAGCACTCCATTCATTACCGTCGATGTACCAATCCCACGAACAATTCCAGGACGATCCGAGGTTCAGTTGCCAGTACATCGTGTTATTGCTTCCGTATTGACGGAAGCTCGTGAGTTTGTAATAAGAACCCCCAAACTTAGATTCCTGAGACACTCCGTTGAGTGTGGGTGGTGGATTGGCGAAAGACGACCCCGAGGTAATGGTCGCGCTCGGGGGACTACTATTCATGTACCCCAAAACTAGGCGCGTTCCGTTGGAGTTTAATGACATCGCATTCCCTAAACCTATACTCGTCGCGGATCCTTGGTTATAATCGAGTTCGTACGTAGACCTGAACGTACGCCACCTGAACACGGCAACCTCTTCGGTGAACGCTGCGGTTCCTCCTGGGTAGGAGACCGCGAGGGTGTCGCCATCGTCCGAAAGATCTATGCGATACGCCGATGAACCTGAGACTGTAAACCTCGGGTACGAACTATGAGGGGGTCTTTCGACCCACGACGTCGTGTACTCGTAGACGTAGACACCCACAGTCGTGGTGAAGGCTACGATGGTGCCGTCGGAGTTGAGGTCGACCATCTGACCCACCAGTGACCCAAGACCCGTCCACGTGTTGACCAACGCGCCACCTGTTTCGTACAGGGAGACGTCCTGACCGACCATCGAAGCTCTCCTGTTACCGGTGCTCGACAGGGTCGAGTAGTGACTAGTCCCAGGGACCTGTACTGAGGCGGTGTCGAAATCGTTTTTCACAGCGACGTTACGCACAGTCGTCCCTACGTTTCCAGCTTGGTCGGTCGCCCTATACGTGACCGGCGTCGTGCCGAGAAAGTTTCCAATATCCCTACTCGTGAGTAGGTAAGTAGGTGTGACTGTAGATACCATTTCGTTCCCATCGGATCCCACGAACGAGGCATCGCGATACACGGTACCCAGTTTATGCACGACATCCCCTCCCAAAATGGTTATGACCGGGGGTGTGGTATCGGCCACGACTGTCACGACACGTTCGACAGACGCGACACCGAACACGTTCCTCGCGACGTAGCGTATGGTGAAGGTACCCGCGACACTACCGGTAGGCGGCGTGCCGAACCTCTCTAGCACACCCCCGATCACCGTCGCCGCGGGATTGGGCTCTGTGTACGACTCGCCCTGGTTGAGAGTGACGGTGGCGTCGCCTATGAGCGTCACCGTCGGTGGATTTTCTGGTATAAACACGGTGACAGTCCTTTCGACGAAGTTCAATATACCTGCCCTGTTGACTGTGTGCCTCACCACGTAATTACCCAGCGTGTTGATGTCCACCTCCCCGGTCGTCACGATAACATCTCCAACGTCGTCGGTGACGGCCCCCGGATCGACGTACGCATTGCCCACGGGGCTAAACACCACATCCTCGCCGACAAGACTGATGTCCGGGGTCACCTCGAAATTGGTTCTCATGATGATAAGGTTAGACGTGTGCCTGACGGCCGGGTTACTCGTATCCTTCAGGGAGGACAGGCCGTACACGGCGAGTTGCCCGTTTCCTGAAAGTTTCACGTTTGGATTTATGTTCTTGTTATCCATGAGAAATTGGAAACGATCGATATTACCACCCGCCGTATTTATCGCACTGCCGGTCTTCACTCTTTGCGGCACGGTACTTCTTAACGCCCACACTGCTCCACTGTAATCCCAAACCTCGGCGATCTCGAAGCCACCCAAAGCATCGTGATGCGAAACGAAATCGCTCTGTGTGATGGATCCGACGATGTTTTCTCCAAAATATCCCGCAATCACCGTGTTCCCGTCGTCCGAGATATCGAAGGCCTGGCCGAACCTCGCGTTCGTGCTCAAAGACACGTTCGCGGCCGTCTCCGCGAGATGATCCTTCGTGATGTTTTGTGGGTTGATCCAACTTTGTGTATTGGTATCGTACTCGTGTACAATGATCCTACCGTTACCGGAAGCATCCCCGGGGTCGCCGACGAATAGACGCGAAAAATCTTCGGCGATACCGATCGCGTAGCCGAACATACCCTGACTCGAGTTGGAAGTGTTCGCGAGCGGCGGCGCTTTCACCACCGCGTTGGTTGGAGAAGTGGTGTCGTAAAAGAATATATCGCCAAAACCGTTGCGACTACTCGGAGCGCTGACGACGAGGGAGTTCCCGTCGCCTAAGAGTTTGAGCGCGTGACCGAATCTCGCCGGCTGCGTGTTGCCGGTGTACGTGGCGGTATCAGGGACGGTGAGCTCGTAGGATGATTCGTATTCCGACGTAGACGCGTTGAGCGTGAACACTGTCACTGTCCCGTGTTCCAGCGTGGAACTCGACGAGGTGAAAAGTTTTGTACCCCTGGTGTTCCCGATCGCTATTTTTGTTCCGTCGGTCGACATGGAAAATGCGGGGATCCGTTCAAACGGCGGCTCACCCGCAACCACGGTATTCAGGTTCCAATGTTGATTGTTCACGTTCGGTGCGGATAAAGTGAGCACGGATCCTATTCTTTTCCACAAGTTTTGTTCATTCACCCTGGTGACCATGTGTTGTCGCATGATTCGATCGTCCCCGAAATACAAAGATGTCACTCGATTCCCGTCGCTCGAGAGTATGGTCAGGAAATTGTTTTCCGGGGCGTCGAACTGTCGAGCCGCGGAGTCGTATATAAGCTCCGAATCTCGGAAGTTCCATTGCTGTGAGAAATCGTCGTAATCGTAGATAGAGAATCGCTTTTGGTAATTCGGCACCACATCCGACTCGTTCGCCCTGTCGGGAACGACCCCGTGGGCGATCGCCAAGGTTTCACCGTGTTCGGTGAGGGTCGTTTCGGAAAACGCGAACTCGTCGAGCTGCCAGGGGAAGGTGTCACTGCCGCTGGTTTTCATGACCTGCCCAACCTGAGCGAAGGGTTGCAGGGATTGGGACGGAGATTTGTAAACCGCGACACGGCCTCCACGACCGGTGTCAAATGTACCGAAATCTATCGAGAAGCTCAGTGAGATGTTAGTGAAACCATACGGTTCCCTGTGAATAATCCTGACCTTTACCTCATCTCCACCACTTAAGAGGATATTCAGATCGGGGGTGCCGTGCCAATCCCTTAAGGTGTCAAGATTCAAAATGCCAAACGCAGCGTCTTCAAAAAAACACATCTGATTTGGGTCCGTCATTAGGGGCCGTGGGTTGTTTTGGTAATATGCAGCTCGGGTCGCATGCATATTGTTAAAAGGCCATAGAGTCGTTTGTGTGAAGTTTATCCATTCCAGGTGATTAAACCCTCCTGAATTTGACCAATTTGTTGCCATATATTTTTCGATAATAAAATTCCTTTTCCATCCATTTCGCGCCGAGGAGAGTTCTATATAAAACTCACTGGCAGTCGACATGTCGCTCGGAACATATGCATTGACTGTCACAGTTGCGACGAAGTTAGTGTTTGGTATGTTTGTATATTCTTCAGGTATCGTGAACGAACCCATTTCGGCAAACCTCCATCTCTGATCACGGTCGGCGATTCTTGTCCATGAAAGGTCGGTATTCGATTGAACAGTTCCGGTGAACACCGGCGTTACAGCGATCGTCGGGTACTTGGGTTGCGTGACGGACAATAATCGATTATCTTTGGACATGGATAGGTACGCGACCGGCCAGAGCCTCGACGGAAAGTTACCGTGTCCGTAAGTAGCTCCCGGTGCCTCCGTGAACGAAGACTCGTGCGGCATGTTTTGTGTGAGTGCGCTGTTACTCTCGAGGAACGTCGTATTACCCGTCACCAGGGTCTGGTACACGGACCACGTTCCTGAAACTGGTGCCAAAATCTTAACACCGTCCGTCCGCGTGTCGTACGCGACGAACGAACCGTCGCTCGAGACCTTCACGCTGAGCCCCAGTAATTCACGTTTCGTCTCGTTGACGTTACTGGCTTGAGTGTACGTAGAGAGGCTCGCGGAGATTTCGCTGTATTTGGTGACGACCGGTTCCCACCCGACGGAGTATAGATCGTTCGTGGGTGCGTACGAGGCATCCCTTCGGTACAACGTCCACGAAGTGATGCCGGCCTCGTTCGGAAGGGAATCATTCAGTTCCGAGAATAGATCGATGGGGTTCGGGAGATGGCCCGGGGATCCCACGCAGAGGTACTGACCGTCGCCGCTGAGACTTATCGACGCGCCGCTTAACATGTTCGCCTCCGCATCCGCGTTCAAATTCGCGACACTGGTCGTTCCGTCGTATTTCGTAGTTAACGAAGCGTCGTACACGTATTTAGGGACGATCGTACCTCCCAATTGGTTCCACGCCGTGCCGTCCCACGCGAACACGGCTGCGGCACCGCGCGCGTTGGCCACGAATGGACTCCCACCGCCCATCTCCAAGAACGGCAAACCGATCGCGAGGACGGTGCCATCGAACGATAGGTCGACCGCGTACCCTGTCACGTTAGTAGTCGTATTGAATGTTCCTGGAGAATACCTCGACCCGGGCGCGGGTGAGGGGTTCGTGTCGGGTCCCGGTGCGGTGATCGAAGATACGGTTATGTCCGCTCCCATCTGCTCCCATCCGATCGGTAGCTGTGTCGTCACTGTTGGATGTACTGTGAAAACTCCTGTGGACGTCACGGATACGATTTTCGTCGCATTTCCAGCCAGAACTGCACTCACAAAAGGTGTGGTATATGCGATCCCTGAACCGAACTCAGACCAGGCGTTATTTTCGTAAATGTATTTCACAATCTTATGCGCTCCGCCGACGGTCGCGGCAGCGTTCGTCACGATGTTATTACCCGTATTTGAAATGGACACTTCTCTCCCGAACTCCGGTTCACTGACATCCCTTATGAGAGGATCCCCTTTCAAAACGAAGTTCGTGCCGGAGACCGTGTAGACCGAAACGTGACCGCGACCCGTGGTGTTCAGGGGCGCGCCGACGGTGATGTGTGCACCGTCCTTCGATATGTCGACCGAGTCACCGTACAAGTCCATGGTGTAATCCACCACTCCCAAGGTCGCGAAAGCGGATGTCGTCAAGGTCCATAAATCTTGTGCGTGTCTCACCCAGTCGCCAGAGACGTAGTTGTACACGTGCACTTCACCCGCACCTCCCATCACCAGCCTCGTGCCGTCTCCGGATAAAGCTACACTCGACCCCGAGGAACGTTGGATCGTCGATCCGTACTGTACCCACGCGGGTGGATATAGGTTTTGATCGTACTCGTATGTGAAGATATTTACCTCCCCCTGGATGTACTTCGCGATCGCCACGCGGTACCCCGACTCGGATATGGCCAGGTTGGTATTGTACGTGTCAAGATTTCTTGCGAGGAATATAGCCCCCGACTGGTCTGTCTGACTGATTCTTGAGGGGAACAGGGACCACGTGTCTAGCACGCGCTGATACACGACTACTTTTGGTACATCCTCGACATCAACATATCGAACTGCATAAGCTATGATCCCAGACACAGAAACCGCCCGGTACACTATGGCTTTCCTACACGACACGGCTTGTGGAAACGTGGGTGAAATGTACACCGAGACGCTATCACTGGACGTGGCTCCAGGGTCGACGAAATCGTCTCCTATCGAAATACTGTTTTCGGGGAGACCGAGAAGTGTGATGGTCGGTGCAAAGTCTTGACCACTAACAGGATTTGAGAACTGGACATCGACGTTTACACTGAACGTGCTGTAATAGGTGTTGTAAAGGTGCAGTCGACCTTTAACTACGTCACCACCCGATAGGAATCCACTCGGGGTCGATGACGTTGTTCTCGTGTGATTTGTGTAAACACTGCCGGACCAGGAATACGAAACACCACTTTCCGAACCATTGGATGTGAATCCGATGCTCGAGGAGAATCCATTGTCCGTGAAGATCTGTATAGACTGATACTGCCAGTTACCAGCTACTGGAATCTTCCCAGTAAGGGTTATTGATAAATTAAAGTTATCGTTTGATAGCACGCCGTAGCTGGAAGGTACCGTAAATAGAGTGAAATCTTGAGTCCTCCACGTACCCGTCCATCCCGCGAACCCGGGTCCGTACGGAATGTTAGTTGCTGAATGAGAAGCATTAAAGGTTATTAGATTGGCCTCGACACTGACAACCCTGATCTGCACGCTTTTCTCTGTCGTGTATTGTATGATGTACTCACCTGGTTGTGAGGTGTTTACAGTTCCAGTGACGGTCACGGCGTCGCTACCCGTGTAGACGAACCCGGGATCCGACCACGAACTCCCGTGTGCGACGGAAACCCTGTCTCCACCTGTTAAGGTTATGGGTGTGTATTCGATTATTTTTTTCGACGCGACCACAGCTATCGTGCCGTTGTCGGACAGTGCGTTTGCCTTTTCAGTTGAAGTGAACGCCGCTTCCTGTACGTTACCTATCGTATTATATATGAACGTGGTCTCGTCGTCACAGAATATGATTCTTTCACCGTTCGAAGAAATATCAGAATCAGTCGCTGTGAGACCCGTGTGTGAACCAACCTGCCCCTGCGATGTCAAATTACCGACGGTGACTGTCACACCCGAACGCCTGTACACGGATACCACTCCGGTACTTCCAGTCGGCTTACCGACCGCGACGATTGAACCGTCACTCGAAGCCGCTACGTTTTTATACCTGTAATATTGTGTACTTTGATCGCGACCGAATAAGTTTCCGGCCGAGGGTACCGATGTGATGGACGTGGTGCTCGAACTTGGGAGGGCAAACGAGTCGTCAGTTTCCGATCTAAAAAAAGGTGACGGCGTGGGCTCGACTGTGACACCCGCGGCGTGTAAACCGTACATTGATATTCCTGCATTCGAGGCGTCCGGGCTGTTCATGACCGCGAGCTTCGTCCCATCCTGGGAAAGTTGAACCGAAGTTGCGAAGTACGATGCCCCAGCCTGTGATATGGTCTGACCGACCTGTTGAAATACGGGTGGGTACGCCGTGACGTCTCTGTCGTATACTACCACGTTTCCATTTACACCGTCGCTATTTTGCGATCCACCCAAGCTGTTGATATAGGTCTGCGGTTGAGCGCCTGTACACACCGCGATGCGTGAACCGTCTTGCGACACGTCCACTGTAGAATTATTCATTCCCTCCAACGGACCATCTATTTGCCTCTTGACGTTGTTGACGCTGAAGTCGAGGACCTCGACCACTCTAGAAAGTTGGTTCACACTGGGGTTTCCAGCTGCATCCGTCACACTATAATTCACCGTGTAAGTCCCGACCGTGTTGACATCGGGGGGGTTCAAAGCAGCGTTTAATACGGACAGCCCGTCGTCTCTCCTCACCCCGGGATCGTTGAATGTCGTGCCAGTTTGGACTCGAAAGGATTCCGCCCCGTTTAGTGTTATCGTCGGTGGTACGAAATCCGCTAGGGAAATTTTGGTCGTCTCCGTGGAATACACCTCCACCATTCCAGAACCGCCGTCGAACAGGGGTGAAGACGTGATCACCCTCCTGCCGTCGGCTGAACCGGCAAGGGCGTACCCAAATTTTGTATCGAGGCTCGGTGCTGTGATGATTTCAGTAGAGATGACGACCCATTCCGGATCGGTGTACCGGTACGCGGCGACGCGACCCCTTTCTGTATAGACCACCAACTTCGTACCGTTACCCGACAGGTGTACAGACGACCCGAATTCTGAGAGAGGCGCACTTCCGATGAGGGGGCTTCCTTTAAGAGACGGCGGCGTCTGGGTCGCGTCGAACACGAGCACGCGACCCGTCCTGTTATTGTAAAACGGCGCTCCCACGGCGAACGTGTTTCCGTCGTCGCTTATTGACACGGCCCATCCGAACTTCTCACCGAAAACGAGCGGCTGGGCGAAAATCGGAACGTTTCCGCTCAGGTAAGACGAGAGCCTCACGTACCCGGGACCCCCGGTCGGGGCGCCGACCAACACTTCGTTCGTCGTAGAGGTGATGGCGACATCGTACCCTAACTCGTGTTCCAGCTGTGTGTTCTCGAACGTCGATAGCTGCGTCCACGTGTTGATTCCGTACGAAAACGTGGTCACGCGACCCACGCCCGTGTTCACATCGAACGCTTTTCGGGGCTCGCCGACGGCAAGAAGTGACCCCTCTAAGTTTAGTGCGACGGAGTACCCAAACTTTCCGTCCGCCGTCCCAGACAAATCACTTCCGATTTGAGTCCACGTGTTAGTGTACTCGTACACGCGAACGAGGCCGTTGCCGTGGTCGGGGGCACCGACGGCGATCCGGGATCCGTCTTTGGACAGGCATACAGCGAACCCAAACGAGCCCGATACGGTCGGACCGACGATAGTTTGCGTCAGGTCCCAATTGATAGTGTTGGGGTTGAAATCATAGATCTTGACCATACCTGTACTATTTTCGTACCCCGGTGCACCCACGGCCATACGTTCACCGTCGTTCGACATGGATGCTGACCATCCCAGATTCGAGGGTGTGCTCGATTCGTCGAAACTCACGACATCGAGACACAACTGGAGAAAGTTGCCCGAAACGCTGACAACCTGATACACAACCTCCGAGAGATTCAGGTCGTTAGAGACCAAATACTTGACGATGTAATCGCTAGTCACGTCCGGATTCACGTTACCCGTGAAGGTCACGGTTCCGGTCGTCGTCACATGATCGTACGCATACGCTTGACCGAGCTGCTTGGAAAGAAGTCGACCCCCGTTCAGAGAGAAGGTCGGCCGGGAAACGTTCCACCGAAAAAACCGTGAGGCCGTGCTGCTCTCCGATAAGATCTTTGAACCATCTTCCGTCACGAAAAATCTGCGTCCGAAGAACGTGCCGGCGACACCATTCGTAACCTCGTCGATGTTTTTGACCCAGTACCTACCGTTCCATGCGTATTGAAAAATTTTACCCACACCCTGACTCGTCGATGGGTCCGAGAACGTGACTATATTCCCTCCACTTGACAAATCGACGTGTGCACCCAGATTGGCACCCAGGTCATCAGCTCCAGAGAAAGTCAGGGCTTCACCCAACTGTCCCCAAAACCCCGTCTGCGAATCCTCGGCGTATACTTTCACAAATCCGGTCGCGCTGAAAGCGAATCCGGTCGCGCTGAAAGCGAACCTGCGCCCATCCTTCGATAATCTCACCGAACGACCGAGCACATCCCCCAATTGATTCCCAAAAACACTCACCAGTTTTTCATCAGTCAGCGTGTTGAACAGGAAGACGGCGCCTGTGTTGTAGTTATTCACTGACGCGCCAAGCAGAAGTCTCGAACCGTCGTGGTTCAGGGACGTTGAAAACAAGTGCGATGATTGGATTTTAAGGGGTTCTGTGTAGGAATGAATTTTCGACCAGGTATCCGTCGCAGCGGAGTACCTGTAGGTGAAGACGAACGGGTTCTTCGAACTGATCGGCGCGGTGGACCCAACGGATACCACGTCGCCGTCGCCACTAATGGACACTATTTCTCCCATCTTGTCTCCGGCGACGGAATCCGTGATGTCATCGCCTTTTTTCTCCCATGCGTTCACAAGGAAATCGAACTTGTACACCCTCACCACACCGGCGAATGCAGCCCCTGAAAAAGTGTTAAACAAAGGCGCGCCGATCGCGACCGTCAGGCCGTCCGTCGAAAGGTCCACCGCGGTGCCGAAATACGTGGCATCGGGACCCGTCAATTCCTGACCGATCTGTTTCCACGCTTTAGGTGTGATCGGGTCCCACTCGTACAGTTTCACGGAATTATTCGCGAAATCGGCGGCAGATGCGATGAATCCATCCCTGGACATGCACAGGCGCTTTCGGCTGGGCAATGAGGGTTCGATTTCGGAGCCGTAAATGACAAAAAGTGTCCTGAATGCACTACTCACCGACGAGATTCCATACGTCGAAACCGCACTGTATTTGATCTTATATTCACCGACCGCGTTGAAATTTACTTCGGAATCGTCTGCGGTGACAGTGCCGGGTAAACTCGAGGTCGCACCCGGGTCGTTAAATACGCCTCCAACAGTGACAAACATGGTGGAATCACCGCTCAGCGTGACCACCGGCGCGGTGGGATCTTTGGTGATGACGACCGTCCTATCGACCGTCGTGGTCGCGAAAGCGCTCGAGGCAGTGTATCGCACTGTATACTGCCGACCTTCGATGGTGTTATCCTCGATGTTACCCACGATCGTCACGGCTGCACCGGTGTCCGTTACAGCCCCTGCCTCGACGTAGCTGGTGTTTGCCTCCACGGGTTGAGGGTTCAGGCCGTTCAGGTTTATCGTCGGTTTCACGTAGTAGGAGATGGGTCGTACGGTGAACGCGCTTACGTACCCCTGATCCGTGCTCACAGCATCACTACGAGGCGCGGAAATACAAATGACCGAGCCGTCGCCGGAGAGTGACACGGATTTTCCGTATTCGTCTTCGTCGTTGGCGTTCGATTTCATATCCCACGCGCGCTGCGTCCATGCGTCGCCTTCGCGTGCGTATATCTGGGCGATGGCTTGTCGACGGAAGAGCGAACGTGGAAGGGGTGTAGAATTTATTGCGTTCTCTTCAGAGGTGAGCGCCGGCATACTCAGCAACAACGAGTTGCCGTCGTACGATAGCTTGAGTCGCGTCTCCGAAGATCTAAAATAAAGGTTACCGGGAGCGGCCCGCTCGTCGAAGGTGTCGGAGGACACGTCGAAGACTCGCACGGGTGTGCTCGAGAGTTCGCCGACGACTACCGTGTTTACCTTGAAATCGAGAGCCTGCCCAAACATGACGTCGAGACCTGGACCCTGCTTGACCGCGAGATAGGTGACCTCTGACTGAGTCACTCCGTATAAGTAAACGATACCCCTGTCGCCGAGCGCGTGCGGCGCCGAAAGAGTGAGACGGGAACCGTCGTCGTTCAGGGCCAACCGTTTCCCGAACTGACTTTTGTCTAAAAGTGAGGAGTCGTTGACGTTCGCGATGTGTTGCCACGTGGTGCCGTCATCGTAGTAGACACTCACGAAACCTCTTTCGTCGAGTCCGTACGGAGCGCCGACGGCGAGGCGTGTCTTATCCTTCGAGAGCGACACCGAATAGCCGAAAAAGTCTCCGGAAGTCGAGCCCACGATTTCGTGGTATAGGGCCCACTGCGAAGTCCCCGCGTTCCAGTCGTAGATGCGGACGTGTCCCGTGTTCACACCACCACTGTCGTCGTTAAAGACGGCGCCGACGACGAGGCGATCGCCGTCCGCGGAAAGTGTGATGGACCAACCCGAATAATCCTGCGCAGCTTCGCCGTCTATGTCCACACCTTTCTGGACCCACGCTTCGTCGGGGTTCGATCGCGTGTACACTCGAACACTCCCCGAGTTCAACCCGTTCGTGTTATCGTTCAATATCGAACCGACCGCTAACGTGAGACCGTCTTCTGAGAGGTCCGTGGACCACCCGAAAATATCACCCGTGTTCTCTCCGTGGAGGACCTGACCACTCGAGGCGATGATGTATTGCGACGGGATCTTTTTAACACCCTTGAGAAGATCTGGGTTGATACCGTACCTGTTGCCGACCTGAAAGGCTGGCGAGGTACCGATTTTGTAGTTGGTTCCCTTGAACTTCGCATCCAGAAAATCGTTGAGTCGTAAAAAATCCGTTTGCGCGTTTTTACGAGTGACACCGAGGACTCCTTTCATCTGACCGTTACATTCGTTCCACGGTGCGATGGACTTTCCCTTGGTGACACTCATTTCCTATATGATATGTACAAAATTAATCTGCGTATAACGTTCCGGCCATGCCCTTATCTACTCTTAAAATGTTATACGACACGGCGTATACGGGGGTGTTTATATTTTCGGTACACTGAATTTTAAGTGAATCTATCCGGCTACAATTTAATGTTCCTGTAGGGTGATATTTTCCTGCGGATAGACAAAATGGGTAGAAGAAAAGTTGCTCTGTATTGCTCGCCGAAAAATCCGAGTGATAGTAACAAGGAATCGAAGTATAATACGGTACGGATCGTTTCCAGTCAACCAAATCAACGCCGTTTATTTGTAGCTTCACTTTGTTGAGTGAAGAGACTAACGCGTTGTTCACGTTATCTGCGGTGACGTTACTACTCGCTAAATACTTAACAGGGTGCGAAAACACACAGTCCATCGACTTTTGATTGCTCGGTTCATTCTTCTGGACTTGGTAGATGAGGATATCATGACGCGTGGACGCGAAGAAGTTCCTTTCGTCCTCGTCCAACATGATGAAACACGCGTCGACCATGTACGTGTAATCAGGTAAGTTATCATCCTGCCAGTAAATTTTCAATTCCACATCGTGGAAGTTGAGCGCTACCAAGGGGAGACTCGTTTGCCAGTTTTCGAAAAAGAAGCGGAGCGGGTAAAAGTACGATTGAGATCCCACGCCGCCGTGCAGAGACGCCGGGTAGGTCTTGGAATAGGTGTTCGCGAACAGGTCGATGGCTATGCCTTCACTGAATTCGGAATCCTGGGAATCAATAAGCTGACCGCCTATGTAAAGGTCCACGTGCTTGATTATTGTCCTCCAATCCGTGATGAGCTGTGATCCCGTACTGGGATCGTCGGCGACGATCGTGATGTAGCTGAGCAGGTCTCCCATCTTCTGGATTCGAACCGTGCTAAACTTCCCCGCGGCGGGGTGTTGTTGTAAGGTCTGCACATGCGTGAACGCGCTGAAGTTGGAATGGCGCTTGAACCGCGTGTGAAAGTACGTCGTCTCCGGATTCCCGGTTATGTGCCGGTCCTGCTGCCCACGCGAAATCAATTGCGCGAGTGCTCCAGACATCTTTATTAGTAGTAGTGGATATTTTTAAACCAGGTAAATACGTACATCGGTGTTCGACGAGACACACAACAACTCACCCGAGCCGTCCAAGCTCACTTTCTTACCTAAGAAGGTCGTGCTTCCTTCTCCTGCGACGATCGTGTCAAAAGTATCCGTGCTTCGGGACCAACCGTCACCACCGAACGTGTACTTATAGACGCGACCCTTGTTTTCGTCCTTCGACCCAGCCACCAGCGTGTTTCCATTGGACGACAGGGACACGGACTCGCCGAAACTTCCTTGCACGTGCGACCCGTAGAGTGTCCAATCGGTGCCGTATGTGTAGACTCTCACGCCGCCACCAAGTACGGAGCCCACCGCCAATACGTTTCCACTGCGCGACAAGGAAACCGACGTACCGTTCCGTTTCCCCTCCGTCCCGTCTTCGATTTCGGATCCCGAGAGTTGCCAATCGGATCCAGACAGTTTGTACACGGAAGCTTTGCCTATGTTCGTGGTGGTGAGTGTCGTGCCAGAAACGGTGGTTTTCGTGAGACCGGGTGACCCCACCGCGAGGGTTTTACCCTCGTTATCGAACGAAACTGAAAACCCAAAGAACTGGGTGGGGTTATTCGTCCCTTCGAGGACCTTCGCCTCGTTCCAGGTGAAGCCCGTCCAATCGTAAATCTTAACCTTCCCCGATTTTAATATGGTCGTACCAGCCTCCGGTACGCCCACTACCACCCTGGTCGCATCCGTATTAATATCGACAGACTCCCCGAACTTACCGAGGTAATCCGTCCCGAAAAGATCGAACCCGACCTGTTCCCATCCACTCGAGAAAGTGACGTTCTTCTTGTAGACGCGGACGAGGCCGATCGTCAAGTGCGACGCCATGCCGACGACCATGTATTGGCCATCGGGTGTGAATTTGATGGAGGTGGGCGGTGCAGGTGTGGCGACGTCTCCGTACTGCGCGAAACCCTGTACCCTGTACGTTTTTATCGTCGTGTCGAAGACCGCCAAGTCACTGCCGTTCCTCGAGAGTGCGAAGACAGACCCTGTCTTGCTGAACGCCAAGGATCCATGTGAACCGACTGAAAACCTCTGCGTGAACGGGTCCGCCGAGATGCCGTCACTATCCGTCAAGGTGTGTGCGATGGTGTAATCTCCTCTCGTGTTAATGTCTATGGTGTTGGAGGATTGCAAGAATGGAGTCAGGTCGGAGGCGTACCCCTCCGGTGTGATCACGGTGGGTGCCGGAACCGATATGGGATCGTTGAGGGTGTTGTAAAACGAAGTCTGCACCGCTGTGATCGACGGTTTTTCCTTGACGTTCACGGTCCTCGTGACAGGAAGCGCCTCGATCCCGAACGCGTCGACGGCGTTATACGTCAGAGTGTACACACCAGTCTCTCTGACGTTCGGCCGCGTGGCCGTGACTGTTCCTACGTCCACGGTGACCCCGGGATCCTGATAATTTTCGTTCAATATATGGAAAATCGTCAAATCTCCCGTCAAAGTCAGGACCGGTCGAGCCCTCACTCGCACCGTGCGCGTGCGCATGGTTCCAGTTCGAAGGTGCTTATCGATATTCTGATTCGCCCAGACCACTTTCCAATCACCAACGATCGTCGGTGTGAACCCTGCTCCAGGGACCGCGACGAGAGAATTGGGGGCGACGTAATACCCTGTGGCGCCGCCGATATCGACGCCCGCGTCCACGTAGGCTGTGTCCTTCGTGTGATACACGACACTATCGCCGATCAACCCGAACGTTTGCAACTCCTCCATGACATCCACCTGCCTGAAAATGGGTGCTGCCTTCTTTCGCAGCAGGTCCTCGCACTCGTACCGTATCGTGTAGGTCCCGGCCACCCCCGTCGAAACTTTACCGCTTATTTTCAATTGAGGAACGATGGAAGATTGTGTATCGATGGTCGCACCGAGTTCCGTGTATTCTTCACCGAAGTTGAGTTTGACGTACGAATTACCCACCAACTTTATCGTCGGAGCTCTGAACGTGAGATCTTGGAGTTCCGCCCTCAGTTCGTAAGACTGCACGATTCCTACGGGTTGCCCTTCGTTGTACGCACCCTCACCTGAGACGACTACAAGGCCCGTGTCCGAGATGGAAACGACGTTCGCGAACCGGTGCTCCCAGCTTGTGGTGCCGATGTCGCCACCGTTCTGTGACCACACCCCATCCGTGAGGTCGAAGACCTGGGCTTTACCTGTGGTGTCCGAGAAAGTAGTCTCGGTGACGTTGCCCACAATGATGCGCTGACCGTTGTTCGTGATGTCGAGGGAACTCACACGACCTCCCGTGACTGTCACGGAGTTACCGTCTTGTGACCACGTACCGCCCTGTTTCTTATAGACAGCCACCTCACCGGTCGCGATGACTGTGACTATTTTGTTCCCGTCCTTTGTGATTGAGAACGGTTTCGATGTGATGAGCTGATCGCCGCCCGGGGTTTTTACGTACGATGGCGGTGCAGTGAAACTCGTCTCTAAGTTATTATTCGTGTCGTAGACGCGGACTGCGTGGTCGGTGAACGAACTGACGACCATGACGTTCGCGCTGTCCAAGGCCATCCTCGATCCCTCGCCGTTCACGGATATTTCGAGAGAAGGTTGTACGAACTGCACACTACCACCGCCCGAAAAGGTTGAGAATTCCACTGCGTTGTCGTTCACGGAACTGTGAACCAATCGCGAACCATCGTCTGTCAGGGCGAAAGACGATCCGAAATGATTCACAGGCGTTTTCGCGACGGTCATCGTAGGTGAGATGAGCCTCCAATCCAGATCATACTTGTACACGCGCAGGACGTTATACGGTTTAGGGTCCGCTGGAGCGTTCATACCAAGCGCGACGTAATCCCCATTTCCACCGCTGATCCGTATCTTCGATCCAACGTCCGCGGCGAAATGCATCCGCGAACCAACTTGTGACCACACACCGGCCGAATATTCATACACACGAGCCTCGTTGTCGACAAGGACGGCTAACCGTGTCCCGTCATTAGTCAGGTCAAGAGAAATCGAGCTCCCCGGGGTGGAAATCTCCGGTCCGAGTTGCGAGGTAAGATCGTATACCCTGACCCTGACCGTCCCTGAATCCACGTAGCCAAAGGCTATGATGTTCCCGTCACTGGAACTACGCATTGAAGTCGACCCACCACCGGTGGCCAAGGTGACGATAGAGTTCCGTCTATTCGTCCAACCAACTTCACCCGGGACTGTTCCGATGGCAATCCTTTTGGCAAACACGGAAGATGTCGTTCGAACACCGAACCGTATTCCGTCATAACTCATCACCGCGGCCGTTATGTTTTGGGCGTTTAAAATTAAGTCCGCGTTCACGTATTCAACCACTGCGCCGAGTGGAAGTTCAGGATTGCGTCGGAACACAGGGTCGATCCAGGCCGATCCGTCCCAATCACGAACCACCACACCCGAATCCGCTGCGGCTGTGATTCTACTGCCATCGGAGGATATGGAAACACTCTTACCGAAAGATTGCAGTGCAAGCGTTGAACGGAGCGACCACCCGGATGCGTAGTCGTACACTCGCACGCCGACCTGGGGATCGCCAACCACAAGTGTGTTACCGTCGGTTGACATGTCAAAGGATTCGTTGTCACCCGTGAGGGAAGAATGTTGGGACCAACCCACCGGCGTTTGTGTGGACGAGAAAGTATAAAACTTCGCCTGACCACCGTCTATAATGCCGATAAATTCACCATCCGCGCTTACGGAGATCGAGCTCGGATTTGTCACGCCCACGAGAGAATCTACCGTCCAGTTCACTGCACTGTACGTATCAGCATGGTTCGTGTAACGTTTCAGGGTGCCGGAAGAATCAATCGCGTAGACCCTGGAAAAATCACCCGAAGCCCGGATTTTAGTGTGATTCCCCCAGGGTTTTCCCTGCAAAAACACTGAGTCGCCGATAATCCGAGCTCTTTCCCCCCCATACATAGGGGCATAGGGGTCTCTAATATCTATCTCACCGGGTAAATTAGAGCTCACACTTGCTTGGATAAATGCCCCCGTAGACGCATCCCAACTGAATGATGAATCAACAAATGAATCATCATGAATATATGTATACCCCGGTCCTGGGTTCAGTTCGATTTTTTTTGTTAATGCGTATTCGAATTGTGACACGGGCGGCATGGATGTAAAATCATAAAACTTGACGAGGCCGGTGGTCGTGAAACCTACGAGATCACCAACTTCGTTGATCGATAAATCATCCTTCGGATCGGCGGTCGTGAGAGATTTGGAACCGATTCGAGTGTAAGCCGCAGGAAAAAAAACACCACCAATTGCTTCCCACATGTGTAATTCATCAGTCGTGGATCTCGCGACGACTCTGGTCCCATTCCCCGATATGGCGACTTGATCGAAGGTCGACCCGAACCAACCAGGATCGGGCACATTTCCATAATCTACGTCTGTTAACCCAGATGAGACAGTTGTAATAGTGACGGGGGTGAAATTCCCATCTGGGTAGACGGAACGCCATATACCACTTTCAGTGACAACAGTTTTGCCGTCTCCCGACATGTCTATAATGTTGTCAGTTTCGTATCCCCGGCTTCCGTATGCTACTATGAACGTGGGTGTTACCGGTGTGAACACTATATCGTAAAATGCAGCTTCGTTAAGAGCACCGGTTCTCCAAAACCCAATTATGGTTCCGTCAGTGTTCATGGTCAACTCGGTCGCATTCGATCCCTGTGAGAGGGTGTTCACATGTAAGTCGCTCCATTCCAAAACATCGGTAGATAATCTGTACCAGAACCTCATATCTCCTTGACTGTTGATAGCAGCCACTCTGAGACCGTCTCCCGACAGTTCGAAATGGTCGTAGGTGGACCACGGCGCCGGAGAGTGTGGAAACGAGGTGGTTGAATTTCTGTAAATGAGGTTCTGATTTGCGTCCGTATAAAAGTAATGAAAAGTTGAAGTTTGTGTTATCACCGCATGACCGCTCACACCCGCGTTAGCGGAATTCATATCTATCATTGGTCCTGATGTGAATTGCGGAACAGGAACGGTTTCATATCCAAATGCAGTGCTGCTCGTTTGAGTCTGATACCTGAAATCGAAAAATTCCACCTCGCTTCCGTGCTGCACCCCGACGACGAATTCAGGGCATAACGATACGTCGTTGAGGGTACCAGAAGTGAGCGTTGCGAAGGGTACGCCATACTGGATCCACTGGTCGTCGTAAAAATATTTCTGCCAGATTCTGAACGTCAATACATTCGAGGACCTGCTCACGAGCACGAGCCACGTGTAACCGCTGGAAGTAGTCGACACACGTATTCTACTTTCATCAGCCGTGGAACTCCAGTAGTTGTAACCTGTTCCAATCCAGTAATCGCCGGACCATTTCAAATGATTGTCACCAGAACCATAGATTCGAAATATATTCGCGCCGTCGTCTGACATGTCTATGGCGTCTCCGTCCGTCTGTATAGCGGACCCTCGTGGGGTGTATACATACGGCGTAAACACCATTTCGTAGAGTTTAGTCTCTGTAAACGGCGCTGCCCCCACGAAGCCAATAAAACTTCCATCCGTGTTTATCGAGATCTTCACCGCGTACGACGCCGGTGAGGTCGATAATATCGGTATGCCGTCATTGCCCCAACTCGAACCGGATCTGTACCAATAATCAATCCGGTTTTCATTAGTTCCCTGATCAGCAATCACGCGCGTGCCGTCGCCGGATAGAGCCATGTCCGTGATAGTACTATAATCCGACCATGGAACCGCACTGCTATCGGAAACGTAGTTGAGACCGTTCCAACTGAATGAATTCGTCAACGAGACGATCCTCGTGCCAGCGTTGTCCATATCCATAATTCTTCCGGTCGAAACGGTCGACCGGGTGAGGTACGTATCCCCCGTGAACGCGGTGATGGTGTAAATGACCGGGGTTAGGTAAGGACCGTTCGGCTTAAAGATCGAAAGCGCATTGCCGGTGGTGGTGATGGATAGGTGGTCGGGATTTGTGAAACCTGACGAGTCTATCCTAAATATTTCTTCGGAGACCAGTGTCCAAGTGGAGCTCTGTTTCTCGTATAGTCTGACACTATCTACTACATTTCCTTCCGCGAAACAGGCAAGGACCTTCGTCCCGTCACCGGAGATGGCTATGCGGTGTCTCGACAACCCGTTCCCGCTCTCCGTCCAAGGTGCCTGAGGAGGAAATCCTGTGGCTGTGTACTCACTGATCGACGCATCCCATTCGAAATAGCCGTAATTCAAACCGGCGCTGCTGGCGGTCGTCACGACAGCCAAGCCGTCATCAGTCATATCCATAGACCTACCATCGAGAATCGTGGAACCTCGTGGAAGGTACCTATCCACTGTACCACCGGATGTGTAAGTAAGATCGTAGATCTCCAATGTATTGTAGTTGTGGAACCTCATACCTAACACATCTCCGTCAGTGTCTATGTCCAATTGTGATATAGCGTAAGAGTCAATGGCGATGGGGTTATTGACACCCGAATCTGACCACTCGACACTGCCACTGTGTGATATCTTATAGAAGAAATATGCTTCTTCACGGTAAGAAAGATCCATGTTTAGGAACTTCGCGATAACCTTCGTGCCGTCGCGCGAGATGGCGATACTTTCCCAAGATCCGTAATTTCCGTTAGGGTTATTTCCGACCCAAGGTGTTTGGTAAGGGTACATGGCACCGTCATACACGTAATCTACACCGTTCCATCCGTAACTACCTTCATAATCATTAGTTCCCACAGCAACGACACTCGACCCGTCTTCAGACATGTCCATTGACCTAGCCGACTTGCTAAAAGAAGGACTCCGTCGGGAGTTATATTCCCTTTGGTTCGTAGTCGTGATTTGTGTTACCTCGACATACTGGGAGCCTTGGGACCCCCCCACGTATGTTACAAAACTACCGTCGGTGTTTGGTGTTACATTTGTCATCACTGCACTTACATTTTTAACCTCGTTTGTTGCGTTCC
>Ga0209557_1000372_pt1 | contig 27608 bp, 25 predicted proteins | sample SaaInlV_120m_DNA_4_FD_184672 | JGI IMG/M metagenome (GOLD analysis project Ga0209557, IMG submission 184672) | Marine microbial communities from expanding oxygen minimum zones in the Saanich Inlet - Saanich Inlet SI074_LV_10m_DNA (SPAdes) (version 2) | ecosystem: Environmental > Aquatic > Marine... | reverse complement strand
TATATTACTTTTCTGGAGTACAGAGTGTTCTCACTGTTTGCGAGAAATTCCTCAATTACACGAGTTTTTAAAAGAAAATAAAAAAATTACCGTGATTGCCTTTTCTCTGGAAAAGAATGATTTTAGTTGGAAAAATTACAAGAAAAAATTACCGAATTGGCACCATGTTTTGGGCTTAAAAAAATGGCAAAATAAAATAGTAAACACCTATAATATAAATGCAACACCAACTTATTTTGTTTTAGATTCTACTAAAAAAATCATAGGAAAACCGAATGAACTGAAAGAGCTAAAATCTTTTATAAAGAAGCTTTAAAAAATATTTTTCTTAATTGTATTGTTAATTAATCTTTGTATATTGAACGATTAAAAAAAAATTCATGAACACTAAAAAATTAGTATTGCTCTTTACAATACTTGTCACCTCCTGTGATATTTCTTATTTAGACAATGAGGTTGATGTGAAATGGTCTGGAGACCTTAACATGCCGATTGGTCAAATCAACTACACCCTCACAGATTTATTCCGAGAATTGGATATAAGTGATATCAACGAAGATACAGCGGGAAATTTATCTTTTAATTACATCGAATCAATCTCTGGGAGTGAAAACACGAACTATGACGTTGTCATCGAGGACATTTCAACTTTTGTAGAAATTAAATCCCCTTTAACCCCTGCTGTTTTCGATGCAGCAGGAGTTAGCTCTCCTCATACGATTGTAGCTTCTGAAATAGCGCCCGGAATTCCTAATCCACTACTTGGGCCGCAAAATATTAGTAAACAAAAAATAGAAAAACTTGAGTTGAATAGAAATCTCACAGGGGCTTCTTTCAATGGTGGGGAATTGACTCTCAATATTATTTCAACATTTTCCGTAGATGTTAATATAACGATAGAAATTCCCTCTCTAATATCAAAGTCTGAAAATACAACGTACAAAACAACCCAAATAGTTAAGGACACTGAAATACAGCTAAAAATTTCACTAGATAATTATAATGTTGATTTCACTCATGACGGTGTTAATTTTGAGCAAGCAACAAATAACATCGTAATTGATGTTAGAGCAGATATTGATTTTAAATTGGGGGATATTGTTAAAGATGATGACGAAATATCTCTCTTTGCCAATTTAATCGGCGCCGAAACAGAGGTGATATATGGTGATTTTAAGCAAGAAAGCTTTTCTTTCTCATCACAATCATTTCCTATCGACTTCTTTAATAATTTTGGGCAAGGTGCAGTTAGATTTGCCAACCCTGAAATGAAAATTAAAGCCACAAATGGCTACGGTTTCCCTGTCGGTATCAATCTTTCAAATATTAAGGCGAAAAATAAAACAAGTTCTTTAAATTTAAGATATGATGGGGATCAAAATCAAGAAAACACGATTATTATTGACGGAATAGAAACCTACTCCTCATCAGCAACTCCTGTAATTACCGAAATAATAATTGACAAAACCAATTCTAATTTTTCAGATTTAGTATCTCTGAAACCCTCAGAAATTATTATTGATGTTATTGGAAGTGCTAATCCAATAAATAAGCTTCCGAATTTGAATTTTTTTGCATCAATAAACAGTGGTTTTCAAGCGGAATTAGAAATTGAAATTCCTTTAGAAGTTAAATTTGAAAATATAGAATTAACAAGAAGTATAGAATTTAACAATGACGAAGATACAGAGAATATAGTTGACTTTATACTCGTTTTAAATACTGAAAATAGTATTCCTTTGAGTGGTAATTTGGAGATTATATTCCTTAACAATGGTGTTGATTTAAATGTTACTAAATCATTTATAGCATTTGATGCTGCAGATATTGATTCCAATGGAAAATCTAACGGATATAAAACAGCATCAACAGAAGTGACGTTCTCAGAAAATGATCTTGAAAAAATCAAAATGGCTACGGAAATTGATGTTAAATGTACGTTAAACAGCCCTGAGGACAAAAATGAAGTAAAACTATTGGGAATAAACGATGTCATTGTAAATATTGCAGCCAAAGCGAACATAAAAATTTAGTTAGAAAACTATGAAAATATATACTATTACTCTAATAGCCCTTCTTTTTTTTATAATAAATAAGACAAAAGCTCAAAATACGTTGTCTTTTTATAACTTAGGAGACTATGTCGCACAAACACAAAATGTTTCTGCTGTCTATTTACCTAAAAATGATTTTATATTGGGTTTACCAGGAATTGGGTTTAACGTAAACAATCCTTTTAAGTTGAATGAGTTTCTAGTTAAAAACAATACAACAAATAAATTAGAAACTAATTTTGATAATTTATTACTGAACACAAAAGCATTAAATCAATCAACAACACATATAAACGCAAGTATTTTTATGCTTGCGTTTAAAACAAAAAAAGGATCCATCTCTTTATTTGCGAATTCAAAATTAGTAAGTAATATACAATACACCGATCAATCCGTAGAAGTTGTGGTAAATGGGATTAACGATTTTCTTATAAAAAACAATCAATTAAACACAACAGGTTATCACGAAATCGGACTTGGAATTACACAACAATTCCTAAGAGACAAGTTGGCAATAGGTTTGCGTTTAAAATACTTAAATGGAATTGCGCACGCTTCTCTTAAAAACAATGCATCTCTTAGCTTAGTCATTGATGATGCGAACCAAAATTGGAATATAGCCGCTGAAAATGCTTCACTAAAAACATCAGGTATTTTAAATGAAGAAAAAAAATTTTTTACAGAGAACAGTGGTTTTGGAATGGATATTGGAGCAACATATCAAGTTTCTGAAAAATGGGCTGTAGAATTAAATATCAATGATATTGGAACTATAAATTGGTCTGAGAACAACACTAATTACAATATCAAAGATACTGCAGGAAGAATTTATAGCGGGGTAGACCTAGATGTAGATGGAAGTATTCAAGATGAAATAGAGGGTGCTTTAAAGACTGTTTTTAATGCAACAAAAACATTTGAAAACTTCACTACAAAACTAGCGACAAAAACCTATTTTTCTGCAAAATATTACGCGGATGAAAAAAATGTTTTTAGTGCTGTATTTGCGAACAGTCCTATTTTTGGAAAGTCTATGACAAATTATGCTCTTGGTTACAATAGACTCCATAAACAAGCCACTTACGGACTTTTGACAAGCATAGATAATCAAGATAAAAAAATTAAATTAGGTGGAAATGTAGCCGTTAATCTCGGTGTTTTTCAGATGTATGTGGCTACAGATAATTTTTTTAATACCTTTAAAAAAGTGGAAGAAATTTCACAATCAACTATCTCTCTGGGAATAAACCTTACCTTTTAAAAAAATGAAAATCCTTAAAAATAGAGATAAGCATCTTTTAAATGCACTAGCTTTTTTTCCTTTTTCTGAAGAATAACAGCAATTATATCAAAACGAACTTCAACATCCAAGTCTTTTTCAACGACATAATGATCGATTGCCGAAAGTAGGAGTTTAATTTTCTTAGGGTTTACAAAATCTTGTGGATTGCCAAAATAATCAGTAGATCTTGTTTTTACTTCAACAATTGCTAAAACAAGTCCTTTTAGAGCAATAATATCTACTTCTGCTTTTTGAAATCGGTAGTTTTTTTCTAAAATTTTATAACCAGCTTCTATTAAAAAATCGATAGCGAACTCTTCTCCTTTTTTACCTAACTCGTTATGATCTGCCATTTTTATTTTTTAAAAACGACTGAATAATGATTATTTATAATCGCCAACTCAATTGTTCTTCCAAAAATCAATGCTCTATTTTCTGATTCATGACCCGCAGGGAAATCGAATAGAACAGGAGTCTCTTTGGGTAAAACATCTAAAATTAATTGTTCAATAGTGCTACCCCAAAATGTTGTGTTTTTCTTTATTTTGGTCATGTCTCCTACAATTACTGCTTTTAAATTTTTAAAATATCCAGCACGTTTTAAACTTTGTAACATTCTATCAATAGCGTATTTATACTCTCCAATTTCCTCAATAAATAATATCTTACCATCAGTGTTTAATTGACTACTAGAGCCCAGCATAGATGTTAATAAGGCAAGATTTCCTCCAACTAATTGTCCTTTTAAAACTTTATTATTTTTTAAAACAGTCGTTCTATTATAGATTGATCGTGGAATTTTATATGAAATTTGTTCCCCAAAAAGAACTCTTTTAAAAGATGAAATTGTTTCAATAATTTCTTCTGACTTTTCTTCTATGCTCGTGGCCATCATGCCGTGAATAGTTTCCACTCCGAGATTGTGAACCTGACTGTGAAAAGCCGTAATGTCTGAATAGCCCACGATCCATTTTGGCTGTTTTAAAAAAGCAGAATACTCTAACTTATCTATAATTCTAACACAACCATACCCGCCTCTTGCAGCCCAAATTGCTTTGATAGTTGGATTGTCTAAAGCGTTTTGAAAATCAGTTGCTCTTTCTTCATCTGTTCCAGAAAAATGATTATTCTGATGAAACAGGTGCTCGCCTAACACCACTTTTAACCCCCAACTTTCTGCCAATCTTTTTGCGCTCTTTATCGTTTCTACTCTATTTTTTAAAACCCCTGCAGGAGCTACAATTGCAATTGTATCCCCTATCTGCAAATAAGGCGGAGTTTTTAATTTTTCTTGCGCAAAAACGAATAAAAAAGGCAGTAGGAATACGAGTGTAAATAGGATCAGTTTCTTCAAAATAAATCTTGTTTGTTGGTTCTAACAATTTAAAAATCTAACTATTGTAAATGTATCAAATTTCAATCGTTTTTAAAACTCGGTTTTTTGTACTTTTGTTGAGCAATAATCAAACCGAAAATTAAATTAAGGAAAATTCGATGAATACTCCAAAAAGATATACAATTACAGCAGCTTTACCTTACACTAACGGCCCAATTCATATTGGCCATTTGGCAGGTGTTTACGTTCCTGCAGATATTTACGCTCGATACCTGCGTTTAACTGGTAAAGATGTTGCCTACATCTGTGGTTCTGATGAACATGGTGTCGCAATACCTATGAAGGCTAAAAAAGAAGGCGTTTCTCCTGAAGATATAATCGACAAATATCACGGAATAATCAAGCAATCTTTCTCAGATTTTGGAATTTCTTTTGATAATTATTCAAGAACCTCCTCTAAAATTCATCATGAAACTGCCTCAGAATTCTTTACAAAGCTTTATGAAAGTGGAGATTTTATTGAAGAAACTTCCGCACAACTATACGATGCCGAAGCAAATCAGTTTTTAGCAGATCGTTTTGTGGTGGGAACCTGCCCTAAATGTGGCTTTGAAGAAAGTTATGGTGATCAATGCGAAAACTGCGGAACCAGTCATAATGCAACAGATTTAATCAATCCAAAATCTGCTATTACCGGAAATGTACCGACTGTTAAAGAAACAAAACATTGGTTTTTACCTTTAGATAAACATGAAGATTTTTTACGAAAATGGATTTTAGAAGGTCATAAAAAGGATTGGAAACCGAATGTTTATGGACAAGTAAAGTCATGGGTAGAAGACGGCTTAAGACCCAGAGCTGTTACTCGTGATTTAGAATGGGGAATCCCTGTCCCTCTAGAAGGTGCAGAAGGAAAAGTGCTCTATGTTTGGTTTGATGCTCCTATTGGATACATCTCATCAACTAAAGAATGGGCGGCAAGAGAAGGTAAAAACTGGGAGGATTATTGGAAGAAAGACGATACTAAATTAGTCCATTTTATCGGGAAAGATAATATTGTTTTTCACTGTATTATTTTTCCATCGATGCTAAAAGCACATGGAGATTATATTTTACCTGAAAATGTACCAGCAAATGAGTTTTTAAATTTAGAAGGAAATAAATTGTCAACTTCTAAAAATTGGGCTGTTTGGTTGCACGAATATTTAGAAGAATTTCCAAATCAACAAGATGTATTGCGATATACCCTAACTGCAAATGCACCGGAGAGTAAGGATAATGATTTTACTTGGAAAGATTTTCAAGCAAAAAATAACAATGAATTAGTTGCAATTTTTGGTAATTTTATTAACAGAGTTGTTGTTTTAACGAATAAATATTACAATGGAATTGTTCCAACTCCAAATGAATTTACAGAGATAGATGAGGACGTTTTAGGTGCTGTAAGGGAGTTTCCAAATATTATTGGAAAATCAATTGAAAGATACCGTTTTAGAGAAGCATCTCAAGAATTAATGAACTTGGCAAGGCTTGGAAACAAGTATTTAGCGGACGAAGAACCTTGGAAAGTAATAAAATTGAATGAAGAACGCGTAAAAACAATTATGTATATTGCTTTACAGATATCTTCTGCACTTGCAATAGTTTCTGAACCCTTTTTACCTTTTACTTCAAAAAAGTTAAAGACTATCTTAAAAATTAATGAAAAACTATCTTGGAAAAATGTCACTGAAACTGCTGTTTTATTGCCAACATGTCATCAAATAAACAAAGCTGAATTATTGTTTTCTAAAATTGAAGACAAAGCGATTGAAGCTCAAATTGAAAAACTCCAAGCAACTAAAATTGCCAATGAGCAAGAGAACAAGGTTGTAGAACCACAAAAAGAGACCATAGACTTTGAAGATTTTACCAAACTAGACATCAGAATTGGCACTATTTTAGAAGCAGAAAAAGTTGCTAAAACTAAAAAGCTCTTAAAATTAAAAGTTGATGTTGGTATTGATACAAGAACCATTGTTTCTGGAATTTCCGAGAGCTTTTCGCCTGAAAGTATTATCGGTCAGCAAGTGTCTGTGTTGGTTAATTTAGCACCAAGAAAAATTAGAGGGGTAGAAAGCCAAGGAATGATTTTAATGACAGATACACCAGATGGAAAGTTGGCTTTTGTTGAGCCGGAAAAGACTGTTAAAAACGGACAAGAGGTTAGTTAATGCTAAAAATAGCATTCCATCCAATTTACAAACACGAGTTGCCAGTAGGCCACCGTTTTCCGATGGAAAAGTATGATCTGTTACCACAGCAATTAATTTACGAAGGAACCTGTATTGAAGAAAATTTCTTTGAACCTGAAATTCCGAATAACAAACATTTCTTTACGGTTCACGACCCAGAATATTTTTTCGATTTATTAAATATTACGCTCTCCCAAAAAGAAGCTAGAAAAATTGGGTTTCCCCTTTCTGAAGCCCTAGTTGCAAGAGAAATGATTATTGCAGACGGAACTATAAAAGCCTCTGAATTTGCACTGAAAAACGGAATTGCAATGAATATTGCTGGTGGAACACATCATGCGTTTTCTAATCGTGGAGAAGCTTTTTGTATGTTAAATGACCAAGCAATTGGAGCAAGGTACCTCCAACAAAAAAAGTTGGTGAAGAAAGTTCTAATTGTAGACCTAGATGTACACCAAGGAAATGGAACTGCAGAAATTTTTAAAAATGACGCTTCCGTTTTCACCTTTTCTATGCACGGTAAAAGCAATTATCCTTTTATAAAAGAAGCCAGTGATTTAGATATTGCTTTAAAAAATGGTACAAAAGATGATGAATATTTATCTGTTTTAAAAAAAATACTCCCAAAAGTCATCAACCAAGAAAAACCAGATTTTATCTATTATTTATGTGGTGTTGATGTTATTGAAACTGATAAATTAGGTAAACTATCTTTAACAATTGAGGGATGTAAAGAAAGAGATCGTTTTGTCTTACAAATGTGTCGTGATTTTAATATCCCTGTAATGTGCAGTATGGGTGGAGGGTATTCTCCGGTTATTAGGGTTATAGTAGATGCACACGCCAACACGTTTAGGCTCGCTCAAGAAATTTATTTTTAACTGTTTTCTTCTGTCAGGTTATTATTTTAAGACCCTTTGATTTTTCTAAATAAGAGTTCTATAAAACCCTAGGATTGTATCATTTTCAAGGAATTAGTTGATAATTAAAAGTTATAGCACTCCTATTTAATGCACTTTTTGTCGCAAATACTTCAAAAGAAAAGCGACAGCTTTGAACGTTTAAAAAAGCAAGGCCAACACTCTGTTAGCCTTGCTTTATCTTTTCAAATAGCATTATATTTTCCCACTACTTTTTTCCAAGCATCAATAATTCACTTACAACAACCTCTGTTACATATCTTTTTTCGCCTTCTTTGGTTTCGTAACTTCTAGAAGTTAACTTTCCTTCAACAGCAACTTCACTCCCTTTTTCTAGATATCTCTCTATAATTTCTGCTGTTTTATTCCATGCAACAACATTGTGCCACTGTGTGTCTGTTACTTTTTCTCCCTGAGAATTTTTATAACTTTCATTTGTAGCTATAGAAAATTTTGCTACTTTTTTCTCACTTTCTAAAGTGATGATTTCTGGATTGTTTCCTAAGTTTCCAATTAACTGTACTTTGTTTCTTAACGTACTCATAAGATAAGTTTTTAAATTATTATTATTGTTTGTCAATTCGTTTTGACACTGCAAAGTTGCGATTCCATTACAGTTTTATTCGGTTAGAAAACAATTACTTTCGGTTGTAAGTATTTGTAGTCGTTTGTAAATGGATAAAATTTACTACATTTAGATTATGGAAAATAAAAAATGTTTAGAGTGTAAAGAGCCTTTAAGAGGAAGGGTAGACAAGAAATTTTGTTCAGATTATTGTAGAAACGCTTATAATAATCGTGTAAATAAAGACTGTAAAAACCTTATCAGGAATATTAATAATCGACTTCGAAAAAATTATAAAATTTTATCTGAATTAAATACTTCAGGAAAAACTAAAGTAACTAGAACTAAGTTGTACGATAAGGGATTTGACTTTCAATTCTTTACTTCTATTTATAAAACTAAAACAGGAAACACTTATTTTTATGTGTATAATGAAGGTTATTTGACTCTTGAAAATGAGGTTTTTTTGTTAATTAAAAAGGATTTATAATCAGGTTTGATATTTTATATGTGATTTGTTGAGCTTGCCTGTCGAAAACAGGGTTTTTTGAAAGTACAAAAATAGCCAGCAATAAAGTTTATGCGGTGTTGTGCCCAATTATTTTAGACGATATATTGTTTTATTTTTTTCTCCTCTTTTTTCAAATAAACCTAATTCAACCCCTTTCTTTAAATCTTTATGAGCTTTTAAAAAAGAGTTTTTATTAGAAGGATTGTAACCCTCTAAATTTTAATAGCGTTTAAAACTTCAAGAATGTCTTTTTTTGGACCAATAAATTTTTTGTTTTCAAGAAGCGTTGTTATTTGTTTTTCTATAAGTATATTTCCTTCTATTTTTAAAGAAGAATGAATCTTTTTTATCCTATCCTGTTTTCTCAATTTAGGTGAAGGTCTATCTAATAAATTAGCATTTACTTCTCCTCTTTTTTCTGAAATAGAAGGTGTAATTTCGTAAGGAGGTTTCATTTAAAGTACTATCATTTGATACGATCATTTAACTTGAATTTATAATGAAAAGTACTTTTTTAAATAGGCACAACGTGTTTCTGTGTGGCTTTTTGGCACCTGCCTGGCGAAAAGCAGGTAGTTTAATCAAGAATTCTAGTAAATACATCACAGATAGGAAATCCAAAAGCTTGCCTGCAGTAATTAGGAGTTTTCGTAAATTAGCTAGAATTAGTAATTAGTTTTATACTGCTGATGTTAGTGTTTTAATAATAAGACTATGGCATACCATTGCTGATAAAGTCGTCGTTTTTAAAGACCCGTTTGTATCTTTAAGCTTATAAAATAGAAAAGTATAAAATCGTTTCAAAAAATAATTGTTTTCATAATTATTGAATTATCTCCTTATATTTGCAAAATGAATACTTCCTTTTTATTTATTAGTGGTCCCGAAATTGTCGTTATTATGTTAATTGTAGTAATGGTTTTTGGTGCAGATAAAATCCCTGAAATTGCGAGAGGTTTAGGCAAAGGAATGCGTCAAGTAAAAGACGCTACGAATGATTTGAAAAAAGAAATTAAAGATAGTTCTGAAAAAAACAAAATTGACACAGACATTGCCAAAGACTTTAACAAAGAAGTTACCGCTGTTAAGGATGATATTGAAGATATTACTGGACCAATAAAAAGAAGTATGTAGTTTATTTTTTTACTCTACTTATGGTTAAACCATCTCTAATTGGTAATAAAACCGTTTCTATCCTATGGTCTTCATTCAAAAGTTTATTGTATTCTAAAAGTATTTTTGTGTCGTTATCTTTAGAATCTAAGGTTTCTACAACTTTTCCACTCCAAAGAACATTATCAGATACAATAATTCCTCCAGGGTTCATTTTCTCTATCATTAAGTGAAAGTAATTAATATAATTAGATTTGTCGGCATCAATAAATACCAAATCAAACTTCTCTAGAATGTTTGGAATAATATCCAATGCATTACCCGTATATTGTTTTATCTGATTTCTATATCCTGATTTTTCAAAGTATTTATTTTGAAGTGTTTGTAATTCTTCGTTTTTATCTATCGTGAAAATTTTTCCTTTCTTTTGGAGCCCTTCGGCTAAACATAGGGCAGAATAACCAGTGTAAGTTCCTATTTCTAAAATATTTTTAGGGCTGACTAGCTTTGAAACCATAGACAACACCCTTCCCTGAAAAGGACCGCTTAGCATTCTTGGGTTTAACACTTTTTGCCAAGTTTCTCTACCTAATTCTTTAAGAATTTGAGGCTCTTGCTGCGAATGTTTAATTATATAATTATCAATGTTTTCTGGTAAAAAATGCATGTAAAAATTTATTAAAAAATTAAACGTATTTTAAAGTATCTGTTTCTGTAAATCAATATTTTAAATTTAAAAATACATACTTAAAGTAGGCGTCGTTATCTAACCTTTTAAATTTAATTCAACTTGTTGTAATGCATTTTTGAAATGTAAACAAATGTAATGAAAAGCACTATAAGAAATTATTGAATACTGTATAAAGGTTTATTTTAACAAGTTGACGCTTCATCTTGGTGTTACCACAAATAATAATATCCTCTTTTTTTAATGACTTACAATTACTGAAATATTAACTTGTTCAATATCTGATGATATTTCTTACATTTACATCATTATAAAAATATAAAAGTATGTCTGCAGCAAATAAAGAATACAAACGGGTAACCGTTAAATCTTTGATAGAAATGAAAGCTATTAAAGAAAAAATATCTATGTTAACTGCTTACGATTACACCATGGCAAAGATTTTAGATGGTGCTGGGGTCGACGTTCTTTTGGTTGGGGATTCTGCATCGAATGTTATGGCTGGTCACGAAACAACACTTCCTATTACGCTAGATCAAATGATCTACCATGCAAGTTCTGTTGTAAGAGCAATAGACAGGTGTTTGGTTGTTGTAGATTTACCTTTTGGAAGCTATCAATCTGACCCAAAAGAAGCGCTGCGCTCTGCGATAAGAATTATGAAAGAAAGCGGTGCTCATTCTATAAAACTAGAAGGCGGTAAAGAAATTAAAGAATCTATAAAACGTATTTTAAACGCTGGCATTCCTGTAATGGGACATCTAGGGTTGACACCACAATCTATCTATAAATTTGGAACTTATACGGTAAGAGCAAGAAAAGAAGAAGAAGCAGAAAAACTAATTGAAGATGCTTTAATGTTAGAAAGAATTGGCTGTTTTTCATTGGTGTTAGAAAAAGTTCCTGCAAAATTAGCAAAAAAAGTTGCGGAGGCACTTACGATTCCTGTAATTGGAATTGGGGCTGGAAACGGGGTTGATGGACAAGTTCTTGTTACCCATGATATGATTGGAATGACACATGAATTCAATCCTCGGTTTTTACGAAGATACTTAGACTTGTACAAAGACATGACCGGAGCTTTCGAATCCTATATCGAGGATGTAAAAAATGGTGATTTTCCGAGTGAAAAAGAACAATATTAACGTTAGTAATTGATCAATTATTTTGACTATTCTCCATATCGACTCGAACCATCCTCTTTTGATAAATGAACTTAATGATTTGGGATTTGTAAATGAAGAAGATTATACTTCCTCTAAATCTGAAATTGAAAAAAAAATTCACTTATACGACGGATGTATTATTAGGAGCCGGTTTTCAATTGATAAAGAATTTTTAAAAAAAGCCACAAAATTAAAATTTATTGGACGGGTTGGCGCAGGTCTAGAAAATATTGATTGTAAATTTGCTGCTGCTAAAAAAATCGAGCTAATTGCTGCTCCAGAAGGAAACAGAAATGCAGTTGGTGAGCACGCTTTAGGAATGTTGTTGTCGCTTTTTAATAAGCTAAATAAAGCTGATCAAGAAGTACGACAAGGAATTTGGTTGCGTGAAGAAAATCGCGGCGTAGAACTTGATGGAAAGACTGTTGGCTTAATTGGATATGGAAATATGGGTAAGGCTTTCGCAAAAAAAATTCGTGGTTTTGATGTTGCCGTTTTGTGTTACGATATAAAACCTTCAGTAGGCGACGAGAACTGCAAACAAGTTTCTTTAGAAGAACTGCAAAAAAGAACAGACGTATTAAGTATTCATACACCAGAAACAAAACTTACTAGAAACATGATAAATGATAATTTTATCAATAATTTTAAAAATAACTTTTGGTTCATAAACACTGCACGTGGAAAATCTGTGGTAACTAAAGATTTAGTTTCAAGTTTGGAATCTGGTAAAATTTTGGGAGCAGGATTGGACGTATTAGAATATGAAAAATCATCATTTGAAAACCTGTTTTCTAGTGATAAATTGCCTGAGGCTTTTCAATATTTAATTGATTCTGAGAAAGTGTTATTGTCACCACATGTGGCCGGTTGGACGAAAGAGAGTAAAAAAAAATTAGCACAAACAATTGTTGCTAAAATTAAAGTAAAATTCTACTCGTTAAAATAGACTTAAAACAACTGTTTATCAGTTAGTTAAAAAAAAAATTTACCCTCCCTAGTAATCATTTGACAACTCTTTTTTTAAGAAACATAGGAAAAGGAAGTGAGAACGCTTAATTGGTTTTACGATGGTTAAAAAAAAGGGCTTAAATTAGCTAACAAATCGGACATACGATTCGCTTTCTTATCACTAAAAAAAAAAGTAATAATCATAAAAAATAAAAAATGAAGATCCTATCCAATCATCCAACAGAAATATTAATATTATTATTTTTAATTGTTACGTTTGTACAATCAGGTATAGATAAAATAATAGATTGGAAAGGTAATACAGATTTTATAAAAAATCATTTTAAAAATTCTCCTTTTAAAAATAACGTTCCTTTATTGTTAGGGATTATTTTAATTCTTGAGGTTGTTGCTGGTATTTTAATGATCATTGGCGTGTTTCAGATTTACACCTCCGGCGAGAAAGAAATCGCCCTTACAGGGGTAGCTCTTTCTGGAATCACTTTAATATTCTTACTTATTGGTCAACGTTTGGCAAAAGATTATGCGGGCGCCATGTCTTTAGCTGTCTATTTTATCATTTGTCTTTTAGGGGTTTTCTTATTAAATAATTAAAATTGATAGAGACCCGTTATTTAAATAGATATTTCTTATAATAAAATTACCCCATAAAGCTGTTTTAAGCCTTTTTATTCTTTTTAGCATCAAATACTCCCTAACAGTGACAAAAACCTGATTTAAGCGCCTTAATGCCATTATTACTCCTTTTTTATAACATATATCAAAGAAGAATACTCTGAAGAAGTTTTTGCTTTCCAATTTGAAATAAACCCTCTATAAAAAGCTCTCATAAAGTTATTCTTTCCGTTTTTGTGTTTTTCACTCAAAAAAGAAACATAATAAGAATCAAACTTCATAGGAATTGTTTTTTCGACCAACATATTCTCTGTTAAAAAAAGACGATGTATTGATTGCTGAGAAAAATGCCACAAATGCCTAGGAACATCAAATGCCGCCCAAAATTCTTTATAATACCTTGCGTCTTCACTTTTAAAATTAGGGACTGCAATTATCAATCTTCCGGAATCGGAAAGCATATTATTTAAATTTGAGAGATATTCTGATAAATTTTCTACATGCTCTAGAACATGCCAAAGCGTTATTATCTCAAATTTTTGGTTTGAGAGTTTTGATAAGTCTTCCTGAAGTACAATTCCTTTTTTAGCGGCAATATTTCTAGCGTTATTATCTGGCTCTGTTCCAAAAACGTTCCAAGAATTAGTTTTACAAACTTTTAAAAATTCTCCTGTCCCGGCACCAACGTCTAAAATGTTCTTTTCCGATCTAGACAAACTATTTTGAAAGCGTAAGCATTCGTTAATTAATCTTAACTTGTTTTTAAGAGTAATGCTTTTTACGGCTTGATATACTTTATCAAAAATTGTTTTTTTGGAATCTGTGTGTGAAATATAATCCTCACTTTTATAATATTTTGCAAGGTCTTCCGGAACTGGTGAAGTCACCAACATCTCATAATCTGAATTAAACAAAATCTTATAAGACTCTCCTGATACGGTAAAATCTTTACACTTTAAATAGGGTTCAAGTTTGTTTTGAAAGTCACTTTTTTGACCCATAACTTTTTTTCGTTATTGAATGTTCCACGAGGAACATTTGAGTTTTTAAACTAATCTATCTCCCCATATAAACTAATAAAACGGAAAGATCACTTGGAGACACTCCGCTTATTCTACTGGCTTGAGAAATAGAAGTTGGTTGAATTTTGCTTAATTTTTCTCTAGCTTCATAGGATAGAGATTTTACTTTTTGATAATTAAACGAAGAAGGAATTATAACATTCTCTAATCGGTTAAGTTTGTCAGCGTTGTTTTTTTCTTTTTCTATATAGCCAGAATATTTTAAATGAATTACAGCTTGTTCTATGACCTCTCTTTTAATAGAGTTTTCTGAAATAAAAGTAGATAATTTTTGAATGTTTTTAAAATCAGAAAACTCTAATTGTGGTCTTGCGGCAATCTTATAAAGCTTCATTGATTGATGTATCAGAGCTAAGTTTTTTTCTTTTAAAATAGGATTTATCTCCTCTTGTTTAACACTAGTTTCTTGTAAAAACTTAATCAATAAGTCTGTTTTTTCTTTTTTTTCGTTAACTCTATCTAATCTTTCTTTAGAGGCCAAGCCTAATTTAAAACCTATAGGTGTTAATCTTAAATCGGCATTGTCTTGCCTTAGCAAGGTACGATACTCTGCTCTTGATGTAAACATTCTATAAGGTTCCTCGGTGCCTTTGGTTATTAAATCATCAATTAGAACACCAATATATGCTTCATTTCTCTTTAAAATAAAAGGTTCCTTACCTTGGGTATTTAGAGCTGCATTTACACCTGCCATTAACCCTTGTGCAGCGGCCTCTTCATAACCTGTTGTGCCATTAATTTGACCCGCAAAAAATAAATTTTTTACCAACTTTGTCTCTAGTGAATGCGTCAATTGTGTCGGTGGAAAATAATCGTACTCGATAGCATAACCATACCTTAGAAACTTTACATTCTCAAAACCTTCAATTGAACGAATTGCTTTGTCTTGAACATCTTCTGGCAATGAAGTAGAAAAGCCATTAACATACATTTCTACTGTTGTCCACCCTTCTGGTTCTACAAATATTTGATGCCTATCTTTTGTTGAGAAACGATCTATTTTATCTTCTATTGAAGGACAATATCTTGGCCCTGTAGATTGTATCCTTCCATTAAACATTGGTGACCTATCGAAACCTTCTCGAAGAAGGGTATGGACATCAAGATTCGTATAAGTTAAATAACACGAACGTTGATTTTGCAATGGTTTCGTTGTAGGCAAATAAGAGAATTTTTCAGTGACTTCGTCACCTGGCTGCTCTATCATTTTAGAATAATCTAAAGATCTTCCATCTACTCTTGGAGGTGTTCCAGTTTTCATTCTACCAGACTCAAAACCTTTGGAAACTAAATCTTCTGTGATTCCAGTAGATGAGCCCTCACCTGCTCTTCCCCCTCCAAAGCTTTTATCACCTATATGTATTAATCCATTTAGAAAAGTTCCTGCAGTAATGACAACTGTTTTGGCTTTTATTTCTAAACCCAGTGCTGTTTTTACACCCACAATTGTGTCTCCATTAAACAACAAACCATTAACTGAGTCTTGATAAAAGTCTAACAATTCAGTTTGTTCTAGAGCTGTTCTCCAACATTCTGCAAATTGCATTCTATCTGATTGCGCCCTTGGGCTCCACATTGCAGGGCCTTTGGATTTATTCAGCATTTTAAATTGAATTGCTGTTTTGTCGGTTACAATTCCACTGTAACCACCTAAGGCATCTATCTCTCTTATGATTTGACCTTTTGCAATACCCCCCATGGCAGGGTTACAACTCATTTGTGCGATATTCTGTAAATTCATTGTAATTAAAAGAGTGTGGGCACCCATATTTGCTGCTGCTGCTGCTGCTTCGCTACCTGCGTGACCGCCACCCACTACTAAAACATCGTATGTTGTTGAAAATAAACTCATTTTTTTATAGTTCCACGTGAAACATTTAGTTACCTACTTGATAATCAATTATTTATATAATTTAGAGCGCTGTCTTCTTCTTTTCTCATTCTTTTTTTGTCAGCTATTGATTTGTCTTTAAAACCTATATAATGTAATACTCCATGAATCATTACGCGATGTAACTCTTCAGTAAAAGAAACTTTATAGTCCTTTGCATTCTCAGCAACTCTCTCTACAGATATAAAAATATCACCCCCGATTAATTTACCAAGTGTTGAGTCAAAACTTATAATATCAGTTAATGAATCGTGTTGCAAAAAATCTAAATTCAGCTTATGAAGATAGGTGTCGTCACAGAAAATATAATTAATTTCACCAATTGTATACCCGTGAGTTGAAGCAACCGCATGAATCCAATCTTCTAAAAAAATTTCATCTGGCAATTCAAATGAGGTTTCGTAATTAAACGTAATCATCTTTACTCTTTATTAATATCAGAAAAATAAGCTCTAACTTTCTTTTTATAATTTAGTTGCAAAGGTAATGATTGTCTATTTAATATTTCTATTTGATTGTAAAACTGCTTGTTAAAATTAATTGCTTTTATAGCATTGTTCTTATATTCCCTAAAATTAGAACTTGATTTTCTTTTTTTATCCTTTCCTTGTTTTAATACAGCTTTTTCTAATTTTAAAAGTTGATAATTTAGATTTTGCATTTTCTCAAATGTTCCAGAATTAAACCCTTTTTCTAAGATTTCATTTTCTAATTCTTCCATTGTTTTTAGGGCTTTTCTTGCTTCAAAGTTATTTTTAAAGCTGCCAATAGAAGCTTTTTTTATTTGATTTTGCAATTCTTGCCTCAAGATACTTTGTTGTTTATAAATTTCATATAGTTGCCCATCTAGATCATCTATTTTTCCACCATCAGAATTTCCATTTTTTTGGTTATTATCTCCACGTTTATTAGCTTTTCCTTGGGTATTTCCTTGAACGTCTCCTTTTTTACCTTTATTGCCTTTTTTTCCATCTCTGGAACCTTGGCTTTTATTGGTTCCTTTCGACATCTTTTTTGATAATTCCCCTTGCTTTTTAATTAAATCAGGCAAGCTAAAACCACTTCCTTTTCCTTTCTCCCCTTTTCCTAATTTCATAGACATGGATTTTTTCATGCTGTTTAGTATATTGCTCAAATAATCAGCTAAATTATTAACAGCAGTCATAACATAGCGTTGGTTTGATATTCCGTTTGGAAATCTATTTTCAGCAAAATTCTCAAGGGATTGATCTAAGTTATAAAACGTGGCTGATATATCTTCTTTTATTTTAGCAGAAATTTTAGGCATACGCATGGATAAAACATACAAACTATCATCAATATGTTCAAAGTAGGTTTTTAGTTGATTTTGCCTCTTTAGGTCTTTCCCAAAATCTGGATGAGCTGAAGAGATAAGCTCAAATGTATTCATCAATTGCTCTTGCTTGAAAGAAAATATTACAAGGTTGTCTAGAATTTTACGAAGATCGTCCATGTTTTCTTCAATAGATTCACCTTGCATTTCCATCATCTTGTTTTGCATTTTAATACTCATTTCTTTCATTTTCTTAGCAGCCCTATTTTGGTGATTCTTTTTTTCTGAAGGTGTCTTTTTAGAAAACATCTCTTCTGTTTTTTTTAGTTCAAGATCTACTTCTTCTTTTTCGTCTTCAACGTCGGGTAGTTTCATTGGGTCTTTTAATTTCTCATTATCCTCATAAAGCTCTTTGAATTCTTCTTTAATCGCATTAAAATTTTGCTTTATCTCTTTTTGTTCTATAAGAGCGTCTTCTTTTTTGTTGGCTAAATCTTTCTGTATTTTAGATAAATTTTTTATTTTTTCAGCAATTTGCATTGTTTTTTGTTCTACATAAAAACGCTTAGTTAATTCTAAAATACGTTCTAAACTTCTCTCTTGCTGCTTATTTTGCTGCGCAAATTCTTTTGCTTTTTTAAGTAAATCTTCTTTGTTAAGTTTTTTTGCTAGTTTCTGTATCTCGTCTAAAAGTCGTTGTTGTTTTTGAGTTTTTTTTAACTCTTCTATTCTTTTTTTTAGTTCCTCCTTTTTATTGTGAAAAAGCTTGTTGTCTGTCTTTTTTTCAGCTAAGTTTTTAATCAACCTCTCTGTTTGACGTTGCATCATTTTGTTATACTTATTCTGGCGATCAGCAAGTTTTTGAAGCTTAATTTTATCGTTCCAATTAGGTTTCTTTTTGAACTGTAGGTCGTTTTGAATTCGTTCAATATTTTTTTTATTGTTTTGCTGATTTATAAGTGCGTTTTCAATAGTATTAATAGTGTTTCTTTGTTCCTGAAACAAATCCTGACGAAGCTCTAACGTTGTTTTATTTCTTAGGTTAAAGATCTTACTCTTTGCTATTTTACTTCCGTTAATAGCATCATTGTCATAAACTTGAAAGAAAAAATCATAATTTTTTCCCTTATCGAGAGTCAGTCCGTCTGGAAATTGATAAAAAAATGTTTGAAAAGTATTTGTGCTAAGAGGTAAATCTATTTTTTTTTGTGAGTGAGGATGTTTTTCATCATAATAAATAACTTGAAACTGTTTAATTCCATAATCATCTGAAATTTGACCAGCAAACTGACCGGGCTTAAGAGCGCTTAAAGAATTATTTGTTTGAACTGAAATTTTTGGAGATTCATCCCTAATAACATCCACATAAAACTGTAAACTCTCATAATCTTGTAAATATTTATTAGAGGTAGAAATTTTATAATTAACTCCTCTTATAATTTTTTTGGAATACTTAAAATAGTTCTCTGATATCATTTTAAAATAATCTCTTTTATTTTTTTCTATAAATGATGTTGAATCTGTTTGATTTGTATATACATTCCATAAAATACGAGTTCCTTCTGGAACCGTAATGTTTCCGGAGCTTGTCAATTTTTCATTTTTTTTACGAATGTATTTGGGATATACTATATCTAAAGAGATATTATTAATTGTTGGTGTATGTAAGAGGTTTATAGTATATTTTTTTGATTGAACTCCTGTAGATTCTATAAAAAAAGTAAGGGGTTTTTGAATGTTAAAAAAAGTAAAAGAAAATGTTCCATTTTTATTATTTTGTAAATAATATTGTTGTGATTCATAATGTATTGTAGCCTCACTAGGGACGACGCTTCCTTTTACTTTAATCAATATAGACAATGATTTTCCTTGCACGGCTTTTAGAGAAATAGTATCTAAATAAAATGAAAAAGGTGCTGGTGGTATATAGGTTGTTCTGTGGTTTACAAAACGTTTTAAGCTGTTTTTTAATTTTCCATCAGCACCTGAAAACAAAGTTATACCCCAAATTAAAAATGGAAAAATAGCATATTTTAAATATTTTATATTTTTCTTATAATCTACTGCTAATCGAAATGAAACTGGTTGTAATTCAATAGATTTCTGATCTATACTTGCTATTAATAAATCTGATTGATTATTGGCTTGTTTTAATTGTAAAACGTTTAACAATTTATCTTGAACTTCAGGAAAAAAAGCACCAATTATTTTTGAGGATTGAACATCAGTTAAACCTTTTTTTAAGCCAATAAGTTTAAAAATAGGAACCCCTATAAAACGAATTAAGAAGAAAGACTCTATGAAAACAAACAACCAAAACAAAATGGTTTTTACGGATGGTTTGAACCATAAAAAATATTCTAAATAAAGAGTGAAAAATAAATATATAAAACCAAAGGAAAGAAATAAAATAACACCTTTTATCAACTCACTCGTGTAATATTTACGGGTAAATTGATGTAATTTTTTTTCAATATTTATAAAAGTTTCCATAATTAATATTTAAAAATACTATTTTTAGAATAATACACAATCAAATAATTGCTAAAACGGTTTTAAAAACAAATAACCCCCTTTTTGAAAACTTTTTAAGAAGTTAAAAATAAAGGAACTACCTAAAGTTTTTTTTATTCATCGGTTTTTTAGATATTGTAAAATCATTTAAAAATGGTTCAATGGTTTTACCGTTGTTAAATTTAACAATAAAGCATGTTTGTAAACAATCAAAAGTTTGGAGTTTTCGGTTTTAAATAACTTTATGAAATAAATAATAAATTTGGAATATACAGTGGATGAAGTTGCGCTTTCTTCGGAAATAATATACCTAAAATAAAGTTTTTAGCTTTGGGATTTACTCTAAATTTTAAAAAATTATTGGCTAATTAATTACTTCAAAGCCTTTTAGTAAAGACTTTTTTTTGTGCTTGTAGAGAAGTATCTTTACAGCTTCAAAATCAATTAAAATGGAATCTAATGTTCGTGTACGTTTTGCACCTAGCCCTACAGGGCCTCTTCATATTGGTGGTGTAAGAACAGCTTTATATAATTATTTATTTGCCAAAAAACACAAAGGTACATTCATCCTAAGAATAGAGGACACAGACCAAGCTCGCTATGTTGCCAATGCTGAAAAATACATTATAGACTCTTTAGAATGGTGTAATATTCCTTTTGATGAGGGTCCAAACAAAAACGAAAAATTTGGACCTTATAGACAGTCTGAGCGAAAAGAATTGTATGAAAGATATGCCAAAATATTGATAAATTCTGGATGGGCATATTATGCTTTTGATACTTCTGAAGAATTAGAAACTCATAGAAAAGGGCACGAAAAAGAAGGGAAAACATTTATCTATAATTGGCATAATAGAAAAAAAGGGCGTTTGGTAAATTCTTTAGTTTTGTCTGAAAAGGAGGTAAAAAGAAAAATAAATAGTGGAGAAAATTACGTAATACGCTTTAAAGCACCGCAGGATGAAATCTTACAAATGGAAGATGAAATTCGTGGAAAAATTACCATAGATACCAATATTTTAGATGATAAGGTTTTATTTAAAAGTGATGGTATGCCAACCTATCATTTAGCCAATATTGTTGATGATCATTTGATGGAAATAAGTCATGTAATTCGAGGTGAAGAATGGTTACCTTCAATGCCTTTACATGTCTTGTTATACCGAGCTTTTGGTTGGGATTCTCCCAAATTTGCTCATTTGCCATTGATTTTAAAACCGATTGGAAAAGGAAAATTAAGTAAAAGAGATGGAGATAAATTAGGGTTTCCGGTATTTCCTTTAGCCTACAGAAATGAAATTACTAAAGAGGTGTCAAGCGGGTATAAAGAAGATGGTTATTTTGCTGATAGTTTTATAAATATGTTGGCTTTTTTAGGATGGAATCCCGGAACAGAACAAGAGATTTTCACTCTAGAAGAATTAATAACGTCATTTGATTTAGAACGTGTTAGTAAATCTGGAGCAAAATTTAATCCAGATAAAACAAATTGGTTTCAACAGCAATATATGCAAACCAAAAATGATACTGAGCTAACAGAAGTATATCAAAAAATCCTTAAAGAAAAAGGAATTTATAAAGACTCGTATCTTATTAAGAAGATCGTTTCTTCTATTAAAGAAAGAGCTATTTTTATCGCTGATTTTTGGAGGTTATCTTCTTTCTTTTTTGAAGCACCAAAAGAATATGACCAGAAAGCTTCTAAGAAAAATTGGAAGATAGGTACAACTGAGTTAATGTTCGAATTGATCGAAGTAATTAATAGTATTGAAGATTTTTCATCAGAAAATTCAGAGAAATTAATTAAAGAATGGATTGTTAGTAAAGATATTGGTTTTGGAAAAGTTATGCAGCCTTTAAGATTGTCTTTGGTTGGAGCTCTTCAAGGGCCTCATTTATTTGACATCATAGAAATTATTGGAAAAGAAGAAACGATTAAAAGGCTAAAAAACGCAATCGAATTTTTATAATTATGAAAAAAATATTTTTGTTTTTTATTTTAATAAGTGCTTTAAATGTAGAGGCTCAATATATGAATGGTAGAGGTAATAGTCAAAGACAGCAACGTCAGAGGCAAATGACTCAAGCTCCTCAAAAAGCACCAGAACCAAATTTTAAGGTAGAAGAATATATAGGACTTGTGTTTTATGACTTAAAAAAAACACTAAAGAAAACGAGTGTAAAAAAATCTACAGAAAAAGGTAGGGCGTTTTCTAAGCTTTTAACATCCTATAATAAATCTATTAGGGATATGGCTAGAATAAATAGTTTTTTACTTAAAAATACGAAAATAATGGTTGAAGGTTTTCAGAAGAGATCAATGAAAAATGGTGATTTTTCTGAGCAACCTAAAGTTCTAAAAAAATTGAATGAAAACTTAAAGCCAATTTCTAATTTTCTTAAAGATGAAGATTTAAAATTAAATACAAAATTAAAAGTTTTACTTTCAATAAAACAATATAAGAACTGGATTAAATATAATAAAAAACTCAATAAAAGAATTCCAAAACAATAGCTTACAAAGTCATAATAAATTATATTTTAACTTTTTATTTAAATTATAAATTCTAAATTCTCTTATATTTACGAGTATAAAATTTATAATTTAAACAAAAAATTCTGCTATGACATCTATTTTTCCTATTATCATTGGGCTTTTATTATTGATTCTTTTTACCGCTTTCTTTACTGTTAAACAACAAACTGCTGCTGTTATTGAGCGATTTGGAAAGTTTAGCGCTATTCGACAGTCTGGTCTGCGTTTTAAAATTCCACTTATTGACAGGATTGCTGGAAAGTTAAGTTTAAAAATACAACAACTTGATGTAATTATTGAAACAAAAACATTAGATGACGTTTTTGTAAAATTAAAAGTATCTGTTCAATATAAAGTTATTTACGATAAAGTATATGATGCTTTTTATAAATTAGACTATCCACATGATCAAATAACATCTTACGTATTTGATGTTGTAAGAGCTGAAGTTCCAAAAATGAAATTAGATGATGTTTTTGTTAAAAAAGATGATATTGCAATTGCTGTTAAATCAGAATTAAATGAAGCAATGATGACATATGGTTATGATATTATTAAAACATTGGTAACAGATATAGATCCTGATGCACAAGTTAAGGAAGCTATGAATAGAATAAATGCATCAGAAAGAGAAAAAGTTGCGGCCCAGTATGAAGGAGATGCTCAACGTATTTTAATTGTAGAACGCGCTAAGGCAGAAGCTGAAAGTAAGCGTCTACAAGGTCAAGGTATTGCGGATCAAAGACGTGAAATAGCACGCGGTTTAGAAGAGTCTGTAGAAGTTTTAAATAAAGTTGGTATCAACTCACAAGAAGCATCCGCTTTGATTGTGGTAACACAACATTATGACACCCTTCAATCTATCGGTCAGGAGACAAACAGTAATTTAATCCTATTACCTAACTCCCCTCAAGCTGGAAGCACAATGTTGAATGATATGGTTGCTAGTTTTACTGCAAGTAATCAAATTGGTGAAGCTATGAAAAAAACAAAAAACAAGAAATTAAACACGTAGTGAAAGACTTTATATTGACTTTTAAAAAAAAAACTCAACCTATTAAATAAGTTGAGTTTTTTTTTATTTTAAAGTTGTAATAAAATTATTTCTTTTCTTCTATTTTTTCTTCTGACTCTTCTTTTGCAGCATTTTTAAACTCTTTAATTCCGCTTCCTAAACCTTTCATTAATTCTGGTATTTTTTTTCCTCCAAAAAAAAGTAAAACAACAACAACAATTATAGCGATTTGCATTCCACCTATCATTCCAAAATATATAGATAAACTATTCATCTTTTTTAATTTTTATTTATCACAAATATACAAAAAAGGTTAGTATTGTATATTACTAATTTCTTTTTTGAATAATTCCACCTATTACTTTTTTTTCTTTTACAATTTCTGGGTTCCCTTTATAAAATATAGACCCACCAAAACTTACTCTTGCACTTAATGTTTCACCTGCTAAAATTTCAGCTTTTGCTCCTGTTCCAGCAAAAACATCAGAATTTCCAGCTATTTCCATAGCAAAACCATTATACACTCCATATAAATCTATATTTACTTCTTGATTCTTTGCGGTACCAGTAAGTTTTATGATTCCGCCAGAAGAAATTCTAACTTTAAGATATGATACTTGTGATGTTAAATTAATAAATGCTCTTTCTTGAGAATTTACTTGTAATTTAGATTGATTAAAATCTTTTCCGGTAATCGTAGACCCTTCATTTGCATCTATAATATCAATTTTATTATTGTAATATAATTTTATTAAAACTTTACCATCTGCTAAATTATTTTCTGGTTTTAATGAAAAAGGTAATGATAATTTTAAAGTATTATTAACACTCTTAATTTTTACCATTTCAGCCTTTTCACCTGAAATTTCTAGCTTTTGTTCTTCAGATTTAATTAATTCTACATCTATTCCATTGTAAACTTTTAAAATAGAATAATCTCCTATGTTTTTTATTATTGTGGTTTGTGTAAATGCCGTAAAACTTATTATTATGGCACAAAAAGAAACGACTCTCTTCATATTTTTTTATTTTTTATTAATAACGCTTAATAAATAAGTATAGTATTATAAAGGATTTTTTATGTTTTATTTTAAAAAATTATTTTTCTATTAAAGTAAAATCTAAATGTTTTCGCTCTAAATCTGTGTGTTTTACTTTTACTTTTACGTCATCTCCTAATTGATAGAGGTGTTTTGTAGATTGACCAACAATCGCATATTGTTTTTCATCAAAAATATAATAATCACTTTTTATATCTCTAATTCTAACCATTCCTTCACATTTATTAGTTTTAATTTCAACATAAATTCCCCATTCTGTTACCCCTGTTATCACTCCCTCAAATTCTTCATCTTTATGATCTTGCATGTATTTTACTTGCATGTATTTAATAGATGCTCTTTCTGCTTTTGATGCCAATTCTTCTCTATTAGAAGAGTGTTTACATTTTTCTTCGTATGAATTAGATTTTGGAACATCTCCTCCATCTAAATAGTGTTGTAATAATCTATGTGTCATAACATCAGGATAACGTCTTATTGGAGATGTAAAGTGGCTATAATAATCAAAAGCTAAGCCATAATGACCAATATTTTGTGTAGTATAAACTGCTTTAGACATTGTTCTAATAGTTAATGTTTCAATCATATTAGATTCTGCTTTACCTTGAACATCACTTAATAACTGATTTAAAGAGTCTGAAGTTGTTTCTTTTGTTTCTGTATTTATTTTGTAACCGAATTTACGTATCATATTTTGTAAAGAAGCTAATTTTTCTACATCAGGCTCATCATGAACTCTGTAAATGAAAGTTTTATTCGTTGCTTTTCCTTTTGAATAACCAATAAACTGAGCAACTTTCTTATTTGCTAATAACATAAATTCTTCTATTAATTTATTAGCATCTTTAGATTGTTTGAAAAAAACACCTATAGGATTCGCTTTTTCATCTAAATTAAACTTCACCTCTACTCTATCAAAAGAAATAGCCCCTTCTTTCATTCTTTTTTTACGAAGAATTTTAGCTAATTCATCTAATTTTAAGGTAGCTTCTACAATCTCTGAAGTAACCTTATATTCTTTATCAATAATAGAAATATCTGATGGCATTGTATACGTCTGATTATAATCATATAATTTACAGTTTTCTATTATAGATTGTGCTTCTTCATAAGCAAAACGTTGGTCAGAAAAAGTAACTGTTCTACCAAACCATTCATTTATAATTTCTGCTTTTTTATTCACTTCAAACACAGCGGAAAAAGTTAATTTTTCTTCGTTTGGTCGCAAAGAACACACTCCATTACTTAATATTTCTGGGAGCATTGGCACAACTCTATCAACTAGATAAACAGATGTTGCTCTTTTGTAAGCTTCTTCATCTAAAATAGTTTTCTGCTTTAAATAATGTGAAACATCTGCAATATGAATTCCTATTTCATAATTACCGTTTTCTAAGTTTTTAAAAGACAATGCATCATCAAAATCTTTTGCATCTTTAGGATCTATTGTAAAAGTTAAATCTTTACGCATGTCTCTTCGTTTAGAAATCTCTTCTTGTGTAATTTCTAAGGATAAATTTTCTGCTTCTTTTTCAACCTCTTCTTCAAATTCAAATGGTAAGTTATATTCTAATAAAATAGAATGCATTTCTGTATTATGATCTCCTGGTTTTCCAAGAATTGTAGTTATTTTCCCAAATGGATTTTTAGAATTTTTTGGCCAATCAGAAATAGTTGCTTGTACTTTATCACCGTCCTCTGCACCATTTATTTTATTTTCTGAAATAAAAATATCTGCGTACATTTTATGATTGTCTGGAATTACAAAACCAAAATTTTTGATTTTATTTTTCTGTAAAACTCCAACAAATTCAGTATTCGCTCTATTTATAATTTCTACTACTTCTCCTTCTAATTTCCTACCATTTCTTTTTTTATAAACATATACTTTTACAGTATCTTGATGTAACCCCTTTCCAAGATTTATATTTGGTATAAAAACATCTTCTTCATAATCTTCCGTAATAAAATAACCATTACCATTAGAAGTTATATCTAGTGTCCCTAGTGAATATTTTCTATCTGTATTTAATTGAAACTTACCTCTTTCTATTTCTTTAATTTTTTTCGTTATGTTTAATTCTGCTAACTTTTTAATTATTTGTGTTTTTCCATCTGAATCTAATATCTTTAATTTAGCAGCAATTTGTTTGTAATTAAGAGAGGTATCAGGATTTTCTTTCATAATTTTAAATATGTTCCTTGTTAAATCTCTTATAATATTTCCTTTTTTTTTAAATATATCTGTTGTAACTTCTTGTTATGTGACACTAAATTACAATTAATTACTGTGATTGTGTCTTTTTAAAAAATATCAATCCATTATTATTGTATTTTAGTTTTTTTAATAGATTATTTATAATGTATAATTCTTGGTTTATAATTGCAAATCCTATAGCTGGTAATCTTAATTTTTCTAAACAATGGAAAAAAATTAAACAATTATTTGATAATAAAAAAATACATTTTTCTTTTGCTTTTTCAAACTATTCAGAACATGAAATTAAATTAGTACAAAATGCTATTCAAAAAGGTTTTAGAAATATTATATCAATTGGAGGTGATGGAACACTTCACCATATAGTTAATGGAATAATGTTACAAAAATATGTAAAAGCATCTGATATAACTATTGGTGTAATCCCTTTAGGTACTGGAAATGATTGGATTAAAACTTATAAAATACCTAATAATATTGAAAAAGCTATTAATATTATATCTAAAAAAAAAATTATTCTTCAAGATATTGGTGTTATAGA
>Ga0209557_1000369_pt1 | contig 27686 bp, 24 predicted proteins | sample SaaInlV_120m_DNA_4_FD_184672 | JGI IMG/M metagenome (GOLD analysis project Ga0209557, IMG submission 184672) | Marine microbial communities from expanding oxygen minimum zones in the Saanich Inlet - Saanich Inlet SI074_LV_10m_DNA (SPAdes) (version 2) | ecosystem: Environmental > Aquatic > Marine... | reverse complement strand
AAAGTATTTAAATTATAAAATGAAAATCATTTCTACAAATATTGGTGATCGCAGAGAAATTGATTGGAAAGGAAAGTTAGTTCCTACAGGAATTTTTAAATTTCCTGTTACCTACCCTATTTTTCTTGGGGACAAAGGTGTACTAGGTGATGAAATCTCTGACAAAGAGTATCATGGCGGGTTTTTACAAGCAGTTTACGGGTATTCTTTAAAACAATATGATTTTTTTAAACCCCTGTACCCGAATTTAGAATGGCAATTAGGAATGTTTGGAGAAAACTTAACAATTGACCATTTAGATGAAACTAAAATTCACCAAGGAGATGTATTTAAAGTGGGTGAAACTATTTTAGAAGCAACCGTTCAAAGAGACCCTTGCATGAAATTAGGCCTTCGTTTTAATGATATGAAAATTGTAAAGCAATTTTGGAATACCACCTTTTGTGGTGTTTATTTTAAAGTGGTCCAAACGGGTTTTGTGAAATCTGGTGACGAATTCATTCAACTAAAAAGTTGTCTAGAAAACCCAACTATTGCAGACTTGTATACTGCCAAAAGGATTTCAAAAGGGATGTAATTTTTGGTGTAATAAACAGCACAATAGGATACAGAATTTAAACCCTAAACGCTAGCTTCCTTCTTGTGTAAGAAGCGTGTTAATTTCATAGAGATATCTAACAAGATAATTTTTGCGTTTCCATTTCTTTCAATGTGGTAGATGGCATCATTTAATTCTTTTTCGATGTCTAGGATGTTTCCAGCATGCACAAAAGGTGCAAATTTAGACAGGTCAAATCCTGTTTTGGTTTCCATAAAAACTAAATTATTGGATTTATAATTAAGTAATAAAGCTTGTCTAAAAAATTGCAAACAATACTCCAAAAATCGTTTTTGAGTTTCACGACCTGTCTTGGCAATTGCATCAGACCATTCAATTAATTGTTGCACAACAGCTGCGCTTCCTTTTGCTTTAAAAGCAGTTCTAATCCAAGAAACAAACCATTCTTCGAAAATAAGATCACTAGCATCATTTTGTAATAAATGCAATGCCTTGTTAAAATTCCCTTCTGCCTGATGGGCTATTCTGGAAGCTTCATTTTCGGAAACTTGATGGTTTACAATTAATGTATTAGAAATATCTTGCGCACTTAAAGCAGGGAAATGCAATGCCTGACAGCGTGATTTTATAGTAGTAAGAATTTGTTCTTCATTTTCTGTAATCAACAAAAAAACAGTTTTTTGAGGAGGTTCTTCAATGAGTTTTAATAACTTATTTGCGGCAGCTATGTTCATTTTTTCAGCCATCCAAATAATCATCACTTTAAAGCCACCCTCATAACTTTTTAACGTTAATTTTTTTACAACTTCTTCAGCCTCATCAACGCCAATAATTCCTTGCTTGTTTTCAACACCAATATGTTGCAGCCAATTGAACAAGCTGCCATAGGGTTGGGTTGCAATAAAATTCCTCCAGTCTTCCAAAAACAAACTACTTACAGGGTGTTTTTTTATCTTTTCGTTAGAGGTAACTGGGTAGGCAAAATGCAAATCGGGATGTTGTAATTTTTCACATTTTAAGTTGCAAATATCAATATTTTCAGAAAAATTACACAATAAAAACTGAGCATAGGCAATTGCCATTGGTAGAGTTCCACTTCCTTCTTTTCCAATAAATAATTGCGCATGTGGTATTCTTCCATTCTCAGCAGAAACCTTGAGGTGGTTTTTAATATGTTCTTGACCGATAATTTGGTTGAAAATCATCCACAAATATAAGCGAATAATTACGCAAACGATGTATTAATTTTTAGGTTTTGCATTCTTAAAAAACTAAATAAAAAGGTATTTTTGTTGAAAATAGATTTAATAAAAGATGAAAACACTAAAAGATTTTAATTTTAAGAATAAGAAAGCCTTAATTCGTGTAGATTTTAATGTGCCTTTAAATGACCAATTTAAAGTAACAGACGCTACAAGAATTCAAGCTGCAAAATCTACAATTCTAGATATTTTAGCGCAAGGCGGTAGTTGTGTTTTAATGTCGCATTTAGGGCGCCCAAAAGGGTTTCAAGAAGCATTTTCTTTAGGTCATATTGTTGATGTTGCTTCTGAAATCTTAGGAGTTCAAGTAAAATTTGTTTCAGATTGTATTGGTGATAAAGTTGAAGATGCGGTTGCCAATCTAAATGCTGGGGAAATCTTATTATTAGAAAACTTACGTTTTTATGATGAAGAGAAAAAAGGAGCTGTTGAATTTGCTCAACAAATATCAAAATTAGGAGATGTCTATGTAAATGATGCTTTTGGTACAGCGCATAGAGCCCATGCCTCTACTACAATTATTGCGCAATTTTTTCAAGAGAACAAATGTTTCGGTAACTTATTGGCAAGAGAAATAGAGAGTATAGACAAGGTTTTAAATACTTCTGAAAAACCTGTATTGGCAATTTTAGGAGGCGCAAAGGTGTCTTCAAAAATTACTGTCATCGAAAATATTTTAGACAAAGTAGATCATTTAATTGTTGGAGGTGGAATGAGTTTTACATTCATCAAAGCCCAAGGAGGAAAAATTGGGAATTCAATTTGTGAAGATGATAAAATGGAGTTGGCTTTAGATATTCTAAAACAAGCAAAAGCAAAAGGGGTTGAAGTTCATATTCCCGTTGATGTTGTTGCAGCTGATGATTTTTCTAATGATGCGAACACACAAATTTGTGATATTCATGCAATTCCTGAAGGTTGGGAAGGCGTTGATGCAGGCCCAAAATCAAGAGCAAATTTTGATGCTGTAGTCAATCAATGTAAAACTATTTTATGGAACGGACCGCTAGGGGTTTTTGAAATGGAATCTTTTGCTGGGGGTACAATTGCGCTCGGTAATTCAATAGACAAAGCAACACAAAATGGCGCCTTTTCTCTTGTGGGAGGTGGAGATTCTGTTGCTGCTGTAAAACAATTTGGTTTCGCAGATAAAGTGAGTTACGTTTCTACAGGTGGCGGTGCGATGTTAGAAATGTTAGAAGGAAAAACGTTACCGGGGATTCATGCCATTTTGAAATCATAAAAAACTAAAAAAGTTGTTAAAAAGTTCTCATGTAATGAGAACTTTTTTTTTGGACGCTATTTTATGTTCAAATAAATCCTATTTTTGATTTTCTTAAAAATTTTATTTTGATGAAATACACAACACTACCCAATACAGATATTAAGATAAGCAAAATATGTTTAGGAACCATGACTTGGGGAAATCAAAACACCCAAGAAGAAGCCTTTGAGCAGATGGAGTATGCCCTAGAACAAGGGGTTAACTTCTTTGATACTGCAGAACTATATCCAGTACCTGCAACTCCTGCAACCTATGCCGATACAGAACGGATTATTGGAAATTGGTTTCAAAAAACAGGGAACAGAGAAAAGATAGTTTTAGCAAGTAAAATTGCAGGAGGTGGAGACTATACAAAACACATCAGAACCGGTGGTTTTACAAAACAAAATATTAGAGAAGCTGTAGAAGGTAGTTTACAACGATTGCAAACAGACTATTTAGATTTGTATCAATTGCACTGGCCTTCTCGAGGAGTAAATTGTTTTGGGGTAAGAGACTACCCTTATCAAACAGCTACAAAAGAAGCTGAGAATCATTTAGAAATTTTAGAGACATTACATGCTTTTGTAAAAGCAGGAACTATCAGAACAATTGGCCTTTCAAATGAAACACCCTGGGGTACCATGAAATATTTACAAACGGCTAATCATCACAATCTAGTTAGACCAGTTACCATTCAGAATTCATATTCGATGATCCACAGAGGGTATGAAGTTGGGATGTCTGAAGTATCTATGAGAGAAAATATAGGTTTATTGGCCTATTCACCATTAGCACAAGGGGTCTTGTCTGGTAAATATTTAGACGGAAAAAGCCCAGAAGGGTCTCGAGGCAATTTATTTCCGAGGTTTATTGCTCGTTATATGGGTGATGGTTCTTCTGAGGCCGTAAAGAAATACCAATCAATTGCAGAGAAAAACAGAATTACCTTGACAGAACTATCCTTGGCTTTCGTAAATCAATTACCGTTTGTTACGAGTAATATTATTGGTGCTACAAAAATGAGTCAGTTAAAAGAAAATATAGGAAGTATTCATATTGATTTATCTGAAGAAACCCTGCAAGAGATTCAAGAGGTTCATGCGATGATACCGAATCCTGCTCCTTAATTAAAAAATACAAAAGAGTAACTTCTATACTTCTTGAGAAAGTAGGAGTCTGTGGTTATTTTTGATCAATGAGATTTATAGAACTTGCTTTAAAACGTTCATTTTTAAAAACACCAACAATAGTTGCTTTTCTAATGATGTTACAGAAACCTGTATTTTTATCATGAGCATCACCAAAATCGTCAATATTTGCACCGTCAATAAAGTAGGCACGATTGTCTATACGAATTGCTAGATCACAACCCATAGGATCTTTTATTTCAAACTGACATTGTCCGCAAGAAATTTCTACAACTTGTTTGATTTCTTTATTGTTTCCACAAGATGCTACAATCAAAAAACTTAAAAGCAATATTTTTTTCATTTTCACAATTTTTTTTCATCATTACTATTTTCCTCCCCAAGAATCTCGCAACCCAACAGTTTTATTAAAAACGAAAGCATCTGATGTTGAATCATCATCTACATTAAAATAACCCAAACGTTGAAATTGAAACTGTTCACCAATAGTTGCTGTTTGTAAACTAGGTTCTACAAAAGCGTTAATGACTTCTAGTGAATTTGGATTTAAAAATTCCATAAAATCTTTGTCTTTGTGGCTGTCTGGTGCTTCTTCTAAAAATAATCTATCATAAGCTCTTACTTCAGCTTTTATAGCATGATTAATTGAAACCCAATGTAAGGTGCCTTTTACTTTACGTATGCTTTCTTCACTTCCACTTCCAGATTTGCTTAAAGGGTCATAGGTACATTGAATCTCTGTAATATTTCCTTTAGCATCTTTGGTACAACTCTCAGCTTTGATAATATAGGCATTCTTTAAGCGAACTTCTTTGCCTAATTTTAATCGGAAGAATTTTTTATTGGCTTCTTCTCTGAAATCTTCTTTTTCAATATAGAGCTCTCTTGAAAAAGGAACTTCTCTACTTCCAAAACCTTCTTCATAATCATTATAACTTGCATCTAAATGCTCTTTTTTCCCTTCAGGGTAATTTGTAATGACTACTTTTACAGGATCTAAAACTCCCATGACTCTTTTGGCCGTTTTATTTAAATCTTCACGTATTTTAAATTCTAACAAGGCCACATCAATACTATTTTCACGCTTGGAAACACCAACAGTTTCAATAAAATTTTTTATTGATGCTGGTGTGTACCCACGTCTTCTCAATCCAGAAATAGTTGGCATTCTTGGGTCATTCCAACCAGATACGGCTCCCTCCTCTACCAAGCGCATTAATTTACGCTTGCTCATGATGGTATAACTTAAATTCAAACGTGAAAATTCACGTTGCTTAGGAGGGTTTGGAAATTGTTCTTTACCGAACTCATATACATGATCTCTAAACCAATTGTATAAATCTCTGTGAGGTTTAAATTCTAATGAACACAAAGAATGGGATATTTGCTCTATATAATCACTCTCACCATGGGTCCAATCATACATTGGGTAGATGTTCCAGTCGTTTCCAGTTCTGTGGTGTTTTTTATACAAAACGCGATACATAATAGGATCTCGAAGTAACATATTTGGACTTTTCATGTCAATCTTAGCACGTAAGATGTGTTCGCCTTCTTCAAATTCACCCTCTTTCATTTTTTGGAATAATTCCAAATTTTCCGCTACAGAACGAGTTCGATAAGGACTATTGCTTCCAGCTTCCGTTGGTGTTCCTTTTTGTTCGCGCATCTCTTCAGACGATTGACTATCTACATAGGCTTTTCCGTTCTTAATCATTAAAACTGCCCAATCATATAATTGTTGAAAATAATCTGAAGAATACAATTCATTGGCCCAGTTATATCCCAACCAGGCAATATCATTTTTGATGGCGTCTACATATTCTTGCTCTTCTTTTGCAGGATTTGTATCGTCAAAACGAAGGTTGACAGGGGCATTGTATTTTTCTCCCAAGCCAAAACTAATTCCGATGGCTTTGGTATGACCAATGTGTAAATAACCGTTTGGTTCTGGAGGAAAACGAAAACGTAAATCTTTTTTTGGCATTCCGTTTGCCAAATCTTCTTCAATAATTTGCTCAATAAAATTGAGTGATTTTTTTTCTTCAGACATAAATTTAAATGAAAAAATTAGGCTGTAAAATTACATAAAATAACTTGGATATTTTTATTTTTGACTTGTCCTTTAAGGTCAGGCTTCTGTCCAATTTCTTTAGGGTCAAAAAAATAAAAAGGGGAGAACATCAAATGCCCAGTATTTAGTATTTTAAAAGGAATCGTAAAGTACGAGATACCTTTTAGCCCGTTAAAGTTTTATTAAAGCGAGTTTTGTCGTACTTTTTTGTCGTAATTTTGTACCAATGAAGAAAGACGAAGAAAAAAAACCAGATTTGGTTGTTTTTAATGAAAAAACGCAGCAATATGATGCGGCTTTAAAGCCTTACGGCACTTCTGCTAGTTCTCCGGTAATAACCCCATTAAATACGGCAAGTTGGAAGAATGACGGGATACAGCGGGTCAATAAACAATTTAAGTCTAAGTTTGACGAGGTAAAAAAAGAATATGAAACATTAATGCTAAAGTTTCAATACAATGATTTAATTTACAATGCAAAGTTTAGCTTTGAACCCATTTTTGGGGAGCATTATCACTTGTACAATACTAAAAATAAAGAACCCTTTTTGTCTATAATTTCTCCAGAACAATGTAGTTTTGAGTATATAGGGTCTTTTAGATTGAATACAGATAAAATGTGGGAAAAATTAGAATCAGCATCAAATTCAGAAGCATAAAATGGGGGTTATTCAGGTAAATAACATCAAACTATACGCATATCACGGGTGTTTAGATGAAGAAGCAAAAATAGGCAGTGAATATCGAGTAGATGTTGCGGTAAAAGCCAATTTAAAAAAATCTTCAAAAACAGACGAGTTGACAGATACTGTAGATTATGTGCATCTAAATCATATCGTAAAAGAAGAAATGGCCATACGCTCTAAATTGTTAGAAGAGGTTGCACAAAGAATATTAGACCGCTTTTTCAAGGAACTTTCTATGGTGAAAAAAGCCAAAATTGCTGTTGCAAAAATAAATCCTCCAATTGGTGGTAACGTCGAAGAGGTTGTTGTAATTCTTACAAAAAAACGATAAGCTAAAAAAATACTTGCAATACATGTAAATTTACGTAAATTTGCACACCTTAAAACATCAAGGTGTCGTGGCCGAGTGGCTAGGCAGTGGTCTGCAACACCATCTACAGCGGTTCGAATCCGCTCGACACCTCAAAAACGCTTCAAGAAATTGAAGCGTTTTTTTATTTTAATAACAACTTTTTCTTGAATGAAATTCAAAAAGTGCATGTGTTTTAATAAATTTTATTTATCAGATCTTAAGAATCATTATAGAAGTTCAGAAAGCGCTGATAATTGATCAATGTAAATTTAAAAAAGGAATATTTTAAGGTAACTTATGCTATGTAGTTCCGAGGTTTAAGTAAAAGAACAATAGAGGGCTCAAAAATATTTTATGATAAATCTTTAGAGTTTTCTTAACAAGAATCTATATAATTTTCTACATCTTTGTTTTCAATGAAAATGTATCCTATACATACAGGTAATTTTAAGCTCGATGGAGGGGCTATGTTTGGCGTTGTTCCAAAGGTTATTTGGCAAAAAACAAACCCTGCAGATTCTAACAATATGATAGATATGGGAATGCGTTCTTTGTTAATTGAAGACGGACAAAGATTGATTTTAATTGATACCGGAATGGGAAACAAGCAGTCTGACAAATTTTTCGGCTATTATTATCAATTTGGAGGTTTTTCTTTAGACACATCTTTAGCTAAATATGGCTTTCATAGAGATGATATTACAGATGTTTTTTTAACGCATTTGCATTTTGATCATTGTGGCGGTTCGATAGAATGGAATTCTGATAAAACCTTTCTACAACCCGCTTTTAAAAATGCCAAATTTTGGTCTAATGAGAAACACTGGAAATGGGCAACCGAACCCAATGCAAGAGAAAAAGCCTCTTTTTTAAAAGAAAATATCAATCCTATTAAAGAAAGTGGACAGTTAAATTTTATTGCTACTAATTACAAAGAGCAGCTTGGTTTCGATCTCCTTTTTATGGACGGACATACCGAAAAACAAATGCTGCCAATGCTAAATTATCAGGGAAAAACAATCGTTTTTGTCGCAGATTTATTACCAACTATTGGCCATATTCCTCTCCCCTATGTGATGGGTTATGATACCCGTCCTTTATTAACCATTGAAGAAAAAGCAGCATTTCTAAACCAAGCTGCAGATAAAGAATATTATCTTTTTTTAGAGCACGACGCAACCCACGAGCTATGTACTGTTCAGCAGACAGAAAAAGGAGTAAGAGTAAAAGAAACGTTTAATTTTAAGGACATATTTAGTTCGTAATATTTTTATGAAAGTAGTAAAGTCAATTATTTTTAGTGCCGTTGTTAGTTTTATTGGATGTAAATCTACCATCAATAGCATTTCAGTTCCAAAGGGCTCTGAGCAAGTTATTTCTGTTTCACCAAAAAAAGGCGTTTTATCTGAAGATGAAATGCACAGCTGGAGTTATGCAGATTTAGAAAAAGATTCAATAGCTGGAATAAGCATTGAAAAAGCATATGCGTTTTTAGAAGGAAAAAAAGGGGTGAAGGTAATTGTTGCAATTGCAGATTCTGGAGTTGATATTGATCATAAAGATTTAAAAGATGTTGCTTGGATACATCCGGAAGAAGTTGCGGATAATGGCATAGACGACGACAAAAATGGCTATACAGATGATCTTCATGGGTGGAATTTTTTAGGAAATAAGGAAGGTAAAATGGTTGTCAAAGATCAGTTAGAAATTACCCGAATTGTTAAAAAAGGCACCGAGAAGTTTGGCGATAAAAAAGCAACTGAGATCTTAGAGAATGATAAAATTGAGTTTCAGAATTTTTTAAAATTAAAAGAAGAATATCAATTAACGATTCAAAAAAATAGTGAAGAAATAGAAACGTTAAATGAAACACTTCAAAGGCTTTCTCAAATTGAAGAAAATTTTACGCTTGTAAGAAAATTAATAGGAAAAGAGGTTTTTACGGAGTTCGATCTAAAAGCACTAAGACCAACTAGTATCTCTGAAGGGACTAAAATTGCAGATGTTACTAGCTTGCTGAAAAGAGGAGTGAAAGAAACCGAAATGTTGGCCTATAAAAAAGAAGTTTTAGCGTATAAAGAGCATCAAGAAAAAGCTCAAAAAGGCTATGATTTTAATCTAAATAATCGTCAAAATTTAGGGGATAATTTAGAGGATATTACCGATAAATATTATGGAAATCATAATGTAATTGGATCTAAAGAGTTGGAAAAGCACGGAACTCACGTTGCCGGTATTGTAGCTGCTTCAAGAAGTACTAACAGTGGCATGAAAGGCATTGCCAACAATGTTCAAATAATGACTGTTAGAGTTGTTCCTGATGGTGATGAACATGACAAGGATGTTGCTCTAGGAATTAGATATGCAGTAGACAATGGTGCAAAAATTATCAACACTAGTTTTGGTAAACGATTTTCACCAAATAAAGAATGGGTTTTTAAAGCTATTAAATATGCGGCTGAAAAAGAGGTGTTAATTGTGAATGCTGCAGGAAATGACGGTAAAAACATTGACATAAGACATAGCTATCCAAGTGACTCGAAAGATTTAGTGAACGAATTTGCAGATAATGTGATAACAATTGGAGCTTCTAGTGTTGCTTATAATGAGAATTTGCCAGCTACTTTTTCTAATTATGGAAAAATAAATGTAGATGTTTTTGCGCCAGGAGTAGCTATTTATTCTACGGTGCCGAAAGACAAATATGAAGCCTTGAGCGGAACTTCAATGGCTGCACCCACAGTAGCGGGCATTGCTGCTTTAATTCGTTCTTACTATCCACAATTATCTGCGAGTCAAGTAAAACATATTTTAATGAATTCAGGGACTAAAATCAATTTTGATGTTATAAAACCCGGAACAAAAGATGAAAAAGTTCCGTTTGCAGATTTGTCTGTTTCGGGACGTGTTGTAAACGCGTACAATGCCATAAAAATGGCTGATAGAATGGTAAAAGGGAAGAAATAAGCCTTGCTATAATTTAAAACAAAGAGCAATGAGAAAAATAGTTTTTTTAGGGTTATCAGTTTTACTGTTGAGCTCTTGCATGCTTTTAAAAAAATCTTTTTCTGAGTCTAAAAGCACTTATTGGCAACAACACGTTGCGTATACAATGGATATTGATGTTGATGTAGACAAATATCAATACAAAGGGACACAAACTCTAGTATACACAAATAATTCTCCAAACGACTTGGATAGGGTATTTTATCACTTGTATTTTAATGCTTTTCAGCCGGGCTCTCAAATGGATGTGAGGTCGCTAAATATTAAAGACCCTGATAGAAGAGTTCGTGATAGAATTGGTAAATTAAAACCGAATGAAATCGGATATATCAACGTACATTCTCTAAAGCAAAACGGCGAAGATATTACTTATGAAACGGTTGGAACTATTTTAGAGGTTCAATTAAATCAGCCTATAAAATCTGGTAAAACGGTTACTTTAGAAATGAGTTTTGAGGCGCAAGTGCCTATTCAAATTCGTCGTTCTGGAAGAAATAATAAAGAAGGAGTCGCACTTTCCATGTCGCAATGGTATCCAAAAATGGCGGAATATGATTTCGAAGGTTGGCATACTCCCCCATATATTGCTCGAGAATTTCACGGGGTTTGGGGGGATTTTGAGGTAACATTAAAAATTGATAAAAAGTATGTTGTTGGTGGTACAGGATATCTTCAAAACCCTCAGGAAATAGGTCACGGTTATGAAGACAAATCACTCCCTTTAAATAGACCCTCATCAGAAAAGTTAACATGGCATTTTAAAGCACCCAATGTGCATGATTTTATGTGGGCAGCTGATCCAGCATATACACACGATATTTTAAAAATGGAAAACGGGGTAGATTTACATTTTTTTTATAAGAAAACCCTTGAAGAAAAATACTTAAAAAATTGGAAAGACCTGCAAGAGCCTACCGCAAAGCTAATGAATTATTTTAGTGAGCAGATAGGGCAATATCCTTATAAACAATACTCCGTGATACAAGGTGGTGATGGCGGAATGGAATATGCAATGGGAACTTTAATTAAGGGAGAAAGAAATTTTGGCAGCCTTTTTGGTGTTACAGCTCATGAAATGGCACATACTTGGTTTCAGTTTTTATTGGCGTCTAACGAAAGCCTACATCCTTGGATGGACGAAGGTTTCACAACGTACATTTCAAACAAAGCAGAAAATTTAATTTTAACTGAAGGCAATGAAAACCCTCATGTTGGCTCTTACGAAAGCTATAAAATGATTGTAGAAAGGGGGTATGAAGAACCACTGTCCACACATGCAGACCGCTTCAATACTAATTGGGCTTATGGTACAGCAAGTTATTCTAAAGGAAACATCTTTTTAAGTCAGTTAGAATACGTTATTGGCAAAGAAAATGTTGTAAAAGGACTCAAAAAATATTTTAGAGATTTTAGTTTTAAACACCCAACGCCAAATGATATTAAACGTTCCATGGAAAAAGCTTCGGGCATTCATTTAGATTGGTATTTAAACGAATGGACACAAACAACCCATACCATAGATTACGGTATAAAATCTGTTGAAGGAAAGACCATAACTTTAGAGAGAATTGGTAATATGCCAATGCCAATAGATGTTGAGGTCGTTTATATTGACGGAAGTACAAAGAATTTTAATATTCCCTTGCAAATGATGAGAGGAAGCAAACCAACTTCTGCGACTGTTTTAGAGGATTGGCCTTGGGTAAATCCAACCTATACTTTTAAAACATTAAAACCAATAAAATCAGTTGAGATAGATAAAAGTAAATTGATGGCTGATATCAATGATGCTAATAATTTTTTTGGTAAAAAAAAAACTTTAAAATTTTCTTTTAATTCATTTATTTATTATTTGAAAATTGGGGTAAAACATGTTTTAAACTTTTCTCGTTATAATTATATTTTATTTCTAGTTTTGCTCCTATTTTCGTTTAGTTTTAAAGATTGGCGCAAAATCTGTTGGTTACTTATTTCTTTTGTAGTAAGTTATTTTATAGCATTAATTTTAAGTATTTCTTTTGAGATAAAAACGAATGTAGAAATTATTAAATTTTTGATTCCCTCAATTTTATTTGTGATATCAATACTTAAAATTATAAATCTCAAAAGCCAAGTTATAAAGAAAGATAAAGTCAGTTTTTTAGGATCAATTTTATTTGGATTTTTTAATGGTTTAGGATTTTCTAATGATTTTAAATTTAAATTTAAAATTAGTAGTAATGAAAACGAATTATTACCGATTTTGGAGGCCCTTTTTGGAGTTTCAGTAGCGGTTCTATTAATGGCAACAATTCTAGTAATTATTTTCTCTCTTTTGCACAAAATAGCTAAAATAAAAGACAGAAATTTAGTGTTGATATTTTCTGGAAGTACCGTAATTCTTTCTTTATTAATAATGTTTAAACAATTGATATTGTAGTTTTTTTAATAAATAAACTCATCAATTCTTTCATTGGGTATAAATCCGTTCAATATGAGAAAGACACCACAGATAATTAAAAGAAGTCCTGTAATTTTTTTAATCTTATAAACTACAATTGGTGTCATTTTATTTTTTAGTTTTTTAGCTAAAAATATTTTACCTAAATCTGTAATAAAATAGCCAATGAGTATTGTCCCAAAATAGGAGAAAATGGCAGTCTGATTCATTTTTAATGAGGGGCCAATAACCAAAACGGTGCCTAGCCAAAACCCTAAAACTCCGATATTTATAAAGTTTAAAAAATATCCTTTGATAAAAAGTTTTAGATAATTATTTTTTATTGGAACGTTTATAATACTAGAATTTTGTAGCGCATCTTTTTTATTTTCTTTGTCAAAATAAGTAATCAAACCATAGATGATTAAAACTGCACCTCCAAGAATGAATAACCTAGGATCGTCTTTTATCTTTTCTAATAAGGATCGACTTCCGTAGTAAGCAATTAAGATAAAGGTTAAATCACCAAAAATAACCCCTAAATCAAAAACAATTGCTGCTCTAGCGCCTTTTAAAATACTGGTTTGTAGTAGCATAAAAAAAACAGGACCAATCATGAAGGCCATGAAAAATCCTATTAGAAGAGCGTTTTTAAAGTCGTAAATATCCATTTTAACAAAAATACGGAAATTTAAACATCATCAAAGTCTATGGTAACTTTTGGTGTTGTTGGATATGCTTGACAGGTTAAAACTAAGCCTTCTTCAATTTCACTATCTGATAAAATTGAGTTTTTTACCATGACGGCTTTTCCCTCTGTGATTTTAGCTAGGCAAGAGCTGCAAACACCACCCTGACAAGAATATGGAGGGTCTAAATTGTTGCGTAAACTTGCTGCCAAAAGGTCGTCAGTTTGATTCATTGAGAAGGTCGTTTGTTCATCATCTAACAAAACAGTTATTTCTGTGATTCCTTCTTTTACCTCAAGAGCTGCGTCATTATCTAGAGAAGCTGTAAACAACTCGAAATGAATATTTTCTTTAGGAATTTTATTTTTTTCTAGAGCAATAGACACGTTTTTGATCATGTCCTCTGGCCCACATAAAAAAGCCGCTGAAAAAGAAGTCTCTTTGTACCTGTTTTTTACAAAGTAGCTGGTAACATTTTCATCAATTCTTCCTCTCAATTCATTTTTCACGTTTTCACGGCTAAAGATATAATGTAAATTAAATCGATTTGGATATGTTTCTTTTAGAAAATTTAATTCGCTATAAAATATTGTATCAGTAGTAGATTTATTTCCGTAAATTAATGTAAAACTTGAAGATGAATTAGTCTCTAAAACTGTTTTTACCATTGATAAAATTGGAGTAATTCCAGAACCAGCAGCAAAACCAATGTAGTTTTTGTTTGCTTCATTATTTAGTAGAAATCGTCCTTCAGGAGCGGTAATTTTAATCTCTTCTCCAGCTTTTAATTCAGTTGTTGCATAGGTAGAAAAGGTTCCGCTTTCAACAGCTTTTATAGCGACTCTAATTTCTTCGCTTTTAGGAGCAGAACAGATAGAGTATGCTCTTCTTACCTCTTCTCCGTTTATTTCTTTTTGGAGCGTAATGTATTGTCCGGCAGAAAAATTAAACTTGGATTTTAAGTTTTTAGGGATCTTAAAAACAACAGAAACCGCATTTGCGGTTTCTTGTTTTACTTCTTTTATATGTACGTTGTAAAATGTTGCCATTTAAAAATTATATGTTAAACCAAATTATTTGCAATTAAATATTCGGCAATTTGAATTGTGTTGGTTGCAGCACCTTTTCTAAGGTTGTCTGCAACAATCCACAAATTTAAGGTATTTTCTTGAGATTCGTCTCTTCGAATTCTACCGACAAATACTTCATCTTTGTCATATGCATTTATGGGCATTGGATAAACGTTATTCGCCAGGTCATCTTCCACAATAACTCCCGGAGTTTCGTCTAATAATTTTCGAACATCAATCAAATTAAAATCATTTTCAAACTGAACATTAACAGCTTCAGAGTGGCCACCAGCGGTTGGAATTCTAACGGCAGTTGCGGTTACCGAAAAGGAATCATCACGTAAAATTTTCTTGGGTTCTTTTACCAATTTCATTTCTTCTTTTGTATATCCGTTTTCTAAGAAAATGTCACAATGTGGTAGTGCATTTCTACCAATTTTGTGCGGATACGCCATTTCTCCATCAATACCGGCTTCTTCGTTATCTAATTGCTGTACAGCTTTTACACCAGTTCCAGAAACAGATTGATAGGTAGAAATTACCACACGTTTCATTTTATATTTTTTATGAAGAGGCGCTAAAGCCATTACTAACTGAATGGTAGAACAATTAGGATTGGCAATAATTTTATCGTCAGCAGTTAAAACATCACCGTTTATTTCTGGGACTACTAATTTTTTTGTTGGATCCATTCTCCAGGCAGAAGAATTATCGATTACTCTGGTGCCAACTTCGGCAAATTTAGGAGCCCATTCTGTTGAGGTATCTCCACCTGCAGAAAATAAAGCAATGGTAGGCTTCATTTTCACAGCTTCCTCTAGAGTAACTATGGTATATTCTTTGCCTTTGTAACTTAATTTTTTTCCGGCAGATCTTTGAGAAGCAACAGGGATAAATTGTGTGATAGGCAAATTGCGTTCTTCTAATACTTTTAACATTACAGTACCAACCATTCCAGTTGCACCAACTAAAGCTATTTTCATCAGTTCTTAATTTTTTCTAATAATAGGATGCAAAGATGCTAAAAAAAAGAACGATTTAAATTACTTAAACTGTTATAAATCAATGAAAGTTTAAAAATTTAGCAAATAAAAACCAGTTGTTTAAAATTAAACGAATTGAGGTATTTTTCCTGTTTAACAATTGGAATCTATTTTTTGAGTAGAGTCCGTATTTTCTTCAAGACTATTTTATTTGATGAGGATTTCTCTAAAAGTGTATTTTTATCTAAGAGTATCATCTTTGATTTTAGAATTTTACTATTGCCACTACTTTTTTTCTTGATGCATATAAATCTGCCTATAGGTATTGGTTTGTGAAGCAGAATTTTTGCAATTCAATACCTTATAATGAGAGTCCTATTTTAATTACTTACATTTGCAATTACTTTTGTTTAACCTAATTCGTATAGCATGCAACTGTACAACAAGTTAAGCGCAAAAGAACGCGCAGCTTTAATAGACCAGGCGGGTAAAGACCGCCTTACAATTTCCTTTTATCAATATTATAATATAGAAAACCCTCAATTATTTAGAGATAAATTGTTTCTTGAATGGAATGCTTTGGATGTTCTTGGTAGGATATATGTCTCTTTTGAAGGGATAAATGCTCAATTATCCGTTCCTTCGGAAAACTTTTACAAATTAAAAGCGCAGATAGATACTATTTCTTTTTTGAAAGATATTCGTTTAAATGTTGCGATTGAGCAAGACAATAAATCGTTTTTAAAACTGAAAATTAAATTTAGAAATAAAATTGTTGCTGATGGCCTAAATGACACCACTTTTGATGTCACCAATAAAGGAGTTCATTTAAATGCAGTTGAATTTAATGAAATGTTGTCAAACCCCAACACGGTATGTGTAGATATGCGAAATCATTACGAAAGTGAAATCGGTTATTTTGATGGCGCCATAACTCCTGATGTAGATACCTTTAGAGATTCTTTAGATATTATAGAACAAGATTTAAAAAATAACAAAGAAGACAAAAATTTGTTGATGTATTGTACAGGTGGGATTCGTTGTGAAAAAGCATCTGCATATTACAAACACAAAGGGTTTAAGAATGTTTTTCAATTAGAGGGTGGAATTATAGAGTATACCCGACAGGTGAAATCAGAGGGGATAGAAAATAAATTTATAGGAAAGAATTTTGTATTTGATCATAGAAGAGCAGAAAAAATAACAGAAGATATCGTTGCAAATTGTCATCAATGCGGAGTCGCTTGTGATACACATACAAATTGCGCAAATGAAGGATGTCATTTGCTTTTTATTCAATGTGATACATGTTCAGAAAAAACTCAAAACACATGTTCTTCTGATTGCTATGAAATTATTCAGTTGCCTTTTGATGAACAAAAAGAGCTAAGAAAAGGGAAAGGAAATAGTAATAAAATTTTTAAGAAAGGACGATCAGAAGTTTTAACGTTTAAAAAATAATATTCTTTTGCGTATTTTATGTGATCACCTTTTTGTTGGTATGTTGAGTTCAAAATACTCTATTTTACTTTTTTAGGTAAAGAAATGTTGTAAATTACAGTTTATTTTATAAGAACTTTTTTAAAGATGCATATTTACAAAATAGAGCATATCATTAAAAAAAATACAAGCAAAATTCATTCTTTTTTTTTGATAATATTTACCTTTTACTTCTCGCTCATATTCCTTATATTTACTGATTAGTCTTTGTTAAGTTCTTTTTAATTAAATGCTTGACAATCAATTTATGAATCATAAAAGTTTATGCCTTTATGGGGTTATTTAGAACACATTTGTTGCTTCAAATAAACCAGAAAGATCATCAACTATAAAAATAGATACTTACATGGCATGTGGAAGTTGTGGTACATCAGAAAATGGAGTGCCAAAAGGTTGTAAAAGTAACGGAAATTGCGGGACAGGAACTTGTGGAAGTGGTAGTAATAAGTTAGCTGTTTTTGACTGGTTGTCTAATATGACTTTACCAAGTGGGCAAGAAAGATTCAATATTTTTGAAGTCCGTTTTAAAAATGGAAGAAAACATTTTTATAAAAACCCTGATAATTTAACAATCACTATGGGCGATATTGTAGCCGTAGAGGGTTCACCAGGGCATGATATTGGTACTGTTTCTTTAGCGGGTGAGTTGGTGAAAGTGCAAATGAAAAAACACAAAATCACGAACGATCATGAAGGCGTAAAGAAAATTTATAGAAAAGCGAGTCAAAGAGACATTGATGTTTGGCAACAGGCAAGAGCAAAAGAAGAAGAGACTCAAAAAAGAGGAAGAGAAATTTTAGGTCGTCTTGGCTTGCAAATGAAATTATCGGATGTAGAATATCAAGGAGATGGAAACAAAGCTACTTTTTATTATACCGCAGATACGAGAGTTGATTTTAGACAGTTAATTAGAGATTTAGCAGGTGCTTTTTCTATTCGCGTAGAAATGAAACAAGTAGGGGCAAGGCAAGAAGCGGCAAGACTTGGGGGTATTGGTTCTTGTGGTAGAGAATTGTGCTGTTCTACTTGGTTGACTGATTTTAGAAAAGTGTCAACATCTGCTGCTCGTTATCAACAATTATCTTTAAACCCCCTAAAGTTAGCGGGGCAATGTGGTAAATTAAAGTGCTGTTTAAATTTTGAATTAGATACTTATTTAGATGCCTTAAAAGGATTCCCAAAACAAGATTTAGTTTTAAAAACTGAAAAAGGAGCCGCTATTTTTGTGAAAATGGATATTTTTAAGGAACATCTTTGGTACACATACAAAGAAGAGAGATTTAAGTGGTTTCGTTTAACATTAGATCAAGTTCAAGAAATTATTGATTTAAATAAAAATAACGAGAAATCTGCTTCGTTAGAAGAATATGAATCTGAAGTAGCGATTGCAACAAAAGTGGATTTTGAAGATGCAGTTGGTCAGGATAGTTTAACACGTTTCGATGCTCCAAAAGTAAGTAGGCGAAGAAGAAATAATAGAAACAAAAACAAAAATAAACCTCTTGCTGCTCGTGAAAGCCAACCAAATAAGAAGGCACAGAACCATCAGGGTAACAAGCCAAAACCGAGGCCGAAAAGAAATCCGAATCCGAATCAAAATCAACCAAAAGCAGAAGGAATCCAACAGAGTAAGCCAAGAAAAAATAGTAGAAAACGCAAAAGTAATAATTCGAAAAATGACAAAAATTCTGAAAATAAATAGTTTTTCAATTGTTTTTTTAGTCTTTTTTTTGATGTTTTCTTGTCAGGATAAATCCCATTTTAATCAATACAAATCGATTACTAATGAAGGCTGGAAAGCATCTCAAAAAGTGCTATTTGAGTTTGATATAAAAGACACTATTTCTTCAAGAAATTTATTTATTAATATTAGAAATAATAGTGAGTATAAGTATAGTAATTTGTTCATTATTACTGAGCTTATTTTTCCAAACCAAACCAAAGTAGTAGATACATTACAATATCAAATGGCAGACGAAAAAGGAGCTTTTTTAGGGGTAGGTTTTACCGAGATTAAAGAAAACAAGTTGTTTTATAAAGAAAGTAAGAAGTTTTTACTTTCTGGAAAGTATCAACTTAATGTACGTCAAGCAATGAGAAAAAATGGAGAAGTTCATCCAATTGAATTTTTAAAAGGAATTCAGGACGTTGGTTTTAGTATTGAAAATTTAGAGTAAATGGCGAAAAAGAAAACAATAGATTTTAAAAAATATATCAAATGGTTTTGGGGCATTATCCTGAGTGGTATTTCTTTCATTGTATTGATATTTTTATTTGCCTCTTCAGGCCTTTTAGGTGTATTGCCAACTTTTGAAGAATTGGAGAATCCTGAAAATAATTTAGCGACAGAAGTTATTTCTTCAGACGGTAAAACGTTAGGAAAATATGCTACAGAAAACAGGACTCCTATAAAATTTAAAGATTTACCACAGAATATTGTTGAGGCACTAGTAGCGACTGAAGATGAGCGTTTTTATGAGCACTCAGGCATCGATTTTAGAGGCACAACAAGAGCTGTTTTAAAACCTGGAAGTGGAGGCGCTAGTACTATTACACAACAATTGGCAAAAATGTTATTTACCGGTATACCTTCGAGAAATATTTTTTTAAGAATTGGTCAGAAAGTCAAAGAATGGGTCGTTGCAACGAAGTTAGAAAGACAATACACAAAACAAGAAATTATTGCAATGTATTTAAATAAATATGATTTCTTAAACCAAGCCGTTGGAATTCGTTCTGCAGCTAGAATTTATTTTGGGAAAGAACCAAAAGTATTAAAAATAGAAGAATCTGCGATGTTAGTAGGGATGCTAAAAAACTCATCTTATTTCAATCCTTTAAGAAGAGCTAAGGAAGTAAAACAACGTAGAAATGTTGTTTTAAAACAAATGAATCGTAATGCGTTTATTTCTTTAAAAGAAAAAGATTCTTTACAACAATTAGAGCTAGGTTTAGATGTTCATAAAGAAGGGCATAGTGATGGATATGCAACCTATTTTAGATCTCATTTGCAAAAAGTAATGCGAAAATGGGTGCAAAAAAATCCAAAACCAAATGGAGAACAATACAATATTTTTAGAGATGGTTTAAAGATATATGTAACGGTTGATTCTCGAATGCAGCAATACGCAGAGGAGGCTATTCAAGAACACATGTCTAATTTACAATCGTATTTTTTTAAAGAACAACAAAATAATAAAACGGCGCCTTTTTATGATTTAGAAAAACCAGAAATAGATAGAATTATAGAAAGAGGGAAGAAAAACTCAGGTAGGTATAAGAGGTTGAAAACTGCAGGAATTTCTAAAAAGTATATCGATAAAATTTTCAATACAAAAACAAAAATGCGTGTTTTTTCTTGGAAAGGAGCCATAGACACAATCATGTCTCCGAATGATTCTATAAAATACTACAAATACTTTTTACGCTCAGGATTATTATCTATAGAACCACAATCTGGCCATATCAAAGCATGGGTAGGCGGAATCGATAATAAATATTTTAAATTTGATGCAGTTGCTCAACAAAAAAGACAGGTAGGTTCTACTTTTAAACCATTTGTGTATGCTACTGCTATTAATCAATTAAAATTATCTCCATGTGATGAATATCCAAATACACCCTATACAATTCCGAAAGGGAAATATGGAATACCAGAAGAATGGAACCCAAGAAATTCTAATGATAAGTATGGCGGAATGTTGTCTCTAAAAGATGGTTTAGCAGGTTCTGTAAATACCATGTCTGCAAGACTAATAGACATGGTTTCTCCACAAAACGTAGCACGATTAGCGAAGTCTGCCGGGATCGAAACTAAATTTCGAGCAAATCCGTCAATTGCCCTTGGCGCCGTAGACTTATCTTTATTAGAAATGGTAAGTGCGTATGCTACTTTTGCAAACAAAGGATTGCGAGTTTCTCCAATGATTTTAACAAGAATTGAAGATAAAAATGGAACTGTTTTAGAGGAATTCACACCACAAACCAAAGAGGTTTTAAGTGAAGAATCTGCCTATGTAGTGTTAGATTTATTAAAAGGAGTTACCCTATCAGGATCTGGAGTTCGTCTTCGATTGCCTTGGGAAAAACCAAAATATGTAACTGGCTATCCCTATGAATTTTCGAATCCAATTGCAGGTAAAACAGGGACTACCCAAAATCAATCAGATGGGTGGTTTATAGGAATTGTACCTAATTTGGCAACAGGAGTTTGGACCGGCGGAGAAGACAGAGCAACTCATTTTGAAGGGATTGCAAAAGGGCAAGGAGCAACAATGTCTTTGCCTTCTTGGGCTTTATTTATGAAAAAATGCTATGCAGACAAAACATTAAATATTAGTTTAGAAGATTTTGAGAAGCCAGAAAATCTAACCATTAATATTGATTGTGGGAATATGAAGAGCGAAGAAGATGAAGACATAAAAGAAGTAATTCCGGAAGAGGATACAGATTTTTAATTTTATTATAAAATACTTCCTTTGAAGCTATTTAGTGTTTTTTTGATTTTTCACCATAAAATAGAAATAGTATGATACATAAAAAAGTAAATAACGTACAAGAAGCTTTAAAAGGGGTTAAAAGTGCAATGACTTTTATGCTTGGTGGTTTTGGGTTATGTGGAATTCCAGAAAATGCAATTGCTGAATTGGTCAAACTAGATGTTAGAGATGTTACCTGTATTTCAAACAATGCAGGGATCGACGATTTTGGATTGGGCTTATTGCTGCAAAAAAAACAAATAAAGAAAATGATTTCTTCTTACGTTGGAGAAAACGAAGAGTTTGAGCGCCAAATGCTGTCAGGAGAATTAGAAGTAGAATTAACACCACAAGGTACTTTAGCAGAAAAATGTAGAGCTGCACAAGCAGGGTTTCCAGCATTTTACACCCCTGCTGGTTATGGAACCGAAGTTGCTGAAGGAAAAGAAACACGAGAATTTGAGGGTAAAATGTATGTATTAGAGCCAGCTTATAAAGCAGATTTTGCATTTGTAAAAGCATGGAAAGGAGATGCTGCAGGAAACCTTGTTTTTAAAGGAACAGCAAGAAATTTTAATCCAAATATGTGCGGAGCTGCAACAATTACAGTTGCAGAGGTAGAAGAGCTGGTTCCTGTTGGTGATCTTGATCCTAATAATATTCATATTCCTGGAGTATTTGTTCAACGGATCTTTCAAGGAAAAAATTATGAAAAAAGAATTGAACAACGAACGGTAATACAAAAGAGCGAATCATGCTAGACAAAAACGGAATAGCGAAAAGAATCGCACAAGAAGTTGAAGATGGTTTTTACGTAAATTTAGGAATTGGAATCCCTACTTTAGTTGCTAATTATGTTCGAGATGACATTGAAGTTGAGTTTCAAAGTGAAAATGGAGTGCTAGGAATGGGGCCTTTTCCTTTTGACGGTCAAGAAGATTCAGACATTATAAATGCCGGAAAGCAAACCATTACAACCCTGCCTGGAGCAAGTTTTTTTGATTCTTCAATGAGTTTTGCTATGATTCGTGGGAAACATGTTCATCTTACTATTTTAGGGGCAATGGAAGTTGCTGAAAACGGAGATATTGCCAATTGGAAAATTCCAGGAAAAATGGTAAAAGGAATGGGAGGTGCCATGGATTTAGTTGCCTCTGCAGAAAATATTATTGTTGCGATGATGCACACTAATAAGCGAGGGGAATCTAAGATTTTAAAACAATGTTCTTTGCCATTAACAGGGGTTGGATGTGTCACAAAAGTAGTTACTAATTTAGCAGTTTTAGAAGTAAAGAATAATGCATTTCATTTGTTAGAAAGAGCTCCTGGAGTTTCGGTTGAAGAAATAAAAAAAGCGACAGAAGGAACTTTGATTGTGAAAGGAGAAATACCAGAAATGAATATTTAAGATGAAAATTTTAGCAGGCAGACCTTATCTAGTTCTTTTTATATTAACATTATTATTTATTGCTTTTTTTGATAGAGTTTTAACTATTGAAAATTCTTTTATTAGATCTGGTTTAGCTGCAGGATTATCAGTTGTTCTATCACCAAGAAAAAAGAAAATAAAAACGCAAACAGGAGAGAAAACTCAAATTACATGGGTTTTCCTAAAAGAACCATTTTTTTTAGACTAAATGAAAATAATATCATACAACGTAAACGGAATTAGAGCTGCAATAAAAAAAGGGTTTTTAGACTGGTTACAGGCTGCAAATCCAGATGTAATTTGTATTCAAGAAACAAAAGCTCATCAAGAACAATTAGATGTAACTGAATTTGAAAATGCTGGGTATCCTTTCCATTATTGGTTTTCTGCACAGAAAAAAGGGTATTCCTCAGTCGCTATTTTTTGCAAAGAAAAACCAACTCATGTCGAGTTCGGAACAGGAATTGAGTCTATGGATTTTGAAGGTAGAAATCTACGTGTAGATTATAAAAATATTTCTGTAATGAGTCTCTATTTGCCATCTGGAACTAACTCAGAAAGGCTCAATTTTAAGTTTAATTATATGGATGAATTTCAAGAATACATCAATAACTTAAAACAAAAAATTCCGAATTTAGTTGTTTGTGGCGATTATAATATTTGTCATGAAGCAATAGACATTCACAACCCTAAAATGAAGGGGGTTTCTGGGTTTTTACCCGAAGAAAGAACTTGGATTGGTGAGTTTATCAACAACGGATTTACAGATAGTTTTAGATTTTTAAACCCTGAAAAACAAGCGTATTCTTGGTGGAGTTATAGAGCAAATTCTAGAGCGAATAATAAAGGTTGGCGTTTAGATTACGCGATGGTTTCAGAATCTTTAAAAAATAAAATTTCTAGAGCCTATATACTATCGGAGGCTAAACATTCAGATCACTGCCCCATTGTTGTAGAGCTTAATTTATAAAAACAAACATTTAGTTAAGCCAATCGAAATTTAAAATAAAAGATGAAAAAACTCATTATATTCTTACTAATAACGAGTACCCTTTTTTCACAAGAAAAAAAAGAAAGTAGTATTGGAGAGCAAAAAGATTCCTTGTACATTTTCAAAGATTCTATTATAAAGCCAGTAAATAAAGCCTTGTTTTCTGATAATGAATTGGTATTAATTGATAGCTTACTTATTGAAGAGAAATTTAATTCGTCACTGATAGACACACTTATTTATGTTATTAATGATAAAGAAATTATTGGAGATAAAACAATAGTGTTCACTAAAGATGTATTAAAATCACGTCTTTCGAGTTTAAATGACAAAACGCCTTTTAATTTAGCATACAACTCTTCTTTAGAGAATGTTATAAATAGTTATCTGTCGAATCGAAAAAAATATTACCCAGCTTTAATGGCCAAATCAAAATATTATTTTCCCATGTTTGAGAAATATCTAGATCAATATGACATTCCTTTAGAAATGAAATATTTGGCCATAGTAGAATCAGCATTAAGACCTAAAGTTAGATCTAGCGTTGGCGCAACAGGTTTGTGGCAATTTATGTATGGAACAGGAAAACAGTTCGATTTAAAAGTGAGTTCTTATGTAGATGAGCGTCAAGACCCTGTTAAATCCACCATTGCAGCCTGTAAATATTTAAGTCAGTTATTTACTATTTTTGGAGATTGGGATTTAGCGCTCGCAGCCTACAATTCTGGTCCAGGAAACGTAAGAAAAGCGATCAAACGCTCTGGAGGAAATAAAAATTATTGGAATATAAGACCTTATTTGCCAAGAGAAACAGCAGGTTATGTTCCTGCTTTTTATGCAACTATGTATATTTTTGAATATGCAAAAGACCATGAAGTGTATTCTGAGACCCCAAATTTTTTTAATTTTCAAACAGATACAATTCGAGTAAAAAGAACCATAAGTTTTGATCAGATTTCAGATAAAATTGACCTTGATGAAAAGGTTATTGCAGCTTTAAATCCATCTTATAAGTTAGCGATTATTCCGTTTATTAAAGATAAAAACTATGCTTTAAGATTACCAACTAATAAAATTATTGAATTTTTAGAGAAAGAAACCGAAATTTATGCTTTAGCAGCAGAAGATGATGCAAAGAGAGAAAAGCCCTTACCAAGATACTTTGAAATGGATAAGCGTATTCGTTACAAGGTGAAAAATGGAGATTTTTTAGGAAAAATAGCTCAGAAATTTGGAGTTCGTATCAAGGATATCAAACGTTGGAACAGTTTAAAAAGCAGTCGTTTAAGTATTGGACAGAGATTGTATATTTACCCAAGAAAAGTGTCATTTTTATTTATTAAACAACAAGAAAATAAAGTATATAAATTAACAACAACCGTTGTTTGTGATCGTTGTAAGATTCAAAAAAGAGACTTAAATTCGAATATTTCTTAAAAAGCTATTGATTTTTTTGAGGATTAAATTATAAAATGGAATGATATTTGGAGCTGCATTTAAAAACATCTAAAAGCTAAACCTATGAAAAAAATATGTACACTTTTTACAATTGCCCTATTTCTATCCTCTTGTGTAGGGAATGATAAATTTATTTTACGATCCTCAATTGGTAAAATAAATAAAGTAATGGTGGTTACAAAAGCAAGTGATTGGAATGGAAATATCGGGAAGGAAATAAGAAATTCTTTTGGTGAACTAATGGTTGGTTTACCTCAGCCAGAATCCCTTTTAAAGGTATCGCAAGTGGCTCCAAATGGATTTGGAAATATGATGAAAGTTGCTAGAAATATTCTAGTAATTGGTGTTTCTGACGAAGAGAAATACTTGGTAAGAAAAAATGTATATGCACAACCTCAAACCATTACCTATGTATATGCTAAGGATAACGAAGGGGTTATAAAAATGTTTAAAAAGTACAAAAAAGAAATTATAAAGACAGTTATACAATCGGATATAAGTATGACTCAAAACTTGTTTAAAAAAAATAAATTAGACGATACTCAATTTAAAACATTGCAAAATTTAGGGATTTCATTAACGATTCATAATAAATTTAAAACAGTTGATGATACAGGAGATTTTTTGTGGCTTCGTCATCATTTAACAAGTGGGATTGCAAAAACAGGAAGTAATAATATATTGGTCTATTCCGTTCCTTTAGAGGACGAAACACAAGTTTCAGATAGTATTATTGCGGTTAGAAATAGAATAGGTAAAAAATACATTCCTGGATCAGACCCAGAAACCATGCATATGATTACAGAAGAAGCTTATACCCCTTTCACCTTTGATGCAATTATAGACGGGAAAAAAGCGTATGAAACTCGGGGAAAATGGGAAGTGAAAAACGACTTTATGGCAGGGCCATTTTTAAATTATACAATACTTGATAAAGAGAACAATAGATTGCTCATTTTTGAGGGGTTCACATATGCACCTTCGGTTAGTAAACGAGCATTTTTGTTTGAGCTTGAAGCGATTGCAAAATCAATGAAAATTCAATAAAAAATATAAATTTTTCAACTTTTTATAAAAAACAAAATTAGTTTAATATCCAATTTTTGCTCGTACTCTTTTTAAAACATCATCTGCTACAGTCGTTGCCTTTATTGCGCCAATTTTTAAAGCTTCATCAATTTCATTTTTGTGATTCATAAAGTGATGATATCGTTCTCTAATGTCTGAAAATTGATCAATAATTAGCTCATATAAAGCTTCCTTTGCGTGGCCGTAACCGTAGTTTCCACCTTCATAATTTGCTCTCATTTCTTTAATTTGGCTCTCTGAAGCGACTAATTTATACAAACCAAAAATGGTGTCATTATCAGGGTTTTTCGGTTCTTCCAAGCCTTTACTATCTGTTTTAATAGACATTATTTGTTTTCTTAATTTTTTATCTGTTAAGAAAATATTGATAATGTTATTTCTAGATTTACTCATTTTTTCACCGTCAGTACCAGGTACTAATTTGGTGTTTTCCTGTATTTTCGCTTTAGGAGCAACTAATGTTTCACCCACAAGGTTGTTCAACCTATTTGCAACATCACGAGTCATTTCTAGATGCTGTAATTGATCTTTTCCCACAGGAACAATTTCCGCATCATACAATAAAATATCTGCAGCCATTAACATTGGATAGGAAAACAATCCTGCATTTACATCTTCCAATCTATCTGATTTATCTTTAAAACTATGCGCTAAGGTTAACCTTTTGTAAGGGAAAAAGCAACTCAAATACCAAGATAATTCTGTAACTTGAGGTACGTCACTTTGTCTGTAAAAAACAGTCTTTTCAATATCTAAACCACAAGCCAACCAAGTAGCAGCAGTACTATATGTGTTTTTCCTTAACTCATCTCCGTTTTTAATTTGAGTCAAAGAGTGCATGTCTGCAATGAATAAAAAAGCTTCATTTTCTGGATTATTAGCCATTTTTATGGCAGGCAAAATGGCGCCTAATAAGTTTCCTAAATGGGGAGTTCCTGTACTCTGTACACCTGTTAAAATTCTTGACATTAATTTATTTTTTAAGCAGAAGGGGCTATTAAATTCTTCTACTTTGACAAAAATAAGGTTTTATGCTATAAAAACGAACAAGCAAAAAAGATAATTACTATTTTTGGAACTTATGAAGTTTTTAATAATTCCCTTTTTATTAATTTGGCGTTTGTGGTTTTATATTTTGATGTTTATAACAATCATTTTAATGGCTCCAATTTTATTAATTTTCACTTACAAGGAAACTTACTATCATCTGCTATGGAAGTTGGTTAG
>Ga0209557_1000366_pt1 | contig 27702 bp, 20 predicted proteins | sample SaaInlV_120m_DNA_4_FD_184672 | JGI IMG/M metagenome (GOLD analysis project Ga0209557, IMG submission 184672) | Marine microbial communities from expanding oxygen minimum zones in the Saanich Inlet - Saanich Inlet SI074_LV_10m_DNA (SPAdes) (version 2) | ecosystem: Environmental > Aquatic > Marine... | reverse complement strand
ATAGTTTCATCGCCAATCCAGTTGTAAGCTTTTAAATTATATGTTGTAGTACCCCTACTAGGATATACGTCAAAACCACCAGATGGAGTAGTAGCAACTGTAGATGAACCTTCTTTAATTCTTACATAGTCGCCTTCTTCAGTATTTGTACATCCTTCAGTACCCCAAGTAACGTTTACTTTATCGCCTGCCGTAACTGTTAGATCATTCTTTTTTCCATTTAAGTATAGCTGACCAGATATTGAAGTATATGATTTCTGTGAAATGTTCGTAATCTCAATAGTAGCATTATAATCACTTCCATCTGTGTCTCGAAATCCAATTTTCGTACCACTTAAGTAGTATGGACCTTTAATTACTCCAGTAAGACCCAAGTCATGATATCCACGAGGTAACGACAATGATGTTGTGGTGGAACTTCCACTAGAACCAGGACTATCCATGCCAGTGCCAAAGCCGACATTATCAATGGCGTCTCCATACTTATCAGGATCATCGCGCCACTCCAATTTAATAGTAATTCTTGCTCGACCAAGCCCTGATAATTGAATTCCGTTTCCAGCAAAAACTGCAGATATATTTGATGTTTTGGTTCCCATAGTACTTTAGTTAGGTTATTTGTCCAACATCTCTCCAGACGCCATCGTTTCCGATTTGCACCTGAATAGGATAATTTGATTTAATCTCCAAAGGAATCTCAAAATCAGTAATAACGATATTTTCAGATTCTATATTACTATTTAACGCTGGAGTATTTTCTGTCGAATCGCTCCATGAAAATGGATCAGGTGTAATATCAGGATCTCTTGTAGTAACTTCCCAATCCGCAGAAATAACATCATCAGGTTCATCATCAATTAATCCAGCTTTAACAATGATAGTACTAACTAAACTATATCCTGCATCATTTACACCACCCGATGTTGGTGTTTTAAATCTTAATCTAAATGCATCGCCATTTGAAGCAGGAAGAGATGTTGACCAAGTACTTGTTCCAGATTTTTGTATTTGAGCTCCTGCTGTCTCTACTAGAACTATAACAGGATAATTAATACCAGTGATAGTAAAGAAATCTGAATATGCAGTATCGCCTGGACCTGGCTTTGGAGTTGGATTTTGTGGAGTTATAGTGAATGCGTCTGGTATCCAATCAGATGGAATATATGTAACATCACCCCATCCAGAACTATTATTAACAAAATTATTTGTAATTTCTTGTATTGCTCCTACACGGAAGTAGGAAGAACCACCACCTCCACCTCCTGCAACAGCATTTTTATCAGTACCAAAAGAACCGCCACCACCGCCAAGAAGACCAGCGCCACCGCCGCCGCCACCTCCTCCACCACCATCGTAAGGATTTTGAGCTCCTGCATCACCAGGATTTAAATTGAGACCTATAGCTCCTGAAGTAGCAGGATTCCAAGAAGTCCATGCAGAACCATCACCGCCATTACTAGCCTTACCAGTATCCCAAGACGATCCACCACCGCCACCGCCACCGCCTGCAATAATAATAACATCGCCCCAAAAACTATCTGTAGCAATAGTAGCACCACCGCCACCTCCACCACCGCCAGACCATCCAGATGGACCAGAATGACCACCATTACCACCAGCAGGATATCCAGCTCCGCCCAAGGCACCACCACCGCCACCAACTTTACCATTATCAGTTCCAATACCACCATTACTACCTGGAGAGATGGTTATAACATATGGAAGTTCTCTAAATGGCAAAACACTAGTGGAACCACGACCTTTACCGCCATCACCACCAGAAGCACCAGAATCATTTCCACCAGTACCACCTTTTGCTGCGGCTAGAGTTACTGTAACCTGTTGAGCTCTTTTTGGTATATTCCAAGCTTTTGGTACTCCTCCTTCTGCAATATCAGTATCATCCAAGTAAATAGGAATACTAGCATTTCTAGTAAGAGGACCACTTGAATCAACTCCATCACCAGTAACAGTAATCGTATAAAGTGTTTCTACATTAGGATATGTAAGAGTGGCACTACCAGATTTAGGATGGTTTGTATTTACTGTTTTTCCAGGTAATGCAGGAGAAATTTTAACAGTGTCCGTATCACCAGTAACATTCCAACTTAAAATAACACTAGTGTTTGGTGTCGTAATTATGGTCTTATTAAAGGTAAATGCATTAATGGATGCTGAATTATAAACTGTGACTGGTATATCAATTGATAAGGAACCATTCTCTACTTTGCTGCCAGTGACTGTCAGTGTGTACGTAGTATTTGTAGTAGGCGAAAAAGTTGCATCTCCTACAGCTGTAGGACTGGTAACTCCTGTTACGGTAAGACTTGTATAAGAACCAACAACTGCCCAATCTAATTTGACAGTATTACCACTAATAAGTGGAGTTGTTGGAATAGCAGTAAAAGTTGCTGTAGTTGCTAACCCACAAGTTACCTTAACTGTTGCTTCTGAAGACCCTTCAGCATTAGTAACTACAACTTTATATGTGTATTCTGTTCCTTCTGCAGTACCAGCAGGAAAACTATAATCAACAGAAAGTGCCGTAGTTGCTAATATTTCCTCAAAAGATGTTGATTGATTAAATATTTTAACTTCAGTAATTGCTGATCCTCCATCAGCAACATCCCATGATAAAGTAAATGTTTGAGTTGCAACAGGCGCAGTTTTATCACATTCAAAATTGGAAACTGTTGGGGCACTAACATATTCACATGATGAATCATCATAAGTAGCAAATTCATCATAATTATTAGCAGTAGAATCTGTACATCCTCCTCTTTTTGAGGGGACATATCCCATGATTCCTTCATAAACCCAACCATCTACACCACCAATATTTGTGGTTCCACATCTATGATCAATTCTATCTAATGCAGAGACTATAGTTTGACTAGTCGATGTTGATCCAATTTCAGTAACTTCAAATGCTTGAGATTGCGCCGTTCCCATGTTTGCACATGTAGTAATCGGATTTAAAACATCTCCAACCGCATATCCAGAACCACCACTTACATATACACCACCGTCACCAAAAGAACCACCACCAGAGTTATACCATGTTCCTGGGTAAGTCACCCTCATATTATTAGGTTTACCACCAGTACCATTAACTGGGGTAATGCGTATGTGCATTAACAACCCACTTCCACTACCAGTAATATTACTAAATCCTACATTGGTATATCCACTGGAAGGATAACTACAACCAGAACTATCCGATGAAGTATTAGTATCTCTATAATTTTCTACATAGCAAAAAATTCCTGGACTTGAGTTATTGCAGGAGATTACATTAGCTGCTCCACCTATACCAGATCTCAACTTAACTCTCTTTACTATACCACTAACAACTGTGGTAAGTGTTCCTGACGTAGTAGCCTGTCCATAACCATTAGATGCAGTATAATTTTTATAAAATCTATAAAGTGCTGTTCTATTGGTTCCATCATTTTGAAAGATATATCCTTGTGCTCCCTCATCATTGTAACTACTATCAGGTGCAGCATCAGTAGTTGCGGATATATGGTTTTCCATAACGCCATTATAATAGCGATTGACCTGCTTCATGGTCTCGCCATTAGTTCCATCACCGTCCGCTTCCTTAAAGAAGTAGAAATCATTATCTGCGTATTTCGTCCAGTTACTACCAGGACCAGTGGCCGTGCTATGAAGGTGATTGTGCCAATTAGTCCATCCAGATGGCCATGAATTTCTATAGAAAGAATCTACCGCTACTAATGATCCAAGTGTGTCTGGTGCGGGAGCACCATAATTAGGAGGAGTAGTATATACAATTGTAATAGATCCTCCATCAAGATCAGAAGTTTCTACAGCAGCACTACTACCAACATATGTGGAATTATAATATCCACCGCCGCCAGTGCCGCCATCACCAGAAGTTTTAAATCCAGCTCCAAATGCAAATCCACCCTCGCCACCAGGATATCCACCTCCACCGCCGCCACCGCCACCGTTCGAGTAACTAGCTCCTGGGTCTCCTTTTTCACCACTAGATCCTAAAGTAGAAGTATTGCCAAGTAATGTAGAAGTTTTACCGTTAATATCATATACTGGACTAAATTGGTGGGCAGCTCCACCTCCCCCTCCACCACCAGCGGCAACTAAAGGAACAGCAAGAAGGAGAATAGCAGTACAGCCACCGCCTCCACCGCCAGGATTAGCATTTCCAAAAGAAGGATATGATGTATTCTCATCATTACCACCAGCACCACCATTCCAATATCCACCACCACCATTTGCACCATTATTTGTGGATCCTGTATGGTCAGATCCATTACTACCTATTCTTAATGTGAGTGTTTCACCAGCAACATTAAATAAACTTCCAGTTATTTTTTGTCCTCTGCCACCATTACCACCAGTAAAATATGTGGACGGCGGAAGAAATCCATTACCACCTTTACCACCTTTACCACCATGGATAGTAAATGTAACACTAGTGGCACTACTAGGTATCGTTATAGTACTATCAGCACTCCATGTTTGAGTTATTGTGGACATATTAATACCTCAAACTAAAATTTAATGATATATTCGACAACAATGAACGGAGAGACTACATTATCCAGTTTAGTAAGTGCTGTTGTTGACAAATTCACTGTTGTATTTAATCCAAATGGATCAACTTCTTGGTATGCCATGGCATAATTAAAATTATGATTACCACTGCCATCACCAGTTTCTGCATGATTAAAAGTTTTTCCCTTTGGAATGTCAATATTATGTTTATGCTGACCTGCTAAAAATGACCAACTACTATCTGCATTAACTGCTTGTAAATAGTTTGCTCCTTGAACTTGCTGATAGTTAAATCCAGGTCCGTCAGAAGGCGCTGGAGAATCTTGCCACGATCCAGTATAGTTTAAAATCGCTCTCCTACTAGCATTGTGCCCATGAGCTTGAAAAGTATCAGAAGATGCTAATCCATTTTTTGTTTGAAAATCTGCATCTCCTGCAGTATAAAGAGGACCACCTTTAAATAAAATTTTAGTTTTACCTAAAACTTTCAAATTGCCATTATATGAAATTTCTTTTGTAGCAGCACCTAAAACTTTTGCTGTCAATGCAGCACCTGCACGTAGTTGTCCTGTACTACCAACTTCATCGTTTAAGTATCCACCAGAGGAATTAGCTGCTCTAATATATTTTGATCCTAAATCTGGTAACTGAAATTCATCTTCAGCAAGAGTATCTGGGTCTCTAGCAAATTTAGATTGCGACCCTGTACCGAGCACAGCAGCCAATAAAGGAAATTGCGATGACGATAAAATACTGCCGTCACATCTTAAATATCCAGCAGGCAAAGTGTCTTTAAAATTATCTGGATTATTGTCGGATGATAGAGAAGTAGTATATACTTGAATAGTACCTACAACACCACCAAATTTTGATTTTTCTCTGGTATAATAAGTAGCCATTTTAATACGCTCGGATTAGATATAAAGTTGAAACGGAAGCAGTTTGAACCTGCCAGTCTATAACAAAAGCACTAGGAATATTATTTGGAGTTAGTGGATCAGCTCCACCTGTAGATACATCAACAGGAACAGTGTCATCAATTCTTAAGCTTTGTTGGACAAATTTAACTTCAAAATCTTCATGTTGGTGTGCAAAAATATGATTATTTGGAACACTATTTGGATCATTTGTTGTAAAACTTCTTGCAGAATGGTCAAACAAAACTGGATGTCCATCGCCACCAGCACCTAGTGACTGTAAATCACTTCCTGGCACACTAACACCACCAATAGTTCCAGGACCAGGATCAAAGTTTGGAGTTCCAATTGCAGTGGCATTGTCTCCAAAAGGTAGAGCATCTCCAGTTTCAATCCAACCATCCCAAATTCTAGCACTACTGTTAAGAATAGTACCAGTCGAAGTTCTTCCCTTACTTTTTAGAGAATTAGTAAACCATTCTTTAATACCATGCCACTGTGTTTGTGTGGTATATGGTTTATATTCATTCATTAAGTCTCCACCATTCATAGATGCAAGAATATATCTACCAGGACCATTGGAAAAAGGATTACTTGGTTCGTCCCAATCAGTGTCTGTGTTGTAGAAAAGATCACCATAAATACTTCCATAAAAACTAGCAGTAATAGAAATAGAGTCTACTTCATAAATTCCTGGTCCAAGTCCAGGTGTACCTTGATCATTTGTGATTATAGTTTCTAATGCAGTTGGGTGTGTATGACTCGGGAAATGATTTCTTCCCAATTTTCTAGGCATAACATAAACAGTTTTACTACCCTGACCAGGCAATAGTGTTTGACCAGAAACATTTCCAGTCATAGCAGTTGTTCCTAGCGTAAAATTAACGTCAGTAATTGCTTGGAAATTATCAACTAATGCCAAATTTGCATTTATTACAGAAGAAGTTCCAATATAATCATCAACAATATTTCTTGCTATTAAAGTATCTTGAGGTCCAGGAGCATTAGCTCCAAAATAGTTATAATCAATATCAGCAATTCCTCTCTGATTTAAATTTGGGAGGTTTACGAAAGCATTATTATATCCAGTATATGGAAAAATAAAGTTAACATTACTAAAATCTACATTAGTTCCTCCATATGTGTCCCTAATTACTCTTGCTAAAAGTGGATAATCTGCACATTTAATTGAATCTCCATTGCAAGATTTCCATCCATTTGGAATTGTTGAAATTTCCCCTGTCCAGGGCATGATAGTGCCAATAGCGGCAGCTTTCATGCTTCTGGACGTATTGTAATCTACTGGCATTTACTTTAGACCTCCATTAACCACCAACCGAGTGCGTCAGCGGGTGCCTGTGTTGCTTGTCCCAGATAATCTACGCTACCGACATATACAAGTCCAAGACCAGCGTTTGGTGTTTGTACGACTAGTTCACCACCAGTCTTATGTGTTCCACCCTGCGCTTCTGTTAAACCTACATTGGTTGCAGTTACATCACTGTACTGACCAGTGTTTGTTGTATCTCCTTGAATTGCTTGATTATTGGCAGCTCTACATCTCAATGTAACATTATAAGTTAGATTACCACCGATATCAATAAATCTAATCATATCACCTGTTGTTGGATTAGTTGGTAGAAGAAGAATTAGATTACCAGTAGGACGTATAAAGTAATTTATATTAGATTGTACGGCGGATCCTCCAGAACCCACATTTAGGTATTCCCATTTCCTACCACCAGTTGGTGTAATATAACCTGCCATTCCACCAGCATCGATCGATCCATCATTATTGACTTCAAAGATCTTGGTACTGCTATTTCCAATAGTAGTATTTGCAAGAGTGGAGTTGATTGTGAAATCACCACCATTAACGACTAAATCACCAGCAAGTGTGTTAACACCAGTAGCATCGGTTGATGTGTAAGCACCAGAGATTCTCAAATCTCCAGTTGCTTGCTGTAAGAAGAGTTTTGTCTCTCCACCAGAAACTCCATCAATTCCAACCGAATTAGAAATAGTTAAATTACCACCTTTAATTACAGTATCACCTGTTGCACCTTCTACGGTAAACTTATCACAATTTGGACCGATTCCAAGATTACCGTAAATGCATGTATTGCCTGTTGCAGAGTCAACATAGAATCTTTGACCGCCATCTCCATTTGTAATCTTGAAATACTGGAAATCTTGCGACAAACTTCCATTTAGAATCAAGGAATTTTCCATTGTGGTTACACCACGAATGAAAGTATTACCAGTAGTAGACTCAACACTCATCATAGTGACGCCACCATTGCCGCCACCATCATTAACAACAAATGATTGAATAGATGTAGATGTTAGATTATTGACTTTAACAAGTTCTTGATCGGAGAATCTTAAGATATCTCCTGTTGAAAGAGTTCCTCCAAATTCAGCAACATTAACATTAGTAGTGTTTCCATTTGAGGTATCACCAATTCCACCAGCATTAGTAATAAAACTAACATTTTCAGAAAGATCAAATTTGATGATAACAGCGTTATCTGGGTGATCAGTTCTAATAAATGTAGGATTTGGATCTCCATTTCCAGATAGTGAATTTTGTCCACGTTCTACTTTAACACTAATATAAGTAGTTCCGCCTGTATTACCAGGGTTCTCTAAACCAATAACTTTAACAAGTTCACTGTATTGTTCGCCAACAGGAGATAATGTAGTATTTTGTTGACTGACTTGAACAGATCTGTCAATTAGTAAGTAACTTCCTACAGTAATTTCATTGGCAGTATATGCTGCATTTAGTGGTAAGAACCAAGTGTAATTGTTTCCAGCATTAGTATCTTTATACTGTGCAGGAACTCCTGTTGTTCCTCCCCATGCTCCAGTACCTTGAGTATCAAGAGCTCTAACTATTTCAGTTTTCTTGAAAAGGTCAATATTTGGATTATCAATACTTCCAGAAGGATGTGAATTAGTAATAGTTCCGATAATACCACGAACAACCTCAACTTGACCTGCATTCAAACCACCAGAAAGTGTAATGTTACCATTTACAGTCGCACTTGCTTTAACAAGTAAAGAGTTGTTGATTGTGGTCAAACCACCGTCAGCAGCCAATGAAAGTTGACCAACACTTCTTGCAAAATTCATTGAAGAAATGCCAGTGGTAAACATGTTCAGATTCTGAACGTTTGCCTGAAGATTTGCAGTTGTATAGGAAGAATTATTACCAATGGTCAAGTCACCATCAATAAGTGTATATCTGTTTCTTACATTAAATACACTACCAGATACAGTACTGTTTGATTGGTTTGCAAATGCGCCACCAAGATTAATGTTCGACGTATGTGTCGCTGTAGAGTTTGTAACTAGTCCTGCATTAATTGAAGAATTAGTAGAAGAATTATGAAGTTGTAGTGACGTTGTAGTAGCAGAACTACCGATAATTAAAGTCTGATTACTAGAAAGATTTCCTATGCTAACTGTTTGTGTTCCAGTTGCTTTATCAGAGATATTAATATTTAAAGCATCACCAAAAGCATTTACTGTTTGAGCAGCACCATCGATAAGATTAAAGATATTTTGCTGTGTTGTGATGTTTCCACCTTCAACTGCAAGATTAGATTCAAGTAATGTATCTTGAGTAATTCTAGCATTACCAACAACAACTAAAGTTCTATCAAGACCAGAGTTGTTAACATTAATACCTAAACGATTGTTAATCGTAGAAACTCTGAACGTAGCAAGATCATTAGGAGATTCATAATTACCACCAACTAACAAGGCATTAGAAACACCAGTTAGTGTTCTATTTGATGCTGTGGATTCAGCAAAGAAATTAGTTTCGGTAACAGTTGTTCCACTAATAAATGCTGTTCCAGAAATATCTAATGTTGCTCTTGGTACAGTGTAATCACCAACCCATCCTGTCTTGTATGCGCTATGATTTTCTCTAGAAAGTGTGTTGATTCCTAGTTTAAAATTGCCCCAGGTATCAGTTTCTGTACGTAGTGCTTCTGCACCAAGAATACCTAGTTCTTTCCAGTTTCCTTCTTCAAGTGCAATTTCTGCAATAGTGTTTCCACCACCATCAGTTGGAAGATTAGTCCATAACCATGGGGAAATTGGGGATGCAATATTATTAACGACTGTAATATTACAGAAGTTATCCGTTCCAACTGCAGAAGAAACGTACCAAGTACCGTTGATTAACGTGTTAAAACTAAAATCTTTAATTCTTAACTTACTACCAGCAGTAATGTTGATAGAGTCATTTGTTACGGTTGGTGCCCAAATAATCTTAACAGTTGTAGTTCCATTTGGTTCAATTTGGAAGATATTTGTATCTCCAATTATTGTATAGAAGTTGGAGAAGATTGATCCAAGAGAACCAGATTTTCCAATTTCTTCTCCTTTGAATAGAATATCACCTGATTGAGGCGTTAATCCTATACCAAGAATTACACCGTAATTTACATACTGTTCGGTAATTGTACTGCCGCCAATTACTTGACTTGTCGCGACACTTTTGTTAACATTTTGATTTGGGGAAATGTTAGAAGGAGATCCATCTACTAGATGAGTCTTGAAAGAATAAATTTGTCCAGACTCTTGAGTATTTCCTCTTGCATTTAAAGCAAAAATTGCAGATTGGATTTTATTCTGATCCAGAACAATGTCACCATCGTTTGGATCTAACCATCTGCTTCTAGAAAGAGAAACATCATTGTTAGTTACAGGAGGAACGTTAGAGAATACACGAAGAGCATCTCCTTCTCCATCTGCAGGGTCAACATTAACTTCAACTGAATTATTCAGATAAGAAATACCTTCAACTGTAATCTTATCATTAAAGGTTACAGGATTCTGGAAGGTCGTTACCAATGAATCGACGTTATCATCTTCATCTTCAGAATCGAGCAATTCTGCAGATTCTAGGAAAGTTTCTTCACCTGTAATAGCGTTGATTTTACGGTTACCGATATAAAGGTCACCGTTGGAGTTTAGACCCGTGTAGAAGACGATACCAGCGTCTTCACGCTTCGCTTGGGCATAGAAGTCCTGCAGGTCAGTTAAGACTACTTCCTGACGCAGTGGGAAACCAGTTGAGTAGTTACCAGGACCGAATCCAAGATACTCAAATGTATGGTTACCAGATCTCGCAATAGAAGAACGACGAAGTTCAACATAGATTTTATCTTGTGTTGGGAATTCGTTATTACCTCGAATTGCAATTCTTCTTCCTTCAGATCCTTGAGAAGCATTTCCTTCTTGACCTTTAATCTCATTAGATCCAGTAAAATCACCACCAGATAAAGCTGGTGTCTGTACAAGATCAAAAATTGTTTCTTTTGTTAGTGAAGATTTAACATCACTTGTACGAACTAAACCATGTACGTAGTTATCAGCAGCAGATGTAGTCAGTGGAGGATCAACAATTGCTCCATTGATTGATTTAGTTTGATTTTCTGCTCCATTAACCTCTGCTTGGAACCAAAGAGGATCATTCTTAAAGTTCTGTGGATACAGAGAAGAAATTGGTTGAGAGAATTTATAATCATGGAAGTTAGTACCAACACCAGGACCCAAAGGATACGGTGAAATATTACCACGAACACAAGTTAGATAATAGATACCATCAGTTTGACCAGAAATTCTTCTTTGAATTTCTTCGATGTCAAAGATATAGAAAGTATCTTCGATCTCTCCCACATCCTCTACACTTTCAATGATGTAAGTTCCACCATTTTCATCTGTGATGCGATCACCAGGAGTTATTGTATAAACATTTGCACCTTCTTGGCGATAAAGATAGTCTTGCTTTAAGGACTTACTATACCCACCAACTGGATTTTTGTCCTGACCAGTAATTTGATATCCAATTCCACCGCCTACGCTGTCTGGTTTAGATTGTAGAACCGCACTTACACTGATACCATTGAGTACCTGATTAAATGTGGTTGGTTGATTTGCATTGTATACAACTTGTCCACTAACTTTATTCTTAAGAATCAGATAATGTTTTGTTCCTTGTGCTCCACTGACTGTGGTATAGGCGTGAATATTTGCAATACCAGAAGAATATCCAGTCCACTCAACTTCGGATGCAGAAGTACTTGAATTCTTATCTGCGGCAAAGTTTCCACCCTGTGGTGCAGAAATTTCAACTGTACTGAAACTCTCGTTCTTAAGTTGGTTATTGGTGATCGTATGATCAAATACAGTCAGTTCAAGATAATTGGTAGAGTTAGCAGCAATCTGTTTAGCAGACTGAACACTAAATGCAACATAGTTATTTGTTTCAATAACTTTTGGATCTACGTATGGATCATAAGATGACTGGACCGATAGAGCAGAAAGTTGTGAATTAGTGTATCCTAGGAATTCTCCTGCCTGACTTGGGTTCTCAAACAGAGCAAAATCTGCTGCGCCACCTTCTGGTTTTAGAAGAATCTTCTGTGGTAGAAGTCTTCTTGTGTCATCAGTACGGATTTTAACAGTAAAACCATTTAAAGGTTCACGTACTGGATCAACATCTTTTGGAAGAACATATCTTAAACGATATACCCTATCTTCTTTATCTCTTTCATCTTCAACACGCTCAAACCATGTATCAAAAGATTGTGCAGGAGCATTTGCATCATCTCTATCCGCCTGATGATATCTGTGCAGAATCGATTCTGCTCTAAAGTCAGGGCTACCGACAGTAGATTCATTTTTAACATTAAGATACCATAGACCAGTATCATTTGTAGCATTATTTCCACTTCCAACTGCATTATAAGAAGCATCAAATCGCAACGAACTGTTGCGCTTGTTCATGAAGATATAGAAGTTTTGTCCAGTATTTTGAACAAAGTTTACTGGATTGTTTCCACTTACTGCTTCAGCAGATGTTTCATGAAGTGTGAATGTTCTAGGAGTTTTAAACCTAGCATAATAATATGTTTGTGTTGGTACTAAACCTGCACCCGAAAGTTGAGGTAAAGTAGAACCAGTAATATCTTTTGCTACACGGAAGAAAACTGCTTGTGAAGTTTCTGCAGTTGGTGTATCAAAGACATGTGGGATATCTGCTTCAAAATCCGTAGAACTTGTAGTTCCAGGAGAAATTTCAAGTAGATTACAGGTGTACTTGTGAAGATCATACTTTTCATCAAGGACATACTGATACATGTCGATTTCGACATTTGGATCTACACTATCAGTTTCAGATGAATAGATGTAGATACCTGCTGCAGCGTTCTCCTTGGTAATAGCAAGCATGAACTTGGTTTGATCAGCACCATCAAACTTACCAGGATATAACGCAGAATTGTTATAATTTTTAGGGAAGGTAGTTCTGCCTGGAGCGACAACATAATACTTGGTATTTGTGTCGAAACCTCTAGGAAGTCTGACCAGACGCTTATCAGGATTTGTTCCATCTTTTGCTCTGGGAACAAGTCTAACAGCGGTTCCTGTCTGTAAATTATGTGCATTACTGGAAAGATCTCCAGTATCAGCAGTAAACAGAGTTGTTCTTGCCGCGAGTTGAGTAGAGTTAACAGATGGTTCTACACGAGCAACGGTAGGAATTCCGTTTGATGTAGGACCGTTTTCAATAATAAGGGAAATATTTGTGAAATACTGATTGATAGCATTTGCAATACCAGCACACTCTGGATACTCCGTAGATTGAGTAATTGTATAGTCTGCTGTAGGTACAAGTGTTGGAGCAACTCCGTTGAATGCAATACCATTTTCAAGTCTGAAATGCAAGTACATTGCAGTAGTTGTTCCAGATCCACCAGCAACTACTGAACTACCACTATCAAAATAACTTCCAGAAGATCCGATTTCAATTTCAAATGAATTCAAGATTTTCTTGATGTAAGTTCCTGCAGGAATTACAGTAGTTATTGCAGATGCACCACTATTAAGTTTTCCATTTACAAAATCACCATTCAGATATTGCTCGACCTTCATGCCAATTGTAAGACCACGAGTGTCTCCAACATTAACTACAGAAGATCCAGCAGTAGCATTACATCCAGAACTACCACTTACTGGTCCAATCATATAGTCCCAGTTACGCATTGCTGCGATTGCTAGGTTCTTTGCATAATCGAAACCTTCTAAAGTCTCTAGTTTTTCACCATCGATGTACGTGAGAGTAGATCCGATGAAATAAGATTCCGCTGCTTGAATTGTATTTACATTAGTAGTCGTGTCAGGATTTGTTGTATCCGAACTTAAACGTAAATCTTGAATTACGGCATCAAGAATATATCCAACGTCTCTTTGACACTTACCAATTGTAATTTGAGTATTGGTAAGAAGATCAGGATATTTTGTGATGATATAGTTATAGGTTTGCTCACCAATAAATTCTTTATTCTCTTCAATTCTGTTTGCAGAATCTTGAGCATTATTATCAATAGTAGCACCATCTGGATTTAAAGTTTCTAACGAAATCGTAAATTTACGGAATCCATTTGGTTGTAGTTCTGCAGAAAATTCAGTATTAGAAGTTCCCGAAATTGCTTTTTCGCTAACAAAAAGTCTATCATTAGTTCTAGAACCAATTCTATAACCACTAATAGTCGCTGCAGGGCGAGTTGCAGGATCTCTTACAGTGTCTCCACCAAGATATAGTTTTGTATTATTAGCAGCATCATTAGATGCTTTTACATCTAATGTATAGTAACTTTGCTTCTCTGCATTGATTCTAGCATCTGCATTAGAAGTACCAATAGCAGACAGAGGAGCATCTCTTACAGATCTCGGTGGGATAATATCAGTAATGAATCCACCTTTATCTTGGTTAAACGCATATCCTTTATGTCCGATTGCGTGTAACGATGTATTACCGAAGTTGGAGTTCGAGTTGGTGATAGACATGTCACCACCACTTTCCATTAGGAAGTGATCGTGGAAACCAACAGCGAAGACCGAGACGCACTGAATGAATGAATCATTAGAAGCACGAATGTGGAAGTTTCTCCAATCATCCTTCCAATATGCATCACCTTTCGTATGATAAGCAACAGTGCCAAATGCATCTTTCAGAGATGCTTGGTTCCAGGTATTACTAAACTCATCGTAACGGATGAATGCTCTATCATCTTTTTGAAGGCTCACCCCAGTATATTGAGCCACGACCATTGAGCGGAATCCAGTGGATCTAGATCCATCTGCCCACATGCCACACATGCCCCAAGTAGAGCGAATAGAGCAGTTAAAGACGTAAGGAGAAGCAGATTCAACCGAATCAATTTCTGCTTGAACAAAAGCGTTTGGACTTACTTCATTAGCAACGCTAGTTGAGTATGTCTTGTTATTAATTAAACCAAGAGCTGTTGTAGTGTTGTCTTTTACAACATAAGTGAATACTTTAGTATCTCCAGGTAGAGATTCTACTTCAAAAGTACCGTTTAATGCATCTTCTAGACCATTGTTAGCAATAGCAACATACTGACCAACAAAATACCCATGGTCAATTTTTGTTGTTACTGTAACTCTAACAGATGTTCCATCTGTAGTAGAAATGTCAGATACCTTTATCTGATCAATAGATCTAGTGTCAGATAGAGGTCCAACAATTCTGTTTTCTTGAACTCTAGCACCAAACTCACCAGAGTCATCAATTGTTGGTTGATAAAGAGAGAATGCTTTTCCAACTTTTCTGTAGTATGTACCAAGATCACTGTTATCTGCATAAACCATGATGCAGATCTTGTGGTGAGAATACTCTGGCTTGAGTAGAGTATCTTCATTAAGACCAGACGCAGATGGGGTAATCTTGGTGTTATTTGCTTGGAAATTAGCAAGCGTACCAGGATTTGCCGTGGTGCCAATTGCAAAAAGCATGACATCCCAAAGGGTGTCAATTGATTGTGCTACTGCTGCACATGTAGGAGTGTTTGTATCGACAGTAATCGTAAGATCTTTAGACTGTGTTTGTCCAGATGAAATCGTTTCTGCTTCCAGAGAAACAGTCTCATTACGCATTACCTGAATAGAAATGTCACGAGCTTGCTCAAATACAAACTTTGTCTGATCTTCTTCACCAGCAACGTGAGCACCATCTAGATAGAGTTTTGCAGATTCATATACTCTATCATTACCACCATACTGGAGGTTATAAACTAATTCTTCTAAAATTGTTTCAACGTCATCCTTACAGTTGACAGATCCACCAGGAATACTGAACCCAGATGAAGTTCCAATAGATGGATCGTTCAACATTCTGTTGACAGATTCTTCAGCAATAAACTGTTTATTAGCAAGAATCAGGTTTCTAGCGTCAGCATGACTGTTAGAAACGATATTGAAAGGATCTTTTGTAGAGTATACTTTGCCGTATCCTTCTACTGGATCATAAAGAGGAGAGTTTGTTGTAAGATCACCATCTTTAATCGTAAACTGCCAAAGATAGCAACCACCAGTTAGATTAAAAATAGAAGTTCTAGGTTGTTCCTTGTCTGCAGGATTAGGAACATACAGAGGACGAACAATTGTACGACGGAGGTCGTAACCAATTAGTGAACAACCTCTAGGAACAATGGCACCGCCAGATTTCGCATTGAACTTATAGAGAACGTTGTCTGGATTAGCAAGATCTACTACAGAATTATCATCCCAAGCATTAACTGCTTGATTGAAATTAAATACATCAATTCCAGACTCATCAACCATACCAGGACGGTTGTCAACAAAGTGTTCACCAGGCATAAGCATGATGGTGAACTGGTCAAAACGGTCATTGTCTAGACCAGGAGCATATGAGTATCTCGCAACTTCGATAAAAGCACGCTGAATTGTCTTAAAAGGTCTATTAGGAGAGTTTCCCCTATTATCCAGAGTATCAGTAGCGTTAAAATCGTCAGGAGAAACGTAGAGATACTTACCTGACTTGCTACTAATCAGGTTTTCCAGTCTAGTTAATGGCATAATTATGCAGACCCTTGGCGGTTATTTCTTCTTCGATTATTTATACAAACTCCCCCACCTGGACTCGAACCAGGAACCCTCTGATTAACAGTCAGATGCTCTGCCGATTGAGCTATGGAGGATTATAAAGTTCTACACCCTATAGAACTTAAGGTGACCGTATTTAGATCCCCAGATTTGCCCACCAGTTTTACAGTCTAGTCCTTTATCCATAACAAAATAATGATTCTCTCCAAGGGAGATATCATTCTGCAGATATGTCTTTTTGCCTTGCCATTCAACAAAACACTCACAGGTAGATGTTCCTCCAGTATAGAGGTTATCCTGTTTGTTATAAGTTAAAATTACATCGCAACTATCGCGATATGTCAAGGAATTTTCGGAAATTTCTAAAAGATTTTTTCCTCCAGTATAACGTGGAGGATTGTCAATCTCATAATTTTTTAGTCGGTACTGACTATCTTCATCTACAATGTCAATGACAAATTGTCGATAAGGACGCTCTGGTGCATAATGATATGCTTGCTGACCATAAAATCGATTCTCACCAATTTTAAAGTGCTGAATAATGATCCATGCATAACGAGTTGGGTACTTCATCGCTTGGTCACGATTCTCAAATCGCCCTTCTAAAAAATCATAAAATTGACTCATTCTGGTATTAGTTCTGGATTAATAAGATCTAGTTCAAATAAAACTGGGTGGCATTCTTCGGCAATCAAATAATCAGAAAACTTGAAAATATCTTCCATAGTATAATCTTGATTTATTGCTGCCTCTGACAAAATCCATTTATCTTCCTTCTCTTCTTTTTCAAGAACATCGAAAGCAAACGGCATGTTTTGCACATAATACATCAACACTGGTTCGTTGTCAACAAAAGCATGTTTACGACTAATCGTGTATTTAAAAGGTATAGACATTTATTTTGTCAGGGATTCCTGGTAATACTATTTACACAGGAAGTGCGAGTAGGGAGACTTGAACTCCCACGAGATTGCTCTCAACAGATTTTAAGTCTGGTGCGTCTACCGATTCCGCCACACTCGCAGATGCTCCTTGTGAGGATCGAACTCACCTCCGCCGAATTATGAGTTCGGTGCATTCACCAGATTGCTAAAGAAGCTTTGTTCGATGGTCATATTATAGCATAACCATCTAGGTTGTCAACTTGCCATTGTTACTGTTACACCTTCATGTTCTAAAGGAAAATACCTTTGATATATCCAGTTGAAATTGATTACAACTCTGTCAGGACTATCACTAGTATGAGTAACTGCAGAGTGGTTTATATTATTCCTAAAAATAACTAATCTATTTTTATTACCTGTTACAAACTCTCCATTTTCAAATAAAGTTCCTCCATCAGTTTCATTAAGGTAATATATTGCAGTTTTACCTCTTGCCTGAAGATTTTTAGGTACATCAACATGCATTCCTTGAGAGTATTGTTTGCCCCTATTAACAGTAAGATTTGCTTTGACTTTTATTAAAACATCAATATCCATTATTTGTAATAATGGCATAATAAAAGAATAAAATTCACATACAGTACTTTCGCTACTACCATGACTACCATTAGAATAGAACATATGCGTAAACTGTAAGTTATATTTTACTTCATCAGCAAAATTACCATCAGGTAAGCATCTAGATCTAGACCATTTAAAATTTCTACTTTTACTGATCAATGCCACTAGATCAGAATAGTCTTGCGTGTTAAGTACATTATCACGTACTTCTATTGTGTCATCAATCATAGTATCTTTAAAGCTCTATATCCCCTGAACCCTTACAGAGTTATTATACTGGTATTTTACAGATTTGTCAATCATCATCGAATATACTGAAAACTGATGTCCATATAGAATGGAAAAACACATACAAGAAAAATGTCTTTTCTGCATCTTTCTTGTCTTTACGAGTAGTAGTCATACAAATAATCCCGTTGAATTCATGAACTGTAGTGCTTCTTTCATATTGCCAATGTGTTTTTTGCCAATAGAAACTTGTGGATATGTCGCTTCCTGACCAAACTCATCACGAAATTGTTTATCACTAAAATGAATTCCTAAATCATATTTGTGGAAATCATTTACTTCAGGAATTGCTTCTAGGAGTGCTGACATACGCTCACACTCCTGACTACCATTGCTGTAAATTACTGCTATCATTTTTTGATACGATTATATTCTATTACAATTTTTTCGTGAGTTGTTGTTTTATCAGTGCAGATGTAGTGTTTTAATTCTCCACCCAATATTTTACGAACATTTTCGAGTTGTGTATCAACTGCGAATTTTTTAAATCCTTCATCCATCCAACTTTTATTGGATCCTGGTGTATTAAAATCTTTCATAGATCAAGCTCAAGTTGTAGTTTACGTTCTTCTTCTATTCTATTATGCTCTGCCCACATATCAGCAACCATATCAACATTATGAACAACACCAATATGTTGTGGTGGTTGTGATTGCCATTTATCAATTACCTCTTGTGTAGGAACAGCAATTCGGAAAGGAGTATCATCCTCTTCAAATTCCTTATTCATATCGATATATGTTTGAGGAGTAATCTTGATCATTTACCGACTCCATAATCAGGTGCTTGTGCTTCGAGTTTAGAAATTTCTTTGAGAGAATCGAGATACTTATTCTCGACCGTCTTTTCTGCCACTTCTTTAGTCTTTTGATTTTCAGTCATAATGTTCTCTCTAATCGGTTTGTTGCTTGATCTGGGAAATCTCTTGGTCTACTATCAGTAGCATTATCAGTTCTAGGAGAACCTTCATTTGCCTTCATTGTATGCTGATAGTTTGCTCTTGGGTATCTGATACAGAATGGATCAGGCATCCAATAGGTAACTTGCCATTCTTGTTCGGGACATAGCTCAAGATGTTTCTCTACACTATGAGAGAAACTACCGAGTTGAATGTATCCATCGTGAGTGATGCATCTGCCGTTCCCAGTATCGACCAGGAACATCATCTTACTACTCATAGCACTTTTTGCTCTGGGTTGAGATTTTTCACGAATTGCTCGGGATCCTTTTCTGACTTGTGTACCCAATAATAGCGCATCATCTCAAAAATAGGGTCCCACATGGGGATACAGACATAATCAGTCACGTTGTCTCCAATCATCAGGTTTATCTTGCTGAAACCAGTCTTTGATATCATCGGCACCATTGAACCCTGTACGATGATTAGAGGGGTCAGGATCTCCCAGACCCATCTTATTGATGAAATCGTCTACGGTGCCTTCCTGGATGTCCTGTGCCGCCTGACGACGTGCTTGCTTCAACCAGTCTCTTGCTGTTGTATGACGCTTGGCGAGTTTTTCTGCCCAGATCATATCATCTAACTTAACTTCCTCCTTTTTAGCGATCTTCTTACAGATAAATTCCAGTCGTAGTCTGTATTGAGTAGATAGCATATCAGTCTCTAAAATCTAGTTTGAGTTCCAAGTCTTCAAGTCGATGATACTCTGCATGTGCTCTTTCTTGGCGATCACATACAATGTCAAGAATATCATTCATAATGATATCGTTGTCCACGTAATCGTCAAGGTACTTATAGACTGCCTCCTTGAGGTATCTGTACCTGTGCCATTCTTGACTGTACGGTTTATAGTTCATAATGAAAAATCATACACAATATTTAGAGACATAAAAAAAGGGCACCCGAAGGTGCCCTGATGGTTATTCAGATCAGAAGGAATACTTCAGACCGACTTTTGCACCATATCCACGGTCGATGTCCTCATCGCCACTACCGACGAAGGAGACTTCACCATATGCACCCAGTGCATCGGTTACAGCAACGCCAAGACCTGCCTTGCCTGAAGGGACGGTATCGCTTTCGCCACCGTCAGGGGAGACCAGGGTAGCACCGCCCTGGACGTAGTAGGATGCGCTCTCGCCCAGAGCACCTTCGTAACCTACGTGAAGGTCTGTGGCAGTTCCGTTGTAATCAGATCCCGTCCAACCAGAATTTGCTTCCACGTTGACGTAGGGACCAGCAAACGCAGCGCCAGCAGAGACAGACAGAGCAGCAGTTGCTGCGAATACAGATTTGATCATTTTAATACCTTTTGTTTACTTGCGGAATGAATACCCGCAGATGAATAGAGACTCGACGTGTCTCGTTGAATTAATTGTAGCACATGAAGCGGAAAGCGTCAAGTGGGTTGTGCAAGTAGTTGAGGCAGTTCCCTTATTTGCTACAAGAGTAATTTAGCATCAAAAAGGGGGCAAAGCAACCCCCCTTGTGCCAGTTGGCGATACGGATATCCGATGAATGTGATAGCTCTAACTTATATGTGCAAAAATTGGCGGGAAAAAATTTCCCACTTTCATGGAATTAAAAAGTCAATTTAGATAAATCATGGCACCAGTCAGTCTAACTCCTGCAGTACCAGTGAGTGTTACTTCTCCAACAGTTGATGTAAGTGATATATTTCCTACTGCGTTTGTAATAGTGGTGTTTCCTATAAGTGTATCCATAGAAATACCAGTTCCAGCAAGAGATCTAATTGCAATTGTTGATGTTCTAGTTTTTACAAGAGGAACTCCTAATGTAGCTCCAGTAGCAAACATATCAAGAACACCACCAGCACCAAAAGAAATATCGCCAGCAGCTTTAATATTCATATGCCCTGGTGATACAATGTTCACCGCTGCACGAGGATCATACTGGAAAGTACTATCTTCAGAAACCACCTTGGTTTTTTGACTTGTAATGATTTCTTCTTCTGTTGCCGATACTTTTTTAATTTTACCAGCATTCATAGTCAATGTTCCATTGCCATCCTTACCAGCTTGTAAAGTTAATCCAGATTCTCCAATTAAAGTTAACGTATCTGCAGCAGTAATTACTACTTTATTTCCACGAATTCCTGTTACTCCACCAACTGTTTCTAATGCATAGTCACCATATACCTTCAATGAATATGCAGGTGCTTCTGCAGAATCCTCACTATTTTCTTCGCGATTATCATCTGCACTAACTTCAATGTTAACTGGACCTTCATTTTTTCTAACTTCTCCAGCATTCTTTACAACCATTTTTCCAGAACATGGATTTGTTCTAGAACCAGTTGATCCACTGATCAGTGCAATATTACCATTTTGAAATGAGATGTGTCCTGCACCATTAGCGATGTGAAGATCAAAATCATTTGGATCATCACTTCTCTTAATTGATACAATTTTAATGGGACCGTCCTTATCCCAGACTTTAATATCAAATTCATCTGATAACTTCTTAATTTCAGCATCAGGAGTTGTTGGTTTAGTTGTAGGTGTCCCAGATTTGGGTGGATCGCTGGGTGGTTTATTTACTGCCATTACTTACTCCTACGGACAATCAATGTAACGACCTGTGCCAATCTTCGCGACACCAAGTCTATCAATAGCATTATTATCTAGGCAAGCGAGACTTGGCATATATCTTGCTCCAAATCCCCCACCACCAATTATATCTACTTTCGGCATAGAAGTAAATTTCTTAAATCTGTCAAGCACACGAACACTAACAACAAATCCATCATCATTAATAATTGCTTCAGCAACATCAAGTTCGCCATTAACATAAACCTTTGGAGCAGATTTATATCCTCTGCCAGGTCTCAATAATGTGAAACTGTCAATAATACATTGCAGACCTTGTTCTTCTGGTGTATTACCAGAATATCCTATACCTTTACTCAAAATTCTAATTTCACTTACACGACCATTTCGATCAAGTAATGCTAAACCTTTGGCACCATATCCATCTCCTGTAATGAAAACAGTAGGTGGTTCTACATATGGGTCACCTGGATCACCAATTGGCAGTTCAACAATTTCGCCATCTGGATTTACAAGAGGATCATCAACAGTTGGTGGTTGTGGTGGTTGATATGGATCAACAACATCGGGAACTAAATCTCCAATGTCATCACCTTTAATTAAAACAGTTGCAGTAGCACCAGTTCCCGTAAGAGCGAACGTTAAAGATTCGGTATTTTCTATTTCAGTATCTTCTTCGATACCGACTGTAAGAAATGCTTTTGCATTATTAATAACAACAGTGCCATTCATTACACCACCTAAAATATCAGATGGTGTAATATTTTTACCAAATATTCTCCAACCAAGTTCAGTTCCTTCCTCAATATTTTGCGTACTAATTACATACAAAATGTAATCTCCCTCTTCAGCAAGAGGAGTTTTTGGATTTGCTGTCCGATCTCCATTAACATATGCTTTTACAGCATACTGTTTGGAATCACCAGTTCCTGTTACAATTCCTGTATCGCCACCATCAGAATCTCCAATAGTTGTTGGTACTGGGTAATCTATAGTAATATCAGATATCACAGAATTAGGACTTTTTGTGGTATCTGCTGAAATACCAGTATCTAAATTTTCTGGTATTTCTAAATTCTCTAAATCAGACTCATCTAGAGGTTGAGTTGGATTTATATCACCTTCAACAATTACACATGTTCCAACATTTTTTTCAAAAATAGTTCCAATAGAACTTCCCTTCAATGGAGTGTTTGGTGCCAATATGACAAAGAATTCTTCTTTCCCTTCTAAATCTTCGTCAGATAAAGTTTGAATTTCAATAGTTTTTTCTGTCTCTCCTTGAGAGAATCCTACAATACCATCACCAATCTCAAAGTCTTCCCCTGCTACTGCAGATCCATCAACCGTTTTATATTTAACAGAAGATTCAATAGACGTATATCCAGTTCTTCCTACAGTAAATTTAGCAATAGAACCTTCTGAAACTTTAATATCATTAATTGTATAGACAACTTTCTTTTCATTATCATAGGATCCACCAACAAATGTTACTACAGTTGGTTTTTTCTTGATTCCTGCTACTGCATCACTGCAAACATAGTTTGGTTCTCGTGGACCATCAGCAAGATCTTTTAACAACTTATCCAAGAAATCTTCTTTCTTTTCGGTAGCACAATCAGTGCATACTGTTTTTTTCTTTTGGCACTTGGATGATGGACCATCACAAGAAATTCCAAGCAATTTAAAGATAGAATTGATAGCACCACCAATAAGATTAAGAGGAGATGCTATTGCGCCAAGAATATCTTGGATAGGTCCTAAAATATTACCAAGTAAGTCATTTAATAGAGATTGTATTTCTGCAACTATACCATTGACCAAAATGTCAACTTGACATGCAGCATTTTTATATAAGTCGTAAAGATATCCAAACAGTAAGTCAGTCAACCACTGTCCGAATCTATCACCTAGATCTGCCATGCTACACCCTAAATCATCTAGGATATTATTAAACCATTGGGTGACAGGTGTCAGTGCATTTCCACTCTCATCAGGGCGTAGTATTGCTTTAGTTAATTTATCGACTCCCTCTCTAATTTTTTTTACAATCTCACCTTTGACTCTAGACCAAAACGTCTTCATGACACGAATCATCTTATTGATGTATTTTCTTGCCGTGTCTTGGATATCATAAATCTCTCCCATCGCTTGACCGACAAGATAATCTCCAATTTGTCCGTTAGCACTTTGATTAGCTGCTAACATTTCTCCTAAAATTCTAGAGAATTCTCCTTTAACGTCGTTCTCTGCGCCGCATGTAGGATCAGCGATTGAGACACAAAAATTATATCCTGCTGGATTAGTGCCGCTATTAGTCCCATAAAAAGATTTAACCTGTGAAGTTATACTAGTTGCGCTACTGTCTGCTACAGCACCTCTCTCACCAACTTTTGTTTGACCTGTAGAACCACCATCAGCCTCATAGTTATCAGGAAGATCTGAATGTGGATTTGTTTTAGGACTAGTGAATGTAGTTAAATTCTTTTCAGGTTCTCCTGGATTGGGATCTTCCTGTCGTTCTACCGTTGCTCCTGCTGTATGTCCAATAGACGCCAGGATTACTGGTTTATTTCTATCACCATTAAGATAGATTCCAGTAACCCATGATCCATTCTCTAATTTCGGTACAGCTCCAGTAGTACCACCATCAGAGTAAGGTGATGTTACGGGAAGCGTGCAATGTGCCCATGGTAAATCTTCTGTTGGTACTTTACACTCACCAAACAAACGATGTCGTCCAACAATCCTTACTTTATAACGATTGGACGATTTTTCTAGTAATTTGTATGGTGCATCAGTATCTTTTGCTTCAATTTGTCCTTGCCATGGTCCGTTAGACCAATCATAAGGACCATTTAAGATACTATCCCCAAAAGATTTATTCATGTGATTTAATCTTCATACACTAAACATTCTGGTTCTGAAGGATTTTGATCACAGAACAATTCCAAGTACGAAGGATCGTGATGATCTCCTGCTTCAATTTCTTTCTTGTGATTTTCCACATAATCCTCCAATTCATGGAGTTCGCCTTCAATGTGACGACGCTGTTGAGGAGATGTGTTTGGATTGTCCAAGATCTCCTTATCCTTTATAATATGCTTTTCGATGCTTTCCATAAGTAATTGTCTCCGTTAGTTATTTATTGGTGTTAAAGAATTTCTATAGTAGAGTTTTCTTTGAATTTTGGAATCTACCCATTTGAATTTTATTGAGATAATTCCACTAAATTTACTACAATAATTTGCCTGTTCTTCATTTAACAGTTCTCTCTCTAAACAATATTTTAGAAATCCTTCACGATCGTATATGTAAGGAAATTCTAATGATTTAGATCCGTTATCGTATATTTGTACATATACCCTAGCACCAAGCATATAGAAAATTTCATCGCATAGTGCAATTACGTGATTAGATAGTTCTAATTTATCAAAAGCACTAGAGACCTTCTTAATGTTTGAGTGTCTCACAGTAAAATCTGTTTTGATCAAATTATCTTCGTTGTCAAAAGCAACATGTAGAAATTTGTATTGTACTTTGTTATCTATGAGTTTTTTGTGGAATCTTGTTATTTCATGTGAGGATTCCCAGTATTTACTGTATTGATGTGGTCCAACAGTTTCAATATAGTATTGGTATCCTTCCTTGTCATTATTAATATCATAAGTTTCAATCAAGATAGATCCATCTGTTCTAGTATTGAAATAATGTCGCGACATAATAGAGCATGTTTCTAAATTGTGCTCTATTACTTCATAGTTTAATTTCATTTAATATTACTCGATCGATCTAATCTACCAGAAGAATCTCTAATAAGACTTAATTGAGTGGTCAATCCAGCAGTTGCTAATTCGTAGTTATTAATAATGTGAGAGATTAGATAAACTCCACTGTTTTCATCGTCCCAGATCTGACTCTTTCTTTCGTCATTTGCTTTAACATTCGGAATGAACACTTCAATTCTATCACCAACGACAAGTTTTGGCGACCCATTGACAGCGATACGTAACTTTTGAGTTCCTAGAATTCCTATTCTACCTAGAGATTGAGCAATAAATTGTTTTGAATAATCTCCAAAAGGATTTTCTCCGTTTCCACCATCAACAGATTCATGTGATCCTGATCCTTCACCACTCCACCAAGTTTCATGATCAGTGATAACAGACATTACTTTAGTTGGTGTCTTTGATAAATTTTTCTGTGTTTCTCCCAAAGATGTTTGACTACCAAGTTTTTTCATTGTAGAGAAAGTATCTTCCATAGAATACTGATACTCTTCATACTTACCAGTAGAATAGTTGTAAAAACATAGGACAGATGAGTACGACCCCTTACGTAAATTTTCTACAAGGTTAATTTCAGTATCAAAAGAATAATCGTAGATAATATCATCATCAGATTCATAATCTGCATTTGACGAATAGTATTTAAAAACTTTTACTGGTTTATTCTCTTCTGCATTACAAAGAGAATCAATTGATTTAAAGAAGTGCCCTTGATAATTTTGATAGAAAAGAAATCCTGCTGTACCTTTAATTGGTTTAATTTCTCCACTTTCACTATTTCCAGAAGGTGAAGCAACAAAATCTTCAGAAACAGATTCCAATGACAAGTTATTAATTAACTTGAATACATCAGTAGATCCATCTGTCTGAAATTTAGTTTCATTTCGTGTAGTTTCTAGAAAAACTTTAGTAGTATCAACCTCCAACCAATCTTTTAGTAATCTAAACACAATTCTACTTTGTTTACCAGAAAAAGTACCACATGGTCTAGAACTTTCATTTTTAAGTGCAGTTTCATCAATCAATTTAATTTCATAACCCTGTACTCTTTCTGTTGTAAATCTATTTTTTAATGCATAGATTTTAAAATTATAAGTATAATTATCTCCATCAACAAAATTTATAGTAATAGAAAGTTTTTCTCCTCCCTGAATTGGAATCTTACTGATCAAATTATCTTTTGAATCATTAACTACAATTGTAGCATAAGTAAATGGAGAGAAAATATCTTCCTCATATTTCATCGTAAGGATTGCGGGAAAAGGATGTTCCTTTCCCTTCACATCAGTAAATTTTATTTTCCCTAAACTAAAAGCTGTTGATTGTGATGCCATAATTATCCTACTAGAATTTTTGCTTCAACGTTTTGTAAATAATACAATTCATTATTTACTCTTTCCAAAGATGGTCCTACTGAAGTTTCTGAATTAGGATCTTGAGTTGGCATAAGATTTGGTGGTAATTGAACTGCAATAGTTTGCATTCCAGGTCCAGCACTTGATATTGAATTATTTAATACAGCAGCAGTAGTTTCTGCCGCTGTTCCTTCCCTTGGTCTAAACTCTGTGCCATCCATTGGGGCACCACCAACAGAAACATAATCATTAATATAATCAGATGGATCGACATGATTTGTCAACACTCCACCGTTCCATCCACTACCTAACTCAAAATGTAAATGTGCGCCGCCAGATGCACCTGTATCTCCTATTTTACCAATAATTGTTCCTCTTCTAATAGTGTCTCCCTTTTTAACATCAACAGAATCTAGATGACCATATAAAGATTCTGTTCCATCTGCATGACCGACAACAACAAAGTTACCCCATCCATTTGGGTCTCCAGTTCCTTTGTCTAGTTCTCCAACATCAATAACTGTACCAGGATTAACTACAGATAAATCTGCTCCTGATGACCATGGACCACCAGAAATGTCCAATCCATTATGTCCAGGACGATTTGATGTTCTAAATCTACTACTGATAAATTTAGAAGCAGCATCTATAGGGTTAGGTGCTCCAGTCATTCTCAACAGACGCTGCCCTGCACTGCCTCCAATGCTTGGTGCTGCTGGATCTACTCTAGATGCTTCTTCTGATGTAACTGGAAGTCCTTTATTTCCAGTATACCCCATATATTCTTGTGGGTTAACTCCTTCTTCTTCTGCTTCTTTTTCGATGCGAA
>Ga0209557_1000361_pt1 | contig 27816 bp, 3 predicted proteins | sample SaaInlV_120m_DNA_4_FD_184672 | JGI IMG/M metagenome (GOLD analysis project Ga0209557, IMG submission 184672) | Marine microbial communities from expanding oxygen minimum zones in the Saanich Inlet - Saanich Inlet SI074_LV_10m_DNA (SPAdes) (version 2) | ecosystem: Environmental > Aquatic > Marine... | reverse complement strand
TATCTCCAGTAGTTTTGGTGATGGTGCCTCTGAATTTAAAATTACTGTCGGTGGTACAGCATTCGTTCCTGAAGTTGATGAATATGTTATTGTATATTATGATGGTAACTTACTGATACCTAAGGTAGATTATATTTTCGATGGCAACATAATCATCTTCAGAACTTTTGTTCCTATTAAGGGCAGAAAGTTAGATATGTTTCATATTGAAGCATCTATTCCATCTTATGGTAATAATGCTTCTGCATTCGCTAGAGTTTCTAATATTGGAAGTCTAGAGAACATTGCTATTGATAATAGCGGGAGTGGATATAGGTTTGAGTTTCCTCCCCAAATTAGAATCAATAGTGAGATAGGTTCTGGTGGTGCTGCCACCGCATTAATCAATGGTGTCAAAAATCTTCAGTTGATTAGTGGTGGTGTGGGATATAGTGATACTAATCCTCCTATTGTTAAGGTAGTATCTCCAACTTCTGCAGGTTCTACTACAGCCAAAATTACGGCAAAGGTTTCTGGTGGAACTGTTACTGAGTTAACTCTTGAAGATTCTGGTAGTGGATATACTGATGTTCCTAGAGTTACTTTCCAACAACCAGGTGGTGCTACTCTTGGTGATATTACTGTATCCAATGGTTCAATTAGTGGCACCATTGCTGTTACTTTTGGTGGTATTGGATATTCGACTCCTCCAGAAGTATATGTTGATGAGCCTACAGGTGCAAATTCAATCAAAGCAAATCTTCAGGCAGTTTTAAACGCATCTGGTGAAGTTGCATCTATTAGTATTTTGAATCCTGGTCAGGGGTATACTAGTACTCCTAGAGTTAAAATTATCGAACCTATTGGCGCTCAAGTTTTAGATACTACTGTTGATACTGATGGTAGGGTTACAGGAATTGAAATTCTTGATGGGGGTTCGGGATATTCTGATATTCCATCTGTATACATTATTGATGATAGAACTAGTGATACTGGTGCTTACATTGGTGGTAGTGGAGCAAAAGCAACAGCATCTATTTTTAATGGTAGAATCACTGATATTAATATTACTAATTTTGGAACGGGATATAGTGAAACTAATCCCCCAAAAGTTGTAATTCAAGCACCTCCTCAAGCGTCCGCTTCGGTCGATATTGGTGTTAATGAGATTACTGGATTTAAAATTTTACAATCGGGTAGAGATTATACAAAGGCACAACTGTTAAATTGTGCTAGAGCTGCTAGTGGCATCACTGGTTACACTGAAAATGGAAATGCGATTTTCAGTCGTAATACAACGGCATCTAGTGCTACTTCTGGAACTGTTGTAAAGTGTTTAGACGCTGTATTTGTAAAGCGTATTCTTGATAAGTACACTGAACAGTTTTTGCCAGATGTTCCTGAGATTGATTATAAGAAGATTGATGTAAGAACAGCAATCAAAAACATTAAAGATTTTTATATGACTAAAGGTACTACCTTTAGTATTGCATACTTATTCAAACTTCTTTATGGTGAGACTGTAGATATTTCTTATCCTAGAGACCAAATTATTAAACCATCTGCAGCAACTTGGTCAATTAATACAATTCTTCGTGCTACGTTAGAATCTGGTGACCCAAGAAATATTCAAGATGCTTTGATTCAGCAAGATGCTGATATTGCTGACACTAATGTTAGAGATGCTAGTGCTCTAGTAGAGAACTATATTGCCATTAATACTGCTAATACTACCATTTATGAATTAGTCTTGTCTGAAGAGACTATTCAAGGTAGTTTTATTGTTCCCTATAAAACTAAACTTGCAGAACCTCTTAATGGTACTGACAGTATTATTACTGTTGACTCAACAATTGGTTGGCCAGAAAGGAACGGTGAATTTGTCCTCGGCGGGGCAGAAGTAATTCGTTATAAGGAAAAGTCTCTAAACCAGTTTATTGAGTGTACTCGTCTTTCCCCTGGTAGTGTTGGAACTAATCCTTATACTTGGGATTCTGCTACTGAGGTTGTATCTAACTTTGGAGTAACTCTTAATAAGGGAACATCCCAAGAAGTTACTATGAATATTGTTGGTATTGTTGATGCACAGCAAACCAATTTGACTGATACGGGTTCATACTATCTTCCTGGAGATAAATTAACTGTTGCAAAACTTGGCGGCACTGGAGAACAACCTTTACTGAATACTTGGTTGTATAATGTTAAAAAACTTATTCAAGTATCGGATATTGTGTTTGGTGGTGTTAATGACCAATTTGCTACGGTAACTTGTAATAATCCTCATGGACTTTTGGTCGGTGATGAAGTTACGATTTATGGTGCTAACCCAATTCTTTATAACGGTACGTTTGCGGTAACCTCTAGAGATAGCGACACTGTTTTTCAATATCAACTTCCTCAGACTGCACTTGTAGCACCTCAGGGCAATATTCTTGTTTCTGTTAACTTGAATAAAGGCAAATCTACTGATTCGTCTATTAATGACAGTATCAGTGTATATACCACAAATATTCAAAACTCTTTCTTTAACGATAGTTTTGTCTATGTTGCATCTACAGGTATTCCAAACTATAATGTCGGACCTTTCCCTGGTTCTGCATTACTGCCTGGTAACCAAAGAAAACTGAATAGATTTCCTCAAATACCAACAACAATCTCTACCAAGAATGTTATTACTCCTGGTCCTATTGGAACTTGGGTTAACGGTGTCTCTGTTTGGTCCTATAAATCTACAACTTCTAAGACTTTTGGTCCTATCACTAGCATTGGTATCGACAATGCAGGTATCCTTTATGATTCTGCAAATCCTCCTAAACTTACATTATCTTCTAGTACTGGTACGGGTGCAACTGCCGAAGTCGTCGTTAATGGGTCTGTAATCAATATTGAAGTTGAAACTGGCGGTAGTGGGTATACATCATCCCCTCTTGTCTCTATCGTTGGTGGAGGCGGTTCTGGAGCGTCTGCAACTGCTATTATTACTAAGGGTAGTGTATCAAATATTCTTATCACTGATGGTGGTACTGGATATACATCTCAACCGCAAATCACTATTGTTGGTGGTAGTGGTACGGGTGCAACTGGTACGGCATCTGTTAGAGGTCCTATCAAATCTGTAAACCTTCTTTCTGGTGGTACTTCATATACATCTAGCCCAAATGTAACTATTAGTTCGGGTCAAGGTGCTGTTGCTCAAGCAATTGTCAATAATGGTAGAATTATTTCTATTGCAATTATTTCTGGTGGTTCTGGATATACTACTGCACCTGAAGTTCAAATTCAAGGTGTAGGTTTTGGTGCAAAGGCAAGAGCTGTCATTGATACTGAGGGCGAAAATGCTGGTAAAGTTACTAGCATTGAAATTTTGAATAGAGGTATTAATTATGTTCAAGGAACGACTGTTATTAGTTTGTCTTCCATTGGACAAGGTGCATCTTTTACTGCAAATGTATTCCAGTGGACGTATAATCTTCAAGAATCTTCAACACTTGATAGTTCTCAAGGTGCCGTTTTTGCTGGATATAATAATCAATATGGTGGCGAATACGCACACATTGCTAATCCTCAGAGACTTAGATTCATTCTTGGTGATAACTTGTTCACCAATACAAGTAACCAAATTAGAGAAAGAGAAACACAATTAACTCACTCACCAATTATCGGTTGGGCATTTGATGGTAATCCCATCTATGGACCATATGGATATAGTGATCCAACTAATCAAAGTTCTACACTCAGTAGAGTTGCTACTTCATACAGATTAAAGACTAATTTGATTCTTGATGCTACTACAAATCCTAATCCAAGTAGAGTTGAAGGTCCTGCATTGACTGATGATGCTGCAGGCACATATGTAGAAGACTATGAATATGTCTTTGGTCTTGGTGATTTAGACCAGTATAATGGTCGTTTTTGTAAAACACCAGAATATCCTAATGGTAGATATTGTTATTTTGTAACCATTGATAATACTGAGTTTGGTAACTCTGTATTCCCATATATTCTTGGTTCTGATTTCAACTCAGTTGTTGATTCTTGGAATTTAAATGAGTCTGCAACTCAGCAAAATATTCCAACTGGGGTTGTTCGTTATCGCGATCCTTATGAGAATGTTGATATTGATGTTGAAAGAATTCCTAATGCATCTACAAACTCATTGACTTTAGAAGATGGAACATTACTATTATTTGATGTTGAAGATGAAAATAAAGATGGTATTATCAGTCAAGATGAAATTGATGACCCAGATCAAATTTTAGAAGAACCTCCACTTCAAATCTTCGATTACTTCCCTAAAGTAAAAACTGAGTCAAAAGTTGATATCGAAGTTGAAACTATTAGTAGATTTGAGAATGCATCTATTACAGATTTTGTAGTTGAAAATTCTGGTGTAAGTTATCAGGTTGATGATAAATTAATCTTTGACAATTCTGGAACTGGTGGTTCTGGTGCATCTGCACGAGTATCACGAATTAAAGGTGAAACCATTAGTTCTTACAATTATGAATATCGCAATGGTAGTAATTACGGCAAAATACAAACTGCTCAACCTCATAATCTGACAGTTGGTGATAGTGTATTTGTAGATTATAGTGAAAATATTGAAACTACTAATAAGCAATATTCAGTAAGACAATTTAAGGGTGTAGAAGAGATTGTAATTGCTCAAACTGGTAGTGGATATAGTGAGGAAATTCCTCCACAAATTGTTATTGACGGTGATGGTGTAGATGCTGAACTTGAGGCGGTTGTAGACTCTGTTGGTGCAATCAAACGAGTTAATATTTTAAATTCTGGTAATGGATATACAAAGAATCCTAGAGTTATTCTTTCACATCCACAGGTATTCAAAAAGTCTGATTATTATGTTTCCAAAGTTGATAATCAAGAATATGTAAAAATTAATGATAGTTTTGTCAATGCTGCAAAAGAAACTTACATTTGTGGTCAAACCTTAGATGCATCTGGAAATACCGTTGCATTTGTTGCTAAACTTTCTGCAGCGGGTGTTAAAGAGTGGGAGAAGACCTTAGAACTCACAACAGGATTAAACTATGCAGAGTTCCAAAAACTTTATGTTGATGGAGATACTATATGGGTAGCTGGTATCAACAAACCAAATGGTACTATTCTTGATTCTTACAATCCAGATATTATTATTGCAAAGTATACTCAAGCAAATGATGGACTTAGTGCAACATTAACGTTCCAGAAAGCATATGCTGGTATTTCTGGTGGAACTCGTTCCGATAATATCAGCAAGATTATTGGTTCTGATAATAATAGAGTAATTATTGCAGGATATACAAATACAAATTCTCCCGCACCTTATGATGGTTTCATTGCAGTTCTTGATTCTACAGGAACATTTACTGTAAAAAGAAAAATTGCTTCCAGTAATGGTAATGAGAAAGTAACTGATTTGCTTTATGATAACAATAATAACTTGTATTTCTTGATGGAGACCTCTACGTCTCAAAATGCTGGAGATATCAATTTTGCTATTGGTAAGGCAACTATTAGCACTACTTCTATTACTACTGATTGGATTAAGGAAATTACTAATAATGCGTATTCATTCTTAGATACAAGTTTCACAATCGACGAATTTAATGAAATTTATGTATCTTCGACTTTACAGTTGAAGAGTGACGATGCAACTAGAGATAGGTTCTGGGTGGGCAAGTTTGATTCCGAAGGCGTTTCTGTCTGGAACTATAACTATGCTGTTAGTAGAGATATCAATCTTGTTCCTTCTACTACTCTTGATATTTTCAATCAGTTGAATGTTGCGTATACTAAAGTTGACAATACAACCTCTAAGAAAACTATTAATACGGTCAAAATTGATTATAAGGGTAATATTGTAAATCATACAACTACCGACTTTACTGAAAATACTATTGAGGGAATTACTGCCAATTCTTTAAGCACAGACACCTCTGGTGACGCATATGTCTTTGGACAAACTTCTTGGAATAGAAATGAGGCAATTTTTAAGTTTGATGGAAATCTTACTGATGAAACTGGTCATCACACTTTAACTACACTTGGTCTTAGCGGTTCTATTGAAAATGCTGATAATATCCTGAAAATTTATGGATTCCAAACAGGTCAGTCAACAACATTTGAAAATAGTGGAGCAAAAATTGCTGGAACTTCTTTAGGTACTGCTCTTGCATCCGACTTTACTATCGACTTCCTCATTTATAAAGATGCTGCTAATAGTAAAGCAGAAACGTTGAGTGCAGACCAGCAAACTCTTATTGCTATTGGTGACGCATCAGATACCACTGGTGGTCTATGGTTATATTATAATACTGATGGAACTGCCAGTGATGGTAGAGTAGAACTGGTTGTTGCTAATAACTCAACTGCTATTTCTGCATCATCTGCAGGAACAGGAACAAATACTGGATTGTTTGCGAATGATACCTGGCAACTAATTTCTCTTAGAAAATCTGGAAACAATTTTAAAGTATATGTAAACTCTATTGAACAAATTAGTGGCAATGTTTCGGATACTAATTTAGCGTCTAAAGATATTCATATTGGCAATATCCCTGGATTCCCTAGTTCTGGTGGATTTATTGAAGATAATCAAGGTCAATTCTATGTCGATTCTCTCAGAATTCGTAATAGAGCAGTTACTGTAACTGCACCTAGTGACTTTGGTTCTCCTGCAGTACTACCAGTTGCTGCTGCAGTAGGACTTACACATACATTTGTTGATACTGCATGGTTCACTCAGCAACATGCTAGATATGATTATATCGATTATCTTGGATTTGGTATAAAGGTTGATAAGAATGCTGATGCAGTCAGACTTGGTAGTTACAATGCAAACACCACTACAAATTATGGATTTACTAGGACTGCAGTAACACCTGTTACAGGTAATTCATTAACATTGAATTCTGTTGGATATACTTTAGCGGACGTTGGATTGCAGTCTCTCGATTTCAACGAAGCGACCACTACAATGTCTGAGGGAACAGAAACTCTGACATATACTAAGGATACCTGGAGTACAAGAACTGCTACAGTTCCTTCTCCTGGTTCTCAGAAGTTAAAAGTAACGGCAAATGTTAAAAATCGTTATTACTTTGAAACTTTCAATCTTCTGAAAATTGATAATGTTCAAGAACTCACAATCAATCAGAATTTTATATTTACGGTTGGTTCTAAATTAGTTCTCAAAAATGGTTCTTCTTTTGTTAATAGTGGATATATCACTAGAGTAGATTATAATACTAAAAAAGTATATCTTGCAATCAACAGTAATCCATGGTCAAATGATTTAAATCAATATCAACTTAGTACAGAACAGTTTAGTGAGCAGAGCACTTATGGCATTATCGGACCTGTTCCAACTGATAGTGCAAATAATGAAATCGCTCAAACATTTGCAGACGTAACTAATACAACACCTGGAACATTTGATATCGATCTTGCAAATTACAATGCACCTGAAGATGTTGGTGGTACAAACAATTTAGACGAATATGGTGTATTTAAACCATATAGTGATGATGATTACAGCATTAAGATTGTTGAGGTTAGTGGTTCATCCAGTTACTCGGTTGGTTCTGTTGTAAATATTACTTCAGGTGATATTAGTTTCAATGCAGCATACTCTACTGCTCAGATTACTAATCTAACTGGTGTTCTTAAAATCAGTTTGATTGCTAATCTCACAAAAATTCTTCAAGTAACTTCTGTTTCTAATACAGACACTGCATATGCAATTAGTGGTTCATTGCATTATTTGAGTGTTAATACTCAAATGTATATTGACGGTAATCCTTCTGAAGAAGTTAGTGGAACTGTTTATGATGAGTATGATGGTTCTTTCCCTGTAGAACGAATCATTAGTCCTGTTGAATTTACATATAAACTGCCACAAACTGCCTTAACATTACCTGCGACAAGTGCTAGTTCAGTAAAGGTCTTTGTTAAGTCTCCTACACTTAAGATGTATTATGGACACCAGTATTTGTTTGACCTCAGTCATTCATCTATGCTTGGTGGCAACCTTTCATTCTCTAAAGACCCTCTGTATAAACTTGAATATTCATTCAACTCTATTCAGCGTATTGGTACACCTGGTGTGACTGGACAGGGTGTTGCGACACCCACAGTAAAACTGAAAGTTACTCGGGATGTAATTACGAACATCTCTTATTACTTTGACCCATCTAGAACGGGTGCTGATTCTCCTGTCATTCCTGAAAGTTACTTAGATGTTACTTTCTCTCCTTATGTGGGCACATTTACAGTATTCTCAACATCTGGTGGTTCAATCACTAGGGGTGATGATATCTTCCAGTTTGAACTGATAAATCAACCAGAAGGTCCTGCAACGATTGCCAATTCTAGTTATAGTACAAGTTCTAAGAAGGCAGTTGGTTCTATTTCTAATATTCGTATTGTTAACCCTGGTGGATTCTATACAAAACTTCCTATTGTCTCAAGTATTCAATCCACTAGAAATATTGAAAGAGTACAAATCAATGACCCTGGTACTGAATATGCAGTAGGCGTTTATAATAGTGTGCCTATTTCTGGAGATGGTGAAGGTGGATTAGTTTCCATTACTGTTTCTGATGGTGCAGATGAAGAAGGAGGTAATATCCCTGGTCAAATTCAAAAAGTTGTTGTTACTTCTCCTGGTAAAGGTTATACAACAGCAACAATTGATATTGAATCAATCAACGGTATCCTTGGACCTGGACTCACTGGTTCTGGTGCAGAATTAGTAGTTGTTATTCCATCTTTCGGTTCTGGTGCCTCTATTTTCACTCTGGGTGAAGAGATTGGTAAGATTAAGAACTTGAAAAATAATAACTTCGGTTTTGATTATTCTCATGACTACACACTGCGTCCTGAAATCTCTTTCCCAATCAATGCTCAGTTAACTTCTACTAGCATTTTGGATAGCATTACAGTTACCGACCCTGGTTCTGGTTATACACAAGCACCTACGGTTGTTGTCACTGGAGGAGGCGGTTCTGGTGCTATTGCTGCAGCAACTATCAAGAATGGTAGATTGTTTGCTATCGAGGTAAAGGATCCTGGTTCAGGGTATTCTTCTACACCTGTCGTAACACTCAAATCTTCGTTCAACTATGTTGTGAACTTAGACCTTGGTATTCTTCAGTTTGCATTCCCTCACGGAATTCAAAATGGTGCTGAGATTACACTAAACGTTGTAGATACTGGAGAAGGTGCAGAATTCCCAATCGCTGCTGGTGCTATTGGTAGACTGAATGGAAGTAATACATATTATGCCATTTCTGGTGCTGCAAACTCTCTTGAAGATGACCAACTAAAAATTGCAATTACTTCAGCGAATGCAACTCTTGGTGATGCTCTAACGTTTACTAATACTGGTACTGGTCGTCAACAGGTATTGACTACATCTTTTGGTGGTACTGCAGTTGCTAACGTAATTACTTCAACTTTCCTTGAGGGCGAACTTGTATATCAAGGTGATACTCTAGAAAATGCAACTGCTCAGGGTTATGTTTCTACAAACTCTGGTTGGCAAGTTGGTCCTAGAATTGTCAAACTTGTCAATTACACTGGAACATTTACGGAAGGTCAAACAATCACAGGTGTTATCTCCAAGTCCTCTGGTGTTATTTCCAAGTTGAAAATTGCTAGAGGTGTTCTTGAAGTTGGTTCTATCACTAAGACAACAGGTCAGTTCATTGATGATGTTGGTAAACCTTCGGAAATTATTCAAAAAATTCAAGACTCTTATTATTATCAAGACTTCTCCTATGCTGTTAAGTCTTCTGTGTCTATCAGTGAGTGGAAAGACATTGTTGTCAGAAATGTACACCCTGCATCATTCAAAATCTTTGGTGAACTTTCTATTAGTGACTATGCAACTATTCCTAATAAAGAAACCGATTTTGAATTAACTAAGTCAGTTGAACTTGCTAATGAAGCAATCGTTCCTAATATTCAGAACTTCACTTTGGTTGAACCTGTATATTCTGAATTTGATAATACAGTTATTCAGTTCCGTCAAAAGAGATTAACATCTTCGGAGAACATTCTGACATCTGTTGTACAAAGATTAGATGATATTTCTAGTCAGTTTGATGGTGTTAAAACCCAATTCTCAATTACTGTTAATAATGGTGATGCTGTTATTGCTAATGCCAATCAGTTGATGGTTATCCTTAATGGTGTTGTTCAAACTCCTGAGGTTTCATTTACAATTCAAAGTGACTCTATTGTCTTCTCTGAACCACCTTCTCCTCCTGCAAGTGTTAAGTATGTAAGTGTACAAATTGACCCGATTGCAATTACAGAAGCAACATTCATTAGCACTAGTGGCATTGTTCCTAATATTGGCAATGTTCTTAGTGGTACTGGGTCGGGTGCTAAGTTTACTGTTACTAAAGTTACTGGTGTTACTATCAATAATGTATCGAAAGAACTTATCGAAGGTTTCTTTACAATCGGTACAGCGTTTAGTACAAATGAACTTGTTCTTGGAAATACTACAGGATTCTCTGCTGTATTTGAAAGTTCTCAAGTAGTTCCTAGCAACAATCTGTTTGTATTCGGTGAAAGTGTAACAGATTTGCAAGGTGACACTGCTGTTGTTGAAGATATTAACCTTCAGAAAGGTTCTGAGACTCCTCTTGCAAAACTCCGTTATGGAGTTGGTCCTTCTACCACAGGATTTGAGATTATTGGATATAATGCAACTATTAATGCACCATCTAGAGTAGAGGGTGTATTTACTGTTGGTCAAAACTATCAGATTGGTAGTGAAATTGTACAGGTGTCTAATATTGTTCAAAATACAGACTCTACTACACTTACTGTAGTTAGAGGGCAGCTAGGAACGGTAGTTTCTGGAATTCAAGAACTCACTCCTTTATATGGAACTAACATTACAGTTACTAATGATTTAATCCTTAGTAAAACTGTTGGTACATATCAGTCCAAACCTGGATTGTATGATGTCATTCTCGACGACATTATCGTTGGTGCTAAATCTCGTGTTGTTGCTAGAATTACTTCTACAACTCCTTATAGAGATGCAGCAACTAACGAGGTTATTCCTGAAGTTGAAATCTCTGAAGGTTCTTCATTCTTTGGACTTCTGTTCAGTAGATTGTCATCTATTACATATCCAAATATTGTCCTAGATGATATTTCTCAGTCACAAATTGCCGTAGTTGATTTCACAGATAATAATACAGATTTCAATGTCAAATTCCCTGAAAATGAAATTGTCAACAATTACATAATTCCATATAACAATTCTGTAGGAACATTCCAAGATGATGAATTTATCAGAAATTATAAGATTGAATTTGGCAACGAAAGTGGCGACTTCACGACATCTGAGGATCTTTCTATCCGTAAATTGAGTCTTACTAATCCTGTTGGTGGGGGATTCTTCTCTCTAGGTCAGGTGCTTCGCACAAGAGACACCAAAGCGGAGATTATTGGTTTCAATCAAGCAGCAAAGACCATTTATCTTGGAAAAATTGGTAGAACCAAGTCCTATGGTGGCGATCACCATGCGGTAACATTTATTGGTAATGCAGAACTTGATACTGCTCAAAAGAAATTTGGGTCTTCCTCCCTGTCAGTTCCTGCAACTGGTGATGGTGTTAGTATCGCCACCTCTGATGATTTTGGATTTGGTACTGCAGCATTTACCCTAGATGTTTGGGTTCGTGCTAGCGCACTTTCTGGAGATCATCATATCCTAGACATGAGAGATAATAGTGGTGATAGTGGTGCCATTAGACTTTATGTTGCTTCTACGGGTCAAGTTCGTGTAAACATTGGTGGTTCTGATATTATCACTTCTAGTAACAATATTGTAATTGATACCTGGTATCATATTGCAGTTAGCAGAAGTGGCACATCTTTGAAACTCTTTGTTGATGGTACTGAAGTTGGTAGTGTTACAAATAGTACCAATTTAGGGACTACTAAGACTATTAAGATTGGTAGTGATGTTAGTGATGCTAATGGATTCCTTGGACATATTGATGACTTTAGAGTTTCTAATCTTGCAAGATATACGGCAGCATTTACCGTTCGTAGCGGTATGTTCCAAGGAGACATTAATGCTAAATTGTTGCTGCACTTTGATGGTACTGATACACAAACCTACACCGATGATTGGTCTGGTGCTCAAGATTTCACCAAAGGTGAGTTCTTCAATAATGATGCAATTCTTGCAACAACCCGAGCAAATAGTAATACTGCGGTAGTTACTGGATTTACTGGTAATTCTCAGAGATATTATGATGCTGCAAATCTTCTTGAGAAAAATAAAAACTTCATTGCAAAGGAAACAGTCTATCTGTTAACTCAGCAGTATCCTAGTTTAACAATTCCTGGCGGTAATGTTAACTGTGAAGATGATGTTGTAGATATTGTTGAAGCAATTATTGAAGATGTTCGTAATGGTTCAAACAACCACATTTGGGATGCAGCAGCATTATATGTCGATAGAACAGTTTCACCAATCACATTAAATCACATTGAAACTGAAATTGCAGAAACTATCTGGGCATATAATAAAGTTGGTGATATGATTCCATATATCATTAATAATGTTCTTTGGACTGTATCTGGTTCTCATGGTCTTACTCAGTTTACTGACACGACAATTACAGACTCTAATAATACTGTATACAGTCAGTTTACTCCTACTGCAGCAACTTATGATTCTGCAACTGGAGTTATGGTTCTGACTATTGGTACACATAGTTTGACCACCAGCAGTCAAGTCGGCATCTCTCCTGGAAGTATTGTATTTACTTGTTCCTCTGATAATAACATTACACAGCACGCATATCCAAGAACAGACGATCCTTTCTATAATAAAGTTCTTGCAATTACTGCTACTACTGCTACTACAATTACAGTAAACGTGGGTGCATCTCCTACTGATAGGCAATATGCTCATACCTTCGTCTCTTCTAGTACTAACGCAGTTAAGTTGCTGAATTATACTACTGGCGATTGCGCTGATGTTGCATCTACCTCTGACAACCTCCTTGATATTCTGATTGATACGCTCACGAATGCAAATCTCTCTACCCCTGTTGACCATCTCGGTGCTGTTACAAAGGTATCTCCTGCTGTCGAATTTAAAGGTGCTACCGTTGATGGATTCTATAAAGTCGCATTGACTGCAGATTCTGTTGATAATACTAATGATATTCTGTACTCTAATAAAATCGGTGCTGCTTCTGAATATAGATTCAAAGATGCTAGTACTCTGATTCGTGCTAATAGGCAAGCAATTGTTGATAAAGCAGCATCTGATATGCTTACAAGATATCCTGACCTCGCTACTAGTATGCCTAGAAATGCTAATGGCACAAGCACTGATGGTACTGAAAGATGTAAGCAAGACCTTGGTCTCATCTTAGATGATATTGCTGCAGATATTGAACTTGGTGGTAATAAAAATGTTGCATCTACTTCTAGATTCTATGTTGGAGTCAATAACGAACTGCAGCATATTAGATTGCAAGTTTGGCAGTCAGTATACGCTCATGAAAGACTTGGTTTCTATGCAAAACAGGCAATCAATGGCGATTTAACTACTGATAATACCGATCAACTCATCATTGGTGATTGGGGTATTACTAATGATGCTGGTCAGTGTGCAGACGTTCAATCTGCTATTGATAACTTGATAACTCTTCTGAATGATACTATTGCACCTACAGGTGAGGACTTTAATATCGCTGCAGATAGAATTCACTTTAATCGTGACTATATTGCATCTGAAGCAACTGGTAGGTTGGACGCAGAGTTTACATATGTTCTGAATAATGTTTCGTATAGAGCATTTAACTATCCTAATGGTTCTGCTGGTCTTGAGAAGTGTAAGAGAGACTTGAAGTTGATTCTTACTAGTGCTATTTCTGACCTTCAAACTGGCGGCAATAACAGTACAATCAGAGCAATTGAACTTTATCTGACTGCTAATCTACAATTGGACCACATTGAAGAGCAACTTTCTGCAACAATCTTTGCTATTGAACAACTGAGAGATTTGGGTATTAGTGCAATTCAGAATCTGCTATACACTACAGGTGCAGTTACTACTGGAAGTCAATATGCTGCAGTATATGCAACCGAGACTGCATATCGCGATGCTCTTAGCGTAACGGATGTTCAAGCAGTCATGGCAAAATATGGTGAGTTGATTGACATTGCAATTAGAATTCTGTCTCCTGCTGGTCTATCTGGTAGATATGCCTCGCAGATTCTTCTGTTCAACAAAAACTACTACAGAACTGAAATCACAAACACGATTAATAATCAGTTTGGTGCTAATTCTTGGCAATATGATTCCTTCATTGATGGTTTAGTTGATAATCTCTCTCACGATATTATCATCACTGATACTTCATCTTCTAATAAAACTACTTCTAGAAGAATTACATTGCAAAGAGAAGGTGTAGTTAGTGAACTGCAATTCACTGCAGGAGCTGATTATCAGTCTGTACCTACAATCGCATTTACTGCTCCTGCATCTGGCGTAACAGCAACTGCTGTTGCAACTCTTGAAGCAGCAGGTCCTATTTCTGCAATCAATGTTGCCAGTGGTGGTTCGGGATATACAGTTCGTCCCGATGTAACCTTAACAGGTGCTAATATTGGCGACGATGGCGCAACTGCTACTATCTCTGGTGGTGCTGTTTCTGCTGTCACTTACGATGGTTCTGTTTGGGATGCAGACACTGCAATTGAGTGGCAAACTAGCAGTGGATTTGGTCCTGGTTCCGAAATTCAAGATGCGGGTACTGGCACTGGAACCACTGGTGGATTTGATGGTGTCGGTAAATATATTCTGTTTGGTGCTGCATCTGGAGATAGATATGCAATCACTACCCGTCGTAATACCACTGACATGGATAATGTTCGTGTTTATGTTACAGCAGGTAATGGTTCAAATGGTGGTGAATCACCTGATGCTGGTGAAGACCTTGCTCTTTACTATAAGGTTCAAGGAAGCAACACTGAAGTATTGATTAGCACACTTATTTACGGTGGTGCTGCTGGTGGTGGTTCTAATTATACAAACTTTACTGATTGGACTGCTATTACAGTAGCATTACCTACAGGAGCGAAAGGTCCTGACACTGCATTTATTGTTCGCCAATCTGCACAAGATAGCGGTGCTAATGATGACCATTATGGTTTGAAGAGAGTTTCTGTAATTGACACTGCAAAAGAGTTCCAAGGAACTGTCACTATTGCTTTTGCAGATGGTGCAGAACAGTCTGTAACTACAACTGCAGCAACTGCAAACTTCATCACTCTCCGTGAAGTTTCTAATGTATCAATCACCAATCCTGGTACTGGTTATGACCCATCAACTCCACCAACGGTAACTATTTCTGGCGGTAATCCTACAACGGCAATGACTATTAGTAATATCAACGTTGTTCTTGATACGACCAGATTTAATAATGGTGAGACTATCACATCTAGTGGCGGTGGAAGTGCTACTGTTCTTGAGGATATTGGTAATGCAGTTTACATTGGTGTGATTACAGGAACATTGTTTGCTGATGGTGATACATTAACTGGTGGAACAAGTGGAGTTTCTTCTACTATTCCTAGTAGCGGAGTTGGATCTACATTTGATTATTACACAAATGTTGGCAATGTATTGACCTTTAATGATGCAAGATTGATTCAATCACCTATTGCTGCTGAGTTCTCTAGCACAAACTTCTGGACTAATCCTGAAGCGTTTGCAATTAATTGGACAACCGCTAGTGCTACTTTTACCAATAACGCAATTCTTTCACCAGACAATACCTTGACAGCAGAAAAAATAACTGCTGATGCTAGTGGTACAGTTAATCATGATATTGACAGAGTATATACTCTAAATGCTTTTGAAACGTTTGATAGTGGTTCAGTTAAATTTGACACCACTAATGAAACGTTCGATACAGGTTCTATTGCAGAAGATTCCACTCAAACGTTCACAACGTCACTATTTGTCAAATCTGCAGAATACACAGACATTAGATTCTCTGCTATTCTTGATGACGGTCAAGCAGGTCCGCAGTCACTCTTCTTTGATGTTGACCTGACCAACGGTTCTACAGGGTCTATCTTCCAACCTGAAGCTGGTTTGGTAAGTTATACGACGGGAGTCGTTCCCTTTGGTAATGGTTGGTATAGAGTTTTTGCAACCCTAACATTCTCCTTTGGATTTAGTAGTCTTACCACAAGACTTAACATCAAGAATGCTAGTGCTATTAACTATCCAGGTGACGGCAGTTCTGGAATTTATGTCTGGGGTGCTAAGTTTAATAAAGGTGCATTTGACGCATATACCTCCGTTGGTGGAGAAAGATTCTTCTCCAACAGTGAATACAACATTAAGAACTTTGCTCTTAATCTGTTTGAAGATTATGTTGAGAGTGCTCTTAATGGAAGTCTTGCATCTCCCACAGCGAATGGTTCATATGCCTTTGATAACGCTACTTGGAGAGCGGGTTATTCGACAGATGAATTCCTTACAGTTGTTAGAAGAAATGTAGATTTCTATAAAAAACAACTTGATAATTCCACTTACTATGCAGATATCACTGTAAACAGTGGAATCAGTGTTCCTACTAAGGAATTTGGAATTACATATATACCAACTGGTGTTGGTGGTGGTCTTTCTACATCAGATTACTTCTATGGAGAGTATAGCGATACTAATGCTGAACTGGAAACTTCGTTTATGAATGAGGCAAAAATTGCTAAGGTTTATAATAGATTCCGTATTGATGGTGATATTACTGATGGACCTTTCACTATGGGTGAAATAGTTCAAAAGGATGGAGATTCTAGTGTAACTGGTGTTGTTTACGGATTCCATGAAGATGAAAACTATAAGTATCTCGATGTTGAAATAACTGGTGGAACTTGGGCAATCGCTGATGGTATTATTGGTGCAGCAAATACTACAACTGCAACACTAAGTGCTCTTGAAAGCAGATTGCATATTATTAGATTAAAAGGTACGTTTACACCTTCTATTCCGTTCCTTGGATTTACTTCTTCTACAACTGCAACTCCCACATCATTCATTAGAAATGAGACCGCTGTCCTTGATAACACTGGCGGTAAGTTAACTGTTGATACTTCAACTCTCACGGGTACATTCGAGAAAACCGCTGTTGTTTATTCGAGTAATACTGAACTTTATATTGAAGTTCAGAAATATAATGGTCTTGATGTACAGATTGGAGATAAAATTATCTCTGGCGGTTATACTCGCCTGGGAGTCGCAAATGCAACTGGGTTCATATTGGGTCATTTCATCTATTTGTTGAACTCTGGTGGCGGCAGAGATACCTCTAAGAAAGCAATCATCAGTGGAGTCGATACAGTTAATAACTATCTGTATGTTTCACCTATCGATGGAGACTTCTCTATTACGGACAATGTTGGTGACTTTGGTCCAGCAGGTGGAGGTGCTAACACAATTGCCACTGGCACAATTGCTACTAAACTTGTTCAAACTGGTCAGGCATATGGATTGATTGGTAATATCACCTCAGTTGGTGTTAACAAGCGACTCTATCTCAGAGATGTTATTGGCATCTGGAATGAGAATGATTCGGTTATTGCTGGAAAAGATTACAAATCTGTTATTATCGATAAAGTTATCTCACGCGCCCGCGTGAAGAGATCCTTCCGTGGATTTGATGGCACTCAAACTATATTTGACCTTTCTATCAGTAATGGCACAACATATCTGCCAGACCCCGCAGGTCATATGCTCATTTTCATTAATGGCATTTTACAACCTCCTGGCGCTGGTAATGCTTACAACGCATTCTCTAATAAAATTCAGTTTGCAGAAGCACCTGATGCAGGTTCCACATTTACTGGATTCTATATTGGTAAACTGAGGCAGTTGGATGATATCTCATTCGAGTTTGACTCATTACGTCAGTCATTCAACCTTAAGCGTAATGATGTGTTCTATTCACTGACACTTACAGAAGGTGTTCAGTCTAGTGTCATTCGACCCGAGAACAATATCATTGTCTCGCTCAATGGTGTTATTCAAGAACCTGGTGTTGGTTTCGAGATTGTTGGTTCTAGAATCATCTTCTCCGAAATTCCTCGTGTTGGTTCTAGTTTTGCTGCATTCTCTTATGTTGGTTCGGAAGCAGACGTTGACGCTTCTGAAGTTGTTCCTCCTATTGAACCTGGTGATTTCATCGATATTCAGGGTGAGACTGAAGACCGTGAAGTTGCAGTTATCGAATCTTCCAACTCACTCATCACATTTGATTATCTTGGTTCTGTCTTTGGACAAAACGCAAAGGCAACTCCAATTCTTAAATCTGGATTTATTGAAAAAGTGAGTATTACTGCACCAGGTTCTGGATATACCTCTCGACCTGTTGTTCGTGTTGATTCTATTAGTGGTTTCGATGCACAAATTAGAGCGATTATCGGTATTAATGTTGTTGAAATCGGCAACGTGGGTTCTGCATATAAGGAAACTGCGATTGTTGTTGAGAGTGAAGTTCCTGACGATTGGACTGCACCAAACCTCGCAGACTACGGCGAGGAGTACGTTGACTATCAATAAGTCATATATCCTATAAATAACTAAAAAAACTAGCAGAAATGGCTAAACAAACTATTGGGTTAGGTGCTTCGGCAAATGACAACACGGGGGATACCCTCCGTGATGGAGGTGATAAGGTTAATGATAATTTTGATGAAATTTATCAAACTCTTGGAAATGGAAGCACTTTAAATTTAACTACGGCTAATGCTGCTAGTGGGCATGTGCTCAAATATAATGGTACAAACTTTACCTCGGCAGATTTTGGACAACTGACGACGGCATTGGATGTAAATAATAATATTATTACATCTTCAGTAACATATCCAAATGTTATTCTTGGTCCTAACGGAGCAGGAGATGTACGAATTACTCATGGTAGTGTTACTTCTACTTTTGAGGGAAGTGATGGAACTATTGATTTTCCTACAACAGTAAAATATAAGAATGAGTATACAGCGGTGGGTAATGCTCCTACTGCTGCTTCATATCCTGGTTATTTCTTTACTGTTGATGGAGATGACAATCCCTATGTCAACATGAACATCACTGCTGGTGGTGTTGGTGATACTAGAGTTTCATTACTTACACAGTATTCTGGTATTGGGTCTCTATCCAACGTTGATGTTACTACTGCCGCCCCTACAACTAATCAAATTTTGAAGTGGAATGGAACCAATTGGGTTCCTGGAGATGACCAGGCAGGCATCTCCTCTCTTAATTTATTCCAAACCATTAATGCTGATACTGGTACAACAACAGCAGATTCGCAAACGGATACATTAACTATTACTGGTGGTACTAATATTGATACGTCTATTGCTGGAGATACAGTTACTATCGACTTTTCTGGTAGTATCAATACCAGTTTTTCCAGTCTGACGGATTCGGATACTACAGGTCTTACTCAAGGCGATAGTCTCTTCTGGAATGGCAGTAACTGGGTAAGAACAGCAAGTCCTATTACTTGGTGGGAACTTGGTTCGAATGGTGCGAATGATTATACCTTTAGTGGTCCTGGATTCCCAACTACAGCAAACGACCCTGATATCTATGTGCATAGAGGATTTACTTATGCATTTGATAATAGTTCAAATGGATCAAATCACCCATTTAGAATTCAGTCCACAACTGGTTTGAGTGGTAATCCATATACAACAGGTCAATCTGGAAACTCTACATCAGTTCTTTATTGGACTGTTCCTATGGATGCTCCAACAACTCTTTATTATCAGTGTACAGTACACGCTGCTATGAACGGAACAATTATCGTCGTAAGTTGAGGATATAAATGGCAAGAACAGTACCTGGATCTGGTGCGGAAATTAAACCAATTTTCGACAAATTTTTTGGCGTTAGGGCAGTCGAGATTGTCAATAATGGCAGTGGATACGACTCGACAGACCCACCTAGATTAACAATTACTGGATGTGGAATTCCTGAAGCAGAGGCTCTGCTGTATCCAATTATTGATGATGATTCTGGTAAGATTATTCACGTCAGAGTATTAGAAAGAGGTCGTGGTTATGACCCTCTTAGATTGCAAATTGTTCCCACATCAGAGTCTTTAGGTGTTATTGATTCTTTTGATATCAATACAATTTGGCAGTCACATCCCAACTCTGCAACAACAGGAGTATTTGAGGTAAACTCAGAAGGAGATTTAGTAGACAGACTCAGGATTAGATCTGATAATGACCCCAAACCTGCAGATATTTTGACAGAGAGGCAGGGTGCAGGAACAATATCAGACAGAAACTTCGACCAGACATTTATCTATAGAGGCGGTAAACAAGTACCTTTTGGAACGGGTAGAAACTTTCAAAAGAATAAGTCTCTTGGCATCATGGCAAATGGTGTTCTATTACACACTCCAGAGTGGGGTTCTAGTCCTGGTTCCGCCCCTGTAGGATTTGAACTTGATGCAGTAAGTGAATCGAATGTAAAAAATTCAGACATCTATGATGGTGTTACTGATGGAACCACATACTACTATCAATCATCTAGATTACTCAATCACTTTGCAACTAAGCATGGTGTTCTTGATTGGGGTCTCCATAGAGTATTCACTTGGAACTTGAAAGTTGAATATGGGAATCTTTTGGTTGATGTATCTAATGTACAAGAAACAATAGGACCTGTTGAGATAGGAAGAACTGTTGTAGAAATTGGCGGTACTTCATCGGCAGAAATTGTAAAAGTTATTAGAAATAATTTAAATCAAATTACCCAAGTTTACTTGAGGAATGTGAGTGGTACATTTGTAGAAAATGATGCTGTTCTTGGTTCAAATGGATTCTCATTCACTATTAGCGATTCTCCAATTTCATTAAATCTTTTTTATATCAATTTTGGCGCTGATGCGGCATTATTTGGGTCTTTCATTCCCAACACATATTATCTGGCACCAGAAAATATTCAAGTAAGAAAAAATTATGTAATTATTTTAGACCAGTCTGACGCATCAAATCAACAAGGTATAGGGCACCCTATTCAGTTTAGTACTACTCCTGATGGAGAGTTGAATAGCGGAACTTTATTGTATAACAGCACTGGCGCTTCTGCAGCAGTCGCTGCTGATTATGAAAATGCATTTAGAAGCATCTTCATAATGAATGAAGATGAAACTAATAATATTTACTTTTACTGTAAGTATCACAGATATATGTCTGGATATGCAGGACATGAGGGGTATATTAGTTTAAGTAGTGTTCAAGACACTGCAGCACCTACAAATGACTACTACATTACAAATTTCTTCCAAGAAAGAGTTACTGTCACACCAACAGACTTTCAAAGTGGGTATAACTTAAATCTCAATAATGCTGCTATTGTTAGTGCAGGAAGTGGTACAGGAAGCAATGGCGGATTTGCTATTGGTACTCACTTTAGACTTAATGGTAGTTCGAGTCAGCGATGGGTAAGATTTGACCTAGATTTACGAAATGTTGTTACCTTTGATGCTGAAATAATCCGAGGCAATGGTACTAATGGTGGAGAAGCACCCGATTTTGGGGAAGGACTTCGCGTATATTTTGCATTCAATACATCTTATGGTTCTATTGAGATTGCTAGTGCTACCGACTCATCATACGATACAGTTAAAACTGTAACAATTGCAGTTCCTCCTGCATCTAGAAATGAGAACCAAACGGTATTCTTATATCAAAATAATGCTGATGGTTCTTCTTTTGACCACTGGGGTATTAGAAATATTACCGTTGGTTCTGGAGATGATGACCTCTCTAGACACCCAGACGGACATTCCAAAATTCTTGGTATGTCTTTTGATGGATATCCCATCTACGGACCATACGGATATTTTGGAGTTGGTAATGTAGTAGAAAGAGCATCAACTTCATATAGATTGAAAGTGGGTGCAGAAATTGATGGTGGTCGTCCTGAGATTATTACTCCCTCTACTACAACATATACAGTCACTGTATCTGCAGGCAAATTTCAATATGATGGTAGTGTTCCAAACTTCTTAAATCTGAAGAGAGGTAATACATATATCTTCAATCAAGATGATTCTTCAAATGATGGTAATATTTTATTACTATCTAATGACGATGATGGTTGGCATCCAACTCAAGATATTGGTGATATCGGCAATTTAATTTATTTGTATTCACACCCAAATATTACATATACTCTTGATGGTTCTACAGTTAACTATAATACATACATTTCAGGATTTACTACAGCAACAACCAGAAATATTCAAATAGAAGTTCCATCCGATGTACCTCAGACTCTACACACATATTCATATGCAAACTTTGGACATGGTATAAGAACAACCCAAGACGGTTATTCTATGGGCATGTTGATACAAGATTATATCTATGATTCCAGTGTTGGTGATTTAGATGAATTCAATGGAACGTATATTGTTACTCCAGAATATCCAAACGGAACCTATGCATACTTCTTAACGGAAAACTCTAGTGAAGTTCCTGAATATCCGTATGCAGTCGGACCAAAGATGTTTGGTGCTCCGTTGTTTGAAGGGGACATTGTTCCTGCAGCAGGAACAGAATCTCCATTTGGTGCAGAGGGAGAAGTTATTCTAAATGCGGACGGAACTGTCAACTATGTCAGAATGACCAAAAATGGTGATGGTTATTTTGGAACTGCTGAAGCAAGAATTCTTGGTGGTGAAGGTAGTGGTGCAACAGCATCTCCAGTTGTTCAAACTATCACAGGTCTTACCATTCAAAATGAGGGTAGAAGTTTTGCAACTTCACCAACTCTTGTATTCGAAGGTGGTGGTGGTCAAGGAGCACAAGGTGCTGCCGAAGTCGATACTTTGGGTAAACTTTCTTCAATTACAATTGCCGACGCTGGTGATTTCTATCAAGAACCACCATTTGTATTGATTACTGGAGGTGGCGGACTTGGTGCTAAGGCAACAGCAGAAATTAATCAGGGGCAGATTTCGGCAATCAACATTACAGACCCTGGTTCTGGTTATGTAAATGCACCTAATATCATCTTTACAAAACTAGTAAATCTGAAAAGAAAAACTAGAGCAAGACAGGCATTTAATAGTGTTATTCAATATCTTTCTGGTCTAGTAAAGAATGTTGGACCTGCAGATACTGAAATTTTTGTAGACTCTACGTCTGCTTTCCCTGGTTCTGGTCGTTTTATCCTAAACAATGAAATTGTTACATATACTGGAAAGTCAGTAGGCAAATTCACTGGTCTTACTAGGGGAACCAATTTTAACTATGACCAAAGAGTTATCCTTGATACCACTCAAGATATTGCTGGTATATCGACATACAATTTCAATGTTGGTGACCGAGTACTTAGAAGAGTTGAAAGCGCCAATAATAAGATTGCCAAGGTTTATGATTGGAATCCTAATAGTAAAGAATTATTTGTAGTCTTTGAAATTGACGAACTAGCATTCATTGATGCTGGTATTGCATCTACCGAGGATGCAATTGTTCAGTTTGATGCAGGACTTGCAGATAGTAGTGTTGGTGGTTCTCTTCCACACGTTGTTATAACCTCAACAGGAGACGAAATTTTTGCTCTTGCTGCTGCGGGCATTAATACTTTAACTGATAGAAAATTTGAAGATAATGATGAGAATGACGGTGCTGGCGACGGCATCGCAGATTTGGTTAATACCAACACAGATTATGCTGGTCAAATTAATCTTGATGGTGGTATCTACAGTTCTCTCTATGGTATTGAAGAGACTCAAGGTGGTACAAATACTACTTTGTTTGCCGTTGGTGATAGTATTTTAGACGCGACTGCATATCCAAATCAAAAGTATGCAACTATTTCTACTGCAGGTGGATTGGCAGAGGGTATCGAACATATTGCTTTGATTACAATTACTGTGGATAAACTTACTGGTAATAATTTGAACTATGGTGTGAATGAAGTAGTTACTGGAGATATTTCTGGAGTCAGAGGAACAGTTGTTTCTTGGGACACAACTACAGGAATATTGGTGGTGAAAGATGTTATTCCATTCAACACTGGTAATGTTAATGTCGGTGTTAATGGTTTACTTAATGAGTTCTCTTCTACTGGTAGTATTGTTGATATAGTTGTTCAGGAAGCAGGTACTAACTATTCTGCAATCCCAACAGTCGCAATTGAAAATATTGGAGATATTCAAGCAACTGTAACTGCAGTTATGACAACTGCATCTGACCAGGTTTCTTCTTTGAATATTACTAATGGTGGATATGGATATTCCCAGTCTATCACCGCAGGTGTTCTATCCCCAACTATCACATTTACACCAGCAGTAGGTGATACTACTGGTTCTGGTGCAGAGGCGTATGCCATTCTTGGTGGTGAAAAACTTGTTGGTAATGCGGGTGCTTCTTATCGAATTAAGAGTATTCAATATCAGACGGTTGTACAAACCTCATAAATAGACAAGTAGAGGAACATTGTATCCATAGGAAATGGCAGCTTTACTTACTGATCAATTTAGAATTTTTTCGGGGAAAAAATTCATTAAGTCTCTGGAGGGTCCTGATGCCAACCAGAGTGACGTTGATGCGGGGGCAAACCGTGATAGACTTTATATCTTTATCGGAAGACCCCAACCTTGGGATAATGAAAACTCACCTCCGCAGGCGGTAGATTCATTCTCTCAATTTTCAACATCATATGATGATATGGTTTCTCTGAAGCGAGTTCTTGCTTCAGATACTATTCAGGTTGTTCGTAGAATTGATTGGGTTTCACCCGAACAAACTACGGGTGGTCTGGGTTTTACTTATGACATGTATCGACATGACTATTCTCCCAGTAAAACTGCTTCTTCAGGTGCTACTAAACTATATGATTCTGATTTTTACGTTGTAAATTCTCAGTATCAAGTTTACAAGGCAATCTATAATGGAACTTCCCCTTCAGATCCTAATGGTAAACCTTCTACAGTTGAGCCTACTGGCACTTCTACCAGCATCATCACTACTGGTGATGGGTATCGCTGGAAATACATGTACACAATTCCTGTCGCTTCAGTCCTCAAGTTTTTCTCGGGTGACTATATGCCAGTCTTCACCAATGATGCGGTAAAAACTAACGCAGTTGCTGGTGAAATTGATACTGTTGTTATCAATTCGGCAGGTTCAGGATATAACAATGGAACATATGACAATGTTCCTATTAATGGTGATGGTACAGGTGGTAGATTATCCATTGTTGTTGATGGTGGTAAAATTATTTCCGCTACTGTAACTTCTGGTGGTACAGGTTATACTTTCGGTAAAATTACCGTTGAAGCGATTACTGGTATCGGTACAGGAACTGGTGCTCAAGTTGATGTCATCATTCCTCCTCCTGGCGGTCATGGTGCAGACCCTGTTGTAGAATTGGGTTCTTTCCGAATTATGATTAATGCCAAACTCTCTTATGATGAGGGTGCGGGTGACTTCCCTATTGATAATGACTATCGCCGTATTGGTTTAGTTACTAATCCTCTTAAATTTGGTACTGAAGAATTAATTGCTGACCTGACAGTTTCTGCTGCAAAAGCGATTATCTTCTCCCCAACTTTCCAAGGTAATTATTCTCCTGATGAGATTATTACCCAAACTCGTGTTATTGGTGGGCAAAATGTTACTGCTCGTGGTCGAGTAATCTCTTGGAATCCTACAACAAAAGTTCTTAAGTATTATCAGAACGCAGTTGATGGTATCTTCCCTGAAGTTACTGGTACTCAAAACGAGTTTGATGGTTCTAATGTTATTAGTGGAGCAACATCTGGTGCTGCTGGTCAACCCGATGTAAACTTCCCTGCAGTTCCCAATACATCCTCCAGAACAATTAACAACACTGAGTACGATCTTGGTATGAAATTTAATAATGGTTATGCGAAACCTGAGATTAAGTCAAATAGTGGTCAGGTTGTTTATATAGATAATAGACGAGCAATCAGTCGTGCAAACGACCAAGTAGAAGACATCAAAATCGTAATCGAGTTCTAATGGCACAAAATACCAATCTAAACGTCTCACCTTATTACGACGACTTCGATAAGGATAAGAATTTTTATCGAGTACTGTTCCGCCCTGGATTTCCAATTCAGGCGAGAGAGCTTACTACAATGCAGAGTGTTCTGCAGAATCAGGTGGAAAGCGTAGGTCAGCACTTATTTAAAGATGGTGCTATGGTCATTCCAGGTCAAGTGGGTTATGACCTGAATGTTGATGCTATCATGCTTCAAGAATCTTTCTTGGGCGCAAGTGTTGAAGATTATAGAACTCAACTAGATGGTAAGATTATTGAAGGTCTGACCTCTGGTATTAAGGCAAAAGTATTGTATAGTATCTCAGAAAGTAATTCTGAGAAAGGGTATATTACACTGTACATTAAATATATCGAATCTGGTGGTGAGGCAAATAACCAACAGACTTTCACTTTAAATGAACAATTAGTTACTGACCAAGAGATTACTTTTGGAAGTTCTTTGATTGAAGTCGGTTCACCATTTGCACAATTGCTTCCTACTAATGCAATTCAGACAGGTTCTGTTGCATATGTTCAAACTGGTGTATATTTCATCCGTGGTTTCTTCGTAGACGTTCCTTATCAGTATATCCTTCTGGATCAATACGGTAGTTCTCCACAATATAGGGTTGGTCTCGACATTCTAGAATCTATTGTTACTCCTGAAGATGACGTATCACTTAATGATAACGCTGCAGGCACATCTAATTATGCTGCTCCTGGTTCTCACCGATTCAAAATCAGTACAAGACTGATTAAAAAACTTCTTACAGACGACGCTGATAAAGACTTTATTGAACTGCTTCGTATCAATGGTAATAGAGTAGAAAATTTAGTTGATAGAAGTGCTTATAATGAATTAGAACGTTCTTTAGCGACAAGAACTTATGAGGAATCTGGCAACTATACAGTTGAAGATTTCCAAATCACCATGAGAGAAAATCTTGATGATGGTTTTAATAATGGCGTATATCAACTGAATGAAATTACTAGTGATGGAGTTGTTGCTCAAGAAAGACTGTATTCAGTAGAACTTGGTCCTGGCGCTGCATATGTTAAGGGGTATAGAGTCAAGACACTTTCTCCAACTTATGTCGATTTAGAGAAACCCAGAAAAACCGATTCTGCACAAAATGCTATTGTTCCATTCGAACTTGGAAACTATAGCATTGTTGGCAATCTGCATGGTTTCCCCAACTTCTCAGGAACTTCTATTAGTAATGCATATCAAACTTTAGAACTACGCGACACCTTTAGCAGTACTGCTGGTAGTGCTAGTGGAAGTATTGTCGGTTATGCTAGGGCAGCATCGCTAGAATTTTTTGCAGACCCTAATAATACGTTTGGTACTGCAGATGACCAGTATAAACTGAATGTCTTTGACGTTCAGATGTTTACTGTTTTGGAATTGGCAACTACACAAAACATTTCTGCTGGTTCTATTATCAAAGGTCTATCGTCTGGTGCTACTGGACTGGTTGTTGATGCAGAAACTGCTGATGACCACATTCAAATGTACCATGTATCTGGTTCTTTTGAAGCAAGTGAGATGGTTCAGATTGATGGTATTAATCTTGATACTATTGAAAAAGTTTATAACTATCAATATTCTGATGTAAGACAAGTTCTTACTAGAGATGAATCTACGCAATCAATTGAATTCACCTGTGATATTGTCCTTCAGGACGAAAAGGTTATCCAAGGTCTTAGTTTTACATATGATGCTAGTACTG
>Ga0209557_1000358_pt1 | contig 27860 bp, 38 predicted proteins | sample SaaInlV_120m_DNA_4_FD_184672 | JGI IMG/M metagenome (GOLD analysis project Ga0209557, IMG submission 184672) | Marine microbial communities from expanding oxygen minimum zones in the Saanich Inlet - Saanich Inlet SI074_LV_10m_DNA (SPAdes) (version 2) | ecosystem: Environmental > Aquatic > Marine... | reverse complement strand
ACTGGGAGGACCGTATCCCTAGACAGTTTGTTAATGTTGTAGAAGACGCTCGTATTGAGAAACTAATGAAGCGTCGGTATCCTGGTCTGTCCAAGAGTTTTTATAAAGGATATAAAGAACTAGTAGAGACTGATTTCTTCTGCTTGGAAGAAACTGATATTAATAATATGAATCTCGCTGATCGTGCCAATTTGTATTATAAGATTGGTAATTTTGTTGATGTTCCTTTCAGTGATGAAGAGAAGACTTTCATCAAGATGATGTCAGATATTGAAACATTTGCTGATACGCTATTGGTAGCAGAGGAGATCTATCGCTACTGTAAGGATGCTGAAAACCCTGAAACCACCAAAACAGAACTTCCCTCACAGAAGACCGATCAGCAAGGCACACCTAATGAGTCAGTTGAAAATGCTAGTGATGATGGCACTGACGAAGATGAGTTGGAAGAAAACTCCATGACTCATGAGGAGATGCTTGAGGAAGCATCTCGTCGTGAATCTGCCAACACAGAACCTGAAGTAACAACTGATCAAATGTTTGAAGAGGGTGCCGAAGAATTTAATGGAAATACTGAAGGACAACGTGATCCCATGTATTGTGAAGTCCCCAAGGTTAATCTTAAACACTTCATTATCCCTAACGAAAAAGTTCATAGTCTAATCAATGAGTATTGGGAAGAGGGTTTGAATCCTAAACCAGTTTGGTGTCCTTATGACAAAAAATATGAGACTTGCGATCCTTATAATTTTAGATACGCTGATGTTGAGTTTGAGAAGTTTAAAAAGTCTGCTCAGAAAGAGATCAATTATATGGTGAAAGAGTTTGAGTGTAAGAAGTCTGCTGATGCTTATGCTCGGGCAGCAACTTCTCGCACTGGTGTCCTTGATTGCTCCAAACTCCATACTTATAAGTACAATGACGATCTCTTCAAGAAAGTGACTGTTCTTCCTGATGGTAAGAATCATGGTTTAATCTTTATTCTTGATTGGTCTGGTTCTATGGCAGACTGCATTGTTCCCACTATCAAGCAACTTTTAAATATTGTTTGGTTCTGTAATAAGGTTAACATTCCTTTTGATGTTTATGCCTTTACTAATAACTGGGCAAAACCAGAGAGGTATGGTATAAATTGGGAAGAACTTGATACTCAGGAAAATGAACAGGGTATGTTTAACATCACTGGTGGTCATTTCAGTTTGATGAATATTCTTTCCAGTAGTGCTAAAAAGGGGGAGATTGAGAAGCATATTCTAAATCTTTGGAGAGTTGTCTTCTCATTCAAAAACTGGGTTTCTTATAGTATTCCTTCAGAGGTGGGATTGTCTGGAACTCCTCTTCATGAATCACTAATCTGTCTTCATGAAATTATCCCTCAGTTTAAAACAAAGCATGGTGTTCAGAAGACTCACTGTGTCATTTTGACTGACGGTGAGGCAAGTAGTTTGCCAGTGTTCAAACGTGTCCTTGATTATAAGGGTGGTGAACGTCTTGGATGTTGTTCTATCAACGCTAGTTCCTTTCTTCGTAATCGTAAGACTGGGCATACTTATAAGTTCTCTCAAGCGTATTACAAGTTCACTGATGTTCTTCTTCAAGATCTTCGTCAAACATTTCCAGAAACTAACTTCATTGGTATTCGCCTTTGTAATGGTCGTGAGATGGGAGATGTTATTCGTCGCTATGAATGCGCGAGTGATGAGGTTATCAGAAAAGCAAAGAAGGTAAAGAGTTATGCTGTAAAGGACTCTGGATATACCAGTCTGTTTACCATGCTCTCCAACTCCCTTGAAAATACCTCTGAACTTGATGTTGATGAAGGTGCCACCAAGGCAAAGATCAAGTCTGCTTTTATGAAGAATCTTAAAGCAAAGGCACTAAATAAAAAAGTGTTGAGTCAGTTCATGGATTTGGTTTGTTGACCAATCTTTAAACCGTCTACTAGGGCCCGATAGTGGTCTCACCTTGTCCTATACTAAACCTGTTGAACAAACGAACTACATCATGGCACTATCTACCGAATACGTTGTCTCTTCACTTCAAGCATTGTATGGGGAAACAGTTACGTCTGGCGATGTAAAAGCATGGTGTCAGATGAACGATACTACATATCAAACCGTTGTTAAGAAACTAGACAACTATAAGTCTAGTCGCGGTAAGTGGGAACTCGTAGAAAAAGAAGAACTCGAAAAAACATATCAAGCACCAGCAGCAATGCCTGTTTTACAGAAAAACCTTATTCCTGCAAAAGATGATACCTTCGTCAGCTTTGGTAACTTCGCTGATATTAAAAAGATTATTAAGTCCGGTCTGTTCTATCCAACGTTCATTACGGGTCTTTCGGGTAATGGTAAAACGTTCTCTGTGGAGCAGGCATGTGCTCAGACAAAACGAGAACTTATCCGTGTAAACATCACAATCGAAACAGATGAAGATGATCTTATTGGCGGTTTCCGTCTTGTCGATGGCAACACCGTCTGGCACAATGGACCAGTCATTGAAGCACTACGACGTGGAGCAATCTTGCTCCTTGACGAAATCGACCTTGCCTCAAACAAAATCCTTTGTCTCCAATCTATTCTCGAAGGAAAAGGAATTTTCCTCAAGAAGACTGGCGAATACATTACGCCCACAGAAGGTTTCAATGTATTCGCAACCGCCAATACTAAAGGCAAAGGAAGCGAAGATGGACGATTCATTGGAACTAACGTGCTCAACGAAGCATTCCTTGAGCGATTCCCTGTAACCTTTGAACAGTCTTATCCTTCTGCTGCTACCGAGCAACGTATTCTAGAAGGTATTGCTCTGGACATTAACATTGAGGATCGTGCTTTCTGTAAGTATCTTTGTGATTGGGCAGACATCATTCGTAAGACTTTTTATGATGGTGGGATTGAGGAGGTTATTAGTACCCGTCGTTTGGTTCATATCATCCGTGCTTACAGCATCTTTGAAGATAAGTCCAAAGCAATTCAGGTTTGTATCAACCGATTTGATGAAGAAACCAAGGCATCTTTTATGGAACTCTATGACAAAGTTGATGCTGACTTTGAGATGGTTGCCGATTCTGAGGAATCCTGATATAATTGGGGAAGGTAAGTATGCCTTCCCTGATGAATGCCTGGTCTTTACTTTATGAGGAATTGAAAATGAGTGAAAATTTTGAAGATAGATATGAAGATGGTCTTAAATCCCCGTATTGGTACGACTATGATCGTAATGATCCAAACCGTGTTAATCCTTTTATGGGTACTATAATTGGTGCTGCTTCCTCTGACACAATCAACTTTGGAGCAGCACAACCTGTAGACCTCGGTGGAGTGATCGGTGGTCAGGATGTCATTATATTTGATGATCCTGATCCTGATTATAACAATAATCCTTCAACCACTAGAGGCAGAAGGAAGTATAATGAAGACGAAATCCTTAAAGAAGTAGGAGATTATATTTCTGGAACATATGGTCAACACTATTCAAATGATGGATTTCAAACTCTTGACCTTATAGAAGCATGTGGTGACGGTGAATCTTTCTGTAGATCTAATATCTTGAAGTATGCTTCTCGGTATGATAAGAAAGGCACTGCCCGACGTGACATTATGAAGATCTTGCATTATGCTGTTCTTCTGCTACACTTTAACGATAAGAACGCACAACGCGAAACCTACCCTCAATGATTATGAAACTTTCTGAGTCCACTGTTAATCTTCTGAAGAACTTCTCTTCTATCAATCAGTCTATTCTTTTCAAGGAAGGAAACAAACTGCGTTCTATCTCTGTGATGAAGAACATTCTAGCAGAGGCAACTATTTCTGAAGAGTTTCCAAAGGACTTTGGTATCTATGACCTGAATCAGTTTCTCAATGGACTGTCTCTTCACAACAGTCCTGAACTGGACTTTGAGAACAACCAGTTTGTTGTGATTAAAGAAGGCAAGATGCGTTCCAAGTATTTCTTTGCTGACGCATCTGTAATTGTTTCTCCACCAGAAAAAGAGATTACTCTCCCAACAGAGGATGTGTGCTTCCAACTTACCAGTCAACAACTTGAGAAGTTGAAGAAAGCAGCATCTGTTTATCAACTGCCTGACATCTCTGCCATCGGTGAGAATGGTGTTATTAAACTGGTTGCTCGCGACAAGAAGAACGATACCTCTAACGACTTCTCAATCATTGTAGGTGAGACTGAGGATAGTTTCGTCTTCAACTTTAAAGAAGAGAATCTTAAAATTGTTCCTGGCACATATGATGTGATCGTATCTTCTAAACTTCTGTCTAAATTTACTAACCAGAATCTTGATGTCACCTATTATATTGCCCTTGAACCCGACTCGACATTCGGTTGATATATGGATGAGAGTATTAGGTAGTGGTCTTGTTATCATTGCCTATTTTATTATCCTTCATGTTGACCTAATGACAGGAGTGATAATACAATTTGTAGCAGACCTTATTTCAATTCCTTACTTTATTAGGACAAAATCCTGGGATGTGGTTATGATGTTATCATTCCTACTTGCGATATCGCTATCTAAATTGTTATGAACATTTTTGTAACTGATCCCAGTCCTTGGGAGTCTGCCAGGGTTCTCCCTGATAAGCACATTGTCAAGATGCCCTTAGAGACTTGTCAGATGCTTGCTATTGTATGCTCTGACAAATGGGGTCATGGATTTGGAACTCTTCCCAGAGCAGATGGCACTCCCTATGCTACTGAGAAGGGTGCTTTTCGTAATCACCCCTGTACTAAATGGGCGAATGAATTTGTAACCAATTGGCAATGGTTGCTCGCACATGGACTTGCTATGTGTGATGAGTATACTGCTCGTTACGGTAAGGTCCATACCTGCCAGAAGACGCTTCTAGCGGCAAAGGAGATACTTCCTACAGCAGATCCGCAAGGTCGTAGTGGGAAAGGTCCAACGCCATTTGTATTTGCTGGACCTGATGAGTTCAAGTTAGATACTTCAATATCCATCTTTGACAAATATAAGATGTATATTTCATCTAAACCATGGGTATGCGATAATTATCTTCGTATCCCTGATCGTAAACCTGAGTGGGTATGAGCGAAACAAAAACATGTCCTAGATGTGGTGAGACTAAACCTATAGAAAAGTTTGCTATTAACAATACAACTCCTAAGAAAATTTATAGGAAACGTCATTGTAAGATCTGCTATCAGAAACTTTGGGAAGAGAGAAAACTTATTCGTCAGAGTGCACCTCCTCCTCCAGCAGATTCTATTTGTCAGTGTTGTGGAAAGGAAAAGAAACTAAAGTTAGATCATATAACAGATACTCTTATCTTTCGGGGGTGGATATGTAATGAATGTAATATCGGAACGGGTCTTCTAGGTGATAGACTAGAAGGACTTCAACTAGCAATGAATTATTTGAACAAGGTGAATTATGAGTCGTAGTGATTTTGTATGGGTTGAGAAGTACCGACCCAAGACTATTGAAGAGTGTATACTTCCTGACAATATCAAGAAAACCTTTCAGGACTTCCTAGATAAGGGTGAGGTTCCCAACTTGTTGTTGTCTGGACCTCCTGGATGTGGTAAAACCACTGTCGCAAAAGCATTATGCGAAGAACTTGGAGTAGACTATTATGTCATCAATGGATCCGATGAGGGGCGATTCCTGGATACTGTCCGAAACAATGCGAAGAACTTCGCTTCGACCGTCTCGCTTTCTTCAACTGCAAAACACAAAGTCGTCATCATTGATGAGGCAGATAACACAACCCCAGATGTACAACTCTGTTTACGGGCGTTTACTGAGGAGTTTATTGGCAACTGCCGATTCATCTTCACCTGTAACTACAAAAACAAAATCATCGCTCCACTTCATTCCCGATGTGCGGTGGTCGAATTTGGAATTAAGGGAAAAGAAAGACAGGGACTTGCAACCCAATTCTTCAAACGTATCCAAGACATCCTCGTTTTGGAGAGAGTTGATTTTGAAGGCAAAGTCCTTGCTGAACTAATCAACAAACATTTTCCTGACTGGCGTCGTGTACTCAATGAGTTGCAACGTTACTCTGTTAGTGGTAAAATAGATTCAGGCATCCTTGCTGCGTTCAGTAATGTCAAAACAGATAATCTCTTCAAGTTCCTCAAAGAGAAGGACTTTCCCGCCACACGGAAGTGGGTTGTTGATAATCTGGATAATGATCCTACTGTACTTCTGCGTAGCATTTACGATGCTCTTTACTCACACTTGGCAGGTCCTGGGATTGCTGCTGCTGTCCTCATTATTGCTAAGTATCAGTATCAGAGTTCGTTCGTCGCAGACCAGGAAATAAATATGCTTGCTTGTCTGACTGAAATTATGGTGGAGTGTGACTTCAAATGAGTAAAAAACCTAGACAAAAGAAATCCAGATTATATTATTATTTCTGGGGAGTTGCTACCATGACTGTGGTAGTAGGACAAATTTATGTCGGTTCAGGTTATAGAGCAATGGCCGATTCAGTTACTAACCTTACAGAGAGAGTAAAATGAACGTTAAAGTATTACGAATGAATACAGGTGAAGAAATTATCTTTACCCTTATCAGTGAAGATGATGAGAGTATTGAGGTAGAACATCCTCTTGTTGCCATTCCAAATTCACAGGGTCAGGTTGGATTTGCTCCTTGGTCTACTCTTGCTAAAGAAGACGAAACCATTAAAGTTTCCAAGGAGTATGTTGTGTATGTAATTGAAGCAAGAGATGAGATCGTAGAGAACTATGAAAAGATTTTCTCTCCCCTCACAACTCCTAGTAAAAAACTAATTCTATGAGAAAAGTAATCCTTTCTTGCCTAACAATCTGTGCTGCTATCGCAGTTGCCGAACCAGCACTAGCACATAAACGGTACGGTCATAGACCACATTACCACGATTCTCATAGACATTGCCACTATCACTCTAAAAAAGGATACTCTCATTGTCATAGGCATACACATAATGGACCTGGTAAAGGTCATCATGGCAATAGGTGGATGCACCCTATTTGGGATCCTGAATACTTTGAATACCATTTTCACTTTAGTCATCGCAGATGAAATCTTTGAAAACTCCTCTTCGTTATCCTGGTGGTAAGAGTCGTGCCACCAAAAAGATTGGACCTTATATACCTGATCTTCGTGATTACGACGAGTTCAGGGAACCTTTTTTAGGTGGGGGTAGTGTGTCCCTTTATGTAATCAAGAAGTATCCAGATATAAAAATATGGGTCAATGACTTGTATGAACCTCTAGTTAACTTCTGGCAGCAACTTCAACAAAATGGACATGAACTTCGTCTTCAATTGATGCAGTTAAAGTCTCGTTATCCTGAACCTCTTTCTGCAAAGGGACTATTCTTATCATCAAAGGACTATCTTGAGCACAACAATGAAGACCCTTTGTGGAGAGCAATATCTTTCTATATCATCAATAAGTGTTCTTTTTCGGGTCTAACTGAGAGTTCTTCTTTTTCTGCTCAGGCATCAGATAGTAATTTTTCAATGAAGGGTATCTTGAAACTTGAAGGATATACTCAGTTGATTAAAAATTGGGAGATAACAAATCATTCTTATGAAAATCTTCTAGATGAAGGTTCTGAGAAGACTGCGTTTGTTTATCTAGATCCTCCTTATGATATCAAAGACAACCTCTATGGAAAGAAAGGATCCATGCATAAGAGATTCGATCATGATCGGTTTGCCATTGACTGTGATGATTGCTCCATGGACTGCCTTATCAGTTACAATTCTGACCAGTTGGTTATGGACCGCTTCAAGTCATGGAATGCGGCTGAGTTTGACCTTACCTATACAATGCGTTCAGTAGGTGAGTATATGCGTGAGCAAAAACAACGCAAAGAACTATTACTTTTTAATTATGGAACTGAAGGATTGGTTGAACTCAATTAATTTCTCAAAAGAAAATCTTAAAGATAATATTAATGAGTATCCACCCTACATTGTGAATCGGTGTCTGTCAGGTCACCTAGATTGTATTATGTTTGCCAATGAAATGAACCAGTATCATTTCTTAGACAAGGACATGCAATATGAATTTTATCTAAATATCTTGAGAAAGAGGAAGAGATTCTCTCCTTGGATCCGTAAGGATAAGGTCACCGACTTAGATTGTATCAAACAATACTATGGTTACAGTAATGAGAAAGCATCTCAAGCACTGAAGATTTTATCAAATGAACAGATCGAATTTATTAAACAACGACTTGACACTGGTGGTACAAAATGACACAGACAACTGAGCCGCAGGTTAATTGGTCTCAAGATAAGATGATTGAGGTCAAACTGAATGCCCCCGATGACTTTCTGAAGGTCCGAGAGACACTGACTCGTATTGGTGTTGCTTCTAGAAAAGAGAAGAAACTTTACCAATCTTGTCATATTCTGCATAAGCAAGGTAAATACTATATCGTACATTTTAAGGAGTTGTTTGCTCTTGATGGCAAGTACGCTAACCTTACTGTTAACGACGTTCAGCGTAGGAACCGTATTACTCGCTTGCTTGCTGATTGGGGTCTCATTTCAGTAGTGATTGAAGATACTATTCTGGACATTGCTCCTCTGAATCAAATCAAAGTTCTCCCTTACAAAGAAAAAGGTAATTGGGCGCTAGAACAAAAATACAATATCGGCAAAAAGACAAAGACTGAAGAGAGCGAATAAATATTCCTGCGATCTTTCGTGCGGTCGCTTCAAAAGTCGGAACTTACAAGCACTCTTGACGGGGGTGCTTTTTTTATGTTATAGTAGAAATCTATTATATAAATTTTATGGATACAAAAGTCTGTAAAAAATGTGGTGTTGAAAAACTAGTCTCTAATTTTAGTAAGGGGGGTAAGCAGCAGCGAGCAAATGGAGAATGGAAGCAGTATTATCACAGCACTTGTAAGCAGTGTGTAAATACACCGAGAGTTCGCAAGGATAATCTAGACCCAAAAGTTTGTAATATTTGCTGTACTTCAAAATCTTTATCTGAGTATGCTTATGATGCAAAACGTGACAGGTATCGTGGTGATTGTAAACAATGTAAATACGAAAAACGTCTAAAATATCGAGTAGAAAATCCAGAGGTTATTGAAAGGGAGAGGGAACGTAATCGTTGGAGATACTCTAATGTAGAGGGTGTTCGTGAACGTGCTAGAGAAGTTTCTGATAAATCTCGCGCAAAACACAAAGATCGTAGGAATGGGGAACAACGTGATCGTTATGCAAATGATCTAGAGTATGCAGAAAAAATAAAACAGGAGAGAAGAGATCGTTGGGCAAATATGACTGATGATGAAAAGAAAGAACATAAATTGAGAACTGATCGATGGATTGAAAATAATAAGGAAAGATATGCTGAACACAAAAAACAGTATCAAATAGATAATAGAGAATGGATTTCAGAAAGAAGTAAAAAACATAGAAAAGAAAATCCTGAGCATCATAAAAAACTCAGAAAGGTACAGTATGAAAAACATCAAGAGAAACTTGTTGAAGGTCAAAGGAAAATTAGAGATGATCGTAGAACTATTCTTAGGAACAGATTAGGAGGTAAGTGTGTAAGATGTGAATCGACTGAAAATCTTGAATTTGATCATATTATCAAAGAAACTAAATCATTTACTATTGGTAGTTCTTTGACTTGTTTTAGTATTGAAGAGTTAATTCTTGAAGTAGATAAGTGTCAGTTGTTGTGCAGACCTTGCCATATTGATAAATCACATGAAGAGGGTGATTGGAGAAAACTTACTGATGAAGAAAAAGAAAATAGAATTAGAAAATAAGGTAGAGTTTTCCACACTCACTTTTTTGTTTTCTGCTATAAATATACTTGATTGCCTTCGGGGATCACAAAACACAAACTCGCTTTTATAGGAGCTACCATAATGAGAACACTAGCACACTACGGTGCTGCGGATCTGGATCGCTTTGTCCGCGACATCGATAAGCATTCAATTGGATTGAATGAATGGTTTGATAAGCAACTCTCCACCACGGAAGACATTAATTATCCACCATATAATCTAGTTAAAGTAAATGAGAACACTTATACTCTAGAACTGGCACTCGCTGGATTCAGTAGTAACGAAGTTAAAGCATACACTGAGTCAGGTCAACTGTTTGTAGAGGCAGCAAAGGAAGATACGGTAGAACGAGAGTACGTTCATCGTGGACTTGCTCTACGCTCGTTCAAACGCGCCTGGACGCTCTCTGAAGACGTTGAGGTAAGCAATGTGGAGTTCGTTGACGGCATCCTATCTGTGGTTCTAGACCGTATTGTTCCAGAGAAACACCAGAAGAAACTCTGGTTTGGTGCAGACTAAATAATCCATATCGTCGCCGCAGGGGTGCTACTGGCAAAATCCAGTGGACACCCCTCTTTTTTTGTGCTATGATATCCCTGTAGGAGGACTATATGACTAAGAAGTCAAAGACCAAGAAAGATAACAAAGGTCGTGAGGAAACTTGGGAGTGGGAAGAAACTTCTGAAACAAAGGAAGCAATCGCTAAACTCCACAAGACGATCTATGAATTGGAACTAAACGCACCTGATTATGGAGTTGGAAAATGAATGAAGACGCAAACTGTAAGATTCTCTACATGTCTAGTGGTGTGATTTTGATCAGTCAAATTGATGAAGTGACCTCTGAATTGGGATCACCCGACTGTAAACTGACAGAACCATTCATCATTAATGCCGATGGGACTCTATCTCCGTGGTTGGTTGACCTGTCTAATCAGAATACCTTTATGATTCATTCGGATAAGGTCTTGACTATCGCTGAACCAACTGGTAAACTCAAAGATAAGTACGAAGGATTGCTGAAGTGAGGTTTTACACCAACGTCCAGATGATTGGCAACAATTTTCTGTTTCGTGGATATGAGAATGGAAGAAAGGTATCATATAAGGAAGAGTTTCAACCCACACTTTATGTAAAATCAAAGAAAGATAGTAAGTGGAAAACACTTGAAGGAGATCATGTAGAACCGATTCAACCTGGGTCGGTTCGTGATTGTCGTGAATTCTATCGTAAGTATGCTGATATTGATGGATTTAAAATCTATGGTCAAGATAGATTCCTTTATCAATACATCTCGGATAAGTATCCAGAGGATGAGATTAAGTTTGACATCTCAAATATCAATCTTGTAACTATTGATATTGAGGTTCAGGCAGAGCACGGATTCCCAGATCCAGAATCTTGTTCTGAGGAGATGTTGACCATCTCCATTCAAGATTATAATACCAAGAAGATTACAACCTGGGGTCGTCATCAGTATGTTCCTACACAGGCAAATGTAACTTATCATCACTTCTCGGAAGAGGTTGCGATGCTAGAAGCATTCCTCTATTGGTGGCAACAGAACACGCCTGATGTGGTTACTGGTTGGAACTGTCGTCTATACGATATACCATACATGTGTGGACGTATCACCCGAATCATGGGTGAAAAGAAGATGAAGCAACTCTCACCTTGGGGACTGGTCACACATGAAGAGATTCAAATCTCTGGTCGTCAGTTCAATATCTTTGACCTTCAAGGTGTCGCCACCCTTGACTACCTGGAACTTTATAAGAAGTTTACTTATAAGGCACAGGAATCCTATCGTTTGGATTACATTGCCGAGGTAGAACTGGGTCAGAAGAAACTGGACCATAGTGAGTTTGATACTTTCCGTGACTTCTATCGTGGTAACTGGAAGAAGTTTGTAGACTACAACATCGTTGACGTGGAACTTGTTGACCGGATGGAAGACAAGATGAAATTGATTGAGTTGGCATTGACGATGGCATATACTGCCAAGGTAAACTACAATGACGTGATGTTCCAGGTTCGCATGTGGGACACCATCATCTACAATTATCTGAAGAAGAGGAACATCGTTATTCCTCCTAGGGATAGGTCTGATAAGAGTGAGAAGTATGCTGGAGCATATGTAAAAGAACCCAAACCAGGTAAGTATGATTGGGTCGTGTCTTTTGACCTTAACTCTCTGTATCCTCACTTGATGATGCAGTATAATATTTCACCTGAAACTTTGATTGAGGAGAAGCATCCATCAGTTACTGTTGATAAAATTCTCAATAAAGAACTTACCTTTGAGATGTATAAAGATTATGCTGTGTGTGCTAATGGTGCCATGTACAGGAAGGACATTAAGGGTTTCTTGCCTGAATTGATGGAGAAGATGTATGCTGAACGAGTCATCTTTAAGAAACGAATGCTTACTGCCAAGCAGCAGTACGAGAAGACGCCTACTGTGGCACTTGAAAAGGAAATCGCTAGATGTAACAACATTCAAATGGCGAAGAAGATTGCTCTTAATAGTGCTTATGGCGCTATCGGTAATCAATATTTCAGGTACTTTAAGTTAGCAAATGCTGAAGCAATTACGCTTTCTGGGCAAACTTCTATCCGTTGGATTGAAAATCGTATGAATGGATATCTAAATAATCTATTAAAAACTAGTAGTATCGATTATGTTATCGCATCCGATACTGATTCAATCTATATTAATTTCGGACCTCTTGTTGATAAATTTTATAGTAGTCGTACTAGCGAGACGACTAAACTTGTGGAAATCATTAACACGATCTGTGAAGACAAGTTGGAACCGTTCATCGAATCCTGTTATCAAGACCTTGCGACGTATGTAAATGCCTATGAGCAGAAGATGCAGATGAAGCGAGAGAACATCGCTGAACGTGGTATCTGGACTGCCAAGAAGCGATATATCCTCAACGTGTGGGATAGCGAGGGTGTGCGGTATGAAGAACCTAAACTCAAGATGATGGGTATTGAGGCGGTTAAGTCGTCTACTCCTGCTCCCTGTAGGAAGATGATTAAGGATGCCCTACACTTAATGATGAGTGGCACAGAAGATGAAGTGATTGACTTTATTGATAATGCTAGGGTAAAGTTTAGGAAGATGTCCCCAGAAGAGATTGCTTTCCCAAGGTCAATCTCTGATGTGAATAAGCATAAGAACCATGCTACAATCTATGGAAAAGGTTGTCCCATGCATGTTCGTGGTGCTTTACTTTATAATTACTACATAAAGGAGAAGGGACTAACAAACAAGTATTCTCTTATCAACAATGGTGAGAAGATTAAGTTTGTCGCATTGAAAAAGGCAAATCCAATCAGAGAGAATGTAATATCTTTCATCTCGGATTTCCCTCATGAGTTGGGTCTTGACAAGTATATCGATTATGATTTACAATTCAACAAGGCATTTTTAGAACCTGTAAAGGTCATACTTGACGCCATTGGATGGAACGTTGAGAAAGTTGTAAACCTAGAACTATTCTTTGGATAATGGATTTTTTAAAAGAGATTGTAAAAGAGATTGGCGATGAATACACACAACTCGCATCTGACATCGACGACACAGAAACCTACGTGGACACAGGTTCGTTCATTCTTAACGGACTCATATCAGGTAGTATATTTGGTGGTTGTTCTGGGAATAAGATTACTGCCATTGCTGGTGAGTCTTCTACTGGGAAGACTTTCTTTAGTCTCGCTGTGGTTAAGAATTTTCTGGATAGTAATCCTGGTGGTTACTGTCTGTACTTTGACACTGAAGCAGCAGTTAATAAGTCTCTTCTTAAAAGTCGTGGCATTGACTTAGAACGATTAGTTGTTATTAATGTTGTTACGATTGAACAGTTTAGGCAGAAAGCACTGCAGGCTGTTGATATATATTTAAAAAAGTCTGAAGATGACCGCAGTCCCTGCATGTTTGTGCTAGACTCATTGGGGATGCTTTCCACGGAGAAAGAAATCAGAGATGCTCTTGACGACAAACAGGTTCGCGACATGACCAAATCGCAACTTGTCAAGGGTGCTTTCAGGATGCTCACCTTGAAACTTGGTCAAGCAAATATTCCACTCTTAGTAACAAACCACACCTACGATGTCATCGGATCTTATGTCCCTACTAAGGAAATGGGAGGCGGCAGTGGCCTCAAGTATGCCGCGTCTACGATCATTTATCTCAGCAAGAAAAAAGAAAAGGATGGAACGGAAATTGTCGGAAATCTTATCAAGGCTAAGACGCACAAGTCGCGTTTAAGTAAGGAGAACAAGGATGTTACTATACGTCTTTATTACGATGAGCGTGGTCTTGATCGATATTATGGTCTTCTTGAACTCGGTGAGATTGGCGGACTTTGGAAAAATGTAGCAGGTCGCTATGAGATTGATGGTAAGAAAGTATATGCCAAAGCAATCTTGAAAGACCCTGAAACATACTTCACCGAAGACGTAATGAAAAAGTTGGATGCTATTGCTAAGGAGGAGTTTTCCTACGGTTCATGAATGTACTTGACTTTGTTTTAAAAATTGATAATGTACTGCCAGATGAGATTTGTGATGAGTTAATCAAAGTTTTTGAAGAGAGTGAACATAAAGATAGATTAGAAAGGAAAGGATATCCAAACTGGACTAATCTTTTTATTTGTAATCACCATCCTAAAGTAGAAGAAAAACTCAACAATGTATACTTAGCAGTTGCTAGTAAGTATCAGGAATGGTTAGGCGAGTATGGACTTTACTTTAATACAAGAGACTTTGACTTTGAAGGTTCTAATATAAAAAAGTATGTTGGTGGAACTGATGATGTGTACAAGAGACATGCTGACGTAGGATGTGTTGGTACAAGTCAGAGATTTGTTGCTATGTTATTTTATCTTAACGACGATTTTGAAGGTGGAGAGACTATCTTTTATCCTGAGATGTCAATTAGACCTAAGAAAGGATCTGTGATAGTATTTCCTCCGTACTGGATGTTTCCTCATGAAGGCACCCCTGTAATCAAGGGTGAGAAATACATCATGTCAACATATTGTCTTTGGAATCATAAAGGAAGGTATAATGGACAAGATTGAGTTTTTAATTTTGAGAAACCTTCTTCACAATGAAGATTTTTGGAGAAAGGTTATCCCTTTTGTGAAACCTGAATATTTTGAAGATGCTAATCAAAAGATCGTCTATGAGGAGATTCAGTCTTTTGTTACTCAATACAATGATATTCCTACCAAAGAGGTTCTGAATATTGAAGTTGAGAAACGCAATGATATCAATGAGCAGGTTTTTCAGGAGATCTCAAAAGTCATTAGTTGTCTTGACAGTGAACCCGTTGACCTAGAATGGTTGATGGATACCACCGAAAAATGGTGTCGTGATCGTGCTATATATCTGGCACTCCTTCAGTCAATTGGTATCGCTGATGGGAATGATGAGAAAAGAACACCTGATGCTATCCCATCAATCTTGTCGGAAGCTCTTGCTATCTCTTTTGATAATCACATTGGACATGACTACCTAGAAGATTATGAAGAGAGATATGATTCCTACAACAGGAAAGAATCCAGGATTCCTTTTGACCTTGAATTCTTTAACAGGATTACCAAAGGCGGTCTTCCTAATAAAACACTTAATATTGCTCTTGCTGGCACTGGTGTCGGTAAGTCTTTGTTTATGTGCCATATGGCTTCTGCTGTTCTACTTCAGAATAAGAACGTATTGTATATTACTGCTGAGATGGCTGAGGAGAAGATTGCGGAACGTATTGACGCAAATCTTTTGAATGTAAATATTCAGGATCTTTCTGATCTTCCTAAACAAATGTTTGAGAGTAAAGTTAATAACGTTGCTCAGAAGACACAGGGAACTCTTATAATTAAAGAATACGCAACGGCATCAGCACATGCTGGACACTTTAGGTCACTTCTTAATGAACTTGCACTTAAGAAGTCATTTAGACCTGATATTATTTTTATTGATTACCTTAATATATGTGCTTCCGAAAGATATCGCGCTGGTAGCAATGTCAATTCATATACAGTTGTCAAAGCAATTGCTGAAGAACTTCGAGGGTTGGCTGTCGAAGCAAACGTCCCTATCGTTTCTGCCACGCAGACCACTCGCTCTGGTTATGGCAGCAGTGATATTGAACTCACTGATACTAGTGAGTCCTTTGGTTTGCCTGCTACTGCTGATCTTATGTTTGCCCTTATTAAAACTGATGAGCTTGAGGAGTTGGGACAGATACTAGTCAAACAACTCAAGAACAGATATAATGACATTACCTTGTATAAGAGGTTTGTCGTGGGTATTGACAGAGCAAAGATGAGGTTGTATGATTGTGAACAATCGGCACAAGAAGACTTGCTTGAAAGCAAACAAGAGGAGTATGAGTACGAAGACAAACCAAAAAAGTCCTTTGAGGGATTCAAATTCTGATATGGGACTTACTAATAGAACACTACAATCGCAACTTGTAGTACCTGACGCCTCTTACATCTATGAGGTTAGAGATGAGGATGGTAATAGGTTTCGCCACTGTGGTAGTATGAAGGATGTAGAAACAGTATTAAGTTCTTATCCAAACTATTCATTCCAAAGAGTGTACCTTCCAGAACCTCCTAAGACTGTGGATGTTCCGTATATCAGGGTAGCACCTGATTTGGAACTACCGATGCAGCAAATCCTACCTGAAAGTCAACAAGAACCACTTAATTTAGAACTATGACAATTGACCCCGCAAAATATATTGAATTCGTTGCTCAAACTACAAGTCGTCCAAGCACTTACTTTCAAGATTTAGCAACACGACTTGCTGAACTTGAAGGACTGGGCGCTGATGTTCCCAAGTTGACAACTGCTGCTCTTGGTATAACTGCTGAAGCAGGCGAGTTTGCTGAAATTGTAAAGAAGATGTTCCTCCAAGGTAAACCTTATGATGAAGCAAACATCATTCATATGAAGAAAGAACTTGGTGACATCATGTGGTATATGGCACAAGCATGTATGGCACTAGACACTGATTTTAATGAACTCATGGAAATGAATGTTGATAAATTGAGTGCTCGTTACCCATCGGGCACATTTGATGTCCACTATTCTGAAAACCGTAAGGAGGGAGACCTTTGATTAACATTGAATTGGATGTAATAACTGCTGCAGCAGTTCGTGAATCATTATTCCGAGACACACAAGATTACACCTATGATCCAACTTGTTGTCCACAACGAGTTGTTGATATTCGTAATGTGATTGTGAACCTAGATACACAGATTGAAGAAGAATTACAAAAAGCAGTAACAGCAATTAAGGAGAGCGATGAAACTTCTAACACTTGATGATTATGAAAAGGCAGGCGTAGAGTTCTGGCCTAAGTATTGGTATATTGCTAACCAACTGGGAGAAAATGCCAAGACAGAAGACATTTTGAAAGTTATGGAAACAATCGGTGCTGTCGCGCTGAAGATTAAACTTGAAGATAAACTGTCTGGACCTTTTGGATTTAATAAAAAGAAAGAGGAAGATGATTCAAACATCGACTGATACAGTAATAGTGCCAGAGGGTGCGGAACTTATTGACGAATGCTTCTACGTCTGGGAAACTAGGTATGGATTGTATTCTACGATGACAAATCAAGGTCGTCAGATGATGACTGGTGCTACTAAAGACGGTGTTACTATTATGACACGCTGGCATCTTAAATGTGAACAAGAAGGTACACTTGAGAAATATACCAGAGTTGTTGGTAGTGCTACTGTAGACGGTAAACTGTGAATACAATTATCAGTTACGGATTAGCATTATGGACTACATTGATAGTTCCTTGTGTAACTCACCCTCCTAACTGGAAGTATTGTTTTAATGATTGGGATGTTTGGTTATATCCTGAGATACAAAAGGGGATTGAAATTTACTTTAATCCCTCTTCTTTGTATTCTGAGGAACGAAAGCATCTAAACGGTATAAATATAAAAAAGTAATGTGTAAAGAAGATGTCTTCAGCAATGCAAAACTTTATGGGAGCGTATGTCGCTGTCCATAACTCTGAGGCAAAAGAGGAGTATTACTCAGTTAGAGACGCAGTAAGTGAGATGAACACTGGAGTTCTTACTGATAATGACCTTCGTGAAATTGCTGAAGAAGTATGTGAGACTTTATTCGGTGAAGAAATGAAGTTAGAGGAAGTAGAAAATATCTTAACTGAAGTTCTTGAGGAAGGTCAAAACGTAGGTAGAAATAGTAAAACTTCTAGACTTCTTGCGGCGTTTATTGAGACCTTTGATCGTATTAAATCCAAAGCAAATAGACTTGAATCGTTTGCAGAATATAGAGAATCGAAGAAACTGCAAGAAACTTGGTCTTCTAGATTCAATCAGGACAAGAGAGTTCAAAGACATCATAGTGCTCTGGTAGCAAAAGAATGTGCTAATGTAAAGTCAGGTCTTCTTGAACTTTATAAGGGTAAGCACGGTCAGACTGAGAAGCAGTATCAGGACAGCAGATCTGATGCAGGCAAGATGGTCTCTGGTGACTCCAAGGGTAGCGGTGCAAACTACTCATACAGAGCAAAGAACACTGGTTCTAATCCCGCTGGTGGTTCTGAGAAACCACAGGGTCAAGCCCGTATGGGTTCTAAGGACAGATCATACTTGAAGATGCAGAAAGCAAACCTGAAAAAGAAGTCCATGAAGGAATCATGGGCAGATGCTTATACTGCCATCTATGAGAAGAAAGCAGATAAAGATTATGATGGTGATGGTAAGATTGAATCTGGAACCGATGAGTACATGGGTTCAAAAGATAAGGCCATTAAAAAAGCCATGGGTAAGAAAGGTGTGAAGGAAGATACCTGTGCTTACAATGCTAAAGGTGAGGATTGCCCTAAGCATGGTAAGGAAACAGACTGCACCATGAAAGAAGGTGTTCGTGACATGAATCCTGAGAAAGGAACTGCTGAGCGTAAGGCACGTCTTGAAAAGAAGCGTGGCATGAAGATGGATGATCATCCTCAATACAAGAAAGAAAGTGTACAGTTTTCCGAAAGAGAACTGAAGAAATTTGAAGAGATTGTAAATTCTTGGAGTGACTGATGGCAATCTCAAGGAATACACCTCTCGCTGTATTCAATGGCATTGAGCAGTTTTTAAAAGATCCTTCTATCAAAACGAAAGACGAATCATCTAAGGTGCGTATGAAGTATGTCTTCTCCGCACCTGATAGAATGGCACTTGCCAGTCAGATACATGAGAACTTTGATAAGGCGAAACTTGATTACAGCACGACAAAGATGGCAGGGTCATCATTCCCTGCCACTGTTGTGCCTTTCCAAAATCAAGGTAAAGTAAAAAGTGCTGTCATTCAATATAAACCACTAGGTGGAAAGAAAGCAGATGCCAAGACAACATTGATGCAGGAGAAAGCATCAACGTATGTCTTTGAGCGTGTATTGAAAGATAATAAGACCTGGAAAGATGTTCAGGCAATGATGGATGATGATATGACAATGAAGGGCATCAAGGATGTATACCCTTCTGTTGATTATGAATGGATGGAAGTCTTCCACAAACAGCATGTGAAGATGTTTTCTTTGTATAGTTCCGTACAGTTTGATGTGTTTGATCACAGCGGAACTGGTTCCTTCATGGACTACATCTCTCAATTGGTTAATCAAAAGTTTGGTATCACTAAGAAGGATAACTGGGATCCTGCTGACATGTGGATCATCAAGGGTAGTGTCGCTTCAGTGAAGAAGGTCATTGAGGATAATATTGCCGGATCAAAAGCAACTCAAACTATTGAAGAGTTGAATACGATCATGAGAGAGATGTATAAGAAAAATATTATTGTTGGTGTTTCTCTTAAAAAGGTATCAGGAAGTCAGGCAAAGTGGGAAGAATTTAATATTAAGGAACTTACTTTAGAAGAAAGAGACGATTATAACTTCCCTAATGTGGAAACTAAGATTAGATTAGATGCTAATATGTCTCAGGATACCGTAGTTAAATTAACAAAGTCTGGCGGACAAGGATATAAGTTTCAGATCAAAGCGAATGATTCTAAAAGTTTTTCCAACCTAAAATGGGAAGCAACACAAATTGGTGCTGGTGCTGCTAGGGGAGGCAAAGCACAGGTTGATCTAGTTGTTCAACTATTGAAGGATGCTGGTCAAGACTTTAACAAGTCAAACAGGGACTATCCTCAGAATATTGATGATTTTAGAAAGAAAAAGAGAGAATATATAACGATGTTTAACTTTGTTAGTACAAAAGCAGATACAGATATTAACACTAGTGATGAGTTTGTCACTAATATAGAGAACAAATTCTTGACAGAACCATATGTTGCTAACTCAAAGTTGATGCAACTGTCATTTCTGAATGCTCTTTATAAGATTAACCCCAAGAAAGATCAACTTGAGGTGTGGACTGATATGGTCTTCCTTGCTATCAAGAAAGGTAATAAGTTTGGACCCTTCGGAAAGTTATACTAAATATTTTCATGAGGATTAACAAATAATGAAGTCGTTTTTTAATTTCTTAAAAGAAGCAAGAACATCTAATGCTTCAGATCAAGCGGAACGTCGCGGACTAACTGGCGATGGGCATGGAAATTGGTACGACAAAAATGGTAGACTTGCTGCTAAAACCAAAGGCGGCCGACTTGAACTTGTAAATCAGAAACAAGATTCTGCGAAGGAAAATGAATCATCAACAACAACCTCTAAGTCTGAACCTGAACCAACTCAACAGCAATCAATCGCTCCTCCAGAAGACGGCGAGCAAGCGTCAGAGTTTGGAAGTTTTGAAGATGGTAGTCCAAGACGAATGCCAGTGCCTACGAGGACAGATGGATCTCCTAAAGAAGACCTTGGACCTCTGACTGTTGTATTTGGTAGGTTCAATCCACCAACTGTTGGGCATAAGAAATTATTAGACGCTGCTAAAAAAGCAGCAGGTAAAGGAAATTTAAAAATATATCCATCAAGATCGCAGGATAATAAGAAGAATCCATATGACCCTGATGAGAAGGTGGATATCATGAAGCAGATGTTCCCCGATCATTCGGAGAGCATTGTTAATGATCCCAATTCAAGGACTATTTTTGATGTTTTGAAACAGGGGTATAGCGATGGACATTCAAGTGTTAAAATTGTGGTTGGTGGTGACAGGGTTAAGGAGTTTGAAAAACTCTCAGGAGATTACAATGGTAAACTCTATGATTTTTCTAGTGTGGAGACTGTATCTGCTGGAGAAAGAGATCCCGACTCTGAGGGTGTTGAAGGGATGTCGGCGTCCAAGATGAGAAAAGCAGCAGCATCTGATGACTTTGATAGTTTTCGGAAGGGTGTTCCTGATAGTATAGATGATAAGACTGCCAAGAAAATGATGATGACTCTTCGTAAGAAGATGCAGGTTAAGGAAGGTTGGAGTCTATGGGAGATTGCTCCAAAGTTTGATTGGAGAAATTTAAGAGAGAATTATGTCACTGGGAAGATCTTTAATATTAATCAACTAGTAGAGAATCTTAATACTGGGTTGGTTGGTAAGATTGTTCGTAGAGGAACTAACTATCTCATTTGTGTCACAGAAGATAATATCATGTTTAAATCGTGGATCAGAGACATTAAAGAATATAGCGAAGTCAAGATGGACAAGAAAGAAAGACTTCCTGGCAAGGCAAATACTTTGATTGGAACCAAGGGATATTTTAAGTATGCTGCTGATATGACACCTGGACATGAAGATGGTGGTCAGAACCTTCAACCAGGTGGGAAAGCATATGATGGTAAAAGTGCTCGCTCATTCATAAATAAGTATAAGAAAAAGTAGAGAGTCATGATTTCTGAAGAAGATCTGGCGCAGGGTAATGCTCCTGACGAATCTAAACAGCGTGTAAGGCAGATAACGAAAGCAATTCGTTATAAGGCAAGGAAGGAAGGTGGCAACCTCTTCAAAGCATTTAACGATTATATGAGTAGTGCTTCTGGTGTGACTGCTACTGATCGTGCTTCTGTCAAACAATCTCTTGGATTGTCTGAAAGATATTCCTCATGGAGAGAAGAGATCCGTGAGATTGCTGATGTTCCTTCGTCAGAAGCAAAAAAGGACATGGAAATGTCCAAGGAAGTTAAAGAAAAGAAAGTCAATAATAAAATTATCATTAACCCTGATATGAAGGAGGCATTTGATGAGATCGGTGCTGAAGTCCTTGATGTATTTGAGTTGAGTGAAGAAGATATTCAGGAGATTGCTCCTGTGCTTGCCGCCGCTGACAAAATAGCAGCAGTTGCTGCTAAAGGAGCAATGGATGGTACACAGAAAGAGGAAGCAGGATCAACTACTGGACAGATGGATCCTCAGCAGAAACAAATGCTCAAGAATAAAGAGCAAATGATGAGGAAGCAGCAAATGCTTTCAAGACAGAGAATCCAAATGCAGAAACAAGGCAGACTGCCTATGGGACATTCGGAGGGATATGCTCCTGGTGATGTTGACCAGAAGGTCGGTGCTGTAACTCCTATTCCTAAAAAAGATAGAGATTCTGCCCGTGATAGACTTCTTGCGAAGGCAAAGGCAAAGCGTGAGAAGATGAAAGAGTCTACAGAAGATTCTCTGAGAGACCGTCGCATGGAGCGTGGTGGTGTAGATGGTAATGTTAGATATGACAGAGCACCTAAATCTGCTAACACTGCTGGTAAAAAGAAACCCTATGATGGGATGTCGGCACTTGAAAAAGTAAAGGCAAGCATCCGTGCCAAGCATGGACAGGGTGCCATCATGGATACTAAAAAGAAGTGATATGCCAGCAGTAAGTAAGGCACAACAAAGGTTTATGGGTATGGTTTATGCCACTAAAAAAGGTGAGATGACCAACCCATCACCAGAAGTCAAGAAGGCAGCATCATCTATGAAGAAAAAAGATGCTAAAGATTTTGCTGGAACCAAACATAAAGGATTGCCTAATAAGGTAGAAGAGGAATCCAAAAAATGTAAGTTGGGATACTATTATTGTTATACTGATAAAAAATGTAAACCAATTCCTAAAGGATTTAAAGTTGTAGGTCGTGCTGGAATGCTCCGTAAAGAGAATGGGCATACCGTTGATGATGACGATAATAAGAACGGTAATGGAAACGGCAACGGCGGTAACGGCGATGGTGGTGGCGGCATGGGCGAAGCAGTTGATTATTCAGATCGCAAACTGATGAAGCGTTATGACGATGATAAGAAGCGTCATAAAGAACAAGATACTAGAATGAAATATGGTAAGTTTGTTGCCAAAGCAAAGGAAGCAAAGGATCGCCTGCGTCCTGGTGAAGTCAAACGTTATGATAAGGAACTAGGTAGATACGTCTCTAATAAGGAATCATGAGAGGAGGCAACGGGGCATATACTAATGCGGCAGATGCCTCTGGACCTTTTGCTGGTTTTGATAAGAGACTCTTTAAGGGTGATGATGATCTATTGTCGCAAGACTTTCAGACTGACGCTGAATCTGGTCAAAATAGATACAATACTTTCTCCTCTGTATATCCAGTGATGAAAGTATCTCTTTCAAATAATATGGGAGATGGTCCATCCATTGACGCACAGGTTGCTGCTTCAAAAACCTTTGTAAATAGGATGGATGAATCAAGCAAGAAAAAGTTTACTGACTTTATGTTAGAGACGCAATTAAAAGGTTGATTCATATATAGTTTACTTGCTAATTAATTATGCTCGCATTCTTACTTCCACTTGCATCAAAAATTATTACCGATGCTATTAATAAAATTCCAGAAAATGAAGAACTGGGTGAGAAGATGGTTGAGATCTGTCTTGTTATTCTTGCTAAAGCAGTTAAGCTAACCAAGACTGATATGGACGATCAACTGCTTGAAGTTGTATCAAAAGCAATCAAAAACAGAGACGAAGAGTAATCATCTGGAGACCGGACGGTCTCCTATTTTTATAAATATTTGAAGCAAAGTTTTTTTTATCTAGGGCAAAGACATGGCACTTTGGGGCAATAAGGATAATGTGGGGGCAGGCGGAACAGTCCTCCTAGATTACTCTACGGGAGTAGTTACTGGCGCAGGCACTACATTTGGAAATGTTGGTGCCGCCAAAACTGGCATGGTAATTAGAATTGGTGATAAAGCAGGCACCTATTATGGTGATGCAGTTATTATTAGTGTTGCATCAAATACTTCACTGACTATTGGTTCTACAATTGGTTTGAGTGGAGTAGCAATCGCTGCTACTACTTTCCAGGTATCGGAACTTCCTAAGTATACTGTAACCAATCCAGAATTTAGTGAGAATTCTCTTTATAATAGAGAGGCTCCTTCCTTCAAGGTCGTTACGTCACAGCACGTTCAGTCTTCTTCTGGCGTATCGGCAGGTTCTAGTATCCTCCCCACGTTTGCTAGTTATGTACAACAAGCAGGTATCGTGCCTGGTGATTTCTATGTTGATGGATCCGTAAACATTCCTGTCGCAGGACTTGGAACCGGTTCAATCGCTGCAGATAGTCAGTCTCCCGTTGGATTCTTGACCGTATTCTTCGATACCACGCTTACACCAGCATTTGGTGCTGAGTTTGGGTCTGGTTCTTTCTATGGACAAGACCTCGGCCAAGTAGTATCAACATCTTCTACTTCTGTCACCTTTACCAACGCACTTACCAAAGCAGCAGGTATTGGTTCTGTTGTTGACCTCAACAGTGCTTACTTTGTATCACTGGCAAGCACCATCGCCAATACAAAGGCACAAGGAGCAGTCCTTCAGTTTGGTCGCTACATGGCTGGCTATGACAAGTATGTTTATGGTATCGGATCTACCGCTGCTGCTAACGCACAAGGTAGTCAGTATGCTGTCGCACACTCAGGTTGGGTTGGTGTTACCACTTACCTTCAGAACGATGGACAATTGAGAGTTAAGCAAGAAGTCCTTGTTGCTGGTGTCGGTATCCAAACCGGTAATACTCCCACATACCCCCCTGCATGATAAATGAGATTTGATGAGTTGACAGAAAGGAATTTTCTATTATTTGCTATTAAACATTATGAAAATCCTCAAGCAGTAACAAAAGAAGATTTCGATAAAGACCTTAATCATTTTCGATATATTAAGAGGTTGTTGAAACGATATCGAACAAGTAATGAACTTAAACTTCATCTCTTGATCAATCATTTCATCATCCTCTATAATATCTTCGGCAACGCTGCTACGCCAATGCTCTTTTTTAAAATTGAAAAAGACCTCTGGCCATATGTAAAAACATTTGTTGTATTTCTGAACCGTCTTCCTGAATATCCCCATACTTACATTCATGAAATTGAATGCGATCAGGAAATACAAAGTCAATTAGAAAGGATGACCAATGGAGAAATCAAAAATTGACAAGTTCGTTGATGCGTTTCGCACAGCAATGTATCATGAGTTTAGTGTCTCTGAGGAAGGCATGGTAGCAAATCCTCCTGGGGGATCTGGTGGGTTTAGTGCGTCTTCTGATGCGAAGGGTCCAACTGCTGGTTATGATTCTAATTTAAAATTTGATGGACGTAATAAGTTCGTAAGAAAGGCAATTCAAGACTTGATGAATAGAAAGGAAAAGAGATCGGCAAGGAAGGCAAAAAAGAAAGCAACGGACTTTAATCCCTACTTTAAACCACAAGATGGACGATCAAGTTAAGATTGCTGTATTGGAACAAAAAATAGAGGATTTGAAACCAATTGTCCTCAGAATTGACGCTGCTATTGAAAAACTATCTGAGGTAAATACAACAGTTAGTAGAATGCTCGCGATCCATGAAGAGCGAATTTCAAAGCAGGAAGAAATTGACAAAGTATTGTTTATTAAAATTGACAAACTCCGTGATAAAATTGACAGGGATTATGACCGCTTCGATCAAAGAATACGTCAATTAGAGAAGAGAGTCTGGATGGCGATAGGTGCTGTGGTAGTCGCATCATTCGTCATGAATAACGCAGGGATATTGACAAAGGTATTGACAGTACCTGAATCACAGTCTAGAATTACGAGTAGTTATGTAGAAGGTTGACGCATGGATCACGTTGATGTGAAATACATCAATCTTATATCATCAAGACTTGGTAAATTCAAAAAGGTCAAACCACATCTGTACAATTTTCGTTGTCCTATTTGCGGTGACTCACAGAAGCAGAAGAATAAGGCAAGAGGATATCTGTATCGAGTGAAGAACAATACAAACTACAAATGTCACAACTGTGGCATCAGTGTATCGTTTAGTAGTTTCTTAAAGAGTGTCGATCCAGAATCGCACAAGCACTATACGTTTGAGAAGTTTAGGGACGGAAAGACAGGAAAGAACTTCCCTACAGAGAGTCCAGAGGACATATTCGCAACTGTAGATAGTGCCAGACCTAAATTCAAAAAGAAGGTCAGTATAGACCTTCCAGACGCTTTCTCTGTGCCTATCTCAAAGAAGTACCTGGAATCTAGAGCAATCTTTAATGGGAAGTTTTTTTATGCCGAAAACTTCAAAGAGTTTGTCAATACAATCAAACCAGATACGTTTGATGATGTGAAGTTTGGCGAGGAAAGAATCGTCATTCCTCTTATTGTAGATTCAAAACTTATAGGAGTTCAAGGTAGGGCGCTATCTACGAACCCTATTAAATACTTAACCATAATGTTGGATGATGATGCGCCAAAACTCTACGGATTGGATAATGTCAGAAAAGATGAATCAGTCTATGTCACCGAAGGTCCTTTCGATTCCACGTTCCTTTCAAACGCGATTGCTATGTGTGGAGCTGACGCTGATGTTAGCAACTGGGGTATCAGCAATCCTGTTTGGATATATGATAACGAACCCCGCAATCGAGAGATTGTCAATCGAATCGGCAGAACAATCGATAGTGGCGACTCCGTAGTCATTTGGCCATCCAATATCCGAGAGAAGGATCTTAATGATATGGTCCTTGCTGGACACAAGATTCAAGAACTAGTAGAATCAAATATCTACTCTGGATTACAAGCAAAGTTAAAATTTACCACCTGGAAGAAGACATGAGCAACGGAACAAAAGTAAAGAAGAGAGATGGGAGAATTGAATCTCTTGACCTTGATAAGATGCATTTGATGGTACAGGAAGCATGTGAGGGTCTTGCGGGTGTGTCTGCTAGTCAAGTCGAGATGACCTCTGGTATCCAATTCTATGATGGTATTACGACAGGAGAGATTCAAGAGATTCTGATTAAGAGTGCTAGTGACCTGATTGATTTGGAGCATCCTAACTATCAGTTCGTTGCCGCTAGACTGCTTCTATTTTCGCTTAGGAAGTCTCTGTTTGGGAAGATGAGGGAGTTGCCCTCATTGAACGATCATATCACTGCCAAAGCGTATGATGGACTGTACGACAAAGATATTTTTGACAAATATTCACAGGAAGAAATTGAGAAAGCAGAAACTTTCATAGACCATGAGCGTGATTTTCTTTTTACATACGCTGGTTTGCGTCAGGTTGTAGATAAATACCTAGTGCAAGACAGGAGTGCTGGAAAGGTATACGAGACTCCGCAGTTCATGTATATCATGATTGCGTTGACCATTTTCCGGGACTATCCCAAAGCGACAAGGATGTCCTATGTCAAACGGTACTACGATGCGGTCTCCAAGCACCGACTCAACATCCCAACACCCATCATGGCAGGAGTGCGTACCCCGCTCCGGCAGTTTGCGTCTTGCGTTCTGGTTGATGTTGATGACACCCTGGATAGTATTTTTACTAGTGATATGGCCATTGGCCGTTATGTCGCACAAAGGGCTGGTATCGGTATCAACGCTGGGCGAATCCGTGGACTCAACAGTAAGATCCGGGGTGGAGAAGTACAGCACACTGGTGTTGTTCCTTTCCTTAAAAAGTTTGAATCAACTGTACGATGCTGTACGCAGAATGGGATTCGTGGAGGATCAGCAACCGTCCACTTCCCCATCTGGCACCAAGAGATAGAAGATATTATTGTTCTTAAGAACAATAAGGGCACAGAAGATAATCGAGTGAGGAAACTTGACTACTCA
>Ga0209557_1000357_pt1 | contig 27902 bp, 13 predicted proteins | sample SaaInlV_120m_DNA_4_FD_184672 | JGI IMG/M metagenome (GOLD analysis project Ga0209557, IMG submission 184672) | Marine microbial communities from expanding oxygen minimum zones in the Saanich Inlet - Saanich Inlet SI074_LV_10m_DNA (SPAdes) (version 2) | ecosystem: Environmental > Aquatic > Marine... | reverse complement strand
TAAAACAAAAAATCCCTAACAAATAAATGTTAGGGATTCTCAAAAAAGGCAGTGACCTACTCTTCCACAAGTGTAGTACCATCGGCGCTAATGGGCTTAACTTCTCTGTTCGGGATGGTAAGAGGTGAGCCCCATTGCAATAACCACCTTAGGGTTATTTGTAACCTTGCTATTATTTATAGCTTGGTTACGGATTCCAGCCTAAAGCTGGACAATATCTTAACATATTGAAAAATAAATACATGATGTCTTAGTAAATTTTGAGTAAACGTTATATAAAAAAACGTCCGTGCAATAAGCCTATGGATTATTAGTACTACTCGGCTATGACATTACTGCCTTTACACCTATAGCCTATCAACGTGGTAATCTCCCACGATCCTTTAAAGAAATCTCATCTTGTGGTGGGTTTCGCGCTTATATGCTTTCAGCGCTTATCCCTTCCTAACGTAGCTACCCAGCAGTGCTCCTGGCGGAACAACTGGTACACCAGAGGTTAGTCCATTCCGGTCCTCTCGTACTAGGAACAGATCCACTCAAATTTCTAACGCCCACTGTAGATAGAGACCGAACTGTCTCACGACGTTCTGAACCCAGCTCGCGTGCCACTTTAATGGGCGAACAGCCCAACCCTTGGGACCTTCTCCAGCCCCAGGATGTGACGAGCCGACATCGAGGTGCCAAACCCCCCCGTCGATGTGAGCTCTTGGGGGAGATCAGCCTGTTATCCCCGGCGTACCTTTTATCCTTTGAGCGATGGCCCTTCCATGCGGAACCACCGGATCACTATGCTCTTGTTTCCAACCTGATCGACTTGTAGGTCTCTCAGTCAAGCACCCTTATGCCATTGCACTCTACGCACGGTTACCAAGCGTGCTGAGGGTACCTTTAGAAGCCTCCGTTACTCTTTTGGAGGCGACCACCCCAGTCAAACTACCCACCACGCACTGTCTCCCGTTGGGGATTAGGCCCTAGATAAGCAAAGGGTGGTATTTCAACAATGACTCCACAACGCCTGGCGACGCCGCTTCAATGTCTCCCACCTATCCTACACATTACTTATCCAAGGTCAATACGAAGCTATAGTAAAGGTGCACGGGGTCTTTTCGTCCCGTAGCGGGTAATCGGCATCTTCACCGATACTACAATTTCACCGAGCTCATGGCTGAGACAGTGTCCAGATCGTTGCACCATTCGTGCAGGTCGGAACTTACCCGACAAGGAATTTCGCTACCTTAGGACCGTTATAGTTACGGCCGCCGTTTACTGGGGCTTCATTTCAGAGCTTCGCCGAAGCTAACCCCTCCACTTAACCTTCCAGCACCGGGCAGGTGTCAGGCCCTATACATCATCTTTCGATTTAGCAGAGCCCTGTGTTTTTGATAAACAGTCGCCTGGACCTCTTCACTGCGGCCCATCCGAAGATGGGCGACCCTTCTCCCGAAGTTACGGGTCGATTTTGCCTAGTTCCTTAGCCATGAATCTCTCGAGCACCTTAGAATTCTCATCCCAACTACCTGTGTCGGTTTAGGGTACGGGCTGCTTCACTTGCTTTTCTTGGAAGTCGATTTGCTAGATTATCACCGCAGCCGAAGCCTTAGTGTACTATTGGGTTGTTACCAAGCCCTTCAACGCACAATTCCGTCTGTGCGCACTAACTTTTCGCCTCCGTCACTTTTAGTGTGAGCAGGTACAGGAATATTAACCTGTTGTCCATCCACTACCCCTTTCGGGTTCGCGTTAGGTCCCGACTAACCCTCAGCTGATTAGCATAGCTGAGGAAACCTTAGTCTTTCGGTGTGCGGGTTTCTCGCCCGCATTATCGTTACTTATGCCTACATTTTCTTTTGTAGCTTCTCCAGCAAAGCTCACGCTTCACCTTCGACGACACTACAATGCTCCCCTACCACTTTTACAAGTCCATAGCTTCGGTAGTATGTTTATGCCCGATTATTATCCATGCCGGATCGCTCGACTAGTGAGCTGTTACGCACTCTTTAAATGAATGGCTGCTTCCAAGCCAACATCCTAGCTGTCTATGCAATCCAACCTCGTTTATTCAACTTAACATACATTTTGGGACCTTAGCTGATGGTCTGGGTTCTTTCCCTCTCGGACATGGACCTTAGCACCCATGCCCTCACTGCATTACATCATTTTATAGCATTCGGAGTTTGTCAGGAATTGGTAGGCGGTGAAGCCCCCGCATCCAATCAGTAGCTCTACCTCTATAAAACTAATAATACGCTGCACCTAAATGCATTTCGGGGAGTACGAGCTATTTCCGAGTTTGATTGGCCTTTCACCCCTACCCACAGGTCATCCCAAGACTTTTCAACGTCAACGGGTTCGGTCCTCCACTATATGTTACTACAGCTTCAACCTGCCCATGGGTAGATCACACGGTTTCGCGTCTACCGCCACTAACTATACGCCCTATTCAGACTCGCTTTCGCTACGGATCCGCACCTGAAGTGCTTAACCTTGCTAGAAACGGTAACTCGTAGGCTCATTATGCAAAAGGCACGCCGTCACCCCGAAGGGCTCCGACCGCTTGTAAGCGTATGGTTTCAGGATCTATTTCACTCCGTTATTCACGGTTCTTTTCACCTTTCCCTCACGGTACTAGTTCACTATCGGTCTCTCAGGAGTATTTAGCCTTACCGGATGGTCCCGGCAAATTCATACAGGATTACACGTGTCCCGCACTACTCAGGATACCACTATGGTTAATGTTCTTTACTTATACGGGACTATCACCCTCTATGGTTCCGATTTCCAACGGATTCTAATTCATTACACAACCAATAACGTGGTCCTACAACCCCAGCCTTGCCGTAACAAGACTGGTTTGGGCTACTCCGCGTTCGCTCGCCGCTACTTACGGAATCACTATTGTTTTCTTCTCCTCCGGGTACTTAGATGTTTCAGTTCTCCGGGTTTGCTCACCTTACGGTGTAACATGTCTTCAACATGCTGGGTTGCCCCATTCGGATATTTGCGGATCAATTTGTATGTGCCAATCCCCGCAACTTTTCGCAGCTTATCACGTCCTTCATCGCCTCTGAGAGCCTAGGCATTCCCCATACGCCCTTATTTAGCTTATTGCACTTTTGTCTTTTTAATGAGTTTACTCTTAATTATTGCTAGCTCGCAACAATTTTTAATTTACTTTTTCTATTAGATATAAATATCTAATGTTTCATGTATCTTTTTCAATATGTCAATGATCGTGTGGCGAATTTATAATGATAAATCAATATAAACGTTAAGCCGTTGTGGAGAATATCGGAGTCGAACCGATGACCTCCTGCGTGCAAGGCAGGCGCTCTAGCCAGCTGAGCTAATCCCCCATATACTAAAAGTTAGTACATAGTAGTCAGTAGTTAGTACTTAACTACTACTCAAACTTCTAGAATTTCCAATTGTAATAAAAATTAGTAGTCTCAGGCAGACTCGAACTGCCGACCTCTACATTATCAGTGTAGCGCTCTAACCAGCTGAGCTATGAGACTCTACTTTTTTTATTGGTATCTTTTTAATTAACAGCTGTGAGAACAAACAATTTTTTTCCTTCACGTTTACCTTTAGTCGTCTTTCTCTAGAAAGGAGGTGTTCCAGCCGCACCTTCCGGTACGGCTACCTTGTTACGACTTAGCCCTAGTTATCGACTTTACCCTAGGCCGCTCCTTGCGGTGACGGACTTCAGGCACTTCCAACTTCCATGGCTTGACGGGCGGTGTGTACAAGGCCCGGGAACGTATTCACCGGATCATGGCTGATATCCGATTACTAGCGATTCCAGCTTCACGGAGTCGAGTTGCAGACTCCGATCCGAACTGTGATAGGTTTTATAGATTCGCTCCTGCTCGCGCAGTGGCTGCTCTCTGTACCTACCATTGTAGCACGTGTGTAGCCCAGGACGTAAGGGCCGTGATGATTTGACGTCATCCCCACCTTCCTCACAGTTTGCACTGGCAGTCTTGTTAGAGTTCCCGACATGACTCGCTGGCAACTAACAACAGGGGTTGCGCTCGTTATAGGACTTAACCTGACACCTCACGGCACGAGCTGACGACAACCATGCAGCACCTTGTAAGTGGTCCGAAGAAATAGCTATCTCTAACTAATGCAACTTACATTTAAGCCCTGGTAAGGTTCCTCGCGTATCATCGAATTAAACCACATGCTCCACCGCTTGTGCGGGCCCCCGTCAATTCCTTTGAGTTTCATTCTTGCGAACGTACTCCCCAGGTGGGTTACTTATCACTTTCGCTTAGCCACTCAGACCGAAGTCCAAACAGCTAGTAACCATCGTTTACGGCGTGGACTACCAGGGTATCTAATCCTGTTCGCTACCCACGCTTTCGTCCATCAGTGTCAGTTGATTATTAGTAATCTGCCTTCGCAATTGGTATTCTATGTAATATCTATGCATTTCACCGCTACACTACATATTCTAACTACTTCATAATAACTCAAGATAACCAGTTTCAAAGGCAATTTTACAGTTGAGCTGCAAGATTTCACCTCTGACTTAATTATCCACCTACGGACCCTTTAAACCCAATGATTCCGGATAACGCTTGGATCCTCCGTATTACCGCGGCTGCTGGCACGGAGTTAGCCGATCCTTATTCTTACAGTACCGTCAAGCCTCTACACGTAGAGGTGTTTCTTCCTGTATAAAAGCAGTTTACAACCCATAGGGCAGTCTTCCTGCACGCGGCATGGCTGGATCAGAGTTGCCTCCATTGTCCAATATTCCTCACTGCTGCCTCCCGTAGGAGTCTGGTCCGTGTCTCAGTACCAGTGTGGGGGATCCCCCTCTCAGGGCCCCTATCTATCGTAGTCTTGGTGTGCCGTTACCACACCAACAAACTAATAGAACGCATACTCATCTTATACCGTAACCTTTACTCTAGAAGTGATGCCACTCTAAGAGACTATGGGGGATTAATCTTCATTTCTAAAGGCTATACCCCAGTACAAGGTAGATTGTATACGCGTTACGCACCCGTGCGCCGGTCGTCGGCGGAAGCAAGCTTCCCCGTTACCCCTCGACTTGCATGTGTTAAGCCTGCCGCTAGCGTTCATCCTGAGCCAGGATCAAACTCTTCATCGTTAATTTTTAAGATTCCTAAGAATCTAATACTCTTAACAACTAAAGGAAATTTAATGTGTTGTACTCAAAATGGTTTATTCTCTGTATTAAATTAATCGTTTCCAATTAATTCTTTACGCTGTCAATCAATATGTTTAATGAACTTTTTTAATCGTTACGCATTGTCCTAAGGACATAAGCGGGTGCAAATATAAACCCTTTTTTGTTTCTTACAATGCTTTTTGAAAATAATATTACTTTTTTTTCAAACCTTATAACACCAATATAAAACATTGAACGTTTACTATTTTAATTCCGTTTTTTAGCGGCTGCAAACATACAACCTTTTTTACCTTTGGCAACTTTTAAACTACCTATTTTAAACCACTATAAAATAACACCATTTTAAATGCTGAATTACAATAAGTTAACAATGAAAAAATTATAAGAAAAAATTCCAAACAACCCCAAATCTGACTCTGAAGTCACGATATGGATAGTTAGGGGCTGAGTAATAGTTATAGCCTGTTAGTGCAGAATTGAAGTGTTCAGCTTTTAAGTAAATACGTGCTTGACTTATTTTAGCATTTACAAAAAAATCTAATCTGGGGAAATCTCCTAATTCCGTCACATTTTGAGTATAAAACTCACCAAGAAGTGGATCATAAGCGTTCATTGCATAGCTAGAAAAATAGCTCAACGTTATTCCTGTTTGTAGAAATAAAGCCTTTTTGAAAAACTCATTAGAGTAATAAAGCGTGTGTCGAGAAACTAATTGTGGGACATTAAAAACCTCATCTCCATCTAAAACACTTTGAAAAAGGATCGTATTATTTAGAGCGAATTTTTTGTAGCTTACTTCATTCAACAGCTTAACTCTAGCATAATTGAGAGTTCCTCCATATTGGAAGGGCTTTACTGCAGTATTTAAATCTTTTGCAAAATACAGGAAATTTCCAATGCTGTTGTAATCCAGTTCAATAGAACCAAGCTTTTTGGAATTAATTGCAAATGCCAATTGCTTTGTTTGTTGGTTTTTAAAACTATTTTGCCAGTTATAGCTTAAATAATCACTTTGATTTAGTTGGAAGTTAAAATCAGGAGCTTTGGAATTTATATAAACACTGGCTTGGACATCTATATCATCTGACAAAGAATAGGAAACGTCTCCATTAACAAAGTTTCCATCCAGATCACCTGACAAATTAACTCCTAGATTTCCTTTGAAATCTAGAGCTCCTATTTTATTTTCATAACCTCCTGTGAAAGTAATTACATCACCCTTCAAACGATTTGTGATAGTTTCATTGTCCAAAATAACTAAGGAATTGTATCCATAGTTGTAGTTATTGTAACCTATACTAGCCTTTAAAGTCCCAAGCTTTTTATTTGAGTACTGAGCATTAAATTCAGTAAAAAAACTTTCCAAAGTTGATTTATCTGATAGGTTCGATGACACAAATGCATCACTAAATAAAAGATTTTTGGAGTCCTGAGTAAAATGATAATATTTATCTTCAAAAGTTAATAAATTCCCTATTGAAATTTGATTGGAATCCAATGAGTCTCTTTGCTTAATTACATAGGAGTGGTCGAAATGAAATCGCTTACCCTTTAAATTACTTTGAGCATCTTCAAACAAAGGATCAAATAAAGATCGGTCAGTAAACTCGGAATTGCCAGACTCAAATTCAACAAGATCTTCGTCCGAAAGACCTCCATTTTCCTGATTATATATATCTTGCATCACTATTTGAGTTCTCAATGAATAACGACTATCCTTGGAGATATAACTCGTTGTAAATCTGAAATTTTTAGTACTAGAAAGTATGTGCTGATAATTACCTAAAGAACGCATTCCTTTAAAAGCAAGTGAAAGATTAAATTGATTTGAAGTATTAACTGTGAAGAGTGCATCTACCACATGGCCTTGTTCAAAACCAGTTTTGTACATAAGTTCAGTAAATGGAGTAGGGACACGATAATAGTTAACGTCATTTAAGTCCATGTAATTAAAATGCTTAGCGGTAGCACCAATTTTAGGTAATATAATTGAAGATTTAAAATTGTGACTTAAAGAGTTATAAGCCTGTCCCATATTGCTAAATGGTAAAAGTTCAAAGTCGTCTCTTCGCAGGTAATTGAACTTATAATCTTTGTTTATCGATAATGTAGTATCGACCTGAATTGTATCATTTTCACGTGTAATTATCAAATAGTCTTGAATCTTAGCTTCATCATTCTTTACAGACTTTCTAGATGGCTTTCCTGAAAGAGAATCTCTACTAAACTGTCCATTATCAGCTCCTCTTTGAGGTAAGCCTACCCCTCCTCCTAAACCAAGTTTGCGTTGAGAAAAAACACTATTTGCAAAAACTAAACAAAAAAAGATTAAAACTAATTTATTCATACATTCTAAGTCTAACAACAAATTATTGTTGTTACAAAAATAGCAAATATCTAATCTATTTCGTTTTTTTACGTAATAAAGCAAAATTAAATTTTGGATTTAAATCTATACTGATGCTGAAACTAAAGTTTTCAAATTTCGATTTTGAATGTGGCACTGACGAAGCAGGGCGTGGGTGCTTGGCAGGTCCTGTTACTGCCGCAGCAGTGATTTTACCAGTTAAATTTACTTGCAATTCAATTAATGATTCCAAACAACTTTCAAGCAAAAAAAGAGAATTAATTAAACCAATTATCGAATTAGAAGCTATTTCTTTTGGAGTTGCACACATATTCCCAAAAAAAATAGATGAAATAAATATTTTAAATGCCTCTATTATGGCCATGCACAACTCTATTTCTAAATTAAAAAAGGTAGAATTCATTAGTGTTGACGGCAATAAATTTAAAACTTTCAAATCAACCCCACATCAAACACATGTAAAGGGCGATAGTAAGTTCCTAAACATCGCAGCAGCTTCCATTCTAGCTAAAACTTACAGAGACTCGTACATGGATAAAATCCATGAAGAATTTCCGATGTATAATTGGAAGCAAAATAAAGGATACCCAACAAAAGAACATAGAGAAGCAATTAAAAAGTATGGAACCACTAAATACCACCGAATGTCCTTTAGGCTTTTAGCTGAAAAATAACCCATTGAATTATATGTCATATCTTTGTTCAAAGACCAATTATAATACTTTATTAATGCTCAGAGCTTTCTGTACTATATTGACTTTTACATTTCTATTTGGATGTAATAACGCACGCTATACAGAACATTCTATTGAACAATTCGTTCCAAACAGCTCAGAGATTGTAATTTCTATAAATTCACTTGATAGTTTCAAAGATGCTACAAACAATAACGAATTAGCTTCTGTAACTAGTTTATTTAACCCACTAAAAAAAGCAATTAAGCCTTTAGATAGCATTTACAGCAAGAGCCCTCTTTTAGTTTGTGTCACAAAAAAAACTAATAATCAAACCTCGAAATCCGATCAAGATTATATTTACACATTTGTTACACATCTTAGAAACTTGAAACCTAATCAGAAATTATCAATACCCTCAATAACTATAGACAGTGTTTTGATAGCTTCCCAATCTAAAGCATTACTGAACATCATAAAAACACAAGAGGTTTCAAGTTATTCTAAATTGCACAAACGACGAGACTTAAACGCCTCCTTTTCCATTTATTTTAAAGGGAGTAGCAAATCAACGAACTTGTCTTATGTTAATTTGGAAAACTTAGGCGCTGTGTTTTTAGACTTTAGTATTTCCCCAAAAAGTATAACCATTAATGGAACTACAATAGACGAAAAATCAATTAATTATTGGTTTAATGTTTTTGAAAACATAAAGCCTCAGCCCCAAAGTTTACAGAATATTTTTCCGCCCCAGACTAAAAGAGCCATTATATATGGCTATGATGAATTTGACCAAATCCAACAAAACATGGAGTCCGTTGGCTACGATATAAAATCTAACGAATTTGCTCATGCTTTTTTTAACACTACAAAAGAAATTGGAGTTTTTGAAACCGACCTAGGAAGCGGAATTGCCCTAAAATCTATTGACATTAGTTCGACTTATGAAACCTTAAAAGATTACCAAAATGAGATAAATACTTTCCGAAGTATTCCAGTTTTTGAATTCACAGAAACCTCATTGTTTAATGAAAATTTTGGATCTATCACCCAGGGAATTAAACCGACCAAGTTTATTGCTCTAGAAGATTATCTTGTTTTTTCTAGTTCATCGGAAGTATTGAAAATGACTATTTCTAACTACTTCAACAAAAACTCATTAGGCTCTTCATTGAAATATAAAACCCTTCAAAAGTCACTAAGTAGCCAAGCATCAGTCAATAACTATTTCAATAATAATCAATTAGCAAAAATTTTTAATTCAGTATTTAAAACTAAACTTAAGGGGAGCGAATTAATTGACTATAAACTTACAGGCGTTCAGTTGGTTAAGGACGACAACATGGTACACATAAACAGCATTTTGCAAGAATCAATTCCTAAAAATTCAAAAACCCTTGTTAGTGAAGAATTTAACTTGACATTTAAAGAAGATATACTACTAGGACCCATGTTTGTTTCTAACCACTCAAATAAAGGAAAAGACATTTTATTACAAGACAGAAACAACGTTCTATATCTAATCTCAAACAAGGGGATTATATTATGGAAAAAAGCGCTAAAGAGCGCTATTTTAGGTAAGGCAAAACAAGTTGATTTATACAAAAACGGGAAGCTTCAGCTAGTGTTTTCAACAAAAAATAAATTATATGTCATTGATAGAAACGGTAAAAATATAGATAAATTTCCTTTAGATTTTAGAGATGAAATCACACAGCCAGTAGCTGTTTTTGATTATGACAAAAAGCGAGATTATCGATTTTTAATCACACAAAACTCAAACCTTTTAATGTATGACTCTGACAAAAAACTGGTAAAGGGTTTTAAATATAAGTCCTCAAAACAAAATATAAGTAAACAACCTATTCATGTAAGACACCAAGGGAAAGATTTTATTGTAATCGCTGCAGGAAATCAACTCAAATTACTTGACCGTCGAGGGAGTATCAGGGTTAAAGTAAAAGAAAGTATCGATTTTTCAAATGAGTCAATCTACTTTTGTAAATCATTTTTTACAACAACCAACACAAAAGGAGAGCTAATACAAGTGGACACAAAAGGAAATATAAGTCGTCAACGTTTAAATCTTGAAGCTAACCATGACATTACTACGTCAGCTAAAACACTTGTTGTTCGAAATGAAAATAAACTATCCATAAACATGAACAATGTAGACTTGGAATATGGAAAATATTCATCTCCTTCTTTATTTTATTTGAATGACAAAATTTATGTAACTATTACAGACTTGCAGGCAAAAAAAATATGGATATTTGATAGTATGGCGAAACCTTTTATTGAGATGCCTGTTTATGGAACTAGTGGAATTGACCTTGCTAATACTGATGATGATCCTTCACTTGAGTTTGTAACAAAAGGGGATGCTAAAAGCATAATCTTATATCAAATAAACTAGGCAACACTTGCCTCAAAAAGTACTAAGAAATGTCTCAAAAGCTTTTGTTTAACTTCTTCTTCATCCACTGAAACCTGTCCTAATTCAACATTTAAAGATGTCACTGCTTTTCCACGAATACCGCAAGGAATTATATTGTCAAAATAGCCTAAATCTGTATTAACGTTTAATGCAAATCCATGCATGGTTACCCAACGACTAGCACGAACACCCATAGCACAAATTTTACGTGCAAATGGAGTCCCAACGTCTAACCATACACCCGTTTCACCTGAACTACGTTCGGCTTTAACATCATATTCTGCAAGAGTAAGTATGATTGTGTCTTCTAACAAGCGAAGAAATTTATGAATGTCCGTAAAAAAATTTTCAAGGTCTAAAATTGGGTATCCAACTACTTGTCCAGGACCATGATAGGTAATATCTCCTCCTCGGTTAATTTTATAAAACTTGGCGCCTTTAGATTGTAATTGTGTGTTTGACAATAAAAGATTACTAGCATCTCCACTCTTTCCCAATGTATATACATGTGGATGGCTTACAAGCAAAAAATGATTAGGAGTTATTAAACCTGCTGATTCGCGACGATTTTTAATCTTAATATCAATAGTTTCTTTAAATAAAGTTTCTTGGAAATCCCAAACAACTTTGTAGTCTCTAAGCCCAAGGTCTTGAACCTTAATAATTTTATTCATATTTTAAATATCCAGGATTAATCGTTAGGGTTATTTAATATCACTAGGGCGGCTATCACACCTGGAACCCAACCAAAAAGAGTTAATAGAAATACAATTATAATAGATCCACAACCTTTATCAAAAACTGCCAAGGGAGGGAATAGAATGGACAAAACAACACGCCAAATAGTCATAAAAATTGTTGTTAAATTATATTTATAATTGCTGGGTAAAACTACAAAAAGAACCTAACAAATACAATCTCGGATTTATTCAACATAAATTGAAATCTTAAGCAATAGTCAGTATCTTTGTCACATTAAGAATCTTTACAAGAGTACTATGTCGCAGCTTTCAGAACAAGAAATTGTCCGTCGTGAAAAACTATCAAAATTACGTGAATTAGGAATCAATCCTTATCCCGCAGATTTATACCCTGTAACGCATCACAGCGCTAATGTTAAATCTGATTTTTCAGAAGGAAAAAATGTAGTAATGGCCGGGCGATTAATGCGAAAAAAGATACAAGGAAAAGCTGCATTCGCCGAGCTGCAAGATAGCGAGGGTCGTATCCAGATTTATATTAATCGTGATGAAATATGTCCTGGAGAGGACAAAAGTAAATACAATGACGTCTTTAAAAAACTACTTGATTTAGGAGATTTTATAGGAATTGAAGGTGAATTATTTTGTACTCAAGTGGGAGAAAAAACAGTTTTAGTCAAAAAATTCACGCTTTTAAGTAAGGCTTTAAAGCCGCTACCCCTCCCAAAAACAGATGCAGAAGGCAATACATACGATGAGTTTAACGACCCTGAAATGCGTTACCGTCAACGCTATGCAGATTTGGTAGTCAACCCACATGTGAAAGAGGTATTTGTAAAGCGATCAAAGCTTTTTACTGCTATGCGTAACTTCTGTAATAAAAGTAGTTATTTTGAAGTAGAAACTCCAATCCTACAATCTATTCCTGGAGGTGCTGCAGCAAGACCATTTTTAACTCATCACAATTCGTTAGATATTCCCATGTACATGCGCATTGCTTGTGAATTATACTTAAAAAAATTAATTGTTGGAGGTTTTGATGGAGTATATGAATTCGCAAAAACTTTCAGAAATGAAGGGATGGATCGAACTCACAATCCAGAATTCACAATGATGGAAATCTATGTTGCATATAAAGATTACAATTGGATGATGGACTTTTGTGAACAATTACTAGAACAATGTGCTATCGCTGTTAATGGAACTACTAAAACTACTTTTGGAGAACATGAAGTGGATTTTAAAGCACCATACGCTAGAGTAACAATGTCTGACTCTATTAAAGAATTTACTGGATTTGATATCAACGGCAAAAGTGAAGAGGAAATCCGTGAAGAGGCGAAAAAATTAGGTATTGAAGTAAATGATACCATGGGCAAAGGAAAACTTATTGATGAAATCTTTGGTGAAAAATGTGAAGGGAATTATGTCCAGCCAACATATATTATAGACTATCCAAAAGAGATGAGTCCCTTAACCAAAGAACATCGTTCGCACCCCGATCTTACTGAGCGTTTTGAATTAATAGTTTGTGGAAAAGAACTAGCTAACGCTTATTCAGAACTTAATGACCCAATTGACCAAAGAGAACGTTTTGAACAACAGCTGAAGCTCGCTCAAAAAGGGGATGATGAAGCAAGCGAGTTTATTGACGAAGACTTCCTAAGAGCATTGGAATACGGCATGCCTCCAACTGCTGGGATGGGTATTGGAATGGATCGATTAGTTATGTTTTTAACAAACAATTCTTCTATTCAAGAAGTATTGTTTTTTCCACAAATGAAACCTGAGAAAAAGGCAATTTCTTTAAGTGAAAATGAAAAAGCTGTTTTCGATATTTTAAAATTAAAAAAAGAAATTCAATTATCTGAATTAAAAGCTCAATCTGGATTGAGTAACAAAGGCTGGGATAAAGGAATCAAAGGGTTAACTTCTAAAGAACTAGCTAAAGTCCAAAAAATAGACGAAATACTGATTGTATCTATTTTGAGCGACTAATGAGTTCTTTAATGACATAATCAAAAAGCCCAAACAAATTGTTTGGGCTTTTTGATTATGTCATATTTATATTTTTTTCAAATCGGTTATGAATCCATAATATCAAAATTCCAAAAGCGATAGAACTTATTATTAGGCAATTATTCAACAAACCATCAACAGAAAAAGATAGTCGAATAAGAATAGTTGATATTATAAAACCAGAATTTCTAATTACTTTATGAAATTGATCAGTATAGAAAAACGAAAAGAGAAGCAGAAAAACATCTACAATTATCAAAATAGCGAAGAATTGGTCAAAGAAAATACTATTAACGTCCTTAATAGCAACTGATAAATTAGCTGGTGAACCATCTAAAATCCAACTAGTGAATGTTACCAAACCAATCCCAATAAAAATAGGAACTAAAACAGTAGCCATAAATCTTTTTATTGATATAAACTGCTCTATTTGAGCAGGGGCAAGAGGATTGATTTTATTTGAGTTGTGCAGCTTTTGTCGTTCAAGTGAAAATATATAAATCATGAAAAACAACAGCAAAGCAGTAATAATATCATAGGTAAAGTTTAGATCGCTTTTAATGTCGAACCAATCTGAATTGAGTTCAAGGTTAGCTAAATCTTTAAAAATTCTTCTAATAACAATAAGTGTAATAATTTCATATTGTTTACCAATATATGTAGTGATAGACCTTGGTAAATAGAAAATTAACAAATAAACTTCGTATATAAGAATAAATGAAAAAGGAGTATAAATTGCGGCTATCGGAGAGTCAAAAAAATTAACACTTTCCGGAAAAGTAACAAGACCATTATTGACTAAAAAAATAGTAATTAAGTGAGCTAAAAAACTTAATATTGAGATAATAAGAATGACACGCTCAACCTTGTTCTTTACCGCCTCTGACAATACAAAATCATAAATAAAAGTTTTAAAATTTGAAATCATAAATTCTTGAATTAAAATTTGTTAAGCTATAAACTGAATTCCTAATTTACAAAAAAAGAATAACTATTTGTGTTATGTAAATTGTAATTTAAGCTAACGGCCTATCATTTGACAACTTAGACACTATAGCATCTACGCAATTAATTCCATCAATAGCCGCTGAAATAATTCCCCCTGCATAGCCAGCACCTTCTCCACAAGGATATAAACCTTTAACGTTTACGTGTTCTAAAGTTTCTATATTTCTAGGAATTAATACTGGAGAAGAAGTTCTGCTCTCTGGAGCGTGTAAAACAGCCTCGTTTGTATAGTATCCATTCATTTTTTTTCCATAAACTAAAAATGCTTTTCGCAGACGTTTTGATATAATTTCTGGCAAGACTGTGTTTAGATCTACAGAGACAACTCCAGGCTGATATGAAGTTTTAGGGAAATCAACAGAACATTTCTGTTTTACAAAATCAATCATTCGTTGAGCTGGGACTTGCTGTGTTTGACCTGCAACCTCCCAGCAATCGCGTTCAACTTTTTTCTGAAAATTAAGACATACAAAAGGATCCTCTTTGGAATAGTTGGGTAAATCTTTGGGCTCTATACTCACTACAATGCCTGAATTAGCATATGGATTATTTCGTTTACTGGGACTCCAGCCATTAGTAACTACTTCTTCTTGAGAAGTAGCACAAGGCGCAATAATGCCTCCAGGACACATACAAAATGAGTAGACACCCATTCCGTCTATTTGCTCTACGAGACTGTAAGAGGCCGGAGGCAAATAGGGGTTTTCTACATCGCCATGGTATTGTATCTGGTTAATCATACGCTGTGGATGCTCTACACGGACCCCCATGGCAAATGCCTTCGCTTGTATACTGACACCCTTTCTGTGTAATAAATAAAAAATATCCCTTGCCGAATGCCCGGTAGCTAAAACTACATTTTTAAAGGGCTTCCAGGGTTCATTATTTAATTGAACTGCTTGAATTTGATTGTCAATAATTTTAATGTCTGTCAGCTTGGAATTAAAATGTACCTCACCTCCTGCAGCTAAAATTTCTTCACGCATTGCCGTAATAATAGCTGGCAACTTATTAGTTCCAATATGCGGATGAGCTTCTACTAAGATATCCTCAGGTGCTCCAAAATGAACAAACCACTCAAGGGATTTGAGAATATTTCCACGTTTTTTAGAACGTGTATATAGTTTTCCATCAGAATAAGTTCCTGCCCCACCTTCACCAAAACAATAATTTGATTCTGGGTTGACTGTTTGTTCTTTATTGATTGCAGCTAAATCCCTACGTCTTGCTCTAACATCTTTGCCGCGCTCATAGATTATTGGTTTTAAGCCTCCTTCTATGGCACGTAAAGCCGCGTATAGTCCTGCGGGGCCTGCACCAATAATAGCAATTTCTGGTTTTAAGCGCACGTCTTGAGATATAAAAGACTGCTGTTTTATTCGTGTTTCGCCAACTAACCAAAACTCAATTTGCAAATTGAGTTTAATTGAAGTCTGTCGAGCATCAATGGAACGCTTACGAATACGCCAATCATTAATATCTTTACTTTGCAGCTTTGCTTTAAACAAACTAGACTTTAAAATAAAATCTTTATCATTTTGCTTGGACGGTTTTATAGAAATCTGAACAAGAACACTCATGGCGTAAAAGTAGTTAAAGTTTAATGGAATTTTAAACTAAAAACCAATTCAATAATCATGATTCTAAAAGCAGTTAATATAGGCTTGAGTTGATTATTGGCTGTTTAACAATATAAGTTTGAGTTGTTTAATTTGCTTTTGCTGTTCCTTAATCGCATTAATTAAGACAGGAATCAAGCCTTGATAATTTACAGACAATGTCTTATCGCTGTCATTTGTAGTTTTTACTAACTCCGGAAACGCTTTTTGAACATCTTGTGCGAGTAATCCTATTTTAGACTCTGATTCGTTTGTCTTCATTGTGTAACTTTTTCCATCGATCATTAGTAATTTAGCAAGTGTACTTCCTAATGAAATAATATTAGACTTTAATCTGGCGTCTGAGTTTATTGTCAGGTCACCTGAAAGAGTTGCTGAACCATCGAAATTAACTACAAATGCATTTGAAGGATTTGCTCCCGCTAGACCATTTGATGAGTCGACATCTCCGTTACCAACTACAAAAGCAACACCAGGAAGTGTTCCAGTGTACTGTCCATCGGCATAGTAATACCCCCCATAATTGTCGGGATCAATGGAAGTATCTCCAACACCTGTTAAATTATTTACTCCTACTGCTAGCATCCCAAAATTATCGGCAGTGGTAGAAAGCCCTAATGAGGATGACGCCTGGTTACTAGCAGTTGTATTATTGTTAGCTGAAAACGAGCTTCTTCCTGAAGCTGTAGTACCAGTACCCATCGCAGTAGCACTACCCGCAGCTCCAACTGCAGCATTTATGTCGCCTGCTACATTTTGATATCCAGCAGTAAAATTTGTAGTTCCCCAGGCAAGATTTTCTTGTCCTAAGGCAACAGACCCTGCTCCAGCAGCACGGTTTTTAAATCCAATCGCTACTGTACTTGCTCCTTCAGCCCAGTTTTCTTTTCCTAGTGCTATAGTCGTATCTCCAGTAGCATAATTAAAATGACCCATAGCAACAGAATGAGAACCAGACGCGGTATTACGTCGGCCACTAGCAAATGAAACATTTCCCGTAGCTCTAGAACCGTATCCAAAAACAGCTTGACCTATATTATCACCTGTTATACCATTAGATTCGATATCACTTGGTCCAGCTATATTGTTAAAACCAAAAACAGCAGAACCAACGCCTGAGGCCCTATTGTAAACATTGGCAGCAAAAGACCCCCAACCAAGAGCTCCCAGTCCAGTAGAATTTTGAGTAAGTACATCAGTTCCCTCGTAAAGAGGATGTTGGTTATCTCGGAAACCACCAAAGTCATTAGCTGCCTGCTCAGGAGTCTTTTCAGAAACAACAAGGTCTACAGACCAATCTCCAATATTACCAAAGGCACCATTTGAGTTTCCATTTCCATTTCTAGAAGCGCCACGTAATGAGGAAGCATAAATTTGACCATTGAATGGATTGGCATCACCATTCTCTACAAAAACAAGCGCTGGCTTTTTGTCTTGATCCTCAGAAACACTTCCGCCGCCATTACCACTACCCCCTGTTATTGGGAAATTACTAAAACAAACTAACTCCAAACCATTTGTGTTTGTTATATTATTTTCTATTCCTGCATATTGTCCCAAAAATGAAATTGATGGACTGGAGCCAGGGTCACCGTTTAAATTAAATATGATATTACTTCCCTGAATTTCAAAGGAAGAGATACCAGCTCCGTTGGCATTGGATAGAACAAAGTCATTCGCTACTCTAGTTAAAATTAAATTAGTATTGGTAGTGTTAGTCATTAGCCCTGTTGAGTTTGTTTCTAACACCAGAGTTTGCTGATTTGTAAGTGCTGCAGACAATATCATTGGCGCATCTATTTCTTCAGAATAATTATATTGATAAAGATCTCTAGTGAGGGGCTTATATATTCTGTTTGCAAAAGTTTCATATCCATTTACAAAAGGAAAGTGGCAGTAATCTGAGTGGGAAGTTATTCCTGCTGTGGGCATTATTAGAATATCTTCATTTTCAACAGCTAATAATCTTTGAGCTTCTTTGATCAAAAGTCGTCCACTAGAACTGGTTCCACAATTACAATCTCTAGTCTGAAAAATATAAACCTGATTTAAGTTTATAAAATCATTGTACCACGAGTTTTTAAGATTTATGAATGCATTTTTATATTCGTCTGTAGATAGTCCATTTGTAAAAGAATCTGCCTCTCCTTGAGACCATAAAACGCCCCTAACGGCATTTTTAAGTCCTGTTTTGTTTAATCTGTAGTAAAGTCTTCCATAATTTGAATTAGTTGAAGAACTATAATCGGTTGGAGCTTGAAAAAAGCTAATGGGCTGACCTCCATGTGCACCATTAAAAATAGCTACAGGTACATCAAATTCATCAATTATTTTCTTAGCCAAAACTAGACCCCACTGACCAGTGTTTCCACTAGAATTTTCATTCCCGTCCCCTTGGCCATAGTACCAAGAATCATTAGATAATAAACCGGAGGAACTAATATTTCCACCAGAATAAACTCTTATATAATCACTTTGATAGCTACTTGCGCTACCATTATACATAACAGCTGCTGCATTTGACTGACCTTGAATTACAAATACATCTCCAGCAACAATATCATCAATGTCATTAACTAAGTTTATAGTTCCATTATATTCGGTATATATTTTTATACGGTATTTTGCAAGTTCTGCATTAATACTAATATCAAATGAAAAGGGTGCTATCAAGTTTTGATAGCTTAGGTTTTGAGTAAAGTTTTGCTGAAGTGTGCCATTTCTTAACAATTCAACATTGATCGATGTAAAGGGATCATTGTTATATGCAACAGGCTCAACCCATTTCCACCCAAAAGATGGCTCACTATAATTACTAGCACTGGTGTCATGATACAGTCCAATCCAACCTCTAAAATAATTGAAAGCTGCAACGACTGAATTTTCCTCTAGACTTTGGTGCGATGATAAATATCCTCCAGCACTTTCTGCTGCTTGTTTAGCAGCTTCCCAATTTAGTTGAGAAGAATTTTTAAAATAGGAATGTCCATTATATTGACCCAAAAAAATAAAATCTGATAACACATCTATAATTCCATTATATTCAACATAAGATGGTCTTGTGTCTAAAGAGTTAGCATCATTCCAAGCTCCTGAGCTGCTAATCATCTCAGCAACATCCTCTGGTGATGGAGAGTTATTAGGTTCTCCAGAACCCCAAGAATCATATTCAAGGTTATAATTGTCACCCAAATTTACCTCTCCAGAAATGCTGACCACGCCTAAATTTGTTTGAAGGTCTCTAGCTACTAGCTGTTTTTCTGATGGCAGAGTGTTAAACGTAATCTGTGCGCTTAAAATACAAATAGGTAAGTAAATAAATAATGATAATAAGTTTTTCATTGAGGTGGCTTTATGAGATGGTTAAAAACAATAACCCTGCTGAATTTAAAGCAGGGTTAGTGATAGTATTTATGTATTAATTTTTATTTTATGAGCTTTTTAAGTTCATCAATTTGTTTTTGCTGATCCTTAATAGCATTAATTAAAACAGGGATAAGCCCTTGATAATTTACAGACAATGTTTTGTCGCTGTCATTTGTAGTTTTAACCAGCTCAGGAAATGCTTTTTGAACATCTTGTGCCAATAATCCTATTTTAGACTCCGCTTCATTTGTCTTCATTGTATAGCTTTTACCATCTATCATTAATAGTTTAGCAAGCGTACTTCCCAATGAAATAATGTTAGACTTTAGCCTTGCGTCTGAGTTTATTGTCAGGTCACCTGAAAGCGTCGCTGAGCCGTCATAATTTACTATAAATGCATTTGAAGGGTTACTTCCTGCCAAGCCGTTACTAGTATCTACATCTCCATTTCCAATAACAAATGCTACCCCTATTGGAGCTCCAGTATATTGACCATCAGCATAGTAGTATTGATCTAAAGTTGTATCTCCTAGACCTGCTGCATTATTTACACCAATAGCTAACATACCAACATTATCTGATGTAGTACCAAGCCCCATTGAGGTAGATGCCTGATTACTAGCAGTGGTGCCTCGGTTTAAAGCCATTGTAGCATCCCCAGATGCAGTATTGTATTTACCCATGGCTGTTGAACTTCCACCAACCCCAATATCCGCACTCGTATTTCCAGCTACATTTTGATATCCAGCAGTAAAATTTGTAGTTCCCCAGGCAAGATTTTCTTGTCCTAAGGCAACAGACCCTGCTCCAGCAGCACGGTTTTTAAATCCAATCGCTACTGTACTTGCTCCTTCAGCCCAGTTTTCTTTTCCTAGTGCTATAGTCGTATCTCCAGTAGCATAATTAAAATGACCCATAGCAACAGAATGAGAACCAGACGCGGTATTACGTCGGCCACTAGCAAATGAAACATTTCCCGTAGCTCTAGAACCGTATCCAAAAACAGCTTGACCTATATTATCACCTGTTATACCATTAGATTCGATATCACTTGGTCCAGCTATATTGTTAAAACCAAAAACAGCAGAACCAACGCCTGAGGCCCTATTGTAAACATTGGCAGCAAAAGACCCCCAACCAAGAGCTCCCAGTCCAGTAGAATTTTGAGTAAGTACATCAGTTCCCTCGTAAAGAGGATGTTGGTTATCTCGGAAACCACCAAAGTCATTAGCTGCCTGCTCAGGAGTCTTTTCAGAAACAACAAGGTCTACAGACCAATCTCCAATATTACCAAAGGCACCATTTGAGTTTCCATTTCCATTTCTAGAAGCGCCACGTAATGAGGAAGCATAAATTTGACCATTGAATGGATTGGCATCACCATTCTCTACAAAAACAAGCGCTGGCTTTTTGTCTTGATCTGCTGGCTGTGAGAACGAATAATTAAAAGTAAATGCAATAGCAAATATTAAAGTTAATTGAAATTGTTTTTTCATCGTTTTATAATTTTGAAGTTATTAATGTTGTTGTTTGAATCTTTAGTACTTAAAAAATAAGTACCCTGTTCTAAATTTGAGATATTAATAGTTTTGGATGTAGTACTAAGTACTTTTTGTCCCAAAATATTAAAGAGAGTTAATTCTAAATTTTCAGTGTAGTCTATGTTTATAACAGACGATGATGGATTTGGATAAATTTTAATTCCACTAGCCATTGGATCTTGAACTGAAAGACTTCCAGGCGCACCAACAGTAACCAAATTAATTTGAAGTGGTGAGTCGAAACTACTTGTAACAATGTTTTCAGAAGAATCTGTGTCTGGATACTCCATCCATGCCGAGCTTGCTGTATCATAAATAAACAAAGAGGCGTCGTGGGTAAGGCCATTCATCTCGTTGTCGGCGTAACTATAAGAAATAGTTCCTGTAAAGTCTTGGATATCAGAATCTGCCGAATAAACTCTTTCCATTGAGGGTGTTCCGTTTAATGATGTTGCTTCCAAATCAACAGAAACTTGTGTCTGATTAATGGTGAAGTCTGTACTTGGCGATAACTCTAGACCAGAAATATTCAAAGTCCCTTCACTACTAATCGTAACAGTGCCACTTGAACCTACTGTTAGTAAGGTGGTCTGCGCGTTTAAATTTGAAACAAATCCGACTATCATAAAAATTAGTAACTTTTTGATAACGTATTGTTTTCTTTGAAATGTAGTTTTTTTCATAAGTTTTTTTTGGTTAAACATTTGTGACTCTCACAAATTTAAATTGATCTTGATTGATTAGATTGGTTGTGTTTTTTATATCTTTAAATGTACCATATAACAATTAATACCACGATTAATAGTCGGTTAATAGGCGATTAATTTATATACATATTACTTAATCATCAATTATTTAACGTAATATAGAGATAATTCGCAATAAAAATAAACTTCAATTAACTATATTTACAATAACAGCATACTAAAACTGCTTAAACACACACAAATACTTCTAAACTAAATGATTAACGATCTTATATTTAATTTTTTCAAAAAAACTTTAATAAGTTCTTTTTTGTTTTGTGTATTGTGTGTAAACGCACAACAAAAAAATATAATTTCAGGAAATATTCGAGATATTAACAATGTTCCCATCCCCGGAGTAAATATTTCAGAAGATGCGGACCCAAAAAATGGTAGTGTATCAGACTTTGATGGTAATTTTACAATTGCAGTAACTATTAATTCAAAAATAACTTTTAGCTATGTGGGCTATGAATCCCAAACAGTGAATATTTCATCTAATAATAGCTTAAAAATCATATTGAAAGAAGACCTTTCATCTCTCGATGAAGTTACAATTGTAGCTTACGGCCAACAAAAGAAATCAAGTGTAATTGCAGCCGTAACTGCCATAGATCCCGCAGAACTAAAAACTTCATCAAGTAATTTGACAACTGCATTAGCAGGTAGAGTTGCAGGAGTCATCGCCTATCAAAGGAGCGGAGAGCCTGGTAGAGATAATGCTGAATTTTTTATAAGGGGTGTAAGCACCTTTGGATATGCGAGATCTCCTCTAATTCTAATTGATGGAATTGAAACCACTTCAACAGACTTGGCTAGATTACAACCAGATGATATTGCTAGTTTTTCAATAATGAAAGATGCTACTGCAACTTCACTTTATGGAGCACGGGGTGCTAATGGAGTTATTTTAGTTACTACAAAAGTTGGTAAAGAAGGAATTGTTAGAGTAAATGTTCGTTATGAAAAATCTTATTCTGCTCCTACCAGATCATTAGAAATAGCTGACCCAATAACATACATGCAATTGCACAATGAAGCTCTAGCTACTAGAAATGCCCTTGGTGGTAGAATTTACTCACTTGAAAAAATACTTATTTCTAAAGACCCTAACAGAAACCAGATGGCGTATCCAACTGTAGACTGGTTTGATGAGTTATTAGAAGACTATACTCTTAATAGCAGGTTTAATTTTAACATAAGTGGGGGTGGAAAAATTGCTAAATATTATTTAGCTACAACGGTAAACTCAGATAATGGAAATTTAAAAGTAGACCCTAGAAATAACTTCAACAATAATATTAATTTTAAACGGATTTCACTTAGATCCAATATCAATGTAAATCTAACTCCAACCACTGAAGTTGCCTTAAAGTTTAATGGAAACTTTGATGACTATATTGGCCCTATTGACGGAGGAGAAGCAACATACAGAAAAGCGATGCAGGCAAACCCCGTGTTGTACCCTAAATTTTATGAGCCTGATACACAATTTCAAAATTCTTCCCACGTACTCTTTGGGAATGCGGGACAATTTGGAGACTATCTAAACCCATACGCAGATCTGATGAGAGGTTATAAAGACGAAAGCTACAATAACTTTTTAGCAACCGTTGAAATTAAACAAGATTTAAGTTTAATTACAGAGGGTTTGAATGCTAGACTACTAGCTAATACATCAAGATATTCATTTTATAACCTTGAAAGACGCTATAATCCCTTTTATTATGGACTTGGAAATTATGATTTTCAAAGCGATCAATATACACTTGTAGCACTAAATCCAAACCAAGGAACTGAATACTTAGAATACAATGAAGGCACAAAAATAATAACTAATTCAACTTACTTTGAAGGGTCCCTTAGCTACAAAAAAACAATCAATAAAAAACACGAAGTTTCAGGGATGTTAATTGGTATACTAAGGGAACTTAAATATGCTAACGCAGGTAACTTACAAAGCTCTCTGCCTTATAGAAATATTGGACTTTCTGGAAGATTTACATATGGTTATGATGACAGATACTTCTCGGAGTTTAACTTTGGTTACAACGGATCAGAACGATTTGCTAAATCAGAAAGGTTTGGATTTTTCCCATCATTTGGGTTTGGATGGTATGTGTCTAACGAAGAATTTATGGATCCTATTTCAAACATCATAAGTAAGTTAAAATTTAAAGGCACCTATGGCCTTGTTGGAAATGATCAAATTGGAAGTGCTGACGATAGATTTTTCTATATTTCTCAAGTCAATCTAAACAACGGAGGTATGGGTTCTAGTTTTGGTCAAGAGTTTGGCACCTATATCAACGGAGTTAGCATCGACCGCTATGCAAATGACCAGATTACATGGGAAAAAGCAAAAATGTTAAACTTGGGGGTTGAACTTGGTTTATTTGGGGTAGTTGATATTCAAGCAGATTACTTTACAGAGTATCGGTCAAATATTTTGATGGACAGGGCTCAAATTCCTGCGTCAATGGGGCTTCAGGCTCCTCTAAGAGCTAATGTAGGCGAGGCATCTTCAAAAGGGTTTGAATTTACTATAGACTACAAAGACAGTTTTAGTGACGACTTATTTGTCTCTGCAAGAGCAAACTTTTCTTTTGCAACAAGTAAATACGAAGTTTATGAGGAATTAGATTATAGAAATGCAGGATTGCCTTGGCGATCTAGGATTGGGTTGAATTTGTCTCAGCCTTTTGGCTATATAGCTGAGCGATTATTTATTGATCAAGCTGATATTGCGAATTCTCCTCTTCAAACATTTGGTGAGTACATGGCAGGAGATATAAAATATAAAGATATAAATAATGACGGTGTGATTGATATTAATGATGAAGTTGCTATAGGCTACCCAACAACACCAGAAATAATTTACGGCTTTGGTATTTCTAGCTCATACAAAAATTTTGATTTATCATTCTTCTTTCAAGGTTCCTTGAAATCTTCTTTTTTTATTGATGCTTACAACACCTCACCGTTTATAGATACAAGCGGAAGCGCTATTGGAAATAATGCACTACTAAACGCTTGGGCTAACGATCACTGGTCTGAAAATGATAGAAATCTATATGCTGCGTGGCCAAGACTTTCTGACCAATTGATTGATAACAATAACAGAAACAGTACTTGGTGGCTGCGTGACGGCTCTTTTCTAAGACTTAAATCCATTGAATTTGGATATTCAATTCCCGACAGCTTAGCTTCTAGAGTAAATCTGTCATCTGCAAGAGTTTATATTACTGGTTCTAACTTACTTACATTTAGTAAATTTAAATTGTGGGATGTAGAAATGGGTGGCAATGGATTAGGATACCCAATTCAACAAGGCGCTAACATTGGAGTAAATCTGAATTTTTAAAAACTTATTATGAGAAAATATCTGAAAATAGCTCTTTTAATTTTAATTTTCACGTCATGTGAACAAGACTATCTTGATGTTGTGCCTGATAATATAGCGACTATTGATTTAGCATTTAATACGCGATCTACTGCTGAAAATTTTCTTTCTACTTGTTACTCATACATTCCAGAACATGCACATGTTGAGCAAAACTTCTCCTTGTTAGCAGGAGATGAAGTTTGGTATTATGCTGAAAATGACTTTTACATGAACAACGAAACAAGCTTTCGTGTAGCTAAAGGAATGCAAAATTCCTCAAGCCCCTACTTGAACTATTGGGAAGGCGGCAGAGGCGCTCCTCATAGTTTATTTAATGCACTTAGAGATTGTAATATATTTTTAGAAAATTTAGTTGAAGTACCAGGACTTGAAGAAGATGAACGTATTCGTTGGTTAGATGAAGTGAGAATTCTAAAAGCTTTTTATCACTTTTGGCTTATGCAAATGTATGGTCCTATTCCTATAGTGGATACTAATATTCCAGTTAGTGCTCCGTCATCGGAAACAAACGTCTACAGGGATTCAATTGATGAAGTTGTTACTTACCTAACAGAACTTATAAATCAGGTAATTGAAGCTGATAACTTACCGGGACTAATTAATTATGTTTACACGGAACAAGGAAGAATAACAATGCCAATAGCAAAGGCATTAAAAGCTAAAATTTTAATGCTTAGTGCAAGCCCAATTTACAACGGAAACACAGACTTCAGTAGCCTTATTGACAACCAGGGAAATAGCTTGGTCAACCAATCATATGATCCTCAAAAATGGGTCTTAGCAAAGGATGCCATACTTGATGCTATTCAAAGTGCAGAAGCTAATGGACATTCTCTGTATCAATTTAATCAGCAAATCCCAATAAATGGCGGAATTAATGAGCAAATAACACAAGAGCTTAGTCTTAGAGCTGCAATAACCGAACCCTTTAACCCAGAGATAATATGGGCGTTTTCAGCAGATTGGACAGGGGAATTACAACAATGGTGTCAGCCAAGATGGACTTCTGACCACGCTGCTTTGTTTGGCTTTACAAAAAAGTCTCATGCACCTACGCTAAATATGGCTGAAACCTTTTACTCCAGAAACGGTGTTCCAATTGACGAAGATCTTTCGTGGGATTATGGAAATCGATTTGATGTTATTCAAACTCCTATACTAGATGCTGATAATCTAAACTATCACGAGTTCTACATTGAAAACGATTATGCTACTGCAAAGCTCCACACATTTAGGGAGCCTCGGTTTTACTCTACTTTAGGGTTTGATGGTGGTAAGTGGTTTTCGTTAGAGACTGAAAACATAAATCTAATACCTCATTTGAATGCCAAAGCTGGGGCACCTTCAGGAAAACAAGGATTTGAAATTTATTCAATTACAGGCTATTTTGCAAAAAAACTTGTTCACTACGAGAATATAATCTCATTAGAAGGTTCTACTATAAAAGGGTATTCATTCCCTATAATTAGACTCTCAGATTTATATTTAATGTATGCTGAAGCTTCAAATGAAACAAAAGCAGCTCCAGATTCAGAGGTCTATGAATACATTCAAAAAGTGAGAGACAGAGCAGGTCTAGATGTAGGTGGTGATTTAGTAAGTACTTGGCAAGTACATTCTGCGAATCCAAGTAAACCTACAACCAAAGACGGCATGAGAGCTATCATCCACCAAGAAAGAATGATTGAACTTGCTCTAGAAGGGCACCGCTATTGGGACTTGAGGAGATGGAAACTCGCAGGAGAATACTTCAGCAAGCCTATAAGAGGATGGAACATATTTAAACCTGATGTCGAAGGCTTTTATGAAGTTGAAAATATATTTTACAGAAATTACTTGACTAAAGATTACTTGTGGCCTATAAGTCAAACAGAGTTATTAAGAAACCCTAACCTAATTCAGAACCCAGGATGGTAAAGAGAACTAATTTTATTAAACGAGACATTAGCATAGTACATTGGCTCATTTGTTCATTACTAATTATTAGCTGCACAGAAGAGGAACATAGCGCTTACGGGTCTGATAAGACTCCCCCTGGCGCTGTTGTAATTAATTCTGTAGAAAATAGACCTGGAGGAGCAATTATTCGATTTACACCACCAACAAACCAAGACTTATTATACATAAAAGGGGCTTACAGTGACGAAAATGGTATTTCAAAACAAGTGATCGTATCTTCAGTAATCGATACCTTAAGTATTATTGGCTTTGGACAATCTGGAGATTACAATGTGGATGTTACTGCTGTCGATACGGGTGACAATGAGTCTGAAGCTGTAACTACTGTAATTTCTCCCTTAGAAGCTCCAATACATGCGATATTAGAATCTATTGAAGGTGCTCAAGATTTTGGTGGGATAAATATTTCATATTTAAATCCAACTAGAGCTGAAGTTTCATTAAACATGTCTATTATTGATTTAGAAGGAAATCAAGTTTTTAAAGAATCTTTTTACACAAGTCAGGCAAATAGCTCATACAGTTTTCGAGGCTATGATCCTGTTCCAACTACATTTATTATATACGTTGAAGACCGTTGGGGAAATCAGACAATAACAAAAACATTAGAAACGACTCCCTTGCAAGATGTATTTTTGGATAAAGGATATTTTTCTATACAATCCATGCCAGGAGATGAGAGCTTTAGTGAGTATGGATTTTCCGCAAATCAAATGTGGGATGGATCATGGAGCAGTCAATGGAATTGTGGGCACACAAATTTTTTAGCGCTTCCTCATCAATTAACAATTAACTTGGGTCAAACTGTTAAATTAAATAGATTCAAGCTATACCAACGAGGTGGTTCAGAACTCTATAAACATGGAAATCCAAAGAGATTTCAAATTTATG